>Ga0207689_10000133_pt1 | contig 63204 bp, 52 predicted proteins | sample KBSMisM52_FD_184312 | JGI IMG/M metagenome (GOLD analysis project Ga0207689, IMG submission 184312) | Miscanthus rhizosphere microbial communities from Kellogg Biological Station, Michigan, USA - KBS Miscanthus M5-2 (SPAdes) (version 2) | ecosystem: Host-associated > Plants > Roots >...
ATGTCGTTTGTGCCCGCGCCGTCGCTGTTACCCTGTGTCGGCGAGCAGTACGAAGCCCCAAACAGCGTGTTGCAGTTCGCCCCGCGCACGATAGCCCAACGTGTCGCTTCCCTCGCCGCGTCCGACGCATAGTGATAGCAGTAAAGCCCGATCGACAACTGCACGATCCCGAAAAGAAATGGAATAAGGATCAAGCATGAGAGCGCCATCTCCACCAGGGATGACCCTTCCTCCCCGGCGCCTGGAAGCCTCCGCGCCATCGCAACCATTCCCGCCCAATTCCAATGCCTCGTATTCATTGGTTCGAGACCACCTGACTCGAATTGCCATACAGGTTGAAGCTCATCGCGCTCCCCGGCATCCGGATTACTGGAGAGAACGTCGACTTGGTCTGCACCGTCACCGTCGTAATCATCCCGGCGTGTGCATTGAAGCACGTAGAATTATCGGAACAGCTCGAAAGCGAGACGCTCGTGTCGGAACAGCTGCAGGACGACGAGACTGACGTCACCTGAATCGCATTTGAACCGGTCAGATTTCCCGAATCTGTTCCCGCGGCATTGGTGATGCCAGGGGAGTCACTCAGCGCCGCATGGCTCGATGAGGCATATATCGCTGCGGCATGCGCCGCATTGACCACCTCAATCGATGCGTACGCGAGTCTCGCAAATTCAGCCGCGCCAAGCAGCATGATCAGAAGCACCGGCAACGAAAGCGCCAGCTCCACCAGCGCCGATCCTTCTTCCGAACTCTGTTCGTTCCTCGGCCAGGCGGCGCACCTAAGGAAATATCTCTTCATCATTCCGGCTCCTCTACTCCACCAATGTGATCTGTTTGAACGGCGTTGTGATGGGGTTTAATGTGCTGTAGTTTGTCAGGTTGATCGTGCCGTTCACGTAAATATCGCCCACGATCAGATTGGTCGCATTCACTGAGCCGCCCTGGTCGTGCAACGTTACCGCCGCACGCGGCGCGTACACCGCCCCGATGAAATCGGAACCGCTGCTTCCAAATTGCAGCATCATCGGCTGCGTGTCCGATGCCGGCTGATACAGTGCCACCGCGTTGTACACAGAGTTTGTGTCCGCGGGCGCGTAAACGCTGAACATCGACGCTGTAGAACTGTCGAACGCGCCCATTCCTGTGACTACGATCGTTGCGCCCTTGCCCGTTGTCGTCTGAGTGCCGCTGCCCACGCCCACTTTCACGTCCCCGCTCACGGTCACTCCGGTCTGAAACAGGTATATGCCGGGTCCAAGCGTCGCATCCTTCAGGGTCACCGGCGTAATGGCTCCGCCTTTCCCCTTCGCGGAGTTGGTGAAGCAGTAGTACGTATTCTGAGAACCATTTGTGTTGTAAGAACCTGTGATCTTTCCTCCGCTGGCGGCCAGATCAGTCACGCTCGAGCAGTTCGCATCCGGATTGTCCGGTATTCCCTGGTTCGCAACGGCAGGCGTTTGCGGCACCACGCCAGTGTTCACCGGTGCGCCTGGATCACCTTTGCAATTCCCCTTGCCGTCCTGCCCGCCCACAACCGCGACATTCGAAATGTCCGATTTTCCCGCATTGCCCGTCACGCACAATGCACCCGGATCGTCCGAGTTCACATACACCGAGCAGCCCGGAGCATTGATGTCTCCAGCTCCATGGATCCAGAGCGAGCTCGATCCATGGGGATCCATCACATACATGCAGGTCTGCGAACTTCCCGGAGCCCCAGCCACAGCCGCTGCCGACACGTTCACCGTGTTGTAGTTATGCGTGCCGAAGGAGAGGCTGCTCATCGTTTGCATGAAGATCGTCGGGCTTGGTTTTGCAACCTGCACTTTCACGCAGGTCGGGCAGGCCACCCCGCCCGCGAGCGTCGGCGACGTGGTCACGATCACCGTGTTGCCGCTCACAGCGCTGTCTACGCCGTTCGCCTTCGCCGCCGCCTTGGCCCTGGTGTCCACATTTGTCGACCCGTTGTAGAACATTTCCGTAGCACCCGCCATCGCTGCAGCGTCGGCCACAGACTGCATCTGCCGACGCGCATGGAACAGCACGCCAACATCAACCGCAAGCCCGAGCATGCCGATCAGCACGGCCATGCAAAAGACCGTCATCACCAGGACTTGACCCTGCTCTTCACGCAGCCATTTTCCAAAGGGAGATCTCAAAAACCTCATCCAGCACCTCGAGTGCAACAGATCCTGCTTATTTCAATGCATCTGCACCGTCGGATCGTCAGCCTGGTGAGAGGCCAACCTATCTTCGCGGCATCAGGCTTTTCGGGAATCAGCTTTGCTCGGGAGGTATTACCGGGACATTGCCTCATCAAAACGAGAAGCGCCTGATGGAAACACTTTCTTCCTGTTTCCCCGGCGCGACAATGCCACTAATAGGTTAATTACTGAATGAGTTACGACAATTACTTGCAGGTATATAGAATCAATAGGTTAGGGTTACCCTAGACACGTTACCCTGCCAAAGACACCGATTCCGCCAAAAATTAGCGATTTCTCGATCTCGATTTCACGGGATGGGTGAGGGATGACTCCTGATCGACGAGCCTACTCGTTAATCACCATCTGCGACGTTGCGGTAAACGGGAGAGTCACCCTTTTCCAGTAAGGTATCGCCAGAGGAAAGTTATATTGGACACTCACCCGGACCGCGTACCCCGGCGTGTTGCACTTCGGCGTACTGGGCGCGCTCGTGGTGCAGGCTGTGGTCCAGGCGGTCCTGGAATAGCCATTGGTCCCGCTCGTCACTGTGGGAGATAACCAAGTTGTAGCAACCGTAAGGTGGCTGCTATCGGTGAATATGCCCGGATACGCGAAACTTGCGACGTAGTTCTGAATCGCCGTCGCCGTCGTCGTGTTCATCGAACTATCCGGCCCCAAATCGCAATCCTGAAAACCTGATTGTATTTGACACGATGGTGCGCCACGAACAACCGCATATCGTGTTGCCTGCCGGGTAACCATGTTCACCCAGTTGTAGGTGTACAGCCCGTAAGAAAACTCGATGATGCCGAACAAGGCTGGAATCAATACGAAGGCGCTGACGAGCGCCATCTCCACCAAGGAATTGCCTTCTTCGCTTCCGAGGCGGCGTCTGAGCCTGGGTATCGCGAGATCCATTCTCACTGCAATACCTCCTGCTGTGCATACCCCTGGAGGTTGAAGGTGTTATTGTTCGCCTTGAATACATTCACCGCGGACACAATGCCACCGCATGATGCCGTGGTGGTCACAGTGACAGTGACGATTGGCTTCCCCGTCCCGCAGCTATAACCTGCGCCGCTCGCGCAGACACTAGAATTCGAGCACGAACACGAACTGATCGCCGACACTGCGAAGTTTGAACACTGGCTTGAGGACCAGGGAGCGTCTGCTTTGGCAGCATCGACAATCCCGGTTCCAGCATTGCAGGTTCCGCCCGCGAATGTGCCATTACAGTCAGTGAATGCACCACCGTTCATCGCTGCATACTGGGCCGCAGCCCTCGCCGCATTGCTCATCTCAGTGGCGCGATACGAGATGTCACCGAGCTCGACGGCGCCAAGGAGCAGAAGCAGAAGAACAGGAAAGATAAGGGCTGTCTCGACGAGCGCCGAACCTGATTCGGAGCGGCGGGTCTGGTTGATCCAACGAAGCGCTGACTGTGTCACTCTCATTGTCGCCTCCTCCTACTCGACCAGTGCCACGTGGGACAGCGGCGAGTCAGCATGCGCGTAGTTGTAGTTGGTCACCGTGAGATCACCATTCACCCAAAGCGCATCTGAAATGATTCCGGCGACTCCGATGGAGCCACCGCTATCCTGGAGAGCGATCGACGCGCCCGGAGCGTAGATCATGCCATTGAGCGTGCCATTCTGACTTCCGAATTGCATCTGGAGACACGAATTTGGGGTCTTTGTGGGCCCGTAAGGCACGCCTCCATAAGAGTTAGCGCAGGTGGACGTTGAATCGGTCGGCGGCATCACAAATGCAAATCCGTTCCAGGGGTAACTTAACCCTAAGCCGGCATTATCTGCCGGCGCATTGATCGTGAGGCTTGGACTACCTCCGGAGCTGTTCCAGCTGCAGTTGCTTCCGCTCAGACTCCCTTGGCAAAACATCCCGTCGTTCAAATCGATGGTCCCATTGATTGTGTTGTTCCCGCTTAGTACGAGACCGTGCTCAAAAAAGTAGAGATGGTTGGAATCGCTGGGGCCGAGTGTCACACCGCTTAGCGTCACGTTTGTTCCGGCAAAACAAGTAACGGCGTATTGATTATTGGTCTCCGTGCTGAGACCGCCGGTTGTCACATTTTTCGTGTATGCGGCGATTTGAGCTGCGCTCGTGATTGTGGTGATCGTAGCTGGAACTTCGTTGCCGCCAGTCCCGGAGCTGCACACATCGCTCTGTCGAGGGAGACTAAGCGTGTTTGCAAATGGATTAGAGCCTGCGGTCCCGGAAGTCTGCGCGCCGGGATAAAGCTTGTTGCACGGCGGATCTTTCGCCTGCCCATTTACGACGAACACTCCCGGCGTCTCGAAACTGGAATTTGCCGCATTGCCGGTGATACAGAGCGCTGAGGTCGAAGTGGAATCTACGGTGATGGAACAGTCCGGCGATTTGACAGTTCCTCCCCCTTGAATGCTCAGAGACCCTGCGTGTGTCGGATCGAGAATGTAGATGCAAGACTGTCCAGGGACAATCCCCGCGACAGCTCGCGCGGCCACCGTCATCGAACCGACATTGCCATTTCCACCCGGGAACAGACCACCGAAAACAGCCATAAAGGCAGTTGGATTCGGCTGGCTCACGACAACTTCCAGATAGCTCGCGCTCTTATGCCAACCATTTTGCGGTGGAGTATGCACCACGACTTGGCTCGCAGGATACCCATAATTCGAGTTGGTTGGACCAATTGCGGTTTGCGCAACCGTCTGGACATTTGCCGATCCGTGGTAGAAAAACTCCAATCCCCCGGCGATCGCAGCGGCGTCCGCAGCCGTCTGAGCCTTGCGCTGTGCACGGAACAGAATGCCTACGTCGATGGCCATTGCCATAAACCCAAACAGGCAACACATCAGAAATGCCGTGAAGACCAGCGTCTGCCCTTCTTCATTCCGAAATAGCTTCATACGGTAGACCTCCCTGCCGCGTTTGTTCGCTTGACAGGCTTCTCCTGGAAACCTTGCTCACTTGCCCGAAAAATTGCACCGGTCTGCACCACTGATAACCCCGCCGGCCACTTCCTACACCCGGATCCCCGCGCTACGTTCTCCGCATCTCGGCTTCAAGCGCCGCGCTTCAAAACCACCAACTGAGAGACTTGATTATCTGATCAGGCCGGAATCGAAAGCAATGAAAATGTGCAGGATAGCCGCTGTTTAAACGGCTCTCGGAGTAACTCAGCCAGGCTAGAAAGTCACACGCGCAGAGTTACCTGCGCAGCATCCTGACCGCATGAAACCGCTCTATGCGCACACTCGCTTCAACTTAGCTCTGACCCGTTCGTGACAATTACTTGGAGTCAGGCCGCCAGCGCAGCACAGGCTTCCGTGCCGCCTGTACCTCGTCCAACCGCGAAACCCGGGTCGAGTGTGGTGCTGACTTCACCAGTTCCGGCGTCTCCTCAACCTCTTTTGCGATCGAACGCATGGCATCAATGAAGAGATCCAGCTCCTCCAGCGACTCGCTCTCCGTCGGCTCGATCATCAACGCGCCGTGCACAATCAGCGGGAAGCTGACCGTATACGGATGGAATCCGTAGTCGATCAGGCGCTTGGCAATGTCGCCGGTCTTCACGCCCTTCGCCGCCTGCCGCTTGTCGCTGAAGACCACCTCGTGCATCGAAGGCGTCTTGTAGGGCAGCTCGTAGAGATCCTCGAGGTTCTTGCGAATGTAGTTCGCGTTCAGCACCGCGTCTTCCGTCGTCTGCCGCAACCCATCCGGCCCATTCGCCAGAATGTAGGCCAGCGCGCGAATGAACATCCCCGTGTTTCCGTAGAACGCCCGTACCCGCCCTACTGACTGCGCCCGGTCATACTCCCAGTGCAGCGAGCCCGCAGGAACTTCCACATCCCCGCCGCCCACCCTGTCCGACGCGCCGCTCTGCACTGCCGGCGCGCGAAACAACGATGCAGCACCAGAACCGCCCGCATCGGCATTCGCGCTCTCCCAGCCTTCCGTCGAAGGACTGTTCGCCGCATCGCCCGTGCGCACCAGCACTGGCGTCGGCAAAAACGGCTCGAGAAACGCCTTGCACGCCACCGGCCCCGATCCCGGTCCACCACCGCCATGCGGAGTTGAAAACGTCTTGTGCAGGTTCAGGTGCATTACATCCACTCCGAAGTCGCCCGGCCGCACCTTGCCCACCAGCGCGTTCATGTTCGCGCCATCCATATAGAGCAGCGCGCCCTTCGCATGAAGAATGTCGGCGATCTTGTGAATCTCGTTCTCGAACACACCCAGCGTTGAAGGATTGGTCAGCATCAGGGCAGCGGTATCTTCATCCACCTGACGCTCGAGAGCTTCGAGGTCAATGCCGCCCTGCGGATTCGATTTCAAATTCTCTACCTGGTAGCCGCAGATCGCCGCGGTCGCCGGATTCGTTCCGTGCGCAGAGTCGGGAATAATGATCTTCCTCCGCGCATTCCCCCGCGACTCATGCCACGCCCGAACCAGCAGAATTCCGGTGAACTCGCCATGCGCCCCCGCCGCCGGCTGCAGCGTAATCGAATCCATGCCGGTAATCTCGATGAGGCACCGCTGCAGCAGATCGATCACTTCCAGAATTCCCTGCGCCAGCGACTCCGGCCGGTACGGATGCGCATCCGCCAGCCCCTCGATCCGCGCTACAAATTCATTCACGCGCGGGTTGTACTTCATCGTGCACGAGCCCAGCGGATACATCCCAAGGTCGATCGCATAGTTCCAGGTCGAAAGCCGCGTGAAGTGACGGATGATCTCGATCTCGCTCAGTTCCGGCAGCCCGGCCTTGTCTTCGCGAAACGCTGCGCCCAGCGCCGCCTTCGCATCCACTTCGGGCACGTCGAGTGGCGGAAGCTTATAGCCGCGCTTCCCCGGCGCCGACTTCTCAAACACCAGCCCTTCGTTCTGCGTCTGATGCGGCCGAACCTTGCCCAACGTCCTTCTCTCAATCTGTTCCACTATCGCCGCCATCCTTACGCCTCCACCGGCGCCGCTGCCAGCACCTTCGCCGCGTGATCGATCGTCTCCCGCGCCACCACTTCCGTCACGCACCACAGCGTGGCGTTCTTCAGCTCCGGATACCACCGGCCCAGATCAAGTCCGCCCACGATCTTCTCGTCCAGCAACCGCTGGCTCCACTGGGTTGCCGATTCCTGCGTCTGCAGGACGAATTCGTGGAATCTGGGAGAGTCCTTGAACAGCAACTTCGCTCCCGGCTGCGCGCTCAGCGTCTCCGCCGCATACGCCGCCTTCGCCAGATTGTGCTCTGCCAGTTCGCGAATCCCTTCCTTGCCGTACACCGTCAAGAAGATCGTCGCCATCAGCGCAACTAATGCTTGGTTGGTGCAAATGTTCGAAGTCGCCTTCTCTCGCCGGATGTGCTGCTCGCGGGTCGAAAGCGTCAGCACAAATCCGCGATTCCCATTGGAGTCGACAGTTTGCCCCGCGAGCCGGCCCGGCATCTGCCGCAGATACTGTTCCTTTGCCGCAATCACCCCGCAAAACGGCCCGCCGTAGCTCAGAGCCACACCGAACGACTGCGCCTCCATGCTCACAATGTCCGCTTCTACTGGAGGCCGCACAATTCCCAGCGAAACCGCCTCAGCAATCGAGACGATCAGTAGCGCACCCTTTTTGTGCGCAATCTCCGCGATCGCCGGAATGTCCTCAATCACACCAAAGAAGTTGGGGCTCTGCACCAGCACCGCCGCCGTCTCGTCCGTGACCGCAGCCGCCAGCGCATCCAGATCGACGCGACCCGTCTCCCCTACATATCCGATCTCCGATGTCGGCAGATCGCGATAGCGCAGATACGTCTGCAGCACCTCGCGATACTCGGGATGCACGGCCGACGCAACCACGGCCTTCTGCCGCCCCGTCACGCGCATTGCCATCAGCACCGCCTCGGCTGCGCCTGTCGATCCGTCATACATGCTGGCGTTCGCCACATCCATGCCGGTCAACTCGGCAATCATTGTCTGGAACTCGAAGATTGCCTGCAGCGTTCCCTGCGTGATCTCCGCCTGGTACGGCGTATAGCTGGTCAGAAACTCCCCGCGCTGCACCAGCGCATCAATCACCACCGGCCGATAGTGCCGATAGCATCCCGCACCGAGGAAACTCGCGTAGTCGGTCGCGTTCTTCTGGCCTGCCGCCTTGAAATACGAGACGATTTCGCTCTCGCCCTGCTGCCGCGGCACGTCGAGATCGCGCGTGAGCCTGTATTCCGCCGGGATAATTGCAAACAAATCGTCAATAGCCTTCGCGCCGATGGACTTCAACATCTGCTCGCGCTCAGCCGGACTCTTCGGTAGATACCGCATAGCTTCAACCCGATCCTTTTCGAGGGACTAGGGACCAGAGACTAGGGACTAGGATTTCGCACGTAACGCCTTCATCACCCCGCCCAGCATCCGTCCTACTTCACTGCACAACTCTTCGGCTTTCTCAACTTTCTCTTTCGAGCCCATCCGTAACTCGTTCGCGATTACAATCTGGGTCTCAACCTCGGAGCACGAGCCACGTGCATGCCCAAGAAACTGGAAATACTCCCCACGCGTCGACCGCCCATAGCCTTCAGCAATATTGCTTGCAATCGAAACTGCGGCGCGCGGCATCTGATTGGTCAAACCAAATCTCTCCGAATCGGGAAAGCCGGAGGTCAGATCGTATACAGCGACTGTTAGTTGAATCGCTCGCTGCCAGACTGCGAGATCCCTGAATGATTGGCCCACGCGCTCGCCCTCACCAGTCTTACGTCCCTAGTCCCTACGTCCCTGGTCCCTAGCTTCCCGTTTCTTCTGAAACAAACTTCTCGTACGCCGCCGCGTCCAGCAGCTTCTCAAACTCCGACATATCCGCCAGCTCAACCTTGATGACCCACGCCTCGTGCGGGGCTTCATTGATCTTGTCAGGAGAAGTCTTCAATTCCTCGTTGATCGCCGTCACCGTTCCGCTCACCGGCGAAAACAAATCGCTCACCGCCTTCACGCTCTCTACCGAGCCGAACGAATTGTTCGCAGTCACAGAGTCGCCCACCTTCGGCACATCCACATACACGATGTCGCCCAGCGAATTCTGCGCGTAATCCGTGATCCCAATGGTCCCGATCTTCCCATCAAGCGAGATCCACTCATGTTCCTTCGTGTAGCGGTAATTCGCGGGATAAGCCATAAAAAGACAAGCTCCTTTTCAAGCAAAACGACGAAGCTACAGTGTACGACCTGCTGAGGCTTCACACTGAATGAGGAAAAGACAGCGTTTCACGCCGCCAATCTGCGAACCAGCCCTATTTTGATGGTCCGAAGCCCGCATACGGCTCAAGTGGCAAGATCGCGCTGAGTTCCAGCATTCCAGCCTTGTAGATCGGCAGACTCGCCACGGCATCTCGAACCTCGGCCTCGGTTGCGGCCTCCCAGATGATTGCCGCGCCCGGGGTGTCGCCGCGCTTCCATACCTGCCGCAGCAGCCCAGTCGCGTACATCTCCTTCACACGCTGCGCCTCCTGTCCAATCAATTCCGGGGTAAAAGCCTCAGCCGGAAACGCATCGGTGCGCCGGCGCGATAGCGTTAGAAATTGCATCTGTTCAGTTCTCCGGGTCGTATAGGTAGTTGGGCTGAATCGCTCAGGCCGCACTGGTCTCCGGACCTGCCGTGAGCCGCCGGTAATCCACCAGCATCTTTGTCCGCCAGATCAGGATCATGCCGAAGGCAAGAATAAAGAAGATCCCCGCAGTCTGCTGCGCCGTCAGCATCTTATCGAAATACCCGCGAGCAAAGAACCGGGTCGCCGCCAGCACCAGGATCACGCCTAAAAACGCGCTTGAGCGCTTCATCCTGACTGTCTCGCCCTGCCGCTCCAGCCTCGTGGTCAGTAGCAGAGGCCACGCCAGAACCACAGCGCCCGTCAGAAACGCTGTAAGAGCCCACGTCCATGGCACCCGGAAAGCCGAGTCCACAAACATCGAGAATCCCGTCGCCATCCCCAGCGGCGGAATGATGATCTTCCGCAGCGAAACCGCCGTCCGCGTCTCCCGCAACCGCCAAATCAGGACAGCAACAGCCCCCGCTCCGGCCATCACCACCGAACCGGCCGCCTTCGCAAAGAACGCGGAGAAAAGGGGAAGCGTCACTATCACTACATCTATCTTAATTGGATCTCAGTTTCGGCTCGCGGAAGGCTCTGTTCAGCTTCGGCCCGCTTTCACCAGCAACGCGTTGCTTTCCTATTTCGTGAAAAACTCCCCTCGCCCCCCATTCGCCCACGGATCGTAGCTTTCCGCAAACCGCGCCCGCTCGCGCACCGAAGGATGGCTGTCCATCCAGAACTCCACAAATGCGTTCGGGTTTGGATCCTCGAGCCACGATTCCCCCAAATGGTTGAACCCCGACACCGCCGTCTTCTGCGGATCGGCCACCAGCCCGTGAATCGCCTCCTGCCCGTACACATCCGCCTGGTGCTCGAAATACCGGCTCACCGTGTTCGCCACCGGCGTGGACACAAATGAGCCAATCGAAAATGCAAAGAACAGCGTCAGAAACCCTGTCCGGCTCGCCACCGCGCTCACCTTCCAGCGCTCTCCAAACCGCCGCACCATCCCCTCCGCCAGATGTGCGCACGCCCAGAACATGAACCCCAGGCCCGCCATCATCAGCGCCAGTCCTTTTGGAATGTGATTCAGCACGTAGTGCCCGCTCTCATGCCCGAAGATGAATATGATCTCGTCATCCGGCATCCGGTCCATCGTCGTATCCCACATCACAAAGCGCTTGCTCGATCCGATCCCCGTGACGTACGCATTGATTCCGTTGCTCTTCTCGCTGGCCTTCATCAGAAACATGCGCTCCGGCGGAATCCTCGTCCCGGTGCGTGCCACCACCTCTTCCAGTCTCGCCACAAGCGCCGGATGCGTCGCCTCCAACGGCGAATACTTGTTGAAGATCGGATCGATAACCAGCGGCTCCAGAAACGTTCCAATCAAGATCAGCGGCAGCGAAATCAGCCATATCCAGACCCAATAACGTCGCGGAGACTTCCGCACCACCCAGTTCAGAAGCAGCGCAACCGGCACCCCGAGCGCCAGCGACACGCCCAGCCCTTTCGCGTTATCGCCAAACCACGCCCCCCAGCCCTGCACGCTGATGTGATATTTCAGGCTCGCCGTGTGCGCGATCACCCCCAACGGCAGATCGGTCACGGCCAGGATCACCAGCACAATCCCGTAGAATCCCACCCCCTGCACCCATCGCGGCCTGAGCGTTTCCCGCGTCCACACGTCTAACCGCGTAGCCGTACCCGTCGCCAGCAAAAGCCACAGCACGATGAGCCCCCACACCGAACCGGCAATCGCCACCCACAACCGGACTCTGTTCAGCGCCTTCGCCTCTGCAAGCTTCTCGGGCGGCAGGGAATACGCCTGCTCCGAATGCGGCGCCGGCTTCTCCTCCGCCTGTGGCGACTGGACCCTGGCATCAGGATTTGCTTGACCGCTGAGCGCACCAGCTCGAACCCCGCTCAGTGTCAGAAGAATGGCCACAGTACCGGAGAGCACGATGCGATGAACAAACGCCACCAGTTTTCCCTCCGAAGAATCAGGAATTTGAGACAATCAAGTTTACCGATGTTTTCAGCTGAGAAGTTCCAGACCCTTTCGGGGAATCCCTATTTGCACGGGCTGTGCCGAGCCGTCTCCGTGTACGCGATCTCTACAGCCGTCGCCTGCGGCACGTTTGCCGCGTCCGCTCAGCACAGCGGCAAGGTTCACGCCGCCGCTAAAGGATCCGTCCCCGCCGCGCCCGTCCTTCTCGACACGATGACCGCCGAACTTCAGCGCGCCTTCACTTCCCTCGGCAAACCCGGCCCGAATCAGAAAGAGGCCGAAAAGCAGCTTCCGCCCTACTTCATCAGCTACTCCATTAGCGATGCCAGCGCCGTCTCCATCCGCGCTCAATACGGCGCTCTCGCCGACAGCAATGCCACCCACGTCCGCGTGGCCGACGTCCAGGTTCGCATCGGCGATCCCAAGCTCGACAACACCCACGGCAACCACCGCGCCTCCGCTGTCAACAGCCTTCAGATTCCCCTCGGCGACGATCGAACAGCTCTCGCACGAACTCTCTGGCTCGCCACAAATGCCGGCTACGGCAATGCTCTCGATAACTACCTCCGCGTCAAAACCGAGGCGCAGGTGCGGGCCAAAGAAGAAGACTCCTCGCCCGACTTCAGCAAGGAACCCTCACAGGTTTCGGTCTCCGCTCCCGCCCCGGCCATCGACGTCGACCGCGCCGCATGGGAGCAGCGCGTCAAGGCTCTGAGCCTCGTCTTCCGTGAGTTCCCTGATGTCTACCAGAACATCGCCGTGCTCACCGTCCAAAGCCAGACCGACTACTACGCCTCCTCCGAGGGATCGCGCATCGTCGCTCCTCACCAGCAGGCGCGCGTGGTCGTCTTCGCCGTCACTCGCGCTGAAGACGGAATGGACCTCTTCCGCGGCCAGACCTTCGAAGCCGAATCCGCCGACGGCCTTCCCTCGCAATCGCAAATGGAAGCCGGAGTCCGCGAACTCGGCAAGAGCCTCGAAGCTCTTCGCAAGGCTCCCGTAACCGAACCTTTCGATGGACCAGCAATCCTCTCCGGGCGTGCCTCCGCCGTCTTCTTCCACGAGGTCCTTGGTCACCGTCTCGAAGGTCAGCGCCAGCGCGGCGACGAAGAGGGGCAGACCTTCACCAAGGAACTAAATAAAGCGGTTTTGCCTTCCTTCCTCTCCGTTTCCGACGACCCCACCATCAACACCTTCAACAAAACCTGGCTCAGCGGCACCTACGCCTTCGACGATGAAGGCCAGAAAGCTCGCCGCGTCGACCTCATCCAGAATGGCGTGCTCAAAACCTTCCTCATGTCGCGCCTTCCCATCGCCAGCTTCGCAGAATCCAACGGCCATGGCCGCGGCCAGACTGGCCGCATGCCCACCGGCCGACAGGGCAATCTCATCGTGACTTCAACAAACTCAGTCCAGGAGGGGGAACTCCGGAGGAGATTGATCGAGGAAGCGAAGAAGCAGGGCAAGCCCTATGGCCTTTACTTCGAAGACATCTCCTCCGGATTCGCCGTCACGACCCGCAGTGCACCGCAGGCCTTCCAGGTCATCCCGCTCGTCGTCTGGCGCGTCTACGTCGACGGCCGGCCAGATGAACTCGTGCGCGGCGTCAGCATCGTCGGCACTCCCCTCGCCGCCATGAAGCGCATCGTCGCCACCAGTGACAAGAGTGAAGTCTTCAACGGCGAATGCGGAGCCGAGTCCGGCACCGTCCCCGTCAGCGCGGTTGCCCCCGCCATGCTGGTCAGCGAAATCGAAACGCAGCGCCAGCAGCAAGGCACGCAGCGTCCGCCGATCCTCTCCATCCCCGGCTCGCCATCAACCCCGGCAACGAAGGAGGGCCAATGACCCGCGCTCGCCACATCTCTGCATTTATCGCGGCGGGACTCCTCTCCTTCGCCACTATCGCGCCGCACTCCGCGTCCGCCCAGACCTCCCGCGCAGACGCTGAAACCGGGGTCCCCGCGGACAGGTCCAGGTCCGTGGGGTGGGATAAAGATCCCGTCCTCAAAGCCATGCTCGACGAGCTCGATCGCAGCATGACGCACCTCCAGCTTCCCGGTTTCGAAAAGCCCTACTTCATCGAGTACCGCCTCGAAGACGTCCAGGACTTCGAGACGCGCGCGGCTTTTGGCGATACAGAAGGCTCGCATCACGGCCACGCCCGCATCGCTCGCATCAGCGTCCGCGTCGGTGACTACAAGACTGACAACTCCGGCCCCCGCGGCGATGGCGCCATTCAGCTGGCCTCCATTGACGACGACCCCATTGCGCTTCGTACTGCTCTCTGGGCCGGAACGGATCAAGCCTACAAAGCGGCTCTTGCTGCCTACGCGCAAAAACAAGCCGAGCTCAAGCAGGTGCAGACGCCCCCGCAGGCCGACGACTTCAGCAAAACCAAGCCGATTGTCTCCCTCGCTGACCCACTCAAGCTCTCCGTTGACGAGAATGCATGGTCCGATCGTGTCGCACGCGACAGCGGCATTTACCGCACCGATGCCGCCGTGAACGCTACCCAGCAGCAGATCCAGTACTCCACCGCCGCCTTCCATGCCCGCGTCACCACCACGTGGATTGCCTCCAGCGAAGGCGCTATCGTCCGCAAATCCTCCGGCAGCTACTCAGAGTCCATCGGTGTCGGCACGCAGGCCGATGACGGCATGCACCTCGATCGTTCCTACGGAACCAGCGGCATCTCACTTGCTCACCTCGACAGCCCCGAAGAGTTCCACAAGCATGCAGTCACGCTCATCTCGTCGCTCGGCGATCTGCGCAAAGCACCCATCGTTGAAGAGGAATACCACGGCCCCGTGCTTCTCTCCGCTGACGCCAGCGCGGATACGATGCACGCGCTCCTCGCCTCTGGTGTAACCGCAACCCGCCCCAAGCTCGGCACCGAGGCTCGCACCAACGGCCCCTTTGCATCGAGCTACAAGGCCCGTGTCATGCCCGACTTTCTCTCCGTTGTCGATGATCCCGCGCTCAAAACCTGGGAAGGCAAATACCTCGTCGGCTCCTACTCCGTCGACGATGAAGCCGTCCCCGCGCAAACCGTTCAGCTCGTCTCCGACGGACACCTCCAGAACTACCTTATCGGCCGCACTCCAGTGCGCGACTTCCCCGAGTCAAACGGCCACGCGCGCGCCGGCATCACCGGCCCCGCTCACCCGGTCATCGGCGTCCTCAAAGTCACGGCGCAACAAGGCCTCTCCGACGACGAACTCACCGCCAAACTCGTCCAGATCGCCAAAGACCGCGGCCTCAAATCCGTCTACTATGTCGAAACGCTGGGCACTGAGAATACCCCGCGCCTGCTCTATCGCATCGACCTCGATGGCAAGCGCACCCTCGTCCGCGGAGCCGTTCTCGACGATCTCGATCAGCGCGCCCTCCGTTCCGGGGTCGTCGCCGCCGGCAAAAACCTCTGGGTAGCCAACTACGCCACCGAAGTCCCCGAAACCGTTCTCGCCCCCGCACTTCTTTTCGACGACGTCACCGTGAAGCGCGCCAACGAGACCAACGACAAGCTGCCGTACTATCCAGCTCCGCAATAAGAACCCGTAGCTTTTAAACGCGATCCCAGCCCCCGGCAGCTAGATTTTCAACTGATGAAAGTCATGCGCAGAAGATAGAAGCGACCCACCGAATCCTTGCATCTAACTCTCGTATAAGGCTTGACAAGGTATCGCCCACCTCCAGCCTGCAGCGGGCTAGCTGTCCGTTGAATGAACACAAAAAAATTGAAAAAGCCAAGGGTCGGAGAATGAGCACATATGGCAATACTTACCAAGCCGTGTGAGGGAAAACTGAGCGAAGAGACGGAGTCAGTGCTCCGTGACACCCGGACCAGAGCGAGTTGGGGAGTATACCCCTGCGAGACCTGCGGTCAGATGGTCGGGGTGGAGACAATCAACGGTAAGTGGGCTCCCGAGAGACACTGGCCTTCGGTCGTCTACCCGGCTCGCAAAGTCAGCGTTGGCCGATTCCAGGCAAAGCGTTATTCCGAGTAGGAGTTTCGCAAGCTTGACGTTGAGGTTGTGCGCTCAGTCCAGTCGCGTGAGGTAAGCCACTCCCTCATCAGGCCTTAACCGCCGTGCCATCTCCTCAGCCTGGTCGCGATCGTCCCCCGAGGGCCGGATTCGCACCCAGTAGCTCTTCTCGCCGGCAAACTCAATCACCCGCGACCCCGCATACTCATCGAGCAGCTTCTGCTTGAAGCGGATCGCCTTGCGCTCGCTCGTGAATGGTCCGATCTGCACGCACCATCTCCCACCCACCTCCATCGGCTTCGGCGTCTCGTACACATCGACTCGCACCGGTCCCGACCCCGGCCATATGCCGATCGATCGCGCCGAAGCCTTCGTCAAGTCCAGAATTGCCGTAGGAACAAACGGTCCGCGATCGCTGATGCGCATCGCCGATGCCTGTCGAGTCTTGAGATTTGTCACAACAATTAACGATCCCATCGGCAGCGTGCGGTGCGCCGCCGTCAGCGCTTCATCGCTGAATACCTGCCCGTTCGCCGCCTTACGCCCCCTGGCAGCCGTGTACCAGGTGGCCTTGCCCTCTTCGCTGAAAATCGGCCGGTGCGAAAGGATGAACTCCTTGTCTTCGGAGCTGATGCCGCCCTCCGGCACCGGCGTAACCGGAATCGATCCCCTCGCCGGTGGCGCAGCCGATGGCCGTGACGGTTTCGTAGGTCTCGGGGGCGTATATACCGGCGGAGCTGTAGCCGTCGGAGTCACCCGCGTTTTCTTGTGACCGCATCCGGCTGCGAACGCCGCCATCAACAGCACAACCAGCCATCCAATGCGCAACGTGCTCGGGGGAGTGAGCAGTCGCATCAGCCGCGCGGGCCTGTTTGTTGCTGGTCCATCTTGTCAGCCAGGTTTCTTAGCTTGTCTGAAAGCTTGCGCATCGCCGAGATCGACTCGCTGCGCACCTGCGGGACGACGGCATCGTTCACGTATGCAATCGCATGCTTCAGTTCCATCTCGATCAGCTCGATCGCTTCATCGAGTCTGTGTCCCAATCCCGGGCCGGGAGGTGGTGGAGGAGGATAAGAGCTCATATCAGTAAGCCTCGCTTTCTAGTCTCGACTCGGCACCAGACCGCGTCAATGCCGCCCGCGGCGCCTTCAGCACGCACCGTGCCTGCTGAAACAACAGCCGCCGGCTCGTCCAACTTCTCTCGTCCGTTCCGCTATTCTCCGCCGTCAAGTTATCCTTTTCTGAATATTTTGCGTCGGAGTTAGTAGAAACGTTCTCGATCGGGAGACGGGCACTGTGCCGGTCCTCTGTCTCCACCCATTTACGAGTCGCGCCATAGGAAAAGTTCCATATCCAGTGAGGAACCACTCTTTGCACGAGGCTGCAAGCCGCCCGAATCACCGCTCCCGCCAGGCACGCTTCACGGCCCAGGCACTCTCCTTCCTTCTATTCGCGATCCTCCTCGCCGTCTCCACCCCTGCTCGCGCCCAGGCCACGGCCCCGCCTGAGCCCATCAACCCCGCGGCGTCCATTCCATCCGCCCCGCTGCCGATCATCAAGAATCAGAAGCAAGGTCCCTGCCGTGTTATTCCCAGGAGCGAATCTTCCGGCAGAACAATCACTGCTCTCGGATCCAGCTATCTCGCCGCCAGCGCCGGATTCCCCCCTGTTGAACAAGCAATCCATCCCGCCGCATCCCAGACATACGCCGAAGACGTCAAGAACCTGCCCGCCTGTCAGCCGCCCCCTCTCGTCAACTTTTACCAGCGCTTCATCAACGGGCCTGAGGTTAAACCACTTACCCCAAAAGAGAAGGCCCGCCTCGCCGTCCGGAATGTGCTGGATCCCTTCAACGCCATCACCATCGGCGCAAGCGCAGCCATCGCCATCGGCTCTGACTCGCACTCAGCCTACGGGCCTGGCATTCCCGGCTTCTGGCGTTACACCGGCGTGAGCTATACCGAGGACCTCACCAGCGAATTCTTCGGGACCTTCCTCGTCCCCTCGATCTTCCACCAGGATCCCCACTACCACCGCATGCCTCACTCCCCCATCCCTCGCCGAATCCTGAACGCCATCATCCAGGTCGGCTGGACCAAGAGTGACAGCGGCAAAGGCATCCCTAACTACTCCAGCCTGATCGCCGCTCCCATCGACGCCGAAATCGCCAACCTCTACGTCCCCGGCATAGAAACCGACCTGCCCTCCAGTGCCGCCCGCGTGGTCACGGGCTATGCCCTCGCCCCCACGGATAACTTCGTCACCGAATTCCTCCCTGACGTAGCCCGCCACATCCACGTCCAGATCGTCTTCGTTCAACAGATCATCAACCAGGTCTCCAATCCCGGCGGGCCCAACATTTTCTAAACCGGACTCAAAAGCGTAAACCCTTGCAGGATCAGCGCTTTGTCTTGAGCCCGGATACCCCGTTCACCCCCTCCCTGTCCCCATTCGCACCCCGATATCCCCGTTCGCTGCACCCGCGTTGGATTGACAGGCCTGCCTCATTACTCTTGACGCTGAGTTTCTTCGCCCTGGCAAAATATTGCCCTGAGGCCCCACAGCGCGCAGCGCACACTTTTCAAAGGAGATCGCACCCGATGTCAAAAGCAGTCAAATACGCCGAGAAGGCAGCCGTCTACGCGGCCAAGGGAGCATGGAGCGTTTACGAGCGGCTGAATCGTATCAGCCCCAACGCCTCATTTACCCCCAAGTGGAGCGACAAACCCCTCCTGAAGAGCTGGCAGAAAGAAAAACCCCCGCTTGGATGGCCTCGCACCACTGACTCGCTCTGCCCTAAGTGCGTACCTGAAATCCGCAAGCAGATCCTCGACGGCAAACTGCCTCACGAAGTCCTCCTGAACGAAAAGGTCGGCGAAATCAAGGCCCAGATCATCGAGCGCGACGGCAAGATCCTGATGGTCAAGGACTGCCCCAAGCACGGCCACTTCGAAGACGTTATGTCCATCGATCCGGCCTTCTTCAAGCATCTTGAAGAGACCTTCCCCGGCCGCGACATCCGCGCCCACGGCGAAACTGAGGGCAAGCTCCACAACCACGGCACATCCACCGTCACCCACGGTCGCGGCTCGGTGCTCACCATCGACCTCACCAACCGCTGCAACATGATGTGCGATCCCTGCTTCATGGACGCCAACCAGGTCGGCTTCGTCCACGAGCTCACCTGGGACGAAATCAAGACCATGCTCGACAACGCCATCACCATCAAGCCGCGTCGTCAGATGAGCGTTCAGTTCTCCGGTGGCGAGCCCACACTCTCCCCTTACTTCCTCGATGCCGTCGCTTACTCGCGCAAGGTCGGATACAACTCGGTTCAGGCCGCATCGAACGGAATCGAGTTCGCCAAGTCAAAGGAACTCTGCCGCGCTGCTGCTGAAGCCGGCCTCCGCTACGTCTACCTCCAGTTCGACGGTATCGGCAACGCTGCCAACAGTCACCGCAAGGTCGGCAACCTGTTCGACGTAAAGCTGCAGGCCATCAACAATCTGCATGAAGCGGGCGTGGACATCGTTCCCGTTACCACCATCATCAACGGCATCAACAACGAGCAGGTTGGCCGCATCATCGAGTTCGCACTCGACAATCCCAAGAAGATCAGCTTCCTCTCCTTCCAGCCCGTTTCGTTCACGGGCCGCGACGAGGACATCAGCGAAGAACGCCGCGTCGCCCAGCGCTACACCCTCTCGCACATGGCACATGACGTTAAGAACCAGGTAGGTCTCGGCGTCCCCGAGCGCGACTGGTTCCCCATTTCGTTCATGTCCACCTTCTCTGACTGGGCGGATCTCGTTCACGGACCGACCGCCGAGTGGGGACAGCTCTCCTGCGGATGCCACCCCAACTGCGGCATCGGCATGGCATTGATGATCGATAAAGAAACCAAGGAAGCGGCGCCCGTTACCGCCTTCCTCCACATGGACCAGGTGGCCAAGGACCTCGCCAAGGTCAACGATGCCGCCCGCGGCAAGTGGATGTCGGTCATCGGATTCGGACTCGCCCTGCTCCGCAACTACGATCCGTTCCAGTCGCCAACTCACTTCAAGATTTCCGACATGCTCAAGAAGATGGACAAGACCTTCAACGCCACTGGACGCGACTACGGTTCGGTCAAGGGCGATCGCACCATGAAGGATATCGAGAAGCGTCGTTCTGATCGCTGGAACTTCCTCTTCATCGCCGGCATGTGGTTCCAGGATCTTTTCAACTACGACTTCCGCCGCACCGAACAGTGCATCATTCCTTACGCCACGCAGGAAGGCGAGATCAGCTTCTGCGCCTACAACACCGGCGTGGGCTGGCGCAACATCATCGAGAAGATGCACATGACCGCCACGCTGACCAAGTGGTACGAGGAGCATGGCCGTCACGAAATCTTCGCCGGCGGCAAGAAGGTCGGCATGACCTACGTGGGCCACGAGCTCAAACTCAACATGGAGCACGTGAACTCCGAAGCCAACCACACGCTCGACGAACTGGGCATCGCCAAGAACGCCCGCGAAGAGCGTATCCGCGCTCGCGATACGAAGGTAAAGAATGAAGCGGAGAACGCCCGCATGGCCAAGCTCTATCGCGAACACGTACTCGGCGAGAAGCCGGTCGAAGGCCTCGTAAGCCTCGACTCCATCAAGCCGGCCTCCAACAACGCCGCGTCGCCGGTCAACCGCCACCGCGAAGAAGCCGAGCCCGTCGCCGGCGACTAGTTCGTAGTGATTGCACGTCCACTCGGCTAACCAACAAGGCCGTCCCGCTCGGGGCGGCCTTGTTGCGTTGGTCCCATTCAAATTGAAGCAGCCATCCTGCAGGCTGGCGGCTTTTAGCGAGACGCAAAGATTTGCTTCTGGAGCAAGCCAAGCTCCGCCGATCGCCCAGTAAGCGAAACGCGCGCCAGTGCTGATCCATATCTCCGAGATAATCCCCACAACATCGCACCGCGGGAGTATGGTTGGTCCTGGCCCCGCGACAGGAAATGCTGTCCCCACCCACCTGTCGGTCCCCCCGTGACCCTTGAAAGAAGACAAGAATGAAAGTTTCCCGTCTGATCGTTTGCGCGGTGCTCGCCGCTGCATGTGCCCTCACCCTCTGCGCCCAACAGGCCCCCTCGGGCTTCCACCGCGTCGCCTGCGTCAAGATCAAGGCCGGAATGGCCCATGAATTCACACAATGGGCCGCCGGCGACATGCACAAGTACGCCCAGTCCCGCGCCAACAGCGGCGCCGTCTCGATGTGGTACCTGCTGAGTTCCGTCATCCCCCAGGGCGAGTCCGCCCAATGCGACTACATCATGGTCAGCATCTACTCCGGAGTGCCCACCCCTCCGATGGAGCGTGACGACCTCGCCGCTGCCCTCAAGCAGGCAGGTATCTCCGCCACTGCCCAGGAGTTCGTTGACAAGCGCAACTCCATGGTCACCCTCATCTCCAACGACATGTTCCGCACCGTCGCAACCGTTGGCTCACCCAAAAAGGGGGACTACTTCATCGTCAACTACATGAAGGTGTCCAACATGGATGACTACATCGCCTATGAGAAGAAGGTCTGGGTGCCGTTTGCCGAGGGGTTGGCTAAAGACGGCTCTAGAACCGGCTGGTCGCTCAATCAACGGGTCTTCCCCTCGGGTTCAAATACGCCCTTCCAGGCCGTTACGGTCGACATCGTCCCAAGCTGGAAAGAAATCTTCCAGCCCTCCGGCGACTTTGTCAGCACGTTCAGGAAATCCCACCCCGACATGGAAGTCGGCACCACCTTCGAGCAGTATGAAAAGCTGCGGACAATCATCGCGACACAGATCTTTCATTTGGAAGACTCCATCTCCGCAGCAAAGTAATTCACTTTGGCTCCCGCTTCGAAACCGCGGGAGCCAAAGTTCTCGATTTTTGAGACCCCCGACCAAGGAATTGCTGATCCTCTACCCCGCATGCCGAATCGCCAGCAGCGTCACGTCATCCACACCAGGCTGGCTCCCAACAAACGCGCGCAGATCCTCGAGACACGCCGACACAGCTTCGCCTGCACAGCAGGGAATCTTACCCTCCAACAGATTCACGATGCGCTCGACCCCGTATTCGCCGCTCCCTCCATCCGCCTCCGATACACCATCAGTGAATAGGAACAACATGTCGTCGCCGCACAACTGCGCACGAACAGGAACGAAAGCTGCATCGCGAAACATTCCGACGGGAAACCCGGTCGACTCGAGCAGCTGGGTCTTCCCTTTCTGAACTGCGATCACCGGCAGATGCCCCGCATTGAACAGCTCCACTTCGCCTCCAGAATCGGCACGCCCGCAGACGAGGGTCGCGTACTGTCCTGAAAGCCCGCTCTCGCAAAGAAAGCCGTTGATGTGTGCGACGATCTCGGCAAGCGGAAGACCCATGCCGATCAGGCTGCGGAACAATGCGTGCAGCTGCGTCATCCGCATCGATGCCGCCACTCCCTTCCCGGAAACATCCCCAAGCATGAAGTAGAGTTGCTCTTTCGCGGGATATAGATCGCAGTAGTCCCCGCTCACCGCCCCGAGCGGCGCATAGTGGTAGTTCGTCTCCCAGGCACCCACCCTCAGATCCCGTGGCGGCAGAAGTCCGCGCTGCAATTCCGAGGCGAGATCCAGATCCCTCTGCAGCGCATCACGTTCATGTTTCGTCAGATGATCAAGACAATACCGAATCAGCGGATCGGCAAGCAGACGATCCCGTTCAATTGCGTCATGGCACGTGTCGCAAAGCCCGTATGTACCTGCCCCAAATCGATCCAGCGCGGAATCCACTTCCTGCAGCAATGACTGAAGACTTGTGTCGTCAGGCGTCGCTTGAATCACCGCCTCGAGCCGCTGCTTTCTGTCCTTCAGTTGTCCCTGCAAAAAACCCATTTCAACGGTTGCCATGAAGTACCTCTATGTCGCGATTAGCGTCTATTTGATTCCTCATAGCCTATACCAGCGTCAACAATTCTTCGGGCACAGAAGTCCTGTTCTCCTCGCCCATGAGGCAGGTTCCCCAGGGTCTCGATTTTGTGACCTGGGGTTCAGGTTTTCCCGACAAACTCAGTCAGCCCACCGAAATCCTTCGCAGTCACATCCGGCTGCGCATCCAGTTCTTCTTCCGAAACGCCTCCCCGATTCACCCACACCGTCGGATAGCCGAACCACTTCGCTCCCGCCGCATCCCAGGCTCCAAACGCCGCGAAGGCAATCTCCCTCTTCTGAAGACCAAGCACATCGGGCCCCATCTGGTACGCTCGCGGACTCGGTTTATACGCCCGCACCCGATCGGTCGTCAGGTGCGGCTCAAAGAACTCACTCAGCCCGGCAGCCTTCAGGTTCGCATCCAGCATCGCCGCGGTGAAGTTCGACAAGAACGCCAGTCTGATCCCCTGCTTGCGCAACTCCGCCAGCCCCTCCCGCACATCCGGCCACGGTTGCAACTTCAAGTACGTCCCCATCAGCGCATCATGTTGCTCGCTCGTCAAAACGATCTTCAGACTCTTCGCCGTATACCGCAGCGCATCGTCAGTCACACGCCAGAAATCCGAGTACTTGTCTCCAGTCGTCCTAAGCCAGCAGTATTCAAATTGCCGCGTCCGCCACAAGTTTGTGAACTCCGCACCTCTGCCCGGGAATTGCTCTTCTACTTGCCTCTCCACCGATCGCGGTTCGAAGATGACAAACCCATCGAACGCAATCGCCTTGATCCCGCCAGCCGGCTTATGCGCATCCTGAGCGACCTGACTTTGCGCTCCCAGTGAAGCCGCTCCCAGCGCACCCGCAAGTGTTCCAACAAATCTTCTTCGGTTCATACTCCGCTTCGACTCGCCGCGACCCCTGCCGGTTACAAAAAGTCAGCAGCCGGATATCAGATTTTCTGGACTGGCTCATCCTCCACACCGAAAACAAAAGGGGAACCCATCACGGGTTCCCCTTTTCCAAGGCAACTTGCATCAAAGGTCCGCTTGAGCGCTTCAGCTTTGCAGCCTGCACATCCGCAGCCGATTCGACCCGAACGCTTTCTCACCCGGCGAACTAGCGCGAATAAACCCGCGCCTCTGTCTCGAATCGGGCTCGGCGGGCACTAGTGCGCAGCATTCGCCGCAATGATTGTCGCGATCACGCCCGTGGCAACCGCGGCAAGCACGTAATTTCCATCTACCTCGCGCCACTCATATCCTCTCGGCGGCCGGCGAAGGCGATATTGCCGGTAGTCAACCCGCTGCCCGCGGTCCCAATCCTCATGCCGCATGTGGTAGCCCTTCCTCCACTCCCTGTGCTCCACATAATGGTGGTGATCGCGATCGCGATGGTCGCGATCGTGGTCGTCATGGTGATCCTGCGCAAACACCGCAGCGCCCGAGAGCATGGCGACCATGGTCGAATATGCAATTACGTTGCGAATGGTTTTCATGTGACTCCTCTTTATATACAAGTCTTTCTGCCACCCGGGCTCAGCTGCCCACAGGTACACCGATGGCATTGGAATGAAGACGGATTCTGGGCCTCCCTCGGATGCATCAAATTTGACCGGGTCGGCGCTTTTTATCTCTCTCACCCCTCGGACCATCACTCCCCCATCCACTCTGCTAAGAATCCCGCCAACGGCAGTCAAATTCACAACCTTCTTCAACGATCGGCGCTATGATGTTGCCCGGAGAAACGCCATGTCTCAATACGCCTATCATTGCGAAGACTGCAACAAGGAATTCACCCAGCAACACCACATCTCCGACGTCGACAAAGCCGAGATCAAGTGCCCCAATTGCGGCGGTAAGAACGTGCATCAGCTCGTCTCTGCCTTCTCCGCCGTCACCTCCAAGAAGAGCTGATCGCCTCGGCCAGACATAAAAGCGGATTACCTGCGGTGGCCACCTGAGCTGCGCCCATCCGGCTTCTTTTTCTCGCGCAGGGCTGCTATTCTCGGCCACAAATGCTCAAGAAGCTGCTCATTCTCGCAGTCCTCGCTGTACCTGTGCAATCCCTTTCCTACACACAGAGTCCCCAGCCGCTCGCTGCTCCAGAGCAAGCGATGTCTGCCTTCGTCGACGCCAGCCGGCAGGCCTCCAACGATCTCCTCGCCAGGCTGGTGAGCATCAACAGCGGCACACACAACCTCGAAGGCGTCCGTGCTGTCGCGGGCATCATGAAGTCAGAGCTGAATGAACTCGGGTTCAAGGTCGACTTCATCCCCATGGACCAGATCCAGCGCGCCGGCGTCCTCATCGCCGAGCATCCCTGCCCCGCGCCAGGCAAGTGCGGCAAACGCATGCTCCTCATCGGCCACATGGATACTGTCTTCGAGAAGAACAGCCCCTTCCAGGCCTACACCGTCAAAGACAACATCGCCACCGGCCCGGGCGTGAACGACATGAAGGGTGGCCTCGTCGTCATGCTTTTCGCCCTCAAGGCTATGAAAGCCGCTGGAGTTCTCAATCAATCCGAGATCACAATTGTTCTGAGTGGGGATGAAGAAGACCACGGCGAGCCCTCAACCATCAGCCGCCGCGATATGATCTCGGCCGCACATCACAGTGACCTGGCACTTGAATTCGAAGGCACACCTCGTATCCATGGCATTTTCTACGGCAGCGTCAGCCGTCGCAGTTCCATCACGTGGCGCATCAACGCAACGGGCGAGACCGGCCACTCCTCCGGCATCTTCTCCGATCACATGGGCTTTGGCGCGAACTATGAGTTGGTTCGCATCCTAGATGCATTTCGCGCCGGACTTCCTGAACCGAACCTTACCTTCAACATAGGTATGGTCGCGGGGGGAACCGCAGTCCATATCGACGAGGCCGGCAACAACGCCGCCGTCACCAGCAAGGACAACGTTGTGCCTCCCGTTGCCTACGCCAGCGGTGACATCCGCACCATCTCCAATGAACAGACCGCCCGCGTCGAAAAGAAGATGCAGGAGATCGTCGCCAGGCACCTGCCCAAAACCAGTGCAAACATCACCTTCGGCCAGGGCTATCCAGCCATGCCGCCCACCGCGCAGAATCGCGCGCTGCTTGGGATCCTCAACCAGGCCAACGCCAGTCTCGGCTTCACCGCTATGCCTGAGCTCGATCCAATGAAGCGCGGCGCCGGAGATATCGCCTTCGTCGCCGACATCGTGCCCGGCCTCGCCGGCGTCGGCGCGACGGGCGAAGGAGCCCACGCACCAGGAGAAACGATCGATCTCTCCGCCCAGCCCATCAACACCAAGCGCGACGCTTTGCTGATGTATCGCCTCACCCAGATCGATCAGAAAGCCGACCTCACAACAGTGAGCGCTAAATAGTGAAGGCGCGGCAGTCAGCCGCGCCTCCCGGATCACAAAACGCCGATCACCGATCCCTGTTCTCTGATCCCTGTTCCCTGTTGTAATCGACCCGCACCGTCAGAATCTCGTACGGATGAATCGGCGCCTTCACCACGTCGCCTGACACCGTCAGCGCACTGCCCTCCGGTTTCTCCTGCATGTCCGTCACGGTCGCGCCGGTCGCGCCCGGCGGTACATGCAACTCCACCGTCGCGTCCTTCCCGGCCCATTCGTACGCGCGGAAAATTAACCCATTCGCATCTTCGGCTTTCTTCACCGCCGTCAACACCACATTCTCCGGCGTGACCGATACAAACGAGTGCGTCGCCGGCAGTGCTCCCGCATGAGCCGTGGTTGCCTGTCCCGATAACGGATAGCTGTACTCGTAGCCGTGCCGCACCGTCATCGCTTCTTTCCAATTTCCCGCGTGCGGATACAACGCGTACTCAAAGTGCTGCTGTCCCATGTCGGCCACAGGATCAGGCCATTTCGGCGAACGAAGCAGCGTCAGCCGCAGCAGGTTGCCCACCGCATCGTATCCATACTTCGTATTGTTGATCACCGAGAGGCCATGCTTGCCGTCGCCGAGATCTGCCCAGCGCATCGCCGGAACCTCGAACTGCGCCTTCTCCCACGAGTCGTTCCGCGTCGTCGGCCGATCGATCGTGCCATACGGAATCTCGTACGTCGCAAAAGGCCCCGAAGCCGCCAGCGGGAAAGCCGCCTTCAGCAGAATGTGTGCTTCCTCCCAGTCGAACCGGTTCCGAACGTTAACCTCATCGCCCTCTGCCGAAAGCCCGATCGTCTGTTCAAACTTCGACTTTCCGTAGTGGCTCGTCACCTTGATCGTCGGTTCCGCCGTTTTCAGCAACTCCACGGAATCGGCTTTCTCAATCGTCTCCGGCTTCGCGTCCAGCGTTCCCGGATCGATGTTCCACGCGTCGTAGTCCTTCGGGTTGTCCTTGAAAAACTGCAGCTGGTTTCCGCAAGCTCCCGATGCCAGCGTCTCAAAGTTCGTCTTCTTGTCGAACAGGCTGGTGATGCATCCCGTTTGCTTGCTCACCGACAAGCGCAGCTTCGCGTTTTCGAGAGTGATTGTGTCGCCGGCATCCTTCGCCGTTACCGCCTTCTCCGCCGGTTCAGCCGTACCCCTGCCGCCAACCCAGACCACCTTGTAGCCCATCGCCGGCACATTCAGCACATGCAGCTTCACGTCGGCGAACCCTGTATTCTGCTCCGGCCTCACCTCCACCACCTGCGCGCGGTTCGCAGTCACGCCGGTCTTCGCCTGCAGGTGAACGTTAACCTCACCCGAGCGCGCCCAGCCTAGCGGATTGAAGACCACCACCGGCGTTCCCGCTCCCGCGGCAGCTGTGTTTACCCGCTCGCTAACGGTCGCCAGCGCGTGGTGCGAGATCTCATTGGTCGAGAACTTCACCGCGTCGTAGTCCCTCTGCGCGTCCTTATAGATGATCCCGATGCCTGAGCCCGCGGCCAAGTCATGGAACTGGTTGAAGAGCACCTTCTTCCAGTCCTCGGTGAGTTCGTCTGTGGGATAGTTGCGGCCATCCAGCCACGCCAGCGAGGCCCACTTCTCCGCATCCAGAACCTGGACCTCCGACTCGCGCATGTTCTTTTTGTGGGTTGCCTGTGTGGTCATTACCCCACGGTGATATTCGAAGTACATCTCGCTCTTCCACGTCGGAATCGCGACTTTACCGTCAACTGCAGCTGGTGGCGTATACCCCTTCGCAATCGACTGGTAATTCCACTCCTTGCTCTCCGGTGCAATCTCCTTCTCCACCTGCGAGAAGTACGGCCGCGCCAGCCCGAACTCGATCTTCGGCATCACCTTCTGCGGCGTCGACGGCGTTGCCCAGTGGAACCCTTCATCGAGAATTGCGCGTGTCGGTCCGCCGCCATGATCGCCAATGCCGTAGAGGTCCATCATGTCCGTCATCCCGGTCGCGCGCTCGCGCGCCTGGACCGTGTCATGCGCCAGGCGCAGAGGGCTCAGATTCCCGTTCGCATAGTCATGCGGGAAATAAGCCAGCACCTTCGACCCATCCGGCGACTCCCACCAGAACAACTTGAACGGAAGCTGGTTCGTGTCGTTCCACGTCATCTTCTGCGTGACGAAATAATCCACGCCGCTCTTCTTGTAAATCTGCGGCAACTGCCACGTGTACCCAAACGAGTCCGGATTCCACCCGATCCGCACATCCACGCCGTAGTTCTTCTGATACCACCGCTTGCCCACCAGCAACTGCCGCACCAGCGACTCGCCGTCCGGCATGTTCAGATCGGGCTCCACCCACATTCCGCCGACAATCTCCCAGCGTCCTTCCTTGATGCGCTTCTTGATCTCGTCGTTCATGTCGGGATACTTCTCTTGCATCCATTCGTTGTAGGCCGCCGCGCTCTGCGTGTAGGTATATTGCGGATACTCATACATCAACTGCAGCGCCGTGCCGAATGTCCGCTTCACCGCGTCAACCGTCTCGGTCCACGGCCACAACCACGCCGCATCAATGTGCGAGTTCCCCGTCAGGTGCCACGTCATCGTCTGCATCAATGGCAGCAGCGCTTCCAGCTTGGTGTGCGAAGCCTTCAGGCTCTCGTCAAACTTCGCCTGGTCGTGCGAATCCAGCGCCTTCTCATCCACTGCGCGAATCGCATCGTTCAGCGTTGCCATGTTTTTCGTATCGCCTGCCGGCGCCAGCGTCGGCACCATCACAGCCGCCGCAAGAAACTCCTCACGCAAATCTTCCGGGTTCGGCCGGTTCTCCGGGAAATCGATCTTCAGCGTCGCACCGCCGATATTCTTCTTGTCCACTGTGTGCAGCAGCTTCACCGCAACCGTGACCTTCTCGCCCGGCTTTGCACTGTCGAATAGCACCACCGGCTCGAGGTCATCGCCGAGTGCCACGCGTCTGCCGTTGAAGTAGAGAATCTCTGGCATCGGCCCATTGGCATAGGCATGAAACTCAAACCAGATGCGCGCGCCTGTCAGATCGTATCCATGCAGCGTCTGGGGAATCGTATAAGTCTGCCGGAACCACACCGCATCGTTGGGAGCTTCGCCCGGAATCTTTTGCTCTTCCCAGCCCGACTCGTCAACGTTCGTCCCCTCACCGTGCGCCACATCGCCGGAGTGCGTCTTCCACGTGCTGTCTGGCAGTTGGCGCATTAGCGTCAGCCGGGTAATTACGCTTCGCGACTCAGGCGGCAAGTTGTGCGCGACTCTGTCGATCTCCGCCGCTACTTTGGCGGCTTCCACCGCGGTCTGCGCACCGGCCTGGATGCTCCCCAGCGCAGCGGCACCAAGCAGCGTGAGAAAAGCAGAGGCAAAACAAAAAAGATGTGTCCGTTTCATCGCGAATCGCTCCAGGGAGAAATCTTACGGTATCCGACCGCAAAAATGGTAACGATTCCACTCCCACACCGGTCAAGCCCTTATTTGCCTGGCGGCCGAACCTCGCTCTGCTCCAGGTATTCAACGTAGCCCAGCAACGCGCCCCAGTGATAGAAACGGTCGCTCGAGTCAACGTCATCCCCAATCCCCGTGATCGCGTTATAGTTCTCGTGCACGTGCCCCTTCTCCCGCCACTCTTTTAAAAATAGTTCATAGGACTTTTGCGCGAAATCCTTGCGGACGGCGGAGCTTTCATAGTTCCTCAGCCCCAGGTACACGAGATAGTTCATCGGCCCCCACACTCGCCCGCGCCAGTAGTTCTGATCCTTGAACGCCGGATCGTTATATGCAATCGACGGAATGACCCAATCACCCCCGAACTCATCGCGATTAAGCAGATGTTTGATCATGCTCTGGGCCTGCTCCGGACTCGCCGCCTTCGCCAGCAGCGGATAGAAGTTCGTCGGCGACAACCGCGTATTCACCTTCCCCGTATGCAGATCCCTGTTCAGGAAGATCCCAGCCTTCTCATCCCACAACGTCTGCAGCTTCGCTCGATACCGTTCGGCGCGCTCCCGCAGTTCCTTCGCCTCCGTCGATTTACCAAGCGCATCCGCAATCTCCGCCAGCGCGTCGCAGTCGGCAATGTAGAGGCTCGTCATTCCAACATCTGCGTACTCCAGCAGCTGCGTCTTCGAGTTATAAAAGGTCCCGTCATACATCGGGCTGTTGTCCAGCCCCGACTCGTACACCGCGCCCTGCCAGGTTCCACGCGAACCATCATCCACATTCACCGGCTCATTCTGCGGGTCGCTTCCCAGCACGATGAATCCCTGCAACTGGCGGTGCTCATTCCACCAGCGATTCCAGCTCAGCAACGGCGCAAACGCATCTTCGATAAACCACCGGTCGTGAAACTCCTTGTAAAGCCCCAGCACCGTAATCGCCCCCACCGGCGGCTCCGAGCGATCCGTACTCTTCCAGTTCCCCGCCCGCGCATAATTCGGCACAAACCCCTGCGGCGTCTCCTCGCGCAAGGTCTCCAGCGCATTCGCATACGCCAGGTCCTTGTCCCCGATCGAAGCCATCGTCGCCGCAAAGAAAGTGTCCCAGTCAAACAGCACATACCCGCCCCAGCCCACACTCCACACCCGCGACACCGGCGAAATCACCCGCCCCTTCTCCGGGTCGTAGATCGTGTCCCACCCCAACGTCGTCTCAATCGCATCGAGGATTGGCCCGTTCGCACCGGCAGCATTGATCGATGCTTCGTAGGCGGCCTTTTCCTTCTGAAGAACCGCACGGATTTCATCCAGAGTCCGGCGCTTACCGGTGGTATTGCCCACTGGCGCTATCAGCTCGGAGGAGAAATAAGGAGCAGGAATCGGAACAACCGTGAAGTTCCATCCACCGTTCTCACACGTGCAATAGACGTTTATTTCGTGAATAGGATCCCCAGCAGTGATATAGCCAGGGAGCGATCGCATGCTAGAAACTTGCCTCGGTTGGCCCCATTGTCTATGTACGGTGCCGAAATAGCTTCCTAAATAGTTGACCGAGAACACCACCGTCGGCGGCAGCGAGCCCTTCGGCTCCAGCGGCGTCACCACCATCACCAGATCATCGCCATCATGCGCGCTCTCCACCCGCCACTTATGCCCCTTCCACTCGTAGTCCGCCTGCGTGTACGACCCATCCCACGCATGAGGCCCCGGCGTTACCTTCTCCGCATCTTTATCCAGCCGCCCAATCAGTGCATCCCCCAGCCACGCATCCCCGTTCAGCGAAGAGTTGTGTTTCATCCCCACATGAATCGCCAACCCCTCCGGCAGCAGCACCTGCGTCGCCACGCTATGCACATCCCACGTGTTCCATCCCCGCGCCAGCCGCTCCTGCACTCGCGCATACTCCGCCGACCGCGGCCCGGCACCATCCAGCCTCGGTGCAACATGAGAAACCGCATTCTGCGCCGCACCAATCGAAACGGCGAATGCGCCAAACGCCCCGAAGCCCGCAAGCCGCCCCACTTTCCCCATCGAGCCCTCTTCCTAGTCCCTAGTCCCTAGTCCCTGCTCCATGCGCGCTCACACCCATCCCCCATCCACCACATAACTTTGATTCGTCACCGCCCCCGAATCATCCGCCGCCAGAAACAGCACCAGCCGCGCCACATCCTCCGGCAGAACATCGCGCTTCAAAGCCTGCGCCGCCATAATCTCCGCTTTGTACTCCGGCGTGTACACCAGTCGTTTCTGCTTCTCCGTCGCAATCGCCCCCGGCAGCACCGCATTCACCCGGATCCCCGCCGGCCCAAGCTCGTGCGCCATGGTCCGCGTCAGCCCCACAATCGCTGCCTTCGCCGTGACGTACACCGGCACGCCCGTTGTCGGAATCATCCATGAAATCGACGACATGTTGATGATGCTGCCTCGCCCCGCCGCCTTCATCGCCGGCAGCACCGCCTGAATCATGAAGAACTGCGGCCTTAGATTCACCGCAATCGAAGCATCGAAGTACTCCTCCGTCACATCTTCGATCTTGTGCCGCTGATCGTTCGCCGCATTATTCACCAGCACGTCCACCCCGCCGAGCCCGGCGATCGCCTCCTTCACCCCCGCCTTCAACTCAGCCACATTCGTCAGGTCACAATGAAAGTAGACCGGCGCCGACTCGACCTCAGCCCGCAGCGAATCCACCAACTCCGCCGCCGCCTCCTCCTGCACGTCAAAGAACCCCACCCGCGATCCCTGCCGGGCAAAGTGCTCCACAATCGTCGCCCCGATCCCGGTCGCTCCACCCGTGACCAGCACCCCCCGGCCCCGCAGGCTCGGATAAATCGCATAGACAGATTCCGCCACTGTTGACTCTCCCGTCGAACCTTCTTTCAGGTCTCCTGAATCCGTCCAAGTATAGAACCGACATGGACTTCCGGACCCGCCCGTAGACCTCTCCTTCCAATACCACGCACTGGTACACCGTGATACACCGTCTCGCATGGCGGGTGCATACTGATATACAGGCCGTATTCGGGGCGACTCCCCCTTGGGTACCTCACGCGCTTTCATTCTGGCTATTGAACTTAACAAGGGAATTGGAATCGAAACCGCAGCCTCACAGCGGTCACCAGAACCAAAATCCAGGCAGCGCTGATTGAGCCTGGGAAACGAATTTGTCTCGCACATCGCGGGACCCGTCGCGGCCTCGAAGGGCGGGAACCATTGCCCACCGCACGGATATCATTTTCAGGTTTATCGCGGCTCTCGTGGAGATGCGCCTTCGTTCACGGGTCGGCCGCGCACGGAGGGACACAATGTCGGACGCTGCTCGCTATCCCGGAATCCGGGTCACCGCTAACGGAAATCAGCTCGTCTCGTATCACACTGAAACGCGCATCGCCGACGCCGGCGTTTTCTATCCAATCACGCCTTCCACCGAAGGCGGCGAGCTCTTCCAGCAGGCCTATGCTGAGGGCAATCTCAACGTTTTCGGCAAGAACACCATCGCCATCGAAACCGAAGGCGAACACGCGGCCCAGGGTGGCGCCATCGCCCACTCCGTCTGCGGCAAACGCGTGGTCAACTTCACCTCCGGCCAGGGCGTAGTCTATGGCGTCGAGCAGTACTATCACGCGCCCGGCAAGGGCTCCACGATGGTGCTCGAGGTCGGCGCCCGCGCGCTCACCAAGCACGCCCTTAACGTCCACTGCGGTCACGACGACATCTATGGCGCGCTCGACACCGGCTGGATCATGATCTTCGGCAAGGATGCTCAGCAGGCCGCCGACCAGGCCCTCATCCTCCGCCGCGTTACGGAGCTTTCGCTCACGCCCGGCATGAACATCATGGATGGCTTCCTTACCAGCCACCTTGAGCGCACCTTCTACAAGCACGAGTCCGAGCTCATTCGCGAATACCTCGGCGCTCCCGAAGACATCATCGACTGCCCGACGGAAGCCCAGCGCGTTCTCTTTGGACCCACACGCCGCCGCGTCCCCAAGATGATGGACCTCGCCAACCCGGTCCTCCTTGGCCCCGTTCAGAACCAGGAACACTACATGAACGGCATCATCGCGCGCCGCAACAACTTCGCCGAGCCGATCCTGCAGTTCCTCGAAGACGCCTATCAGGACTTCGGAAAGCTCACAGGCCGCTACTACGGCCTCGTCACGCAGTACAAGTGCGATGACACCGACACGGTCTTCGTCTCCCTCGGCTCCGCCGCTGAGAACATCGAAGCTGCCGTCGACTATCTCCGCGACGTCAAGGGAGTCAAAGCCGGCTCCATCCACGTCAACGTCATTCGCCCGTTCCCCGAAGCCGCCATCGTTGCCGCACTCAAAGGCAAGAAGAACGTCATCATCCTCGAGCGCACCGACGAAGCGCTCAGTGGCGACAACCCTCTCGGTCGCGACGTCCGGACGGCTCTCTCGAAGGCCATCCAAACCTCCGGCCACGGTGCCTCCGAAGGCCTGCCCGCTATGTCGATGGACGAGGTGCCGCACATTTACTCCGGCAGCTACGGCCTCGGTTCGCGCGACTTCCGCCCCGAACACATCATCGGCGCTTACGAATTCGCCACAGCCGGCCGCGCCCGCAAAGACGGCAAGACCGCAGCCGACGGCGTCAGCTTCTTCGTTCTTGGCATTGAACATCCCTACGCCGTAATCGCCGACGAAATGCCTTCTCTTCTGCCTGAAGGCGCAGTCGCAGTCCGCTTCCACTCTATCGGCGGATGGGGCGCTATCACCACCGGCAAGAACCTCGGCGCCATCCTCGGCGATCTCAACGATCTCCTCTACGAGCGCGATGGCCTCGTCGACGACAAGGGCAATCCGAAAGAAGTCATCCACGTCAGCGCCAATCCGAAGTACGGTTCAGAAAAGAAAGGCGCGCCCACCAGCTACTTCATGGTTGCCGCCAAAGAGCGCATTCGCGTCAACTGCGATCTGCGCCACGTCACCACCGTCCTCTGCTGCGATCCCAAGGCCTTCACCCACTGCAATCCGCTCGACGGCATCCAGCCCGGCGGCGCCCTCATATGGGAGTCCGACGCCGAAGGCGAGCGCGCATGGGAAAACCTTCCTATCTGGGCGCGCAAGCAGATCATCGAGAAGAAAATCCGCGTCTACACCCTGCCCGGTTTCGAAATCGCCCGCAAGGCCACCGATCGCGCTGACCTGCAGCTCCGCATGCAGGGCAACGCCTTCCTCGGCGCGTTCTTCGCAGTGAGCCCATTGCTGCAGGAATTCGGCATCACCAGCGAGCAGTATCGCGACGTTGTCCGCAAGCAGTACGTCAAGAAGTTCGGAAAGCTCGGCGAAGGCGTCGTCAACTCCAACATGGAAGTCATGACGCAAGGCTTCGAGCATGTTAAGGAAATCAAGATCGGCGAAATCACCGCCCGCGACCATTCCAGCCTTCGCGGCCAGGCGCTCCTTCCCGTGCTTGAGCCCGTCCCTGCATTCGCTGAGGCCGGCGCCGGTGAAAGCTGCACCGTAAGCGGCTGCCGCTCCACACCACCGCCCACCGGTCAGTCCGCGCGTCCCCCGGTTGCGACCATCTCGATGTTCGACTCCGAGTTCCGCAACAACTTCGGCTACGACCAGCCCGCCACGCCGCTCGCGGCCATGGGCGTCATCGCCGCAGCCACCGGCGACACGGCATCCAAATACGTCGCCCGCCGCGAAACTCCTCTTTACATCCCCGAGAACTGCACCCAGTGCATGGAGTGCATCTCGGTCTGCCCCGATACCGCCCTGCCCAACACTTCGCAGGACCTCGGCACGCTGCTCAAGACCGCCGTTGCTCGCTACGTCGGCAATCCCGGCGAGCGCGCCAAGATGATCGAAAAGCTTCCCGAGATCGAGAAGCAAACCCGCGCGCGCATGCTTGCCGAAATCAAGACCGGCACGCCTCTGCCGAAGATCATCCGCGAAGTCACCGAATCGGTCGATGGTTTCTCCGCCGACGCAAAAGCGCAGTTCTACAGCATCATCGACAAGGTGCCGATGGCCTACCAGAAGGTCAACGCCATCTTCTCCTCGCCCGAGCGCAAGGCGCCCGGCTCCGGCGGCATCTTCTCCATCTTTGTCAGCGATCTCTGCAAAGGATGCGCAGCCTGCGTCACGGCCTGCGGCGATCACGAAGCTCTCAAGATGGTCAAGGAAACTGAAGAAGTCAACGCCGAGCACGAAACCGGCACCGCCTTCCTCAACCAGCTGCCCGACACTTCGCAGAAGTACCTCGGCCTCTTCAATGGAGCAAACCCGGCCGACTCCAAAACTGCCACGCTTCGTAACATGCTCATGGTGCGCACGAACTACGACGCTCTCGTCTCGGGTGACGGCGCCTGCGCCGGCTGCGGTGAGAAGAGCGTGCTGCGCTCCATCGCCGCGGTAACCGAGGCCTATATGCGCCCCGTCTATCACGCCAAAGCCGATCGCTTCGTGGCCAAGGCCGGCCAGCTCGAGAAAACCGGCGTTGCCCGTCTCGAAGCTCTTAAGGCCGCGAACCCCGAAGAGTACGCAACTCTTCGCCAGACCATCGCGCACCTCATCCTCAGCCTCGGCGGCGAACGGACAGAAGACACCCACGCACGCATCGCCGCGCACGAAGAGGCGAACGGACCTATCACCGACGCACAGTTGATCGAAGCCATCGCTGCTGTCCTGCTCACCGAGGCCTTCAACCACAAGTCGCTGCAGCCGATCGACGGACGCCTCGCCAACGGCATGAGCGTCATGGCCATGGCTGCGCACACCGGTTGCAACACCGTCTACGGCTCAACCTCGCCGAACAACCCACACCCCTACCCCTGGATGAACTCGCTCTTCCAGGACGGCATCACCGTCGGCTGGCTCATGGGCGAAAGCTTCATCGTCGACCACGCCCGCCGCTCCGTTCTTCCTGAGCGAATCGCCGACATCATCCTCACCCGTGAGGGCAACGGTGTCTCGCCGCGCGAATACTACGAGTTCACCCACTTCACCGATGCGCTGATGACCGACCAGGAAATCGTCGAACTTCCCAAGGTCTGGGTGGTCGGCGGTGACGGCGGCATGGGCGACATCGGCTACCAGAACATGTCCAAGGTGATCCTGCAGAACCGGCCCAACATCAAAGCCGTCATGCTCGACACGCAGGTCTACTCCAACACCGGCGGTCAGAACTCCGATTCAACCCCCATGCTCGGCGGCAACGACATGAACGTCTTCGGCGCAGCCACGCAGGGCAAGAACACTGAGAAGAAGACCGTCGCCGAAACCTTCCTCGCCGGACACGGTTCGCCATTCATCGCGCAGGTTTCCATGGCCAACGCACCGAAGCTCTACCGCGCCATCCTCGACGGCCTCGAGTATCGCGGCACCATGTTCCTGCAGGCCTTCACCACCTGCCAGCCCGAGCACGGCGTCGCCGACGACATGGCCCTCCACCAGGCGCAGCGCACCCGCGACTCGCGTGGCGTTCCCGAGTTCGTCTTCGATCCGCGCAAGGGTGAAAGCTACCAGGAAACGCTCGACATCACCGGAAACCCCAGCAAGGAACTCGACTGGTACGAGACCAAGCTCAAGTCCACCGGCGAAACCATGCGCTACACCGTAGCCCACTGGTGCACAACGGAAGCCCGCTTCCGCAACCACCTCAAGAAGATCAAGCCTGAGCAGGCCGAGAAGCTCATCCATCTCGACAACATGCTGGTGCGCATCACGCAACAGGATGTCGTCTATCGCCGCTACCTCGACCAGTCGCACCGCTCCTTCATTCCCGACTTCGGCGTCTACATCAAGTTCGAAGAGAACGGAAAAATCGAGTACCGTGCGCTCTCTCGCCAGCTTGTCATGTTCTGTGTCGAACGCCGCAAGGCATGGCGCATGCTCCAGTCCAAGGCCGGCATCGTCAACAAGGAATACCTCGCCCACAAGGCCATCCTCGCCGACGTGGACGCAGGCAAGATCCCAACCGAGGAGTTCTTCGCTCACGCCCAAGAACTCCTCGCCGAAAAGCTGGGACAAGCAAGCCCAGCCCTCGCGAAAGCGTAGCCGGACACCGCGACGGATCAGCTTTGAAAGGGCACGACTTCAGTCGTGCCGCAACAACCAAACAATCCAGAAAGCCAAGAACGCGGACCGCAAGGTCCGCGTTCGGCTTTTCAGAATTGGGATCAACGCATCTCCGGCCGAATAATTTCCCAAACCATATCCTTGCGCCAAATCCTCGCGCCGTAGGCGCACCGTTTGTTAGCCCCGCGTTTCAACGTGGGGTTAGCGTTCGCGTCACACACCACAGGTCCCGTAGGGGACGCCGGAAGCCTCAGCCAAACACGAGCTGCGGATCGTATTCAATTCCGCATCTCTGCAACATCTCCGTAAACTCCTCCTCGAAGCTCTGCTTCCGATGATGCGCCTCCTGGCCCGCGATGTATTTCTTCACTATCGCAACCTTTGACGGACTGACACTGAACGCGCCATATCCCTCCTGCCACGCAAAACCCTTACCAAGCCAACGCGACGAGCTCCCCTTCAGCTTCTGCACAGCATTCGCAATGCTCAAGGTCGGCGGTAGAATCACCAACAAATGAACATGGTTCGCCGTGCCACCGGCGGCAATCAGCATGAATCCCTCGCTCCGTGCGATACCGCCGAGGTACGAATACAAATCCGCCACACGATCGGCAGCAATGTTCGACTTTCGTTCCTTTGTGCTGAAGATGCAATGAATGAAATTACTCGCATATGTATGCGCCATCTTGCTCCGTCCCTACGGGACTTCATTCTATTCCCGGCACGTTTCCCCACGCTGGAGGCGCGGGGCTAGCAACCCGTTGCGCCTTTGGCGCGTACTTCCTGGGTGGGGCACTCCCACGAGTGCCGGGTGCAACCACGAGATGGTCGAGACGCCGAACAATCCCAATAAGAGACGATCTAAATTCCCAGCGTCTCCCTGCACATCGACATCCACCACCCCGGCGGATTCCGCCACAAATAAATCGCCACGTTCTGCCCCACCAGCAGCACCGGCAGCGCATACAGATACGCCCTGTGCACGCGCTTGTCCACCAGCAGATCCCGCGCCACACCAAGTAGCATCACCGCATCCACGCACAGGTAGAAGACGTTGTAGTCCATGACAACCTTGTATCGCCCGAATCCGGCATCAAGCAGCCCGCACGTCGCAAGCACCAGCAGCCGTCGATGCAGCTCCGGCTTCCCGCGCCACAGGATCGCCAGGGCCACCAGCGTCCCAAACGCGAACATGTCGTAGAACGTAATGCTGAGAAATGCCGGATCCGGCGCCTTCATCACCAGCGCATCGAAGCGCCCCATTACCACCGAAACCACAAAGCCCAACACCACCATCAGTGCCGCGAGCGCAGCACCAAACCACCCAATCAGCCGATGCAGACTCACCTTGCGAATGCGCACCAGTCCCGACTGCAGGATGAAGAACACCACCCAACCTGAGAACGCCGCTCCATGCATCCACAGCAAAACAGGCCGCGCCGGCGTGGCATGAATCAAGCCCTGATTGACCGTCCTGCTGAACCCCGCCACAATAACCGCGGCAACCACCAGCGAGAGGAAGAAGTAGAAGTATCGGTCGATCAGCCCGTTTCGACCCACGATGCCCGGCGCTGGACGCGCAATCGCCTGCTGGCTCAGAGTAGCCATTCCACAAACCTCCAGATGACAAATCAACTCAAGGAAGACTGCGAAAGAGAACGAAGGGCCGGAGAAGTTGAGCTACTCTATCACGGCCCGATCCACCACTGCCATTCAATTTCCAGGCGTAGCGGCACTCGCATCATCTCAAGGCGTGCTGCTCGAAGGTGCAGCAACATCGACATGGCAGGGCCCATAGTCCTTGCTGACTCTATCGACGCTGAACGTCTGATCTCCACCGACATCTTTCGCCTTCTTCACTTTCGACCCGTGTACCTTGATCTTGTCGCCAGTCTTGATGCTGGCGGTATCGCCTTCAACGGAATAGATCTTTGCGTCGCCGGTCTTCAACTTCATGCCATTCGCACCATTGAAGACACAGCCCGTCAGCGAGTGATGGCCACGATTGATCACAACAACAGTCACAATCGCAATCGCAGCGCCGACGCCGACAGCTGCTCCAGCTACTTCTCCCCCGCTCGGACCCGCGATTCGTCCGCCCGATTGCGGGTGTGCTATCCCCGATCCCGAACAGAAAATGCCTGCCAATGCAAATCCCGCGACTCCAATGCGAAGCTTGTTTCGAGAGGATCTGCTGCAATCGGTGAGATCGCTACTTGAACACACACTCATCACGTTCGGCCTCCGTTCATCTATCCGATCGCCGGAAACCGCTGCCGACCAAGCAAGTCGCAGAAGGGAAATGTCGAGAAACTCCGGCCCTTGGAAAATACCGAACTGTATCGCGGTTCCAGGATCTTCGCAATAAGATTCTCGTCTAAGTCCCAAACACTAATCGTCCGCCCCCGGAAATCGCCGCATGTCCCACGATTGGCCCGTCAATCCCCTTCCCATTCAACGAAGCCCGAGCCGCGCCATCCCCTCCGCGATTCTCAATCCGCAGCGTCTTCCCTTCACCCACCCGCACTGTCATTCCCGGAAAGAATGCCCGCCCCAGCACATACTCCGCCTTCCCGGGACATACCGGATAGAACCCCATCGCGCTCATCAAATACCACGCAGCCATCGCACCCGTATCCTCATCGCCCGCAAAAGTCTCCGGCGAATACAGCTCCTCCATGACCCGTTTCACCCAGTACTGCGTTCGATCCGGTCTCCCGGCCAGCGCGAAAAGGTACAGCACGTGATGCACCGGCTGATTCCCGTGGTCGTACTGCCCGAACTTCACCGCAGCCATCTCCGACATCTCGTGAATCTCCTGCCCGTACACTCCCACGTGAAATACCGGCTCCATCGTCAGCATCTTTTCGAGGGCCGCAGCCGCCTTCTCCTTCCCGCCCATCGCCGCGAACAATCCATCCATATCGTGCGGAGCATCCCACCGATGCTGCCACGCCGCTCCCTCCACGTACGGATTCCCCCACTGCACCTCGTCGAACGGCTCCAGCCACGATCCATCCGCGTGCTTGCCGCGGAAGAATCCAGTTCCCGGATCGAAAATGTTCTTCCAGTTCTGCGACCGCTTCATGAACATCGCGGCATCGTCGTCATGCCCCAGCGCCTTCGCCGCCTGTGCAATACAGAAATCTCCATACGCCGCATCAACCGTCTCCGCCGCTGCCTGGTCTACGTGATCGACAGAACAGTACCCCAGCTTCAGATAATCTTCGACACCGCGTCGTCCATATCCCTTGTCCGGATCGCCCGGCTGCGTTGCATGTTTCTTCAAGCCTTCATACGCCGCAGCAAGATCGAATCCTTTGATCCCCTTCGCCGCCGCATCCCCAAACAGCGAATCGATCAGGCTGCCCGTCATGCATGCGCGATACCCCGGCGCCGGAAATTGCGGCAGCCATCCGCCTTCCTTGTACGCATTCACCCAAGCCTCAAGAATCTCGCCGAGCCGCTCCGGGAATACAATCGACATCCACGGATACCACGCGCGATACACATCCCAGTACCCGTGATCCGCATACATCACGCCCGGCTCAACCTCGCCGGTGAAGGCGCTGTAGTGCTGAGGTTTCCCCGCAACGTCCGGCTCGTGAAACGTGCGTGGGAACAGCAGCGCCCGATACAGGCATGAGTAGAAGGTTCGCTGTTGCTTGTTCGTCCCGCCTTCGATCTGCATCCGCTCGAAGTGCTTTGCCCAATCCGCCTTTGCCTCGCTCCGAACCTGCTCAATAGGCTTCATTCCTAGCTCACGCTCAAGATTCTTCTCGGCCTGATCGAACGAGATGAAAGAAGTGGCAATTCGCGCCTCAACACTCTTCGCGTTTCCAAATCGCGCCACAATCGTCAGCCGTCCCGCCGCCGACTTCACCTCCAGCCCTTGCCAAGCCTCTGCGAAACGCACCACGTAGTACGTCGCAAAATTCGCCGGAACGCCACCCTCATTGATCGTCGATTTGAACCGCACAGTGTGCCGCGCCTCGTCGCGATCAACTGGCTCCGCGCCCTTCGGCACCTCCATCAAAAATCCCGACGCAAGCCCGCTACGATTCGGCGCTGCAATCACCGCGCATCGCGTCGTCGGCACCAGCTCCGCATCGACCTGATACCGCAGCAGCGACAACTTGAACGAATAAGGCCGCAGCACCGCTTCCTCCGGTCTCCACGACGAACTGCTCGCATTTGAATCCAGCTTCGGCTCGCCAGAGAAAGGCAAAAACAACGCCTGCCCATAATCCGAGAGCCACGGACTCAACTGATGTGTGCAGCGAAATCCCTGCAACCTTCTCGCGCCCGGCTGAAACATCCACGGACTACGAGCCTCCGACTGCAGCGTCCAGTGCGCCATCCCGAACGGCGCCGCAGCAATCGGCAGCGTATTCCCGCGCGAAAACGCATGCGTCGAATCCGTCCCCTGCAGCACGTTCACAAGGTCGACCGCATCTTCCGACCCTCCGCCGCTTCCGCCGCGCGCGAGAGCCGTCTCCTCAACGCGCTCAGTCGCTCCCAGCGCCGGTTTCGGATCCACCATCGCGGCAACTGCGGCGAGCGCCGAACCCTTCAGAAAATTCCGCCTATCCGGCCCCGCCGAAACTTCCGTCTTCTTCTCACTCATCTCCAACTCCCAGCTGAACTGCCTCTCCGACTCTATCAACTTCGCCGCATCGCCGGAACGAAGTTACTCAGCCTCTGGCGAAACAGCGACGGCCTGCCGATTTGCAACGAAACGGCTGCTCATATGGATCGCACGCAAGGTGACCACGGTGTAGTTTCCATCCGGAACTGGCGATAACAGCCGCATCTACCGGCGGGACCGGAATGCTAAAGTTGCCTTGACTTCCGAAGAGGTTCACTATGACTGCTGTGTCGCGGACTCTTGTGTCCGTCCTGGCCTCTCTTCTTGTGTCCTTGCCATTCCTTACCGCTGAATCGCTTGCAGCGCAGGAAGAACGCGGTACCGTAAAAGCCGATTCCCTCCCGGTCTATTCCGAGATGTCCTCGGACAACGACCCCGTCACAACGCTTTCGCACGGGGCCTCGGTCCGCATCACTCTTTCCGTCACCAATGGCGGGGGCAGTTGGTGCAGCGTCTCCAGCATCGATACTTCAGAAAAGCTCGGCTATGTTCGTTGCGAAGGCCTCGACCGGCAGAACGCTCCCAGCACGGCAGCCTCAGGCGCCGGAGCCCTCTCGACATCGCCCGCACTTTCTCACCCGCCCTCAAGAGAGCAGAAGGCCTGGGCCATCGCGGCATCCGCCATCCTGGCTACCCACAATCACGAACCGCTCACCGTCCTTCCCTCCGGCGGCAACCCTCAGGGAACCAGAAAACTGCTGCGCGACTGGTGGGGCATAAGCAGCCGCGACGAACTTCTCAGCGCTCTCTCGTGGATCGAACAGGGTGGGCATCGTCAGCTATTCACCGCTCTCGGAGAGCGCACCGCAAAAGCCTCGCCCGAGCAGCTGAAAGAAGCCCTCACCCACCTCGATGCTGAAAAGGCCAACAGCGTCCGCGTGGCGCATCGCTATTACGAAAAATTCGGTACGCAAAGCATCACGGGCTGGGACTACGCCCGCTACATCAATCTTTGCCGCTGGGGCGTGACCGCTGGCTATCTTTCGGAGGACGAATCGTGGCCGCGTGTCATGTACGCCGCTTCCGTTCTGCATCAGAGTTTTGCATCCTGGCGCGACTTCAGCGAGAACTACCTCGTCGGCCGCGAATTCTGGTCCTTGCGCCAGACCAACATCGACGGTGCCGCCATGCGCAACATCTCCCAGCGTCTTCTCAGCGATCCCTCGAGCCCCTGGAATCGCCTTCCCTGGAGCCTTCCACTGAACTAGTCGCACAATCTATTGAACTGCGCGACAACATCTCAACCACCGACAATTCCGATCACGCTCATCATCCGTCCCGCATGTCCCCGCGAGGCTCGGTGCGAGAAGAACATCTCCGCGTGACAGTTTGTGCATCCACCCGTGGTGCTGATCGCCGACGCCTTCACTCCGGCATCCAGCAACTGCCGGCGATTTGCCTCAATCAGATCGAGGTGCAGCTGCGGACCGATTGGCGAGTGCCCCGGAGCCCTCTGCGTCAAAAACAGCATGGGATACTTCGTCCGCACGGGGTCCGAATCGAATACCTCGCGAAACAGATCCTGCGCGTAGTTAAATTGCGACTCGAACTCCGACAGCAGTTCCTCGCCCACCGCATAGCAACATTGGGCCGCACCGGGCCCGATCGCGGCCACCAGGTCCTCAGGCCTGCAGCCAAACTCCAGCCGCATCCGCCCCACTCCCAGTTGCACGATCCGCTTCACCGTCCCTCGCCAGCCCGCATGGAACGCAGCCACCACTCTCTGTCTGCGATCCGCCACCAGCACCGGGATGCAATCCGCTGTCTGGATCGTCACCAGCAGCCCCGGCACAGCCGAGATCACTCCATCCGCCTTCCGCGGCTTCTCCCGCTGTGCATCTGCCCGATTCGCAACCACAACCAGGTTTGAGTGAAACTGCCGCAGCACCGCAATTGGCGTCTCTGCACTACCCGTCACGGCCCCTGCCAGCAGTCGCCGGTTCTGCTCCACTGCCTCCCGGCTGTCGGTCGCCGTGAATCCCAGGTTCAGCTCACCTGGCGCTCCCTCAGCGCAATACGCCCGGCTCATCCCGCCACGCCGCGTACTGAAGCCATGCCAAAGCCACTTCTTCAGGTCCTTGTTCTCAAGCCAGCGTCGAATCTGAAGCAACTCCACGCCATTCGCAGATCGCGTTGTCTCCGGCGCCGCTCCCGCAAGCTCCTCCTTCGAAGCCGCCTCTTTCCGCGCACTGCGAAGCCGGGTCCTGATGCCCGCAGGCTTAGCGCGCCGCGTGCGCACCAACCCGGCATTTGCAAGGACTTTGTCGATTTCCTGAAGATTCTGCTCGGTTTGCGATGAGGGGCAGGAAGGGGAGGATTTGGACCGCGTCACAGTTTCGATTGTAGCGGCGGAATTAGCTCAGCAGACGAGCGAATGGGCCCGCTTTCCAGCGGGCCCGCTCGAGAGGCATATAAGGAAGGGGGGTCCTGAAGGGGTCGAGAGATGGGGTCCGTTACAGACCCGCAAAGGAAGTAGTTACCTTTCTAGATGGGCCAAATTCGAGGAAGCCTCTGCTAATTACTAAGTCAGATGCGCGAAGGGGTGAAACGTTGCCCTGCATGACAAAATTTCTCTCCCACGTGCCCTTTTCTGTGGAAAACCAGCCGCGGACATGAACCGCACCGTGCAGACGAACTTATGAACCCTGATCCTCTTCCGGCGGTGGCTGATGCTCTAACAAATTCAATACAAAGGTTTTATTGTTTCGGTGTAGCTGGCGGAGCCTCTTGCTTCAGCTCTTGGCCTTCCGCGGCGAACGGCCAACTCTTATCCAATAAGATCTCCTTCTCTCTCTGCTCTTTGGGCACCCGGTCCACCTTCAGATTCTCCAGAAAATGCACCCCGGTCTTTCCGGCCACCACAATGTCCATGTCGCCGTCTTTATCCATATCTTCGACAACAAACTGCGTTCCCGCCCCTGCCGTTCCCCCCACGCTTATGGGATACCGGCTGAATGCCCCCGTCTTGCGGTCGATCTTGTAGTAGTAGATAACCAGCGGATCGTACGATCCCGGATCCTTTCCGTTGTGCCCGCGGTAGCGCTTTCCTGCCAGCAACTCCGGCTCACCATCCCCGTCGATGTCCACCAGCTTCAGCGCATGCGCCTGTGAGAACGACTCGTCGATCGCCCTTCGCACCCAGTGATGCGAGTCTCCTTCACCAATCTGCTCGAGCCAGTAAAGCCCGTAGCTGTGCCCCTCTCCGTAAATCACGTCCATCTTGCCGTCGTTGTTTACGTCGAAACCGATGATCGGGAATCCCGCATCCTCCAGTTTCCAGTCCGGGTGCCACTCCCAGTTTCCCTTGTTCGCATCCACCTGTTTCAGCCATCCATTCGGCGTCAGGATGTCGGCCAGGCCATCGCCATCGATATCCGCAACTCCTACGCCGTGCCCATCCATCTCTTTGTCGCCGACGTGATGCGCCTTCGGCTCTGCCCCGGCAAAGTCAATCCAGATCAGCCCCGAGTGGTTGTAGTGCGCAAAGATCAGATCCTGCACGCCATCGCCGTTGATGTCAGCCATCACCCCGCCCTCGGTGGCATTGCTGTCCGCAATCATGTGCTTCTTCCACTCCGCGCCCGCCTGCTTCGGGTTTTCGAACCACCAGATTCCGTTTGTCTGCCACCCTGCGGTCACTACATCCCGCGCCCCATCGTGATTCACATCGATCGTCCATTCGCCGCAATCCGCCACGAACTCGCCCGCAATCTCAACCTCGCGGTATTGGTGCCGCTTCCACTCGCCGCCCTTCGCTCCCGGGTTCTCGTACCAGTACGCCCCGCTCAGAATGTCCGGAAAACCATCTCCATTCATGTCCAGCGTTGTCACGCCCTCTGCGTGATCGGTCCCCAACCGGTGCGGCACAAAGGTCGCCTGCGCCAGCCCTCCCGGTCCGCCACCCGGCGTAGTCTTCTTTTCCGATTGCGAAGAAACTGAAACCACCGTGGCAACAAGCGACAGCACAAGCACTCCGAAACACGCTCTGGATCTCATGACATGAACCTCTCGATTCCGTGAACCGACTTCATTGCCCAATTGAAGAGGATGTATCTCGATGGCAATTGTCATGCACCGAAGCCCTCGATGCAAGGTGCCATTGCTCCAGTTGATCTGAAGCCAAATTCAGTACACTCATTCCGTGGACAGCCTCGAACAACTTCGCGAAGACCTCTGGATCCGCTGGCGGGGCGCATTCGACAGAATCGGGGAACTTCGAACACTGAAGGTGGCCCGCGATGATGGCAAACTCTATTCGAACAGCGCTCGCTTCAACCTCAGCGACTTTCGCCCCGATAGTTTCCCCGCCGGCGGACGCGTACTGAAGGAACAACCCAGGGAAGCAAACTTCTACTACGTGTACCGGCTCGACGAGAGCGGCCGCCCAGTACATATGAGTGCCCGCCACGAGTTCAATAGGATCGACTGGGAAGGAATTTACCTCTACTCCAATACCGAAGCGGAATACATCGAATTCTGCCTGCAGACAAAGGTCGTCAACGACTACGCGCGCATCGCTTTCCAGAACGCATTGCCTGTAACGCTGCAGCACTTCAAGGTCAACGGTGGCGGATCTCACCTCGCAGGCCATAACGGAAAGAAAGCGATCGATTTCGTCGCTTCATCCCCTTCCAACTACTACATTGCAGTCGAGGAATACGACTCCGTAACTGGCCGTATCAACTCCGGTCGAGCTCTGTCGGAAGGCTTGGGAACGCCCCTGACACGATCTGTCCTTGAATATTCTTACTCCGAATCCGGAAAACTGCTGCAAGTCACTCGCACGCAAGACACCGGATGGAAGACAACGGATTATGCAGCTCAAACAGCAACAAGCATCAGCGATCTGGCAGACCGGCTCTCCGACAAAATTGCCGCTAACGTAATTGAATCTCTGAAGAAGATAGATTTCGCCTCACCGTTACTGAGCGTGGAACTCTTCTACCGCCAGGTGACAAACTATGTGCCACACATAATCGCTGTCACCGAACGAGATTTCTTGGCAAATCCCGGTCCTGTCGCAACCCTGGACCAAAAGCACTGGATCGATCTCACCGATCAGGACTTCGAGCCGGAAATGACCGAGTTCACAGAACGGCTCAATGCCGACGAAGAGTGGGACCCCGGAACCAGCATGCTCCGCAAGGCGGCTCTCCTCGTCCAGCAACAACTTCCCCATGTCCTCCCTGCCGCCGACTGCTTCGTCGCCTTCCCCATCGATTGGGAATTCGAGGGTCAAGATCTGCACGCAATTCTCAAAGAGTGCGGAGCAACCAGCGAAGCACTCACAAAGCTAAAAACGATCGGATGGCTCGAAGAGTGAGCGCTCGGGTCGAACTGGCGCCATTCGTCACATCCTTCTTGCCAACTCCAGACACCAGGCGTATTCCTCTCCCATAGATCATCTTGTGGAACTCCGGTAGATGATCTTTCGGAGAGCACCGCCAAATGCCGAAGCGCGACGCCCCGCCACTCGAAGCCGACCTGTTGCAGGGAACCCTCGACCTCCTGATCCTCCAGACACTCCTCCTTGGCCCAGCTCACGGCCACACCATAGCCCACGTCATCGAACATCGCTCCGACGAAGTCCTCCAGGTCGAGCACGGCTCCTTGTATCCAGCTCTCCACCGCCTCCAGAACCGCAATTGGATCAGCTCTGAATGGGGCCCGTCTGAAAACAACCGCAAGGCGCGCTTCTACCGCCTCACGGCCGCCGGCCGAAAGCAGCTCACCCGCCAGACCAGCCGATGGGACGAACTCGTCCGCGCAGTCAACCGCGTTCTGAAACCTGTCCGGGAGTAACCATGTCCTTCAAGCGATTCTTCCAGCGCCGCAGCCGCCGCCAGGAGTCCGCACTCGAACTCGAAGCCTACTTGCAAAAGGAAACCGAAGAGAACATCGAGCGCGGTATGTCCCCCGCCGACGCCCGCCGTGCCGCCCACGTCAAGCTTGGAAACGTCACCAACATCCTCGGCGACATCTCCCAGCAGGACACCTTCGGCCCTCTCGAGACTCTCTGGCAGGACATTCGTTTCGGCTTCCGAATGCTTCTCAAGCATCGCGGCTTCGCCCTTGTGTCATTGCTGACTCTGGCCATCGGCATTGGAGCCAACACAGCCATCTTCACCGTCGTCGACGCCACCCTGATCCGCCCTCTTCCCTATCCCAATGCCAACCGAACCGTCATGATCTGGGAACATCGCCTGCCTGATGGCGAGCGCCAGAACGTCACCTCTCCCGCGACCTTCCTCAACTGGCAGCGGGACAACACCGTCTTCGATCAGATGGCGGCCATGTTTAATGACTCATCAATACTCTCCGGCGAGATTCCTGAACAGATCGGGACCGCATCGGTATCGCCGAACTTCTTCTCGATTCTCGGAGTCAACGCGGTCATCGGCCGGGTCTTCGTCCCCGCGCAGGACGGCAACGCCAACTCGAACCGCGCTGCAGTCCTCAGCTTCGAGGTGTGGCAGCGCCGCTTCGCTTCCGACCCCAATGTCCTTGGAACGCAAATCACTCTCGACGACAAGCCCTACACCGTCGTCGGCGTCATGCCCCGCGGATTTCAGTTCTTCGTCAAACAGCAGTCGTTCTCCAGTAAGAAACCCGAGATCTGGACCACGTGGACTTTTGCTCCTGAAATTCGCTCCAGCCATGGCCGATTCCTCCAGGCGATCGGCCTTCTCCGCCCCGGCGTCACGCTCCCGCAGGCCCAGGACGCAATGCTCAGTCTCTCCTCCCGGCTCGTGGCGCAGGACCCCGCCTCCATGAAAAATTGGAGCGTGAATCTCGTCCCGCTCCGTTCGCAACTCACAGGTGACGTAGCTCAGGGCCTGCGTTTACTGCTCGCCGCCGTCGGCATGGTTCTGCTCATCGCATGTGCCAACGTCGCCACGCTCAATCTGGCTCGCGCATCCTCCCGCCGTCACGAAATCGCAATCCGAATGGCGCTCGGCGCCAGCGCGAAGCGTGTCGTCCGCCAGATTCTTACCGAGAGCTTCCTTCTCGCCGCGCTTGGCGGGATCGCCGGATTCTGCCTCGGCTATCTCTGCCTCAACGTCCTTAAATCCATCGCTCCCGCCAATCTCATCCCGCTCGAAGCCCTTCAGCTCGACTTCCGCGTCTTCGCATTCGCCTTCGCGGTCTCCCTGATCTCCGGCCTTCTCTTCGGCATCATCCCCGGCATCGATGCTGCGCGCACAGCTCCGCGCGAGCCGCTTCAGGAAGGATCAACAGCCGCCCGTGCCGGTGAGGGCCGCGGCCTCGCCCGCCGTATCCTCGTCGTCAGCGAAGTCGCCCTCGCTCTCGTTCTGCTCATGGGAGCAGGCCTGCTCATCCGCAGCTTCCAACGGCTCGTCGCAGTCGATCCCGGATTCCGCGCCGACCACATCCTCACCGCATGGATCCAGTTCCCCAACGCCCGTTACGAGAAAGACGAACAGAAGAACCAGTTCTTCGCACGCCTGCTCGACTCCGTCCGAGCCATCCCTGGCGTTCGCTCCGCCAGCGCCGACGGCTTCCTTCCCTTCGCCGGCATCATTGCAGGAACGGGCGTCCAGGTGGAGGGCCGTCCAATACTCCCACCGTCGCAACTACCCGACATCAACGTTTCCCTGGTTGAGCCTGACTTCTTCGAAACGCTCGGCATTCCGCTCATCAGCGGCCGAACGTTCAACCGCAGCGAAGCCTTCCAGGCATCGGGAAACGTCGTCATCAGCCGGTCCATGGCGCAGACGCTCTGGCCCAATGAGAATCCCATCGGCAAGCGCGCAACCATCTACATGAAACGCAATAACACGCCAAGCACCGTCATCGGCGTCGTCGGCGATATCAAGCACACAGGTCTCAGCTCCCCAGTGAAACCCACCGCCTACTGGGCATATCCGGAACTCGGCTTCCAGTTCATGACCCTCGTCATCCGCACTGAAGGTGATCCACGCGCACTGATCCCCGACCTTCGACAAACCGTCCTGCGCATCGACAAGAATCAGCCAATCGCAGACGTCGTTCCGATGGATACGCTCCTCTCCATCTCGGTCGCGCGCACTCGCTTCGCTACTCAGGTGATGGCGGCGTTTGCCTCCGTTGCCGTCCTCCTCGCCATCATCGGGATCTACGGAATCATCTCCTACGACGTCGAGCAGCGCTCACGCGAAATCGGCATTCGCATGGCCCTCGGCGCGCAGCGAACCAGCGTCATCCATCTCGTTCTCCGCCGCGGCTTGATACTTGCGGGCCTCGGAATCGTTCTCGGTGTCGCCGCATCGCTAGGGCTCACACGCTTGCTCGGCAGCGTTCTCTACCAAACCCGGCCTGATGATCCCGCGACATTCATCCTTGTCGGTACAAGCCTGGCCGCCGTCGCGCTCTGCGCGGGGTACCTCGCAGTTCGCCGCATCAGCAGCATCGAACCCATGAACGTGCTTCGACGCGAATAGGCCTCAACCCGCCAGCGTCAAGTGCGCTTCCTGGATTGAGTTTTGATTTGCTTTGCCGGTTTCTTGGCTGCGCTGCGCCGCGGGCGCGTCTTCTCATTCTTTTCAACACGCAGCTTCCAGGCCGTCCGCAATGCACCCAGCAACACATCTTCGTTCGCCTTCGACAGCACGACATGGGTCGCGCCGTTGCGTCCCCACCCGCCCGGAATCGGCACAAATGTCTCCGGCGCTTCCGCCACGAACATCGCCTGCTGTTCCGGCGTGATCATCAGGTTGCCGTATCCCTGCTTCTCCGCCGCCAGGGTGGCAAAGATGCGTCCACCCATGCGAAAATCCGCAGCCCCAAAATGCGAGCCCTCTTCGGACCCTTCGAAACTCAAAGCGAGACGACGAAAATCTGCAGCATTCATCGCGACCTCACACCGCCGGACACGGTCTAAACGAACTCCAGTCAATTCCGCTCTGAAATTCCTCGTCAGCCTCAAATAGCCTTTGAAAGGTGAATGCAAACTGCGTCGGTCCGTGCTTTTCCAGATGCGTAATCCTCTGCTTCGCCTCATCCACGCTTGGAATATGCCCACTGGGCACCCACCAAAGCGCTGCATACACATCCGTCAGTTTCTCGAACCATGCATGCCTCTGCTTCAGCAACTCCTTGTGCGCGGTCTGAAACACAAACTGCCGCAACTCCTCCACCGATTCCCACACCGACATGTTCAACAGCATGCGCGGATCATCGAACGGCCGCAGATAAGTCGCATTGCCTTCGTTCACAATCAGCCTCCACACAAATCCGGGGCTCGCGTCCGCAAGCGCATTGATCTCGTCCAGCCTGTTCACAAATCCCGCCATGCTCGGATCGTCCAGTTCAGCCCGAATACGTCCAATATTGACCTGCGCAATGTTGTATCTCGTCATCGATACCTCCGACCTGTCTGGATGCCCCAGATCTCGATTCTGAGCCTGGAAACTAATCTCCCGATCAACAATCACTGGGTGCCCCATCCTGACCGCGGCTCTTTACGGTTTAGGATTGGAATTCAACACAGCCCCAACCTCCACAGGCGAGCTAACGGCTAATCGCTAAAAGCTAATAGCTGTTCTCTCACGCCGTAGCACTGATCAATTGACTATCAAACTCCTCATTCAACCATTTCGAAAACGCCGCGAACTCCTCGTCGCGCCCAAGGAAGTCCCTCACCATCTCACGCCCCGGTTTCGACCCGCCCTGCTCCAGCACTAGCTTGCGATAACGCGCCCCCGCATCGCCACCCAGCAGATCCGCATCATCGAACTGCGCAAAGAAGTCCAGCGCAATCACCTTGTCAAACGCATAGGTGTAGTAGTTCGACGAGTAGCCCGTCAAATGCCCGAAGCTCGCATACATGCGATTTCCCTCGAGCCACGTCCACTGCACCAGGGATGTATACAGCCGTTTCGTGATCTCGTCGAAGTCAAGCGCCGCGGGATCTTGATCGTGCAGATCAAGCGACAGCGTCGTGTAGTAGAGCTGCGTCCGCACCCAGTCCGCGCGTCCGAACGAGCCTGCTGTCTTCATCTTCTTGATGATCTCCGCCGGCAACACCTCGCCCGTTTCATAATGCTTGGCGAAACTCTGCAGTAGCTTTTCGTCGCGGAAAAACTCCTCCAGCATTTGCGACGGCACCTCAATGAAGTCGCCTTCCGTCGCAAAGCCCGACACCCCCGCCCACTCCGTCTGCCCGCCAAGAATCGCGTGCATCAGGTGCCCGAACTCGTGGAAGTACGTCACCACATCGCTGTACTGAAGTAGCCCCGGATCATCTGCCTCTCCGCCAGGGAAATTACAGATCAGCGCCGCTTCCGGCATATACCTTCCGCGCACCCCGGTCACCACCGGTGCAGCCGAAAACCACTTGTCCTTCCCCTCGCGCGGATGCATATCGAGATAAAACCGCCCCACGTGCCGGCCTTCTTCGTACACGTCATACACGCTGACTGCCGGGTCCCATCCCTTCGCATCTGACCGCCGGAACTCCACCTTGAACAGCTTCGCCGCTGTCTCCAGCACTCCCGCCTCGACCAGCTCGTAAGGAAAATACGGCCGCACCGACTGTGAATCAAAATCAAAAGCGGAACGCCGGTACTGCTCATACCAGTAGCCACGGCTGGTGATGTCAATCGCCTTTACGCCCGGCTGCTTTGTTCGTGCAAACTCCAGCACCAGTTCATGCTCGCGCACCGCGCCCTCGCGGCTGGCTTCTTCGAGACGCGCCAGAAACTTCCGCACGTTCGCCGCCGAACCCATCATCTGGTCTGCCGTCGCCAGGTCCGCCCAGCTTCGGAACCCCAACACGGAAGCGATCTCCTGCCGCGTACTCAAAAGATCCAGCAGAATCTGCTTATTTTGCGGATATGCCCGCGTGTTGTAGGCAACGAACATCCTCTCGCGCAAATCCGGATCAGAGGCAAACGTCATCACCGGCTGCATATCCGGCTGATCCGTCGTCAACGTGATCTGTCCGCGTGCATCCGGCTGGTGGCGTCCCAAATAATCAGGCGGCAAACCCTCCAGTTCCGCTTGCGTCGCGACAATCGTCTTCCCGCCCTCCTGGATGTTCCGGCTGAAATCCAGCGAGTGCTTCGTCGCCTTTTCATGCAGCGCCTGCAACCGTTGCCTTGTCGCTTCATCCTTGTCTACGCCGGCCAGCCGGTACCCCAGCAGCGTCCGCTCCACAAAATGCCGCGTCGGCGCGCTCGCTCCCTCCAGGCTCATCGCAACCAGTGCGTCGTAGACTCCGCGGTTCAAGCTCAATGCGCTGCCCGCCATCGCCACGCGCTGTGCTTCCATCTGCGCCTGGTCGCGAACAGACTTCTCCGGAGCCACTGAGTTCAGCACTCCCGCTTGCGCGCCAGCCAGGCTCAATTGCTCGATCGCGGCGTCATAAAGCCGCAACGTGTTCTCGGTAGTCCGCGGTCCCTTCACCGCCAGCAGAGCAGCAAGCGCTGCTTCATGCGCAGCCAGCCGCGCACCAACCCATGCGCTGAGTGCTTCCGGAGAAGTTGCTCCTCCCGCCTCCCATACATGAACTTCCTTTGTGACCTGAGTCGCAGAAAGAGACGAATTCGCAGCCATGATCGAGACAACCTCCAGACACTAGGTTGCCACATCCTCCTCCGAGTGTTCTTCCTTCCCGCCTGAAATAGGATCAGCCGAGTGATACCCTGCTCTTTGTTCAGAATCTGGTCCTTTGCACCACCGCCAACGCTCGCCGAGGAGGACAAATGACAATTCACAACGAGAATGGTGATTCAAGTTCCTGGTCGCGCCGCCGATTCATGCAGGCAGGCCTCGCAAGCGCCGCAATCGTCGGAGCTGTCCAGCAGGGACTCGCGCAGGAATCGCCCCTCCCCACCGACCGCGAAACCATGGCCGACATCCCCTTCCAGAAGCGCGAACCCCGCATCGGCCTCATCGGCGTAGGCGGCCGCGGAACCTCGCTCCTCGGCAACCTCCTCGCCGCCAACGCCCAGATCGTCGCCATCTGCGACGTCGTCAAAGATAAAGCCGACCACGCCGCCGGTCTCGTCACTGCCGCAGGCCAAAAACCGCCCGAGCTTTTCACCAACGGCCCTCAGCATTACGAATCCCTCGTCGCCCGCAACGACATCGACTTCGTTATCGCCGCCACTCCGTGGAGCTGGCATGGGCCCATGGCTCTCGCCGCCATGGCTCACGGAAAAGACGTCGCCATCGAAGTCCCTGGCGTCACCTCGCTCGAAGATTGCTGGCGCATTGTTCGCGCCTCTGAAGAAACCCGCAAGCACTGCATCATGCTCGAAAACTGCTGCTATGGTTACAACGAAACTCTGATCCTCCGCATGATCCACGCCGGAGAGTTCGGCGACATCCTCTACGGCGAGGGAGCCTATCTCCACGATCTCCGAGACGAACTGTTCTCCCACGCCGGCGAAGGCCTCTGGCGTCGTGCCGAACACACTCGCGCCGACGGCAACCCATATCCCACCCACGGCCTCGGCCCCGTCGCCAACTACATGCGCATCCAGCGCGGCGACCGCTTCTCTCACCTCGTCTCCATGAGCTCCCCGCAACGCGGCCTCGACGCGTACCGCAAACAGCACCTCAAGCCCGACGACCCGCGCCAAAAGGAACGCTACATCTGCGGCGACCTCAACACCTCGCTGATCAAAACCGCCGCCGGCCTCACCATCACCGTCAAGCATGCCGTTTCCACGCCGCACCCCTACAGCCGCATTAACCAGATCGCAGGCACAAAAGCCATCTTCGAGGACTATCCCCCGCGCATCTACATCGACGGCATGAACAAGGACGAGTCCTGGGGCACCATTGATAACTTCAAACAGCACCAGCATCCGCTCTGGGCACGCGAAGGCGAAATCGCGCAGAAAATCGGTGGCCACGGCGGCATGGACTTCATCATGATCTACCGCCTCCTGCAGTGCCTCCGCGAAGGCCTTCCGCCCGACATGGACGTCTACGACGCAGCAGCCTGGGCCTCCATCGGTCCACTCAGCGTAGAATCCGTCGCCCAGGGCAGCGCCCCCATCGAGATCCCCGACTTCACCCGCGGCAAATGGCAGCACCGCGAAATCTCAAGACTCGCCACGCAAGCTTGATCTCTCAGTAACAACTGTGTCGTCCGCCACAGCGGACGACCGGAGTCGAAAGACCCACAGTTGCTTTTCAGTGCCGAACACGCCAGGTAACCTCGAAGTTCCCTTTCGAACGACAACTACAGCGCTGTCCGCTCCCGAACGCAGCGTCCGCAACCGGACAGTTCGTAAGCCCTAGGCACTAGTCTCAGCTTCACAACGCATTGGCGATATAACCTGAACTCTCTGGCCCGCTGATTGCTGCATAATTCACTTCCCGATCCCCGCACTCGGAGGCGCATCGATGAATTCCATCCGGCAGAATCTTCGCTTCGCAGTTCGCCAGCTTCTTCGCAACCCGGGCTTCACGGCGACTGTGATCCTTACGCTGGCGCTCTCCATCGGCGCCAACACAGCGATCTTTTCCATCGTCAATGCGCTGATGCTCAAGAACCCGCCCTACCCGCAGCCGGAGCGGATGGGCACCCTCTTCCAGCGCACCCAGGGCCCAAACCCCGCCGACGAGCGTCGCTGGATCGACGGCACGCAGTGGGAGCAGTTGCGCGACAACGTACCCTCACTCACCTCGTCTGTATTCGCCGCGCTCGCCAGCGGCGCCAATCTCGAATCCAGCTCAAAGCAGATCGCCTACATCCACAACGGTCGCGTCTCCCAGCACTACTTCGATGTCCTCGGCATCCGCCCCGCCATCGGCCGCAACTTCTCCCAGACAGAAGACGCCCCCAACGGACCCAAAGCCGTCATCCTCAGCTACGAACTTTGGCACACCACCTTCAACGCCGACCGCAGCCTCGTCGGCAGCACCATCCACCTCAAAGGCGAACCCTACACCGTCATCGGCATCCTTCCGCAGAACGCCACCACTCCCCTCAACACCGACGTCTATACCTCGCTGCAGCCCAGCCCTCACGGCGAGGGAAACGGCACGAACTTCGGCGTCATCTTCCGCCTGAACGACGGCGCAACCTGGCAGCAGGCCGATGCCGAACTGAACCGGGCCTGGGCCGCTCGCATCTCCCAAATCGAAAGCCGCAACCCCGGCGCGCGCATCCATTTCTACACCGTCCCATTCCAGAAAGGCGTCTCCTCTGAACTGCGCCCCCAGGCCATCGGCCTCATGGCTGCCGCCGGATTCATCCTCCTCATCGCCTGTGCCAATCTCGCCGGGCTTACCCTCGTCCGCATGGCTCGTCGCCTGCCTGAAATCGCCACGCGTCTCGCCCTCGGCGCTACACGCTGGCAAATCCTCCGCCAGCTCTGGATCGAAAACCTGCTTCTCGCCTGCATCGGCGGCCTCGCCGGAGTCGGCATCGGCTTCGTCGCATTGCGCGGACTTCTATCCTTGTTTTCTGAAGATTTTCTGCCCGTCTCCGGCGTCTCACTCGACGGCCGAGTCCTCGCATTCACCACGATGGTCACGCTCTTCACCAGCGTGCTCTTCGGAATGCTGCCCGCACTCGCCGCCCGCCGTGTCGATCTGCGCTCTTCCCTCGCCAGCCGCACAACCTCCTCCGGCTCCTCGATTCGTCTTCGCCAGGCCCTCATCGCAGGTGAAGTGGCGCTCACCGTCCTCCTCCTCGCCGGCTCCGGGCTCCTGATTCGCACCCTTATCCACCTTCAGACCTTGCCGCCCGGCTTCAATCCCGACGGAGTCATCACCGCCAAGGCCTCACTCGACGACGCACGGTACAAAGACTCTCCAGCGTTCCAGCAGTTGATGACCGCCAGCATCGCATCAATGCAGCACATTCCCGGCGTGCAGTCCGCTGCCGTCGCACTGACCCTTCCCTATGAACAGACCCTGAACGACGGAGTCCTCCTCCACGACGGTCCACAAACCGGCAAAAGTGTCGGAACCGATGTCGTCTATGTCACGCCCAGGTTCTTTGACGTCCTCCAGATGCCGCTCAGTCGCGGCCGTGCCTTCACCGACGCCGATGGACCAAATTCTCGCCCCGTGGCGATCATCAACTCAACCTTCGCGCGAAAGTTCTTCCCCGGCATCAATCCGGTTGGTCTGGTCCTCGCCAAAAACGCCCTCATCGTCGGCGTCGTCTCCGACACCCAGCTCAGCTCCGGTCTCAACAAAACGGCTCCCATCCAGAGCGAAGAGACAATCTATATCCCCGCAGCGCAGGTCGCTGCGCCCATGCTCATGGTCCATGTCTGGTTCCAGCCCAGTTGGGTCGTCCGCACCTCCGCTCCTGTCGAAGGCCTCACCGAACAGATGCAGCGTGCCCTCTCCACCGCTGCTCCCGGACTTCCCTTCTCCGGCTTCTACCGCATGAGCGACCTCCAGGCAAAGGCTCTCAATACGCAGCGCATTGAAGTCGCCCTGCTCAGCGCCATGGCCGGACTCGCTCTCCTCCTCAGCGCCATCGGAATCTTCGCCCTCGTCGCCAGTCTTGTCACCCAGCGCACCCGCGACATCGGCATCCGCATCGCCCTCGGCTCGACGATTCGCGAAGCCATCACCCATATCTCCGCCTCCGGCATCCGCGCCACTGCCGCCGGACTTCTCATCGGCCTCGTTCTCTGCGCCGCAGTCCTCCCCATCATGCGCAGTGTGCTCTACGGCGTCGGTGTCTACGACATCCCCAGCCTCGCCGCCGTATTCGCGACCCTGATCGTCGTATCGTTGATTGCAGCCACCGTACCAGCCCTCAGAATTGCCCGCATCGACCCCGCCCGAACCCTCCGCGAAGAGTGAACAAGGAAGAATCCTCTCCTTTGTTCGAGCCAGACGGATCGAACTCCAAAATCCTGCAGCGGAACGAAGGCAGAGATATCCACATTACCGCGCGGCGCATTGAATACTGAAGGTCCCAAAAACCAGAATCCCCGCCCATTCGCGCAAACGGCGCGCGCTAAGGACGGGGTATCTGGTCTCTTGAGCTTTACTTCTTGGGCCGCGACTCCGGCGGCACAAGACCCGCAAGGCGGTAGTACACAACGAGCTGGCCGTAGTGTTCACCGCTATGTTCGATGATGCCGTTTGCTATGTCGACAACGCGCGATTTCTGCTGAGGGAAATAAACAACCTCCGTCGTCAGGCCTTTTTCGCCTTTCGACTGGAGGGCGGTTGCGCCATCGGCGAAGGATTTCTTGACGAACGCAACGATGTCGGCCTTGGACTTGTATTGGTCGCGCTTCGGATCTTCTCCCGCGGGAGGCTTCTGCCCCGTCACAGGATTAGTGAAGTAGTAGCATGAACCCGCCGCGTGCAACAACTGCTCGGCGAAGCTCCGCTGCTCCGGTGTCGGCTTGAAGTCATATTTGTCCTCGGGAAAATCTTCGGCCATCGCCGTCAGCTTGCGGCCAATCTCATTCCAGGAGTCGAGCACGACTTTCAATTCCGGATCGGCAGGTTTGACGGCTGCATCTTTCTTCATCGCGTCCTGGGCATCCGCGGGAAATGCGAATGCCAGCAGGACGATAGCGAGAAACGGTATTCCTTTCATTTCTTTCTCCACGGTTGAGTTCCGCGAATCAAAACCTCAACTTCCTATTTCGCCTGCGCCAGCCCCGCAACAACCTCGGCAAGTTTATCGAATATCTGGATCCAGCCCTCCATTTGACCGCTGTTTTTCGCGCTCTCCATGGGTTCATTTCCAATGAAGGTAAGTTTTGTCTGGCCGTTTCCGAGATCTTCAAAAAGGGTCACGTCGTACGCACCGTCGACGGCCTCATGTTCTATTCCAAGCTGCGCTGGGTCAACCTTGTTTCCCTCCGCATCGGAAAAGTACATCAAGGAAACGATCTTCTCGTACGGAACAATCTCGTGGTATTCAACCGCATTCCAGAACTCCTGTCCATCCGGCGATCGCATGCAGCAGAGAAACTTTCCTCCCACGCGGAAATCAATTTTGCATACAGGCGCAGTAAAACCCTTCGGCCCCCACCACTGCATCACATATTGCGGGTCTGTCCACGCCTTCCAAACCAGTTCGCGTGGGGCATCAAAAATTCTTGTCACAACCATCCGCTCGATTTCGTTAACCGTGTTTTTGGTCATCTCCGACCTCCTTCTTTTTCATTTCCTTCAGAACCACGTCCAGCTTGTCGAAACTCTCTTCCCAGAATCGGCGATAGTTGAAAGCCCAATCGCTGACCGTCTTGATCGCCGCTGGCCTCAGCGTGCACACACTCTCTCGTCCACGCTTTGTCTTGATCACGATCCGCGCCCGCACCAGGTAGGCAATATGTTTTGAAATCATCTGCTGCGACAGTGCAAACGGTTCCGTCAATCCATGCACAGAGGCAGGCCCGTGTGACAGTCGTTCGATCATCGCCCGCCGGGTTGGATCGGACAAAGCCGCAAATGTTGTACCCAACCTATCCACAACCATATGGTAGTGGATTTCAGAACAGTGTCAAGTATGAATTTCACGACCCCTGATTGTCGAGGAGATCCCGCTCGCCTCACACCTTCAGGGACTTCAGGTAGGGCACACTTAGCGGCATCAACGATGGATCCTCTTCAAGTTCAACGAAGTAGTTCTTTACGCCACCTTTTTTTGCGGCTGTAAATACTGCCTTCCAATCCACGACGCCCTTGCCCAACGGAACCTGGCGGAAGCCGGACTTGGTGGAGGAGTCCTTCACCCAGTCCTGACAATGCATGGAGAGAAAGCGGCCGGGGTACTTCTCGAAGTACGTCACTGCATCGTAGCCCTGCTGCAAGGTGGAGACCTGAAACTGCAACTTGGTGGTTGCGGGATTGAGGTCGGCGATCATCATGTCGTAGATCGGCTTGCCATCGATGTGTTCCGAGACGAAGCCTTCATTGTGCAGCAATGCGACGATGCCCGCGGCATGAGCCTTTTCGGCGAAGGCGTTGAAAGGCTCGACGTAGCGTTTCACATCGTCGACTGTCTCCGTCGTCCTCGGGCTCCAGGGCCCGAGCGCGGCAATCGCCATCTGCGTCATCCCGAACTCCTTCGCATAGGCGATGCTCTGGTCCGCTCTTTGAAAGAGCTCCTCTGCCGACCAGTGCGCGGAGATGCAGCCAAGCCCCCAGTCTTCCAGCATGCGCCGCAATTCCTGTGGCTTGTATTTCTGGAGGCTGGAAAACTCCTCGTAACCGTATGGCGAGCACAGCTCAATCTGGGTGAACCCGGCTGCACGTAAACCCTTCATGGTACCCGCGAAGTCCGTACCGATCGACTTGCGCACAGGATAGGTCTGACAGCCGATCGGCATACCGAGCGGATCAGCCAATAGATGTCGCGTGCCGGAGAGAAGAGCAGAAGCAGCCGCCCCTTTTAAGAGAAACATTCTACGATTCATCGTGTGCCTGACCCCCTCGCGAAGCAATGGAAGAGACTATAGCACCTGGGTTGAGAATGCCCCTGCGTCCGTCAGGCGCTGCGCTTCGGGGCACATCGAGAGCGTCTTCTTTTTCATGCGCTGTCGTTACCGCAATATTGGCCTGTGTTCACCGATCCAGATCTCTGACCAACCACCGGTGCGACTTCCCCCGCACGATCTCAAATCGCCCCAGGACACGCTCGAACTTGCGAAGTGAGCAATTCTGGACAGCCAGCTAGTCCTTCCTGCTGTATGTTCACCCTCATGAAGGCTGAGATCCGGCTACTCGCGGTCGAGTTAGATAGTGACGACGGGGTTGTGGTGACATTCTCGGACGGAACAACTGGCGCATATGTGGTTGAAGAACTCATAGAGTTACGCCCGTATCGAGAACGACTTAGAAACAAGAGCATTCACAATCCGACTGAAGGGCCCAACTATGACAATCTCGAAAGGAAAGCTCGCGGAGCCGACCGCCAACAGCTATAGAAACAAGCCTCACACTCTCGTCATTGATGACGATAAAGCAGTAGCAGACACACTCGCCATGGTCCTGAACACAGAAGGCTTTAAAGCTAGGGCTGTGTACAGTGGTGAAGCGGGTATCGAACTTGCCCGGCGCCTGGACTTCGACTTCCTCGTGACAGGTGTCGTGATGCCGCAGATGAACGGCATTGATGCCGCCATTCAGATCCGCGAGCTTCTTCCCCAATGCAAAGTTCTCCTCGTCTCCGGGGACAACGACACTAGCGGTTTGCTCCGGGATGCTCAGTCCCCGGATCATCGGTTCGAGATACTCCCTAAGCCGGTGCATCCTCTCGTGCTCTTTCAAGCCCTCCGCTCAGTCGCAACCTGATCGGAACGCAAGCACGTTTGCGACCCCTTTGATCCGCTGCTCGCGGGTGCCCCATCCATGCGCAGCAAGGGTGGGAAGCCAACGAGCTCGAACGCCCCTCTCCGCCAAGCCGCCCAGATTCGGCACCCCCTTGAACAATCAGAAGAAGCTGGTGCGCGCCCCCATGGTGCCGCAGCCGGCCAACGCCGCGCGCCTCGCCGCAACCCTCCACATGGCTGCGATGGATTTGTGCGACGTAGCCACCAAGCAGGACCAGCGGGGCAGGCATCTTCGGCCGGAGTTTGCGCCGATCTGATAAAAACACTCGCTCCTGCGGATTACGTACCCTTCACCAACGTGCAGTGAGTCGAAGCCGTCTTCCATGTACCGGAATCATTCAGCCAGGTGTCACTGCAGATCACCGTACGCGCTCGATGTGTGCCCTTGAAGTCAGCGTCGTAGGTGAACGTGTAGTGCGAAACGGCGGTGTTTGACCCGAACGTCGCGACCTTCAGGTCGCTGATGTTGCCGCTCTTCCACTTGATTGTTTTGTTCTGCAGATCCTTGATAAATCCGTCTTTTGTCTCCCATTCTCCCCGACTGTTTCCCGCCATGAATCCCTCAGCCAAGTGCTGTTGCGCCCAGGAGACATCGTTCTTCATTTGCGCGTCTCTGGACTCCTGCTGCAGCTGCTTGATCTGTGAGGCGACATCGCTGGCACCTTGGGCGTGAAGGTTGATGGAAAAGGCGAGACAACAGGATAGGCCTAGGGCCGTGATAGCCAATATTTTTGTCATTGAGCGGGTCTCCTCCTTGGAGTGTGACCGGGGTTCTACATGTTGGTGAGCTATTGTGCACGCGGTCCATCCAAACGAGCGATGGGGCTGGGCCGAGATGTCTGGCGACTGGCGAAATGGTTCGAGGTAGCGACTATCAATCCCAGAGACTCGGAAACACTTCGCTACATGCCTTCAGCGGTAGTCTCCTGATGAAACGGCGACATCCATTGGCCGTTCTGCTTCCGCCAGACAGACGAGGCGATAACTTTTCCAGCCTGCTTCTTACCGCTGCAAGTTGCATCTTGGGTGGCGGTATAGGTCATAACGGCCGTATCTTTATCGAGCCAGAGATAAGAAAAATCGGACAGCGAAAAGCTGCTCACCACGCATCCCGGGTCCACCATGCTTTTCAGGATCTGTTGCTTCCCTTTGGCCACCGTCCCGTCAGCGATATTGACAGCGTTCTCCGGAGTCATATCTTCAACAGACTTCGCGTCGTGGTCTTTCCATGCCTGCCACCCGGCTTGCTCCTTACTTTGCAAAGCCTTCTCTACAGCTGCATTCGTCTGTGAGTACAGCTGGATGCTCGATAACAGAAGAGCGAACCCCAGTGCTGTCAAAGCGATTCTTCGCATATTCATTCTCCAGTGCTCTGGCGCTCTTCGGCCATTTTTCAAGCATCACACCGCGAAAATGCAATAGTCTGTTCTATTTTGCTCAGCCCGCACTCACTGTGATTCCTGCCGAGGGCGGAGTGCAAATTCTCGACTGCTCTCCGGAACTCGGTTCCGGAGCCATCGAGCTTCACGTTTGTGGTATTGGCTATCCCTTGTATGAAGGCTGTTCCCCGGCCGCCACGCAGTGTATGTCGCCTTGTTCGCAAAAGACAGATCACAGGAATGATCGAATGCTGATGCCGCTCCTAAACGGTTCCGGTCGGTTAGTCGCCCAACCGGAAGTATGCCAAATCTTCGCCTGTTCGGGATTATTTCCGGTTA
>Ga0207689_10000136_pt1 | contig 62820 bp, 67 predicted proteins | sample KBSMisM52_FD_184312 | JGI IMG/M metagenome (GOLD analysis project Ga0207689, IMG submission 184312) | Miscanthus rhizosphere microbial communities from Kellogg Biological Station, Michigan, USA - KBS Miscanthus M5-2 (SPAdes) (version 2) | ecosystem: Host-associated > Plants > Roots >...
GCGCGCGGTGGGCTTTTCTTTTGTATGTCAAACGCGCTATGGCGCGACCGGCATTACCTGCATGAACGGGAACACATACGCCTGTAGCATCACCAAGCCGCCCACGAGCATCGCGAGCACGATGCTATGGAAGAATACGTAACGCAGGATGTCCCCTTCGTGCCCGTACCATCGGGTCGCGGTCGAGGCCACGACGATGGATTGGGCATCGATCATCTTGCCCATCACGCCTCCCGAACTGTTGGCGGCCGCCATGAGATTCGGATTCAAGCCAAGTTGTTCCGAAGTGATTTTCTGCAAGCCGCCGAAGAGCACGTTGGATGCCGTGTCGGATCCCGTCAAGGCGACGCCGAGCCATCCCAACATGGTCCCGAAGAACGGATAAAGCGCTCCTGTATGCGCAAACGCGAGGCCCATCGTTGCATCGGTGCCGGAATAGCGGGTTGTAAAACCAATCGCGAGCATGGCGGCAATCGTCAATAGCGAAAATCTGACCAGCACGATCGTTTCCCAATATTTACGCAGCAGCTCCCGCAATGAATAGCGCATGTAGAAACCCGCGACCAGGGCCGCAAGCAGAATCCCCGAACCGGTGGCCGACAACCAGTTAAGGCTGTAAACCGCTTTCTCCGTGGACGCCTTGGCTACGACCGGCGGCACCTTTTGCACCATGTCGTTGAGTCCTGGCACCGGAAAATCAATCTTGGTATAGCCGTTCCAGGCGTACTCGATTTTCGCTTTCGGGTCTGCGCCATTCAAAAGCGCTTTCATTTGCGGGATGCCCCACAGGAAAACGAATACCGACAGTACGATCCAGGGCACCCAGGCGCGAATTACGGTGGCCCGGTCGTGCCTTTCGACCTTCATTGAGGCGCCGGCCGCTGCGACGCCTTCTTGCTGATTGCCTTTGAGTGCGGTGGTTCGCCAGATCGTTTTCGGTTTCCAAACGCGCAGAAACAGCGTCAGGCAGGCCATGGAAATGATGGCGGCTCCGACATCCACGAGCCACGGTCCATGGTAATTGGAGATTAGGAATTGGGGGATAGCGAAACTGACGCCTGTTACCAGAATGGCCGGCCATATTTCTTTCATGCCGCGCCATCCGGCAAACGCCCAGACCAACCAAAACGGCACGAGCAGCGAGAAAAACGGCAGTTGACGGCCGACCATCGCAGATAACTGCAGCAGATCCAATCCGGTCACCGCGGACAAGGCGATGATAGGCGTGCCGAGCGCGCCATAAGCGACCGGCGCAGTATTGGCGATGAGAGAAAGTCCGGACGCGGCCAGCGGCGAAAATCCCAATCCGATAAGGATGGCACCGGTCACGGCTACCGGTGTGCCGAAGCCGGCGGCGCCTTCGAAGAACGCCCCGAAAGCGAAGGCGATCAACAGTAGCTGCAGACGACGATCCTCGGTGACACCGGCGATGCTGTCCTGCAGAGTCTTGAAATAGCCTTTGTCCTTGGTGAGCTGATACAAAAAAATGATGTTGAGAACGATCCACCCGATCGGCAGCAATCCGAAGAAAGCGCCATAAGCCGCGGATGCACCAGCCATCTGCGCAGGCATGCCGTAGACGAATATCGCAATGATGAGGGCGGCCACCAATCCCAGAATGGCCGCCACGTGCGCGGAAAGGCGGAAGAAAGCCAGGCCGCCGAGAAGAACAACGACGGGGACGGCTGCAAGCGCTGTGCTGAGCACTGCGTTGTTCATCGGATCGTAGATCTGGGACCAGACCATTTTGCGCTACCTCCCTTATGTGTTCCGGTTACGGTCTCCTGCTGCAGACCGAGAACAGGCATTTATTTATGGAAACGCGCGCCATTATATCCAAACAGAACAAGCAAAACCTTGATTCGGTACGCACGCGGGCGAAACGTCCGCGTCGGTATAATCCCCGCACATAGGAGGAAAGCATGAACGAGAACATGCCGTTTAGAAGCGGCGGCCGCATATTGGTTGACCAGCTCCGGATTCATGGAGCAGACACCGCCTTTTGTGTCCCCGGCGAAAGTTTTCTGGACGTGCTGGATGCATTTTACGAAATGCGCGAACGCATGCGGCTGATCGTGTGCAGGCAGGAGGGCGGCGCAGCATTCATGGCGGAGGCTTATGGGAAGCTGACAGGCCGTCCGGGCTTGTGCTTCGTCACGCGAGGCCCCGGAGCGACCAACGCCAGCATCGGCGTGCATACCGCCTATCAGGATTCGACGCCGATGATTCTGTTCATCGGGCAGGTCGGCAGCGACGTGGTCGAGCGCGAAGCCTTCCAGGAAATGGATTACCGGCGCATGTTCGGCCAAATGGCGAAGTGGGTTGCGCAGATCGATCGGGCCGACAGGATTCCCGAGTACATCAGCCACGCGTTTCATACCGCGGTCTCGGGCAGACCCGGTCCGGTCGTTCTGTCCATGCCGGAAGACATGCTGGTCAGTCACGCGGTGGCGATTGACGCGCGACCTTACGCGAAGGTGAAGGCCCATCCCGGCATGGCCGATATGCAGCGCCTGCGTGACATTCTGGCCGAGACGCAAAAGCCACTCGTCATTCTGGGTGGCGGGGATTGGTCTGCGAGCGCGTGCGAGAAAATCCGTTCGTTCATCGAAGCCAACAATCTTCCCGCGACATGCGGTTTTCGCAGGCAGGACCTGCTGGACAACCGGCACCCGAATTATTGCGGCGATGTCGGAATCGGCATCAATCCGGCGCTCGCGGAGCGTGTGCGCAGTGCCGATGTGATTCTTACTATTGGTGCGCGCCTTGGAGAAATGACCAGTAGCGGCTACACCTTGTTCTCTATTCCGCGTCCCCTGCAACGAATGGTGCACATCCACCCGTCTCCCGAGGAGTTGGGCCGCGTTTACCAGGCTGAATTGATGATCAATGCCGGCATGGACGAATTCGCGGCAGCAGCTGCGAATTTGCCACCGGTCGACTCGTCGCGTTGGCGCGACTGGACGCATCGCGCGAGAGAGGACTATCTGAAGAACCTCGAGCATGGTGCCATGCCGGGGTTTCTGGATCTCGGTCAAGTCTTGGCTTTCCTGCGCAAACGCCTGCCGGAAAACGCCATCATCACCAATGGAGCCGGCAATTATTCCGGCTGGGTACAGCGTTTTTACCAATATACCGGCTTCCGCACGCAGCTGGCTCCGACCAATGGTGCGATGGGTTACGGTGTGCCGTCCGGCGTTGCAGCAAAGGTTGTTCATCCGGATCGCGTTGTGGTGAGTTTTTCCGGCGATGGTTGTTTCACCATGAACGGGCAAGAACTCGCGACCGCGGTGCAATACGAACTGCCAGTCCTGTTCATCGTCGTGAACAACAGCATGTACGGCACGATACGCATGCATCAGGAGCGCGAATATCCGGCGCGAGTCTACGCCACAACGCTCAGGAACCCGGATTTTGCAGCGCTGGCAAAAGCCTACGGATTACACGGTGAAGTGGTGAACAAGACCGCGGAATTCGAACCGGCATTCGAGCGCGCGATTGCATCCAACAAACCAGCCCTTCTGGAATTGCGCATCGATCCCGAAGCCATTACCACGCGCACTACACTGACTGCCGTGCGCCAGCAGGCCGTCAAGGCCGGCCGTTGAATGCTCTGAATCGTTGCTCGCGCCGGATTTATCGTGCCACTCTGGTCATCGGCGATTTCAAAAGCCGACAGCCTGACCGTCGCGACGGGGTTCGGACGCCGCAAGATAGGCGTCGTCGACACGATGGATGAGCTGTGCCGCGCCGAATTCAGTGCTGCCCGGTAACGCGCGCACGACCCGATGGCCGAGCCGGGCGAGGCCTCGTGTCACCTCCTCGGAGATGGCGTGTTCCAGCAGAAGGCTGCCATCGAGCATGATTTTCCAGCGCGGCGCATCGGCTGCGGCCTGGGGATTCTGCCCATAGTCGATCACCCGTACCGCAATCTGCGCATGGCCCTGCGGTTGCATGTCGGCCCCCATGACCCCGAAACTCATGACAGGTTTATCGTCGCGCGTCATGAACGCCGGAATAATGGTATGGAATGGACGTTTGCCGCCTCCGACCAGATTGGGATGCCCCGGCTGAAGTGAAAATCCGTAACCGCGATTCTGCATGCTGATACCGGTGCCCGGCACGACGACGCCGGAACCGAATCCCATGTAGTTCGACTGGATGTACGACACCATCATGCCGCTCGCGTCCGCTGCGCAGAGATAGATCGTGCCCGAGGGCGGCGCACCGGCCGCAGGTTGCCCGGCGGCATCACGACGAATGATGTTGGCCCGCGCTTTCAGATAAGCCGGATCGAGGAGACGAGAGCCAGAAAACTCCATTGCCTTCACATCCGCCACGTAACGATAGGCATCGGCAAATCCGAGCTTCATGGCTTCGATCTGCAGATGCAGACTTTCGACGGAATCTACCGCGGCGCCGCGGACATCGAAATGTTCCAGTATGCCGAGCGCGATCAGCGCCGCAATGCCTTGGCCATTGGGGGGGATCTCGTGTATGCGGTAACCGCGATAGCCCTGACTGATGGGCTCGACCCAGTCCGGCTGATGCGCAGCCAGATCACCGATATCGAGCGCGCCGCCGCAAGCGGAACTGAACTCGGCAATGCGCTTTGCAAGCTCACCCCGATAGAACGATTCTCCGCGCGTGCGCGCAATTTCCGTCAACGTGTCGGCCTGTTCGGGAAAGCGAAACATATCCCCTGCAAGCGGTGCGCGGCCTTTGCGCGCGAAAGCCTGCGCAAAGCCGGGCTGATCTTTCAGGCGCGGGATTTGCGCTTCCCATTGCATGGCAACCACCGGTGATACGGGAAAACCGTTGCGGGCATACTCGATAGCCGGTTCGAGCAAGGTTTCGAAATTCAACTTGCCGAACTTTGCAGACAAGGCGGCCCAGGCCGAAACGGCGCCGGGCACGGTGACGCTGTCCCATCCTTCCGTTGGCATTCGGTCGCGGCCGGCATAGCGTTGCGCGTTCCAAGCCCGCGGCGCGCGCCCCGAGGCATTCAAGCCGTGCAGCGATTGACCGTCCCAGACCAGCGCGAAGGCATCCGAACCAATGCCGTTCATGACGGGCTCGACCACTGTCAGGGCGGCGGCGGTGGCTATCGCTGCATCGACTGCGTTGCCGCCACGAAGCAACATGCGCAATCCCGCCTGAGCTGCAAGCGGTTGCGAAGTGGCAACCACATTGCGGGCGAGGACCGGCATGCGGCGTGACGAATAAGGAAATTCCCAGCCAAATTCAATCATCGACTACTCCTGAAAAGCTTCTTCGCGTTTTTTTCTGACCGCGGGAAGCACGACAACCATCAGCAACGCCAGGGCGACGAGCAGCAATGCCAGACTCAACGGACGGGTCAAGAACACCGTGGGATTTCCGCGTGAGAGCAGCATGGCCCGCCTCAGGTTGTCCTCCATCATCGGGCCCAGCACGAAACCAAGCAGCAAGGGGGCAGGTTCGCAGTCCAGCTTGATGAAAAGATAACCGAGCAGTCCGAAAAACAGCGCCAGACCGACATCGATCGCGCTGTTATTGAGGCTGTACACCCCGATACAACAGAAAAGCAGGATGGCGGGATAGAGAAGTCGATAAGGGACCGACAGCAGTTTCACCCAGATGCCGATAAGGGGCAGATTCAAAATCACCAGCATGAGATTGCCGATCCACATGCTGGCAATCATTCCCCAGAACAATTCCGGACGCTCGGACATGACCTGCGGTCCCGGCGTGATGCCGTGGATGGTCATGGCACCGACCATCAACGCCATGACGGCGTTGGACGGAATGCCAAGGGTCAGCAAAGGGATGAACGAGGTCTGTGCGCCGGCGTTGTTGGCAGACTCCGGCGCGGCCACGCCCTCGATAGCACCGTTACCGAAGCGTGAAGGATCTTTCGCAATCTTCTTTTCCAGCGTATAGGCGGCAAAGGAACCCAGCACGGCGCCGCCCCCGGGCAAGATGCCGAGTATCGCGCCGATTCCAGTGCCGCGCAGCACCGCCTTCCATGAAGCGGCAAGATCTTCGCGCGTAGGCATCAGACCCTTGATTTCCGCCATGATCACCTGGCGCTTTGCACGCCGTTCGAGATTGGCGATGATCTCTGAAAAACCAAACAGTCCCATTGCCACGACAACGAAGCCGATACCATCGGCGAGTTGCGGCAAACCAAAGGTAAAACGAAACTGGCCGGTATTCGTGTCTGCCCCGACAATTCCGAGGAGCAAGCCGAGGATGATCATGGCGATGGCCTTGATCAACGATCCCCGCGCAAGCACGATGGCCGCGATCAGCCCGAGAACCATCAGCGAGAAATATTCCGCTGGCCCGAACTGGAAAGCGATTTCGGCCAGTGGCGGGGCAAACATGGCCAGCGTGAGTGTGCTGACTGTTCCCGCGAAAAACGAACCCATGGCGGCAATCGCCAGCGCCGGACCGGCACGTCCCTGCCGCGCCATCGCGTAGCCGTCCAGACAGGTGACGACGGAGGACGATTCGCCGGGAATATTCACCAGGATAGCCGTGGTGGAACCGCCATATTGTGCCCCGTAGTAGATGCCTGCCAGCATAATAAGGGCGGAGACAGGGGGCAGCGTGAACGTGGCGGGCAGCAACATGGCGATTGTCGCAACGGGGCCGATGCCCGGGAGAACGCCGATCAGGGTTCCCAGCAGCACGCCAACAAAGCAGTACAAAAGATTCTGCAGCGTCAGCGCGACGGTAAAACCCAATTGCAGATCGGAGAGCAGTTCCATCAGAAGGGCAAGAGTTTGAAGGGCAACCCGAGCCCGTACGCGAATACGCCGATCGACAAGCCGAGCAGGGCGATGCTGAGAATGACGACTTCGCGCCATCGGCTTTCCGGACTGGCCGCGGCGGCAACAAGCGTCATCACCAGGGTCGCGGCAACCAAGCCGATTGAATCCACGGAAACTGCAAAGGCGCCGATAGCCGTGAGCACCAGTAGCAACGGGCGCAATCCGATAGGTTCGACCTTTTCACCCGGAATGAACAGACTCGTAGCGCAAATCACTGCACCAAGCACCACCAGCAATGCGCCCAGCACGAGCGGAAAATAGCCGGCGCCCATGCGCAATGCGCTACCCATAGGGTAATCGCGGCCCACCACAACGGCACACAAGCCGAACGACAGGAATATCACCCCGGCGAAAAAATTGCGGGGATTGCGAATGCGGACGTTCAATCTCCTCCCCGTGTATGCTTTTATGGGTGTAAAGGGCGGCGCTATTCTTTCACATGCGTTCCGTTGTCCGCAAACCGCAGTGCGAGCGGGTTTGCTATGATGCACCCTCTTTCCCTCCAGCAATACACTCCTTGAGCATTGATTTACATACCCACTCCACGTATTCCGATGGAGTGCTCTCGCCTGCGGACTTGGTCCGCCGGGCAGTGTCGCGAGGCGTAGACCTTCTCGCGTTGACCGATCACGATGACACCGGCGGTGTCGCGGAGGCGCAAGATGCCGCGTCTGACCTCGATATTGTTGTGGTCCCGGGCGTCGAGATCTCCGCTATCTGGAGCGGCCAGACCATCCATATTGTTGGCCTGGACATCGATGTGCGCGCGCCGGAACTCGCCGACGGATTGACCTCGATCCGCCATTCGCGCGGCGAACGAGCCATGAGGATAGCAGCCCAACTCGACGCCGCCGGCGTTACGGGGAGCTTGCAGGGAGCCACGCGGCTTGCTGGAAGCTCGGCGGCAGTCGGCCGCAGCCATTTCGCCCGCTTCCTGGTGGAGCAGAAGTACGTGCGCAATTCAGACGACGCATTTCGGCGTTATCTCGGCACTGGCCGGGCAGGTTACGTGCCTCCCTCGTGGCCAGACGCGGCGCAAGCGATAGCCTGGATCCATGGAGCAGGCGGCCAAACCGTTTTGGCACATCCGGATCGCTATCGACTGAGTCCTCGTGTTATGCAGTCATTGTTTACGGACTTCAGGCACAGTGGTGGCGACGCGGTTGAAATCAGCGGAGACGGCCGCTACAAGTCTTCAGCACAGGTACGTTTGGCACGGCGGTTCGGATTCGCGCTGTCTTCAGGTTCGGATTTCCATGCACCGGGAAAGAATGTCGCGGATCTGGGCGATGTAACGGAAATCCCCAGCGGCATGCCCGCGGTTTGGCAGCGCTTGCGGACAAGGAAATGACGCCTGGCGCATGGCCCAGTATTTTGCCGTACACCCGGAAGATCCCCAGCAACGACTCATTCGTCGCGCGGTGGAAATCGTGCGCGGTGGGGGGCTGATGGTCTATCCGACCGATTCCTGCTACGCCTTGGGCTGCCATATCGGCGACAAAAGCGCCATGGAACGGATACGTCGTATTCGCCAGGTGGACGCGCATCACCACTTCACGCTGGTCTGCCGCGACCTTTCGGAACTCGGGCAGTACGCGATCGTCGACAACACTCAATACCGGTCGCTCAAGGCATCGACGCCGGGCAGCTACACATTCATTCTCAAAGCGAGCCGCGAGGTTCCGAAGCGGCTGCTAAATCCCAAACGCAACACCATCGGCGTGCGCGTGCCCGACCACAACGTCGTGCGGGCTTTGCTGCAGGAAATGGGTGAACCTATATTGAGTTCGACATTGCTGCTTCCAGGTGATGGAGTGCCGCTGAACGACATGGATGAAATTCGCAGCCGCCTGCAACATGATGTCGATGTGGTGCTCGACGCCGGATCCTGTGGCGTGGAAATGACCACGGTCGTGGATCTGACTGGCGACGTTCCGGCAATCGTCCGACGGGGTAAGGGAAGCGTTGCCGTGTTTGGAGTGCTGGCATGATGGAACTGGAGCACACCGTCCGGCTGGTTGCGCTATATGCAATTCCCGGGATATTCGCCATTACGCTCCACGAAGCGGCCCACGGCTATGCAGCAAGGCATTTCGGCGACCTGACTGCGTACCAGGCGGGACGCATCACGCTCAATCCCATCCGCCATATCGATCTGATGGGCACCATTGTCATTCCAATATTGATACTGATCGCCAGCCAGGGAAAATTCGCATTCGGTTGGGCAAAACCGGTTCCGGTTGATTTCGGCAGATTGCACAATCCGAAACGCGACATGCTCTGGGTCGCCGCCGCCGGTCCTGGCGCCAATCTCCTGATGGCCATCCTCTGGACCCTGGTGATCAAGGTAATGCAGGGCGTGCCGCCCAACTACTTTACCGAGCCGATCGCTCTCATGGCGCGCGGCGGTATCATCATCAATGCCGTGCTGATGGTATTGAATCTTTTTCCGCTGCCGCCGCTGGACGGCGGCAGGATCGCGGTCAGCCTGTTGCCGCACCGCCTTGCCTACCGCTTTTCCAGAATCGAGCCATACGGCATGATCATTCTTATAGTCCTGATGTTCCTGGGCGTCCTCAATGTCGTCATGCTGCCGTTCGTGAGTGCTTTCATCGCGGTGCTGGCTTCTGTTTTCAACGTCTGAAGAAAAGTAAACCGGGGAAATAAATGTTCGTCGACCGAGTCCTATCCGGCATGCGTCCCACCGGCAGTCTGCATCTCGGACACTATCATGGCGTGCTGAAGAACTGGGTAAGACTGCAGCACGAATTCCAATGTCTGTTTTTTGTCGCCGATTGGCACGCGCTGACGACGCATTACGACACCCCGGAAATCATCGGACAGAACGTGTGGGACATGCTCGTAGATTGGCTGGCCGCGGGCGTGGATCCGTCGCAGGCCACGCTGTTTATCCAGTCACAGGTGCCAGAGCACGCCGAACTCCACTTGCTGCTCTCGATGATTACGCCGCTTGGCTGGCTCGAACGCGTGCCAACATACAAGGACCAACAGGAAAAACTGGCGGACAAAGATCTCTCCACTTACGGTTTTCTCGGCTATCCGCTCCTGCAGGGCGCGGACATCCTGATTTACCGTGCCAATCGCGTGCCGGTCGGGGAAGACCAGGTGCCTCATATCGAATTCACGCGCGAAATCGCACGCCGCTTCAATCATGTCTATGGCAGGGAACCCGGGTTCGAACAAAAGGCCGAATCAGCGGTGAAAAAGCTCGGGGTCAAGCGTGGCAAGGTGTATCGCGATCTTCGCACCCGCTATCAGCAGCAGGGGGATCAGGAAGCATTGTCGGCGGCGAAGGCCTTGCTCGAGGACGCGGCCAACCTTTCCATGGGCGACCGCGAAAGACTGTTCGGATTCCTCGAAGGCGGCGGCAAGATGATTCTTTCGGAACCTCAGGCGTTGCTCACCGAAGCTTCAAAAATGCCGGGACTTGACGGTCAGAAGATGTCCAAATCGTACAACAACACCATCACGCTGCGTGAAGACGCCGACAGCATCACCAAGAAGATTCGCACGATGCCGACCGATCCGGCGAGAATCAGGCGTTCGGATCCGGGCGATCCCGATAAGTGCCCGGTGTGGGAGTTTCACCAGATCTACTCCGATGATGCCACGCGCGATTGGGTGCAAAAGGGGTGTCGTAGCGCGGGCATCGGTTGCCTCGAATGCAAGCAGCCGGTGATCGATGCCGTGCTCAAGGAACTGGAGCCCATGCGCGAACGCGCCCAGGTATATCTCGATGACCCGACCTTGGTGCGCAACATCATCGCCGATGGATGCGATCGCGCCCGCAAACTGGCCCTGGAGACCATGCGCGACGTGCGCAATGCGATGGGGTTGAATTATTCTTGAACTTTGTGACTATACCTAACACGGAGGCACGGAGAACACCAAAGGTCGAACACGTCACTATGCGGAAGTTGTGATGCACGCTAACCCGAGCGAGTTGCTTTTCGACCTTTCTTTCTCCGTGCTCTCTGATCTTCCTCCGTGGCTCCGTGTTGGGTGTAGAAATGTCCTACGCCTTGCGCCTCATTAAGCGTTGTTGCTCGCGCTTCCAGTCCTTGTCCTTTTCGGCTTCGCGTTTGTCATGCTGTTTCTTGCCTTTGGCGAGGCCGACTTCGATCTTTACCCTGCCGCGCGTGTAATGCAGGTCAAGTGGAACGAGGGTGTATCCGGCGCGCTCGACCTTGCCAATGAGTTTGCGGATTTCGTCGCCATGGAGCAGCAGCTTGCGGGTGCGGGTGGGATCGGCCTGCACATGGGTCGACGCCGCCGTCAGCGGGGTTACGTGGCAGCCAATCAGGAAAATTTCCGCGCTCTTGACGACGACATAGGCTTCCTTGAGTTGGACATGGCCGGCGCGGATCGACTTGACTTCCCAGCCCTCGAGCACCATACCGGCTTCGAATCGTTCTTCGACGAAATAGTCGTGAAAGGCTTTCTTGTTCTGAACGATACTCATGACGGCGTGAGTTCTTGCAGCAGGTCGTGTATTTTACCAATGCTTGCACGAACGATCGGACGTATCTGATGGCGCTGGTGGAAAAATCCGTGTTGATCGAATATTCCGCCGCGCAGATGTACGCGCTGGTGGACAATGTGGCCGCTTATCCCGAATTCCTGCCCTGGTGCGGTGCTGCCGAGATTCTGCAAAGAGAAGGTGCAACCACGCGTGCCGCAATTGTCATCGACTTCCGCGGCATCAAACAACGATTTTCGACTGAAAACCGGGCCGATCCGCCGCAACTCATCGAAATGACCCTGATCGACGGCCCTTTTCGACAACTCGACGGCAGTTGGCACTTCAAACCTCTCGGGGAGGATGCTTGCAAGGTTGAGTTCCGTCTGCACTATGAATTCTCCAGCAAGCTGCTGGAAAAATTCGTCGGGCCGGTCTTTCACCTGATCGCCAGCACGTTCGTCGACGCATTCGTCAAACGTGCGCGGCAGCTCTATGGCAGACCATGACAATCCGCGTCGAGGTCGTCTATGCCCTTGCGTACTCCCAGACTATAGTCGAATTGGAACTGCAGGAGGGCGCCCGGGTGGCGGACGCGCTCGCGGCTTCCCGCTTGCCAGAGCTTCTCGGGAATCTGTCCGGGCATCACATCGGCATATGGGGAATACCCGCGTTGCCCGATGCCCAGTTGCACGACCTCGACAGGGTCGAGATTTATCGGGAACTCATCGCGGAACCGAAGCAGGCGAGGCGACAGCGAGCCAGGCAGCAACGCGCGACAAGGAGGAATCGGTAAGTCATTTACACCAGCTCGCTTCTGCCTTCTTCAGGCGTTCAATTTCCTGGCTGATCTGCGCGTCGCTCATATATTCCCGCTCGCCTTTGTCATTATTTTTTGCGACGCGTCCGCCAGCCTGAAGACCTTTCAATTGCGAGCGTGCCTGCTCGCAATTCTGTTTTCGTTCGGCGGCCTCGTTCGCCTTCTTTTTTTCCGCGGCCTCGCGTTCTGCCGTTTCGACCTGCCGCTTTTTGAACTCTGCCTCTTGCTCCGTGTAAGTCTTGGCTTTTGCTGTCGGCTCCCCCTTTTCCGTCGGCGCGGACGGGGCAGTTGGCTTGCGGGGCTTCACCGACAGGGGTTCCTTGATTTCGGGAGGAGGAGGCTGGTCGGAATAGTGAATTTTCCCATCGGCATCCTTCCATTTGTAGGTCTGGGCAGCAACGGGTGCGGCGGCAAGCCATATACCGGCCACGACCGCCAGCAGCAGCCAGTTGGGGTTAGTCAGATGACGTTGCATACTCGAAGGTCTCCTGAATCAACGGAACAAAGGATAATTCTTTTGCGCAATCCCGAGCTCGGCGTGTTTTTGCGCAATGCCTGCCTGCTCGACCGCCAACGCGATGTTACCTTCCCGTAGCGCGCTCTGCGCCCTGCGCAATGCCTCTTCGGCGCTAGTCCACAATGCTCGCTCGGCCTGTGCCTGCTGCACAGCCGTTTGCGCCCTGGCCACCGCAGCTTCACCAGCAGCGGCATCCACGGTGGACGAATTTTCGCCGCCGCGGGCCATGTCGATCGTGGCCAGTGCAATGGGAATAACCACCATCCAACGTTTGACGCTGCGCATCTGTTTACCGCTCACGCAAATTAAACCGGGCGGTTAACCATAGCGGCTCACGTCGCCGTGGTCAACGGACGATGTGCGCAGGGTTCGGATTTACCGCGCGAAACCCGGTCTGTATAATGGCGTCTTTGTGAGGGATCAAAAGCATGCGAGTCCTGCAAAAGGCGCTCACCTTCGATGACGTTCTGCTGGTTCCCGCCCATTCGACCGTTCTGCCCCGCGAAGTCAGCCTGACGACGCGTCTGACAAAAACGATTGCACTGAACATCCCGCTGGTTTCCGCGGCCATGGATACTGTCACGGAAGCGCGTCTAGCCATCGCAATGGCACAGGAGGGGGGAATCGGCATCGTGCACAAGAACATGCCGCCGAAAGCGCAGGCCATTGAAGTAGCCAAGATAAAGCGCTTTGAGAGCGGCGTCGTGAAGGATCCGATAACGATTTCGCCGGACATGACCGTGCGCAACGTGCTCAATCTCATTCGCCAGCATCGCATTTCTGGGCTGCCGGTGGTCGATGCGTCGAAGGTGGTCGGCATTGTCACCAACCGGGACCTGCGGTTCGAAAACAATCTGGATCAGCCGGTAAAAAACATCATGACGCCGCGCGACAGACTCGTGACGGTGCGTGAAGGCGTCAGCATCGAGGAAGCGATGCGTCTGCTGCATCAGCACCGGCTGGAACGCGTATTGGTCGTCAATGGGGACTTCGAATTGCGCGGCCTGATCACCGTAAAGGACATTCTCAAATCCTCTGAACACCCATATGCAAGCAAGGATCAACTCGGACGCCTGCTGGTGGGGGCCGCGGTGGGAGTTGGAGAAGGCACGGAGGAAAGGGTCGGGCTTCTCGTCGAAGCCGGGGCCGACGTGCTGATCGTCGATACGGCCCACGGGCATTCGCAGGGCGTGCTCGACCGGGTGCGATGGATCAAGCGCACCTACCCCAAGGCGCAGGTCATCGGTGGCAACATCGCTACAGCCGCAGCGGCAAAATCATTGCTCGATCAGGGGGCAGACGGCGTCAAGGTCGGGATCGGCCCGGGGTCGATCTGCACGACGCGCATCGTTGCAGGTGTGGGCGTTCCACAGATTACGGCGATCAACGACGTCGCCGCCGCACTCAAGGGAACCGGCGTACCGATGATCGCCGATGGCGGCATTCGTTACTCGGGCGATATCGCCAAAGCGATTTCCGCGGGCGCAGATTCGGTAATGCTGGGCGGCTTGTTCGCCGGCACGGAGGAGGCACCCGGCGAAATCGAGCTGTTCCAGGGACGTTCGTACAAGACGTACCGCGGCATGGGTTCGCTCGGGGCAATGCAGCAAGGCTCGAGCGACCGCTATTTCCAGGACGATGAAGACAGTGCGGACAAACTGGTGCCAGAGGGCGTGGAAGGTCGCGTCCCCTACAAAGGCAGCGTGGTGCAGGTGATGCACCAGTTGATGGGCGGCTTGCGTTCCGCCATGGGCTACCTCGGCTGTCCCACCATTGAAGCGGTGAAGGAACGCGCTGAATTTGTGCAGATCACGACTGCAGGTGTGCGCGAATCGCACGTGCATGACGTGCAGATCGTCAAGGAAGCGCCCAACTATCACGTCGACTAGCCGAAGCCGTGAGGCGGAAGGCGTGAGGCGAGAGGCGTTTTCCTTCACCCCTCACTCCTCACGCCTCACCGTACTTCCATGTCCCACGACAAGATTCTGATTCTCGATTTCGGCTCCCAGGTCACGCAGCTGATTGCGCGCCGTGTGCGCGAGGCCAGGGTCTATTGCGAAATCCATCCGGCGGACGTCTCAGACGCGTTTGTCCGCGACTACGGCGCCCGTGGCGTCATCCTGTCCGGCAGCCACATGTCGGCCTACGAGGAATCGACGGATCGCGCGCCGAAGGCAGTCTTCGAGTCCGGCGTGCCGGTGCTGGGGATCTGCTACGGCATGCAGACCATGGCTCAGCAACTCGGCGGCAAAGTTGAGGCCGGCAAGGTGCGCGAATTCGGTTTCGCGGAAGTCCGCGCGCGCGGCCACACGAAACTTTTCGACGGCATCGAGGATTTCAGCACGCCGGAAGGCCACGGCATGCTGAAAGTGTGGATGAGCCACGGCGACAAGGTCACTGTCATGCCCGATGGTTTCAAGCTTATGGCCTCCACGGAATCCTGTCCGATCGCCGGCATGGCCGACGAAGCCCGGCGCTTCTATGCGGTGCAGTTCCATCCCGAGGTCACGCACACGAAGCAGGGGAAACGGATCCTGCAGCGCTTTGTGCACGACATCTGTGGTTGCGGCGACGACTGGAACATGCCCGACTACGTGAGTGAGGCGGTCGCGCACATCCGCGAACAAGTCGGCAGCGATGAAGTCGTCCTCGGTCTCTCGGGTGGCGTGGATTCCTCCGTTGCCGCGGCTTTGATCCACAAGGCCATCGGGAAACAACTGACCTGCGTGTTTGTCGATCACGGCCTGCTGCGACTCGATGAGGCGAAGCAGGTGATGGACACGTTCGGCAAACATCTCGGCGTCAAGGTCATCCACGTCGATGCGGCCACGGAATTCATGTCTAAACTGGCCGGAGTATCCGACCCAGAGGCCAAGCGCAAGGTCATCGGCAAAGAGTTCGTCGAGGTGTTCCAGCGCGAGGCCGCGAGGATCAGGAACGCGAAATGGCTGGCACAGGGCACGATCTACCCTGACGTGATCGAGTCCGCAGGGGCGAAGACCAAGAAAGCGATGACCATCAAGTCGCACCACAATGTCGGTGGCCTGCCGGATACGCTGCATCTGAAATTGCTCGAGCCGCTTCGCGAACTGTTCAAGGATGAAGTACGGGAGCTGGGCGTGGCACTGGGACTGCCGCCCGAAATGGTCTACCGCCATCCGTTTCCAGGGCCCGGCCTCGGTGTGCGCATCCTCGGCGAAGTGAAGCCGGAGTACGCCGATTTGCTGCGCCGCGCGGATGCGATATTCATTGAAGAGTTGCGCAGGACAAAGGATGCGGACGGCGTCACTTGGTATGACAAGACGGCACAAGCCTTCGCGGTGTTCTTGCCGGTGAAGGCAGTCGGTGTCATGGGCGACGGACGCACCTACGAGTACGTCGTCGCATTGCGCGCCGTGCAGACCAGCGATTTCATGACTGCCGACTGGGCACCGCTGCCGCACGATTTGCTGGCGAAAGTCTCGTCGCGCATCATCAACGAGGTGCGCGGCATCAACCGCGTCGCCTACGACATTTCCTCCAAACCTCCGGCGACGATCGAATGGGAGTGAGGCGTCCGATCGCTCCGGCGAAATACCGGTCACACCTTGAAGCAAGCAATCGCCCGGAGGGCCAGGAAAAATCCCTGCGGGCCGTCGTCGCGGCGGTGCAGCTCACCGGGGTGAGCGATATCGAGTTCAATTCCTCGGTATACGAACTGCGCGAGCTGGCGCAGACGCTGGGATTCGAACTCGTAGGCACGTTCACGCAGAAACGCGACCATTTCGATACGACGGCCTACATGGGTGTCGGCAAACGGCAGGAGATGCGCCGTTTTGTGGAAAACGAAGCCGAACCGGAACAAGAGACGGATGAGTCCGCGGCGTCCGCCAACGCGCGGCAGGCACCGAAGAGCGGCGCCGCCCGCGCCCAGGAAGCAGCGAAATCCGAGGCCGATCCGGAAACCCGGCGTGCCGACATCGTGCTTGTCGACCACGAGATTTCGCCCTCCCAGGCGCGAAACCTGGAGATCGAGGTCGGCTGCGAAGTCATGGACCGCACCATGGTCATCCTCGAAATCTTCCGCCGGCATGCGCGCTCGCGTGCCGCTCGGGCGCAGGTGGAGATTGCGCGTCTCGGCTACATGGCGCCGCGGCTGCGCGAACAAGCCAAGCTGGCGGGGCCCAAGGGCCGCCAGCGCAGCGGCACCGGCGGACGCGGGGCAGGGGAGGCGCATAGCGCGCTGGACCGCCAGAAGATCCGCGACCGCATTGCCGAGCTGCAGAAGGAAATCGACGCGATGGATGCCGAGCACAAGACCCAGCGCGCGCGCCGGCAGGAGCGCCAGGGTCTCGCGCGCGTAGTGCTCGTCGGCTATACGAACGCCGGCAAATCGACATTGATGCGCGCGCTGACCGGAAGCGAAGTCCTGGTCGCCAACAAATTGTTTGCCACCCTCGATACCACGGTGCGCGCGCTGTTTCCCGAAAGTGTTCCGCACGTGCTGGTCAGCGATACGGTCGGTTTCATCAAAAACCTGCCGCACGACCTGGTTGCGTCGTTCAAGTCCACACTCGAGGAGGCGGCCGAGGCGTCGCTGCTCCTTCATGTCATCGATGCGAGCGATCCAGGGTACGAGCGGCAGCTCGTTGTGACGGACGAAGTCCTCAAGGAAATCGGTGCACAGGCCGTACCGCGCATACGCGTTTTCAACAAGATCGATTGCGTAGGCGACGCCGAGGCTCAGGTGGCACGCGCGACGGCACTCTTGGCCCAGTATCCGGATTGTATCGTCATGAGTGCGCGTCGCGAAGACGATCTGGCCAGGCTGCATGCGGCGATAAGAGCATTTTTCCAAAAGGACCTCATCGAGGCCGAACTGTTCCTGCCCTGGTCGGCGCAGCAGCTGCGCGGGGAGGTCTTTGCGCATTTCGAGGTACTAGAGGAGCGCGCCGACGGCGACGGGACGTTTTTTCGCCTTCGCGGTGAGTCAGATATCTTGAACGGCCTGCGCATGCGTATTGGTTATGCGCAATGAATCCGCGGCGATCCGGCATGCGAAAATCGCCGTCTGCGTTCTTTACAGCACGGATCACAATATTGTTTCAATATGGAATATAACTATCTGATAATAGATGGTTCAGATGCGGATTTTATGACCGTATCGATCGCATTGGCAGGGGCGGCGGCGCAAGCCGGCGAAGTACCCGTAGGGGCAGTCGTGGTGAAAGGCGGCCAAGTGATCGGCACCGGTTTCAATGCCCCAATCAGCCGGCACGATCCGTCGGCCCACGCGGAGATCCAGGCCATGCGCGCCGCCGCTGCGCTGCTCGGCAACTACCGCCTGGCGGATTGCACGCTATACGTAACCCTCGAACCTTGTGCGATGTGTGCGGGAGCGATCATGCATGCTCGCATATCGCGCCTGGTCTTTGGTGCCGCCGATCCCAAGACGGGGGCCTGTGGCAGTGTCGTGAACCTGTTTGGAGAAGAGCGCCTCAATCACCATACCGTGGTGGAAGCAGGGCTGATGGCGGAGGAATGCGGCAACCTGCTGACTGGCTTTTTCCGGGAACGGCGGGCGGCCGGCAACCAGTGAAGTCGATCCGTATAAGCATCCCCGAACAGACGCTGGAGTTGGACGAAGACGGCATCGCGATCCGGCGCTATCTGGTGTCCACGTCAAAGAACGGCGTCGGCGAAAAATATGGCAGCTTCTGCACGCCGCGTGGCCGCCATATCGTGAGGGCAAAAGTGGGCGCGGCTGCTCCGGTCAATACGGTCTTTGTCAAGCGCCGTCCCACTGGCGAAATCTATAGTCCCGAGTTGGGCAGCCGGTTTCCCGGCCGCGACTGGATGCTAACGCGGCTGCTTTGGCTGTCGGGGTGCGAACCCGGGTTCAACCGTCTGGGCGATGTCGATACCATGCGCCGCTACATCTATATCCACGGCAGCCCGGATTCGGCGCTGATGGGCAAGCCTGGGTCGATTGGCTGCATCCGCATGCACAATCGCGATCTACTGGAGTTGTTCGACCTCGTCGAAGCCGGCACGCCCGTGGATATCACGGAATCCGAATGAACGCAGCAGTCGTGGTTGTGCATCGCAGCGTGGTTGTGCATCGCAGCGCAATTGGGTAGAGTGCCGCCGGCCCGTGCATACATAGAGCCCCTCGTACATAGCGCCCATCAGGGCATAACACGGAGAAGAAACCGGTGAGGCTGAAGGACAAGGTAGCGATCATCACAGGCTCGGCGCGAGGCATCGGCCAGGCCACCGCGTGGAAGTTCGCGGCGGAGGGAGCCAAAGTCGTTGTCTGCGATCTGGAACGCAATGGCGTTGACGAAGTCGTCTCGCAAATCATCGCGGCCGGAGGGCAGGCAATCGGCTTTACCGTGAATGTCACGGACAAGGCCAGCATTGCCGCAATGGTCAAAGGCGTGATCGACAAGCACGGGCGCATCGACGTTCTGGTCAACAATGCGGGCATTGTCGACGATGCCATGTTCCGTAAAATGTCCGACGAACAATTCGAACGCGTTATAGACATCAACCTTAAGGGAACCTATAACTGCGCGCGCGCGGTAGTAGACATAATGATCGCGCAAAATGCGGGCGTCATCCTGAACGCATCCTCTGTGGTTGGACTCTACGGTAATTTCGGTCAGACCAATTATGCGGCGAGCAAATTCGGCGTCATCGGCATGGCCAAGACTTGGGCGCGTGAACTCGGGCGCAAGGGCATACGCGCCAATGCGGTGTGTCCGGGATTTGTCGAAACGACCATCCTGAAATCCATTCCGCAGAAAGTCATGCAGGCCATGATTGACCGCGTGCCGCTGGGTAGGTTGGCAAAGCCGGAGGAGATTGCCAATACCTACGCCTTCCTCGCGTCCGACGAGGCCAGCTATATCAACGGAGCAGTCATCGAGGTCAGCGGCGGCGCCACCATCTAGGCGCCAAGCGCAACCCTGGGATGAAGGATCGTTCGCTTTTTTACGCACCGATTCTGCACTTGAAGACAACACCGAAGTTCTCTATTCGTCTGGCCGAATGGCCTGCCGATCTGGAGATCCTGAGGTCATTGCGCCAGGAAGTGTTCATTCGCGAACAATCCGTTCCGGCGGAGTTGGAATGGGATGGGCTGGATGCCCAGTCACGCCATACCCTTGCAATCGCGGATGGTAGCCCGATCGGTACCGGCAGATTATTGCCCGATGGGCATATCGGCCGCATGGCCGTGTTACGTGAGTGGCGCGGCCAGGGTGTCGGCAGTGCGCTGCTCGCCAGCCTGATGGATATCGCGCGCGAACTCGGCATGCGTCGCGTGCTGCTCAACGCGCAAGTCCACGCACTGCCGTTTTATCAGCGCCACGGATTTGAAGCCGAGGGCGAGGAATTCCTCGATGCCGGAATTCCACATCGCCGGATGGGGCGCAATCTCTAGCCCAAATGTCCTCGTTTGCTTGGAGGGCGCGGCCCAGCCAATCCAAAGCTATTTGCATTGCGCCCAAATAGGACTTGAGCTTACCTGATGAAATACCGGGTTAGTCCGCGGCCGCAAACGAAACCGGTGTGCAGAAACGGTAAGTCCGATCCTCGGCCGGTTTGCCGTTCTCGTCGAACGAGCGCTCGCGATAGTGGACTTCGCCGTCCCGCGCCACCACCAGCACTGTCGACGCTCGCGTGCCATAACCGGGCGCGTGAATGAAAACGGCCGAAAGCCGGCTTTCCCAATCCCTGCTGATGCCTGTGCTCGGCAGCGCGTTATCTTCGGCAGTGTCGCGATCCGCCAGCGCAGTGAGCAAGGTGTCGACCAACTGGTCCGCTTGTTCCGAGCCCGCCAACGCGTTGCGCAAGGCACGCTTGCCGCGCTGGACTTTCTGCCAGGGTGCGTCGAGAAGTCCATTGCTCAGCCCATAGATGCCAGGATCCAGCCTCCTCGGCGCGTTATCCTTGTTCGAGAGATAGTGCAACTCATCCCGGCTGCCGGCCAGAAGGTTGAAGCCGGCATATTCACCAGCGATTTGAAGCACGGAAGATACATAAGCCCGGGGGGGTACGGGCTCGATCAGGTAACGGGCGACGAGTTCACCGCGCGATCGGGCGCCGGGAGCTGGTTTGGCACCGTCGCGAAAATTGGTAACGGCCGCCCAGTGGCCATCTTTCGTGACGCCCATCCAGGTTCCGCCCTTCTCGAGATCACGTCCGCCCAGGACATGGGTCGCATCGCGCCAGTAGTCGGCGGGCAACGTCGGTCGCGCGAAAAATTCGTCGCGATTGGAGGCGACGACCAAGGGATAGCGCGGATCCGCGCGATGTGCAATCAGAATCAGGCACATCAGGTTTCGAAACACTCCAGTTTGCGGACACTTTCCGTTTCCAGGACGGAAGCGAAATCGCAGGATCGGACTGCCGCGTCCAGGCTCTGCTCGAACCCAACGGAGTCGTCCACGTTTTCGTAGATCTCCATCCAGGTCGCCGGATCATCCCGCTTTCTTAGCACGCGGCCGGCAACGCCCGTGCGCTTTTGCACTGCAGCCTGGATATCCCGTACCAGTGTTTGCGCGCGCGCGGATTGCACAACCCGATAGTAAATGTAGTAAGACAGCGGCAATGCGTCAGTCCAGAGTGGTTGCTCCGGCCAAGGCGACAGTTTCGCCGCTTGCAGTCTCTACGGACGCTTCTCCGTATGCCGGCGCAGACATCACTGCCAGAAACTCCGATCCACCGACTGGCATCGATGCGGCGTTCATCACGGTCCCACAGTGCTGCTCCCGCGAAAACAGCTGGTCTCCCGCGCGGACAAGCCCAGGCGTGCTGCCGAGGCGCAGCTTGCGTTTGATTTCGCCAAGGTATCGGCTGCGCGCGACTATTTCCTGCCCGGTGTAGCAACCCTTGTCGAAACTTACGCCTCCGATCGCGTCCAGTCCGATCATCTGCGGCAGAAACTGGTCCTGGGTAGCCGCGGTAATCCAGGGCAGGCCGGTCTGGATCTGTGCCCAATTCCAGCACTCCGCGCCGGCGGGTACTGCGTGATTTATCAGTCTTTCCCAGAGATCCGGCATCTTGCCCGAAGGGGCCACTACGAGAAAGCTGTCTCCCGGGAGGCGGACCACGTCAATGGCGGCATGATGCATCACCGCCAACCGGCCTGGCGGGGGCGCCCCCAATGCCTGGGTGACCACCGCCTGGGCTTGCGGTCCGGCAACGCCCAATGTTCCGATCCCGCTCTCGTGTTCGATCGTTACCTGCGCACGCATGACGAACTTGCGCAGACGTTGCGCGATGGCATTTGCAATGTCTGCGGCGAGGTACATCAGGTAACCTTGTGGCGTGCACAGAAGCAGGAAATTGGCGAGCAGCCGGCCTTTGGGCGTGCAGTAACCGCCGAACTGGGCCTGCCCGGAGATAACCTGTTCGAGATCGCAGGTCAGTTGCCCCTGCAGAAAGGCTTTGGCCTCGCCACCGTGAAACCGCAACAGCGCGAATTGCCTCACAGGGGTGACGACCGCACTCGAACGGACTGCCGCGAACTCGCGCGGCGGATTCCCGAAGTCGGACGGCGTCGCATCCGCGCCGAGGCTGACGATTCTATTCCAGTCGATCAATTCACCCATGACATGCTCAATGCGTTGCTGCCGATTATAAGCGGGCAAACCCCATGCGCGCAGCGCCTCTGACGCTACGCATCAAGCCTTCGAGGCTGCTCGCCACGGCCCTTTTGCTTGCGCACGGAGGAGCCATTGTCTGCACCGTGATATTTCTGCCCGGCTGGTGGATGCCCGCAATGGTGACGTGCGCGCTCGCGGCGAGTCTGGCATTCCATCTGCGTCGCGACGCTCTGCAAATGTCCGGCGCGGCGATTACGGGACTGATTCTGAAAGAGGGTGCGCAGTGCGATCTCATTCTCAAGAGTGGGGCGACGCTCAAAGGAATCGTACAGGGCTCGACATTCGTCGCGCCGATATTGATCGTCATCAATGTCCGCGCGCCCATGCGCAAGGGACTTCGGTCGGCAATCCTGCTGCCGGATAGCGCCGCCGCCGACGACCTCAGGCGCGCGCGAGTCTGGCTTCGCCATCGCATTGCTCTTGACGCACCCGCCTCAAGGCCCCTGTAGTACGGTATCGCGCGCCTCCGCCAGCAAACCCGGATAGTCCCGGCTGAAGTGAAGGCCCCGGCTTTCATGTCGCAACATGGCGCTGCGCACGATCAAGTCGGCGGTGGTTACGAGGTTACGCAGATCGAGCAGGTCGGCAGTCACCCGGAAGTTCGAGTAGTACTCGCCGATCTCTTCGCTCAATAGCCGTATGCGGTGGTGTGCGCGCTCGAGACGCTTATTGGTGCGCACTATACCGACGTAATCCCACATGAAACGGCGCAACTCGTGCCAGTTGTGGGAAATGACGATTTCCTCGTCCGCATCGGTTACCCGGCTTTCGTCCCATTGAGGCAACGCCGGTGCCTGCAGCTTGGGCTGCCCCAGGATGTGCGTCGCGGCGGCCTTGCCGAAAACCAGGCATTCCAGCAGCGAATTGCTGGCCAGGCGGTTGGCGCCGTGCAGGCCCGTATGTGCCGTCTCGCCGACGGCGTAGAGCCCGGCAAGGTCGCTACGCCCGTCGCGATCCACCTGGATGCCGCCGCAGGTATAGTGCGCTGCCGGAACGACTGGAATGGGTTGCCGCGAAATATCGATACCCAGCTCGAGGCAACGGCCGTAGATGTTCGGGAAATGCTCCCGCAGGAATTCAAGCGGTTTGTGGCTGATGTCCAGATACACGCAATCGAGACCGCGTTTTTTCATTTCGAAATCGATTGCCCGCGCCACGACGTCGCGCGGCGCAAGTTCCGCTCGCTTATCGTGGGCCGGCATGAAACGCGTGCCGTCGGGAAGCTTGAGGATGCCGCCTTCGCCGCGGACAGCCTCCGAAATCAGGAAGGATTTGGCGTGCGGGTGGTAAAGGCAGGTTGGATGGAACTGGATGAATTCCATGTTGGAGATACGGCAGCCCGCGCGCCAGCCCATGGCAATGCCGTCTCCCGTCGCCGTGTCCGGGTTGGTCGTGTAAAGATAGACCTTGCCCGCACCTCCGGTGGCCAGAACCACCTGGTCCGCGGCGACGGTTTCTACCCGGCCACTTCCCTGGTTGAGGCAATAGACGCCGAAGCAGCGGCTTTCCGCCAGGCCTAGTTTGCCTGCCGTGATCAGATCCACGGCCTCGTAGTGCTCGAGCACGGTAATGTTCCGGTGCGCCTTGATCTTTGCTTCCAGCGTGGACTGCACTGCATGGCCGGTCGCATCGGCGGCATGAATCACGCGCCGGTGGCTGTGGCCACCTTCCCGGGTGAGGTGGTAGCCCAGATCGCTGGATGCGTCCCGGGTAAACGGGACACCCTGGCCGATCAGCCACTCGATCGCCTGTCGGCCGTGTTCGACCACGTAGCGCGTCGTTCCGGGGTCGCACAGGCCGGCGCCGGCTATCTCGGTGTCGTGTATGTGGTCTTCCGGACTGTCATCCTTGGCAAGCACCGCCGCGATGCCGCCCTGGGCCCAGTTCGAAGCGCCGTCCAGCAGCTCGCGCTTTGTAAAAATTCCCACCTTGCGATGATCCGCCAGATGAAGTGCAACGGTCAGGCCGGCCAGGCCGCTGCCGACGATCGCAACGTCGAAGCGCTTCATGATTTTCCCGCTTGTGGCAAGCGCGGCAGTGTACCGCAACGGCTGCCGCAATTCGTCAGACGTGCCGCAATTCGCCACAGTGAACTAATGCAGGAGCGCTCTGTCTGTGTATGCGAATCGCAACGCGTTTCCCGAACAGGTCTCGGCGGGTATACTTGGCGCCTTTTGCGGCGCATTGCGATCGACAATCACAATATTCGGGAAACGTAGCTAGATGGGCGACCGTGAAGTTGACCAGGCGCTGGTCGAGCGGGCGCAGCGCGGAGAAAAGCAGGCCTTCGAGTTGCTCGTAGCCAAGTACCAGCGCAAGCTAGGACGATTGCTTTCCCGGTTCATACGCGATCCCGCAGAAGTGGAGGACGTTGCCCAGGAGGCGTTCATCAAGGCTTACCGGGCATTGCCTTCGTTTCGCGGAGACAGTGCTTTTTATACGTGGCTGTACAGAATAGGCATCAATACCGCCAAGAATTATCTGGTGGCCATGGGGCGGCGGGCCCCGACCACCACGGAGTTCGATAGCGAAGAGGCGGAGAATTTCGAAGACGGGGATCAGCTCCGGGATTTGAATACCCCCGAAGCGGAGCTGATGACCAAGCAAATTGCGTCCACAGTGAACCAGACGATGGAAGAGTTGCCTGAGGAATTGCGGACTGCGATTACGTTGCGAGAAATAGAGGGCATGAGTTACGAAGATATCGCGAGTGTAATGAATTGCCCCATCGGGACGGTCCGGTCGCGGATTTTCAGAGCGCGGGAAACCATAGCGGAACGCCTGCGCCCTTTGTTGGATACCAGTAAGGAAAAGAGGTGGTAGACGTGGAAAACATCTCGGCATTCATGGATGGTGAAATGGGGGAGGCGGAAGCCACCGGCCAGGTCAAGAGGCTCAAGGACGACGCCCGTCTGCGCGCTGCCTGGGATACCTATCATGTGATCGGGGACACCCTGCGGGGCGAAAAATTATGCCTGTCGCCGGACTTTTCGGCGAATTTCGCAACCCGGATTGCCGAGGAGCCGACCGTCCTGGCCCCTCACGCGCGCAAGCCCCTGCAAGCCGCCGTGCGCCGGTTCGCGCTGCCCGTCGCTGCCTCGGTCGGGGGCGTCGCTCTCGTTGCCTGGCTGGCGGTGTTCAACAATCCCTTCGCTCCACAGAAGGAAACTCTCGCTGTTGCATCGCCCGCCGCACTCCAGGCGAAAACGCGGATGGCCAGCGGGGAAGTCAATGACTATCTACTGGCGCATCAACAGTTCTCTTCCAGTACCACCTTGCAGGGCGTAGCCTCCTACGTGCGCGCGGTCTCCGGGGATACGGAAGAACAGCGCTGAATATGATGCGTCAGGCGATATGGTTGCCTGCGCTGCTTGCGCTTGGTTTGGCAGGATGGGTTCGCGCCGCCCCGTTACAACAGCCGGAAGCACTGGCGCTGCTGCAGAAGATCGCCGATGCGGCGCGTAAGCTCAACTATTCCGGCACGTTCGTCTATCAGCACGGAGACCAGGTAGAAACTTCCCGCATCGTGCATTTTGTCGACAGCGGGAACGAGTACGAAAAACTGGAGACACTCGATGGGCCGCGGCGCGAGGTCATTCGCAACAACGACGAAGTGCTTTGCTACTACCCCGACGCCAAGATCGTGCGCAGCGACAAGCGTGTCGCCCGACGGACCTTTCCAGCGCTGCTTCCGGAACAGCTCTCTTCTCTGACCGAATACTACGAAATCCGCATGGGTGAATCGGAACGCATCGGCGGATTCGATTCCCAGGCCCTGGTGCTCGAACCCAAGGACGGCATGCGCTACGGGCACAAATTCTGGGCCGATACGGCGTCAGGCCTTCTGCTGAAGGCGCGCATGCTCAGTGAACGGCACAATGTCGTGGAGCAATTCAGTTTTACGCAACTCTCCATCGGGGCCGGCGTCACTCGTGAGATGGTGCAGCCGTCTTTCAACATACGGTTCCCGGAATGGCGGCTCGATCGCTTTGCCAACAATACGATCAGCGAAATCGAGTCCGGCTGGACGGTGCGAAATTTCCCTCCGGGATTCCGCAAGGTCCTGGAAATGCGGCGCACCAAGCAGGGCAATGCAGTGTTGGTAACACACATGGTCTATTCTGACGGCCTGGCTGCGGTTTCGGTGTTCATAGAGCCGGCGGCGACGCGCCAAAGGATCAGTGAAGGGTTGTCTCAGCAGGGCGCCATCAACATCTACACGCGGACCCTGAACGATCAGGTCGTGACCGTGTTGGGTGAAGCGCCAGCCACTACCGTCATGCAGATCGCCAACTCCATCGCCCCGCGTTCCAGGTAGTTTCCCGCGCGGCGATTTTGCCGCATCATATTCGCCTTTTATCGTTTCATCATCGAGGAAGCCGCCGATGTTCAGAACACTGGTTTGGTCCCTGCTGCTATGGATGCCACTGCTGGGACACGCCCAGGTGCAGGGCTTGCCGGATTTCGCCGACCTGGTAGAAAAACAGGGGCCGGCGGTGGTCAATGTCAGTACGACTTCAACGAGCCGGGGCGGGGGAGCGCAATCACCGGTTCCCGAAGACGATCCGTTTTACGACTTCTTCCGCCGCTTTGGCCCGCCGCAACCGAAGGACTACGAGACGCGTTCGCTCGGGTCGGGGTTTATCGTCAGCGCCGACGGCTATATTCTGACCAATGCCCATGTAGTCGACATGGCTGACGACGTCACGGTCAAGCTCAATGACAAGCGAGAATTCAAGGCCAAAGTCATCGGCGCCGACAAGCGCACCGACGTGGCAGTGATCAAGATCGAAGCGACAGGCCTGCCCGCAGTCAGAATCGGGGACCCGGAAAAGCTCAGAGTCGGTGAATGGGTGTTGGCCATCGGATCGCCCTTCGGATTTGAAAGTACCGTGACCGCCGGCATCGTCAGCGCCAAGGGGCGCTCGCTGCCGCAGGAAAACTACGTACCCTTCATCCAGACCGATGTGGCCATCAATCCGGGCAACTCCGGCGGGCCGCTGTTCAATCTGAAGGGAGAAGTGGTCGGCATCAATTCCCAGATCTACAGCCGCACCGGCGGATTCATGGGACTGTCCTTTGCCATTCCGATCGATGTCGCAATGGACATTTCGAACCAGTTGAGGACAGCCGGACGCGTCAGCCGGGGCCGTATCGGTGTGGTGATCCAGGAAGTAACCAAGGAACTGGCGGAATCCTTCGGTTTGCCCAGGCCAAACGGGGCATTGGTCAATTCGGTGGAGAAAGGCGGTCCAGCGGAGAAAGCGGGCATCGAGGCCTCCGATGTCATACTGAAATTCGATGGCAAAACGGTAACTTCCTCTTCAGACCTGCCGCGCATCGTGGCGCAGACCCGGCCCGGCTCGAAAGTAACCGCCCAGATCTGGCACAAAGGGGCGGGCCGCGATGTGACTATCACCGTGGGCGAAATGCCCGAAGAAAAGGCAGCTCAACGCCCCGCACGCAAGGAAACCAAACCAGGCAACGTGGTCGCCCGGCTGGGACTGACGCTCAGCGAACTCAACGCGGATCAACGCAAGGAACTCGGCATAAACGGCGGGCTGCTGGTCGAGGAGGCACAGGGTGCCGCGGCCAAAGCGGGCATTCGCCGCGGCGACGTGCTGATGGCGATCAACAATCAGGACGTGAAATCCGTCGAACAGCTCAACCAGTTGCTGGGCCAGTTCGAGAAGTCGCGCAGCGTTGCGCTGCTGATCCGCCGCGGCGACGGAGCGCTGTACGTACCGCTGCGACTTGACGGCAACTGACGATCATTTTGCGATCGAGGCGACGCCAGGCGCTCCGAAGGCGGGCGCGAAAGCCGCTCGTGACCGGGTAAAATCCGCTACAATTTCTTCCTCTGGAATCCCCATGAAAGGGCACGTTAGTGCCCTTTTTTTCTGATGCAGCATATCCGCAATTTTTCGATCATTGCCCACATAGATCACGGCAAATCCACCCTTGCGGACCGGTTCATCCAACTCTGCGGCGGTCTTTCCGATCGTGAAATGGAAGAGCAGGTGCTCGACTCCATGGACCTCGAGCGCGAGCGCGGCATCACCATCAAGGCGCAAACAGCGGCGCTGCGCTACAAGGCGCGCAACGGCCAAACCTACCAGCTCAATCTCATCGATACGCCTGGTCACGTCGATTTTTCCTATGAGGTGAGCCGGTCACTGGCCGCTTGCGAAGGGGCACTGCTGGTGGTAGACGCCTCCCAGGGCGTGGAAGCGCAGACGGTAGCCAACTGCTATACGGCGATCGAGCAGGGCGTCGAGGTCGTACCCGTTCTCAATAAAATCGATCTGCCCTCCGCGGATCCGGATCGGGTCATTGCCGAAATCGAGGACATCATCGGCATTGTTGCCGACGATGCGGTGCGCGCGAGCGCCAAGACGGGCGAAGGCGTCGAGGATATTCTCGAGGCGGCCATTGAACGCATTCCGGCCCCGCGTGGAAATCCCGACGGACCACTGAAGGCGCTGATCATCGATTCCTGGTTCGACAATTATGTCGGCGTGGTCATGCTGGTACGCGTGGTGGATGGGTCGCTGCGCCCCAAGGAACGCATTCTGCTGATGTCCAACAAGGCGAACTATCTGTGTGAGCAAGTCGGGGTGTTCACGCCGAAATCGCAGGCGCGCGACGAGTTGCTCGCGGGGGAAGTGGGTTTCATCATCGCCGGCATCAAGGAACTCAAGGCGGCCCAGGTGGGCGATACGGTCACGCTCGCGGAGAATGCTGCTATCGAACCGCTGCCTGGCTTCAAGGAGATCAAGCCGCAGGTTTTTGCCGGTCTTTACCCGGTGGAATCCAATCAGTACGAGGCGCTGCGCGACGCGCTCGAAAAACTGCACCTGAATGATTCATCCCTGCGTTACGAGCCGGAAACCTCGCAGGCCCTCGGATTCGGTTTCCGCTGCGGCTTCCTTGGTCTGTTGCACATGGATATCGTGCAGGAACGCCTGGAACGTGAATACGACATGGAACTCATCACCACGGCGCCAACCGTGGTGTACCAGATCCTGATGCGCGACGGCACTGTGGTGGAAATCGAGAATCCCTCGAAACTGCCGGACCCTTCGAAAATCGAGGAAATCCGCGAGCCGATCATCACAGCGACCATCCTGATGCCTCAGGAGCACGTCGGACCGGTCATGACCCTGTGCAACAACAAGCGCGGCGCCCAGCGCAACATGCAGTACATGGGGCGCCAGGTGATGCTGACCTACGAGTTGCCGCTGAACGAAGTCGTAATGGATTTCTTCGACAAACTCAAGTCCGTCAGCCGCGGTTACGCTTCGCTCGATTACGATTTCAAGGAATTCCGTGCGGCCGATCTGGTCAAGCTGGACATTCTGATCAACGGCGAACGCGTTGATGCGTTATCCCTGATCGTGCATCGATCCAACAGCCAGTATCGCGGCCGTGACCTTGCCACGCGCATGCGCGAGCTGATTCCGCGCCAGATGTTCGACGTGGCCGTGCAGGCCGCCATCGGTTCGCATATCATCGCGCGCGAGTCGGTAAAGGCGTTGCGCAAGAACGTGCTGGCGAAGTGCTATGGCGGCGATATCTCGCGCAAAAGGAAGCTGCTGGAGAAACAGAAGGCGGGCAAGAAGCGCATGAAGCAGATCGGCACCGTGGAAATCCCGCAGGAGGCGTTCCTGGCCATTTTGCAAGTCGACAACAAGTAGGCGGCTGTAGCAGCTGCCGTAAAGGTAGAGGGACATGAATTTTGCGTTATTGATGTTGATCCTGTTGCTGGTGACCGGAGCAATCTGGTTGCTGGATCATCTGGTGCTGGGACGTCGTCGCGACAAAGGCGCCAAGGAGCCTTGGTGGGTCGAATATCCAAAGAGTTTTTTCCCCATCATCCTGATCGTTTTCCTGCTGCGCTCTTTCCTGGTGGAGCCTTTCAAGATACCGTCAGGCTCGATGATTCCGACGCTCCTGGTCGGCGATTTCATCCTGGTCAACAAGTTCACCTACGGCATCAGGCTGCCGGTGATGAACAAGAAGATCATCGAGGTCAACCTTCCCGAGCGGGGCGAAGTCATGGTGTTTCGCTACCCGGAGAACCCCACGCTCGACTACATCAAGCGTGTAGTCGGTGTACCGGGTGACCGCATCGAGTACCGCAACAAGCGCCTGAGCGTAAACGGTCAACTGGTTCAGGTGGACAAAGCCGATGATTATCAATACGTCGATGGCGGGCTGAGCTTCGTAAATACCGCGCGCTTCTGGGAAACACTGGGCACCCACAGACATTCCATTATCATCAATCCGGACGCCGCGGCCCTGCAGCTGGCAGGCGTGAAGCAATTTCCGCTGCGCGAAAACTGCGTCTACAATGAACAGGAATTCAATTGCCTGGTGCCGCCGGGAAACTACTTCATGATGGGTGACAACCGCGATTCCAGCTCCGATAGCCGCTACTGGGGGTTCGTGCCCGAACAGAATATCGTCGGCAAGGCGTTCCTCGTTTGGTGGAATTTCAGCGAATTGAGACGCATCGGCAACCGTATCAACTAGCGGGAGTAAACATGAAACGTCAACGCGGCGTGACTTTCGTCGGCATGGTATTCATCGCCGGTCTGATCGTGTTTGTGGCCATCATCGGGCTGAAGCTGATCCCGGCCTATATCGAATACGCCACCGTCGTGAATCACCTGCGGGAAATATCCCGTTCACCGGAGGCGCGCGGTGCGTCTCCAAAAGACATCCAGACCATGTTCAGCAAGCGCGCGCAAATCGATGCGATCGATGTCGTCAAGGGAAGCGATATCGAGGTCGAGAAAGAGGGCGATCAAGTCATTCTCAGGACCGCTTATTCGACCAAGATAAAACTCTTCGGCAATCTGAGCGCCTGTATTGATTTTGTTGCGACTAGCGGGAATTGACGCCTATCCACCGGGCTTTCACCCATGCCTGACGGGCCCATCGAGCGCCGGCTGGGCTACCAGTTCGGCAATGCGGCGCTGCTTGAGCAGGCACTCACGCATCGAAGCCATGGCCTGCCGCACAACGAACGACTGGAATTCCTCGGCGACGGATTGCTGAATTTTGTCATTGCCCGGCTCCTGTTTGAGCAGTTCACCTCTCTTCCCGAAGGGGATCTGTCGCGTTTGCGCGCCGGGCTGGTAAACCAGCATGCACTATCGCAATTGGCCTCTACGCTGTCCATCGGCGACCATCTGCGGCTGGGTGAGGGGGAACTGAAAAGCGGTGGATTCCGCAGGCCGTCCATCCTCGCGGACACCTTCGAAGCATTGATCGGCGCAATTTGCCTGGATGGCGGTTTTGCGGCCGCCGAAAAAGTATTGACGGATCTCTACCAGCCGCTGCTGGCCGCCATTGATCCGCAAGCATCCGGAACCAAGGATCCGAAGACGCGCCTGCAGGAGTATCTGCAGGGGAAGAAAATGGCATTGCCGCACTATGCGATCGTGTCCGTGATCGGTGAAGCCCATGAACAACTCTTTCGCGTGGAATGCACCATCCCGGAACTTTCGATTAGCTCCCAGGGCGAAGGACCGACCCGCCGGGCCGCAGAGCAGGAAGCGGCGCGCAGCGCTTACGAGCTGGCGGTCCCGCCAAAAAAATGAATGCGCCCGTCCACCGCTCCGGACGCGTCGCCATCATCGGCAGACCGAATGTCGGCAAATCGACCTTGCTCAACCGCATGGTCGGCATGAAGGTCAGCATTACCTCGAACCGCCCGCAGACTACACGCCACCGCCTGAATGGCATCGTCACGGAAGCTGACGCGCAAATGGTGTTAGTGGATACGCCGGGCTTCCAGACCGAGCACGGCGGCGAGTTGAACCGTTTGATGAACCGCGCGGTCTCGGCCAGCCTTGATGGGGTGGATGCCGTGCTGTTCGTGATCGAAGCCATGAAGTTCGGTCGCGAGGATTGCAAGCTCATTCCGCTGCTACCCAGGGATATCCCGGCCATCCTGGTGGTAAACAAAATAGACAAACTCGCCGACAAGACTGTATTGCTGCCTTTCCTGGACGAAATGAGCAAGGTTTTCGCATTCGCCGAAATCGTGCCGGTCAGCGCGGCCAAGGGCTCACAGGTCGGGCATTTGAGGGCGACACTGAAGCGCTACCTCCCTGAAGGTCCTGCGCAACATGAGGAAGACGAAGTCACGGACCGGTCCGAACGATTTCTGGCTGCGGAACTGGTGCGCGAGAAACTGTTCCGCTTGCTCGGCGAAGAGTTGCCCTACGCAGCAACCGTGATGGTTGAGAAATTCGAGATGCGCGGGCCATTGCGCCATATCCATATCGCGATCGTCGTCGACAAGACCAACCACAAGGCAATGGTGATCGGCAAGGGTGGCGAGAAACTCAAGCAGATCGGAACCCAGGCGCGTATCGACATGGAAAAAATGTTCGGTGGCAGGGTGTTTCTTGAACTCTGGGTGCAGGTCAAAAGCGGCTGGGCGGACAGCGCCCAATCCCTGAAGAATCTTGGCTACGACTAGGGCCGGCACGGCGGGTGGGGCGGGCGATAAGCAAAGACGCGATGCACAGCCTGCGTTCGTTTTGCATACCTATCCGTTTCGGGAGACCAGCCTTGTGGTGGAGACCTTCACCCGAAACTTCGGACGGGTGGGGCTGGTTGCGCGCGGCGCACGGCGGCCGAGATCCGCCATGCGGGGTCTGATGATGGCGTTTCAGCCGCTGCTCCTGTCGTGGGCCGGCAAGTCCGAATTGCGCACGCTGCACAAGGCGGAATGGCTGGGGGGCGTCCCGCAACTGCAAGGCCTGGGATTGATGTGCGGGTTCTACCTCAACGAACTGCTGCTGAAATTCCTTGCCCGGGAGGATCCGCACGACGCCCTGTACGGGATCTATGAGGAAGCGATTGCCGCGCTCGCCCGTGAACCCGAGCCGGCTGCCGTGCTGAGACGTTTCGAGAAACACCTGCTGAAGGAGTTGGGCTACGCGCTCGTTCTCGATCACGAGGCCGATTCCGGAAAGCCGATCGATCCTGGCAAACGCTACACTTACGTCATAGAGCGGGGTCCGGTGCAACTGGATCGTGGAATGCAGGCGCAGCTTGAAATTTCCGGCCGGACGCTGATAGAGCTCGAAGGCGACAACTTCGCCGATGCGACCACATTGGCGCAAAGCAAACAGCTGATGCGCTTTCTGGTGAATCACTATCTCGGCAATCAGGAATTGCACACTCGCCAGTTGCTACGGGAAATGCAGCAGATATGACCAGGCTCAGCGTCAACGTCAACAAGGTCGCGCTGTTGCGCAATTCGCGCCCGCTCGACGTCCCGAGTGTGGTAAACATCGCCCGTCTCGCGCTGGCGGCGGGTGCGCAGGGCATCACCGTGCATCCGCGCCCGGATGGCCGCCACATTCGGCGCAGTGACGTCGGCGTCCTGCTGAATCTGGTTCGAAGCCAGGGAGTCGAATTCAATATCGAAGGAAACCCCTTTCATGAGTTCATGGATGTGGTGCGAACATCGCGCCCGGACCAGTGCACGCTGGTGCCCGATGACCCGGCTGCCTCCACATCGGATCACGGCTGGAACCTGGCGCGCGACGCCGAGAGGCTCCGGCCTGTAATCGCGCAACTCAAGACGATGGGTGTGCGGGTCAGCCTGTTCATGGATGCTGACGATCGTGAGATGGCAACGGCGCGGGCGATTGGCGCGGATCGGGTCGAGCTATATACCGAACCTTATGCCAGAGCTTTCGGTACGTCAGACCAGGAGGCTGTGTTGCGTCGTTACCGCGCAGCCGCTCAGGCTGCGGTTAGTAACAACTTGGGCGTGAATGCGGGCCACGATCTCAATCGCGAAAATCTGCCGACGTTCCTGCTCACGGTACCCAACGTGCTCGAAGTGTCGATCGGCCATGCACTGATTGCGGACGCTCTGGAATTCGGCATCGCTCAGACCGTCCGTCTTTATCTGGATGCCATGCGTCGTGGAAAGCCAGCGTGATAGTCGGCGTCGGTATCGATATAGTGGATGCCAGTCGGGTCGAGGCACTCCTGAAAAAGTATGGCGAGCATTTCGCGCATCGTATTCTGGCGGCTTCTGAACGCTCCGCTTTTGCAGCAAGCGCGCGACCGGTTTGGTTCCTCGCCAACCGCTTTGCAGCCAAGGAAGCCTTGTCCAAAGCGCTGGGTACCGGGTTGCGCTATCCGGTAACCTTGCATGCGATCAGCGTGACCAGTGATGGCGTAGGCAAGCCGTCTTTCGGTTTTCATGGTCCGTTGCCCGACTATCTCGCGATGCGCGGCGTTGTGCGTCATCATCTGGGCTTGTCACATGAAAAGGGAATGGCATGCGCAGTCGTCGTACTGGAGCAATAAACCAATGAACGCACCAGCGTCGCCGGGATTGGTCATGCTGGACATCGAAGGCAAGCAGCTCAGCGAAGCCGACCGCAAGCGCTTGCGTCATCCGCTGACTGGTGGAGTGATCCTGTTCACGCGGAACTATGAACATCCAGGCCAGCTGCAGGAACTGACCGCCGAAATTCATGCCTTGCGCAACCCGCCGCTGCTGATCGCGGTCGACCACGAGGGCGGTCGCGTGCAGCGATTTCGTGAAGGTTTCACGCGGCTGCCGCCCATGCGGGTGCTTGGCGCTGCATGGGATGCCAGTCCGGCGCGCGCCCGTCAGCTCGCGCAGGAAGCTGGCTATGTGCTCGCTGCGGAGCTGCGCGCGCACGGCGTCGACCTTAGTTTTACGCCAGTGCTGGACCTCGATTTCGGCCAGAGCGCCGTCATAGGAAACAGGGCCTTTCATTCAAGTCCAAAAGCCGTCACCGAATTGGCGGGCGCACTGATCGGGGGACTCTCGCTCGCTGGCATGGCTTCCTGCGGCAAGCATTTCCCGGGACATGGTTTCATAGCGGCCGATTCGCATACCGACGTGCCGGTGGACACTCGCAACTATGCGCAGATCGAAGCGGCGGACCTGATACCGTTCCGTGACCTGATAGGACACGGATTGTCTGCAGTGATGCCTGCGCACGTCATCTATCCCGCGGTGGACGATCGGCCGGCGGGATTTTCCAGAATCTGGCTTTCGAAGATCTTGCGTGGGCAAATGAATTTTCAGGGCACCATATTCAGCGACGATCTCAGCATGGAAGGCGCGCGGGTGGCCGGCGACATTGTTGCTCGCGCGGAGGCCGCCCTGGATGCTGGTTGCGACATGGTCCTGGTATGCAATCGTCCGGACGCGGCGGATGAATTGCTTAACAGGTTGCAACGCGAAATGTCTGCGGCATCCCATGCCAGAGTGGCCGGGCTTCACGCCCGGACTTCGCCGCCGACATCGGCGGCGCTCAAGGCAACGGAAACTTATGTCAGGGCAGTGGACAACATTGCTGCCCTGGCCCTTGAGGGCGGCGCGATGATAGCTGGCGATTCCGCCCAGACCGGCAAACGTGGCTGATCACGCGCGGCGCCATGACGATCATCGGCACCTGCCCGCCACGGGGCAGATGTTGATCGTCGCCTTGGCGGTTACGCTGGGTTATGGACTGGTGGAATTCATTGCGGGGGTGGCTTTCCATTCCCTCGCCCTGATGAGCGATGCCGGGCATATGTTGTCGGACGCGCTGGCTCTTGGACTTGCGGCATTCGCATCGTGGGTTGCCCGCCGGCCAGCCGGCACCCGGCACTCCTACGGCTTCGCGCGCGCAGAAGTCGTGGCCGCATTCGTGAACGGCCTGGGCATGCTGCTGATCGTAGTCGTGATCTGCGTGGAAGCAATCGCCCGTTTGCTCGATCCGCAACCCGTCACCGGCCTCGGTGTCATGGTCGTCGCCGTCATCGGTCTTTTGGTGAATCTGTTCGTCGCCTATCTGATCGGGCGGGGTGAGCAAAACCTCAACACGCGAGCGGCGTTGCTGCACGTTATCGGAGACCTTATCGGTTCAGTTGCGGCGATCACCGCGGGCGCCGTGATCTACTACACACGCTGGCAGCCCATCGATGCTTTGTTGTCACTCGTGATCGCACTCCTGATTCTTGGGTCCACTGTCCGGCTGATGCTGGAAGCTCTGCATGTGCTGATGGAGGGCGTGCCGGCGGGCTTGCGCATCGAGGAGGTTGGCAGCGCCATCAGGGCACTGGGCGGTGTCCGGGCGGTACACGACCTGCATGTCTGGAATATCTCCTCCGGCCGGGTGGCACTTTCCGCGCACGTCGATCTGGACAATCTTGATAACTGGTCTGCATTGCTGGAATCCGCGCGCCAAATGCTGCAAATCCGTTTCGGTATCGCCCATGTGACGCTGCAACCAGAACCCGCCGGAGGTATCAATCCGGGCTATCGTGCGCGGGTCAGAATCCTGCCGCAACAGGGTGATCAGGGCGGGGGCGGACATGGAGGCGGCCATCGCCACGACCATGACCACTAGCCGTAACGCAGGGAGTGCCTTTACCGTTGATTGCCGGCGTTGCAGCCGTCTGGCCGGCTTCCTCGATGAAGTGCGCGCCGAGCACCCGGAATACCATGCTCGCCCCGTGCCCCCCTTCGGCGCTGCATCACCGAGATTGCTGATCGTGGGGCTCGCCCCAGGAATGCATGGTGCGAACCGATCCGGCAGGCCGTTTACCGGAGACTACGCAGGTATTCTTCTGTATCAGACACTGCATAAATTCGGATTTGCCGACAAACCGGTATCGAAGTCTGCCAGCGATGGGCTCATCCTGATGGATTGCCGGATTACAAACGCCGTCAAATGCCTGCCACCGGAGAACAAGCCAACCGGCGATGAAGTCAAACGTTGCAACGGGTTTCTGGCCAATGAAATTAGCGCATTGCGACGGGATTCCATTTTGTTGGCCCTTGGCGGCATTGCGCACAAGTCAGTATTGATGGCGACTGCGGAAAAGACCACCGCCCATAAGTTTGCTCATGGCGCGCGCCATCGCCTGGGAAACGGGTTGACGCTTTTCGACAGTTACCATTGCAGCCGATACAACACGCAAACACGGCGTCTGACGCCCGCCATGTTCGAGCAGGTCTTTGCCGAAATCCGACATTTGCTAGACAGCCAGATCGCCGGATAGAGCGATGAAGAAGCGTGATGCAGATCCTCCCCATGCAGGAAAAACCACGTTCGACCCCAGCGAAGCCGTAGCAAATCTCCCGCACTTGCCCGGGGTATATCGGATGCTCAATGCCGCCGGGGAGGTGTTGTACGTTGGCAAGGCACGCGATCTGAAAAAGCGCGTCGCCTCCTACTTTCAGAAAACCGGATCGCATGCGCCGCGAATTCAGTTGATGGTCAGCCAGATTCGGGGATTGGAGACTACGGTGGCGCGCTCAGAAGCCGAGGCGCTCCTGCTGGAAAATAACTTCATAAAAAGTTTAACTCCACGTTACAACATACTGTATCGGGACGATAAATCATATCCTTATCTCATCCTGACCGGACATCGTTTTCCGCGCCTGGGATTCCATCGAGGCAGTCTGGACAAGATCCACCATTATTTCGGCCCGTTTTCGAATGCAGGGGCGGTTCGTGAGAGCATTCGGCTGATGCAGAAGATTTTCCGGTTGCGGACCTGTGAAGACACGGTATTTGCCAACCGGTCACGCCCTTGCCTGCTGTATCAGATAAAACGGTGCACCGGCCCCTGTGCCGCACTGATTGACCAGGCAACCTATGCAGAGGACGTGAGGAGCGCTGAATTATTCCTGGAGGGCAGGGAAGATGAAGCCGTTAGCAGGCTCGAAGAACGCATGCGACGAGCAGCGGAGCAACAGGCCTACGAGCAGGCAGCGGCCTATCGCGACCAGATCCGGTCACTTTCGAAAGTCCGGGAAACCCAGTTCGTGTCCAGCGCTCGCGGCGTGGATGCCGATATCGTGGCCCTGGCCAGTTCGGGTGGCTTGATCTGTGTGAACCTCGTGGTCGTACGCGCCGGGCAGCATCGCGGAGATAAAAGCTTTTTCCCGCAAAACGCGCGCGACCAGGACGAAGAATCGGCACTCGAAGCTTTTCTGGAGCAGCACTATGTCGGGCGCGATGTGCCGCGTTCGATTATTCTCAATCGCCCGGTCGAGAGTTCCGCACTCGAGGAATTGCTGTTTCAGCAGACCGGAATCAAGGTCCAGTTCAACACCAATCCTGTCGGCGAGCGGCGGGTGTGGCTGCGCATGGCGGAAAAGAACGCCGAGCTCGCGATTGCACAGCGCATAGCGGCGCACGCTACACAAGAGACCAGATTGACAGCGCTGCAGCAAGCCTTGAATCTGGGCGACAACATCCAGCGTATCGAGTGTTTCGACATCAGTCATACGATGGGAGAAGCGGCGGTGGCTTCTTGTGTGGTCTACGATCGTGCCTCGATGCAGCCTAGCGAGTATCGCAGGTACAACATCGCCGGAATCGAACCGGGCGACGACTATGCGGCCATGCGCCAGGTCCTCGACAGGCGCTATCGCAAGATCGTGGAGGGGGAGGGCAGGCTGCCGGACCTGATTCTTATCGATGGCGGCAAAGGGCAGGTCGGCGCTGCGTACCAGGTGCTCGGCGAGCTCGGGTTAAGCGATCTGCCGATGATCGGGGTGGCCAAGGGTGAAGAGCGCAAGGCCGGTCTGGAGCAGCTGATTTATCCGGAGCGCAACGAACCGCTGCGACTTCCCGCGGATAACCCCGGACTGCACCTGATCCAGCAGATTCGCGATGAGGCACATCGGTTTGCAATTTCAGGCCACCGCAATCGCCGGGCCAAGACCCGCAATCGCTCGACTTTGGAAGAGATTGATGGGGTTGGAACAAAACGACGGCAGCGGCTTTTGTCGAGGTTTGGCGGCCTCAAGGGCGTGGCTTCTGCCAGCATCGAGGAACTTGCCCAGGTGGAGGGCATCAGCAGGGACCTAGCCGAAAAAATCTATCAGCAATTACACTGAGACACCATGCCGCTAAACCTGCCGATCCTTATCACCTGGCTGCGGATTCTGATGATCCCGCTGCTGGTGGCTATTTTCTATTTGCCGCACGAATGGCTCGCGGATCACCACAAGAATCTGGTGGCCACGGCGATCTTCAGTGTTGCCGCCATTACTGACTGGCTCGACGGCTATCTGGCACGCACGTTGAATCAGATCTCACGCTTTGGCGCCTTTCTGGATCCGGTGGCAGACAAGCTCATGGTAGCCACGGCGCTGATCGTGCTAGTCTGGCTTGGTCGTGTGGAAGGCTTCATCGCAGCCATCATCATCGGCAGGGAAATCGCAATTTCGGCCCTGCGCGAATGGATGGCGCAGATCGGCCGCAGCAGGAATGTCGCGGTTTCGTTCCTGGGGAAAATAAAAACCGTGTCGCAAATGACCGCAATCATTCTGCTGTTGTATCACGACAAAATTTTCTCGTTGAACAGCCACGCGATCGGCAATTTTCTGATCTATGTCGCCGCGATTCTCACGTTGTGGTCGATGGTCTACTATCTGAAAATGGCACTTCCGGAGTTGAGAAAGGAAGAGTAGGCAAGGGGTCGTTACCTTGACAAAAGGGCCCCTCGTCCTATAATGCCCCTTCGTTTTTTGTGCGGGAATAGCTCAGTTGGTAGAGCGCAACCTTGCCAAGGTTGAGGTCGCGAGTTCGAGCCTCGTTTCCCGCTCCAGATCACTCAAGGGGAAAACGTGCGGCTGCCGTTTTCCCTTTTGATTTTCGGTAAACCAGGCTCGCGACGCAAGTTCACCACGCGCAGCTGGCTCGCGCATCCCTGGCGGGGTGGCAGAGTGGTCATGCAGCGGCCTGCAAAGCCGTGTACGCCGGTTCGATTCCGACCCCCGCCTCCAACATCCCAGGACCGCGCTATCGCCTGAATCACGCGTGCCAACGGGCGCCGTAAGGTCGCCGCGCCTCCGAGCGGAAAGTACGTAGAATTCTCGCTTTCTGCCCGGATGGTGAAATTGGTAGACACAAGGGACTTAAAATCCCTCGGTCCTTTAACAGACCATGCCGGTTCGACCCCGGCTCCGGGCACCACTCACGCTTTGCAATACTCTCCCGATGGAACACATCACTTCGCGCCAGAATGCGCACTTCAAGCAGGCGCGCAAGCTGGCAGGATCTGCCCGCGAACGGAACAAATCACAGCAGATAGTGATGGATGGCATACGCCTGGTCGGTGCGTACGCGCTTGAGTTCGGCCTTCAAAACTCCACGCTGTTAGTCAGCGAAGAGGGGGCGGGCAATGCGGACATTCAACAAATTCTACGGTCAGGTTCTGCGCGCCATTCCTACCTGCTCGCGCCCGAGCTTTTCGCGGATATTACGCAGGTCGAATCGCCGGAGGGCATTACGGCCATCGCGGATATTCCCCGCGTCCAGGCAAAATCGCCTGATGATTTCCGAATCTTGCTGGACGGATTGCAGGACCCCGGGAATCTGGGCGGTCTGCTAAGAACCGCTGCGGCGGCGGGAGCAACATCTGCGTATTTGACCAAGGGCTGTGCCGACCCGTGGTCGCCAAGGTCGCTTAGAGGCGGGATGGGCGCACAGTTCATTCTTCCCGTGCACGAACGCGTGGACCTCGCCATCACACTTGCGCAATTTGACGGAACGGTCATCGGCACCAGTCCGCGCGCGACGCAGACGATCTATGACGTCGATCTGTCGGGTCCGGTCGCAATGATTTTCGGAAGCGAAGGCAGAGGATTGGCCGGCGATGTGCTGTCTATGGCCAACCAGGTGGTGAATATTCCCATGGCGGGCAAGGTCGAATCCCTGAACGTCGCCGCCGCCGCGGCGATTTGCTGCTTCGAACGAATGCGCCAGTCCATCAAGCACGAAGCAAGGTAATTCCGAATCACGATTGGGCTTCAAGCGCCGGTGGACATGGCCTGACGGCCACAAGAGGGGGTGTTTCGCCAACGGCGAAGTCACATAGATTTATGACTTAACATAATATACATTATACGCATTAAGCGAAGCTGTATTTGGCCCGAGTTACGGGCCGCTGCTGGTCCGAGCCGCCTTGAACAGTTGGAAAAAGTTGGTACTGGTAGCCTGGGCCACGGTCTCGATTGATATTCCTTTCAGGCGGGCGATTTCCTCGGCCACGTAACGCACGTATGCCGGCTGATTGGTTTTGCCCCGGAAAGGAATCGGCGCCAGATACGGCGAGTCCGTTTCGATGAGCGTGTTCTCCAGCGGCACTTCGCGGGCGACTTCCTTGATCGCCGTGGCATTCTTGAATGTCACAATCCCGGAGAACGAGATCAGGAAATTCATATCCATTGCCTGCCTTGCGATCTCGCCGGATTCCGTGAAGCAATGCATTACGCCGCCGACTTCGGCAGCCCTTTCCTCGCGCATGATGCGTACGGTATCCGCAGCGGCTTCGCGTGTATGGATGATCAGCGGTTTGCCCGTTTGCCTGGCCGCCCGTATATGCGTGCGGAAACGCTCCCGTTGCCACTCGGTATCGCCTTCGACCCTGTAATAATCAAGGCCGGTTTCCCCGATGGCGACGACCTTGCTGTGGGCGGCGAGCGCAACAAGCCTGGCAACGTCAGGCTCCTCGCCCGATCGGTCATCCGGATGAACGCCGGCCGAAGCGAATATGTTGGGAAAACGTTCTGCGATGGCCAGCACGTCGGGGAAGGTTTCGAGGTTTACCGAAACGCAAAGCGCATGCGTTACGTTGTTTGCGGCCATTGCTCCCATCAGCGCGCCGAGATCAGCCGCCAGCTCCGGAAAATTGATATGGCAATGGGAGTCTATGAACAACTTATTTCCAGTCGACCAGTCGGGTAGCTTTTGTCTTTTGCAGGTTCAGCTCTGCTCGCGACCCGATACGGGAGCCCGCCGATCTTGACGGCCTGGATTGGCTGCCAGGAGGTTTTCGAAGGCCAGGCGTTTGTTCAAAGAATGCTGCGCAACCCGGCCGAATTGGATTATTTCGTCGTACCACTTCATCAATTCGCCAACTGAAACTTGCTTGGCGACCTCTTGCAGCGAGCGCGAATAATCGAGGTGGTAACGCACAGTTCCACCCGATTTCAGCGCTACGACGTCATAGGCCCACTGCGAGAGCAAGGTTGAGATCAAAGCACTGTCGTCGATGTCTACCGCGCACTGCGCCGCGGAGAACAAATCGAATCCAGGATTCGCCAACGTGTCCAGCAGGGGCTTGCGGAGTTTCCAGAAGCTCTCATCGTTTGCGCGATCTCTGGCAGCCAGCGGCGCGTAGCCGCCCTGCGCCAGCGCCAGTTTCCCCTTCTCGATCCCCTGCGATTTCAGCCAATCCAGAGCAGGCGCAACGTCGGGCAAATTAAACGCGAGATGGAAGCAGCGGCTGCGAATGGTTGGCAGAAGTCGGTCGGGTTGATGGCTGACCATCAAAAAGTATGTCTCGCCTGGCGGCTCTTCGAGGATTTTGAGGACTGCATGGGCAGCGCTCGGATGCATTGCTTCGGCCGGCACGATGCAAATCACCTTGGCACCACCACGATGAGCCGAAATCGTGATGAAATCTGTGAGGCCGCGAACCGCCCCTACCAAAATCTGCTTGCTTGCTTTCTTGTTCTTCGTTGGTTCGCTTGCTTCAGATTCATCAGAAGGCGTTTCGTCTTCTTCTTCCTGACCCACTTCGAGCAGGCGCAGGTCGGGGTGATTGCCCGCCTGATACAACCGGCATGACGGGCAAGTTCCGCAGGCGAGCAATTCATCTCTTTGGGTTTCGCACAGCAGCGCTTGCGCGAGAACCAATGCGGTGGCGCGTTTGCCCAGCCCGGCCCTGCCGGTAAGCAACAATGCCCGTGGCAGTTTCCCGGCCATGCGTGGCAGGTGCTCCAAAACGGGCACTACCCAGGGATAGGTCAGCTTTTCCATTTCGACAAAGCCATGTTGAGAGTCTTCTTCAACTGCTGTTGAATATCAGGGATTGCCAGGGTGCCATCAATGCGTACGAATCTGTGGAGCGACTGATGCATGCGTTCGAGATAGGCATCACGAACCCGGACAAAGAATTCCGCGCTTTCGCGTTCGAACCGGTCCGGAGATTTAATGCGAGCCACGCGGTCCCGGCCCACTTGCGCGCTGACATCGAACAGGACCGTAAGATCAGGCTGCAACTGGGGATGCACCCAGGCCTCCAATGCCGCGAGCTTCGCTTTCTCCACGCCCCGCCCTCCCCCCTGATAGGCAAAGCTTGCATCCGTGAATCGATCGCACAACACGCAATCCCCGCGCAGCAATGCGGGCGCGATGACTTCCTCGAGGTGCTGTCGCCTGGCTGAAAACATAAGCAGTGCCTCGGTTTCGGGATGCACCTGGTCTTGCGTCTCAAGCAGGAGCTCGCGGATCTTCTCGCCCAGCGCCGTGCCGCCGGGTTCGCGCGTCAGCGTGAGTGGCACGCCTTGCGCTCGCAAAAAATCCGCGGACCAGGCTACGTGGGTGCTTTTACCCGCGCCATCGATGCCTTCGAACGTTATGAACAGACCGCGATTCAACGGTGAAGCTGGAACTTGTTCACTGCGCGATTGTGTTCAACAAGATTCGAGGAGAACTGATGACTGCCATCGCCGCGGGCCACAAAATACAGAACCGGGCTTTGGGCCGGATGCAAAGCAGCCTTGATAGAGGCCTCTCCGGGCATCGCAATTGGTGTCGGCGGAAGACCGTAACGCGTGTAAGTGTTGTACGCACTGTCCCTGCTCAGGTCGCGGCGGTGCAAATTTCCGTCGAAGGCAGGGCCCAGGCCGTAGATGATGGTCGGATCGGTCTGCAGCCGCATGCCTCGTTTCAGACGGTTGACGAATACCGCCGCCACCAGTTCCCTTTCGTCGTTTCGGCCTGTTTCCTTTTCGACGATCGATGCAAATATCAACGCTTGATAGGAGGTGTTGAACGGCAGACCCGGAGCACGTTCCACCCATAGCGTCTGCAACTTGGATTGCATTCTGGAATAGGCCTGCTTCAACAATGCCAGATCGCTCGACGCTACTGCAAAGATATAGGTATCCGGAAAGAACAAGCCTTCAGGGGATTTGGAGTCGATGTCGAGACGTTGCAGAATCTCTGCCTCCGACAATCCGGCGCTGTCATGCTTTAGCGACGGATGGGCGTCCAGAACGCCACGCAGTTGCGCGAAAGTCCATCCTTCGATGAATCTGATTTCTGCTTGCGCGAACTCCCCCCGCACCAATTTTTCCAGCAGGCGATGCGGGGTAATCTGCGGTCCTACTTCGTAGTTGCCAGCCTTGATTTCCCCTGCTGCACCCATTACGCGCGCAAATGCCAGAAAACTCCAGCGGTCGGAAATCAGGCCTTGCTGCGCAAGCTGATCACAGACACTGCGCAGGCTGCGTCCATGCTCGATATTGAACATGCGTGCATTCGGAGGGACGTCGACCGGATGCAGGGCGAAATAAGCCAGCCAGCCCGCCGCGCATATTGCAGCCAGCACGGCGAGCAAGACGCCGCTGCGCAGTATTCGCATGAACGTCCATCGGGGTGGAGGCAGGAACAGATTCTTGCGTTTTGCCATGCTGCGAATCGTCACCTCGGGACTGAGATTGTCGCTCTATGCTTCGCTTCCTGCAGTCGAATGCATTCTTATCCGCGATTCAGCTGCGCTTCAACTGATCAAATCGTCTTGAATACCAGCGTGCCGTTGGTGCCCCCGAAGCCGAAGGAGTTCGAAAGCGCAACCTTGATTTTCATCTGCCTGGCCGTGTTGGCTACATAATCAAGATCGCATTGGGGATCCTGATTGAACAGATTGATGGTCGGCGGCGCCACCTGATCCTTCATGCTCATGATTGTGAATACCGCTTCGACGCCACCGGCAGCTCCCAGCAGGTGGCCGGTGCTGGACTTGGTGGAACTGATTGCCAGTTTTTTTGCATGGTCTCCGAAACAGCGTTTTACTGCGATTGTTTCGGCGAGATCACCCAGCTGCGTCGATGTGCCGTGGGCATTGATGTAGTCCACATCGGAAGGATTGATTCCGGCATTGCGCATTGCATTCGCCATGCCGCGCGCCGCACCCTCGCCATCTTCGCATGGCGCAGTGATGTGATGGGCGTCGGCGCTGACGCCGTAGCCAGCCAATTCGCAGTAGATTCTGGCTCCGCGAGCTTTCGCGTGTTCCAACTCTTCAAGCACGATCACGCCCGCACCTTCTCCAAGCACGAACCCATCGCGGTCGGTGTCCCAGGGACGGCTGGCCGTGGCGGGATCGTCGTTCCTCGTACTAAGCGCCCGCGCCGCGGAGAACCCGCCCACACCAAGCGAGCAGATAGTCGATTCGGAACCACCCGCAACCATGATGTCTGCATCTCCGTATTCGATGAGGCGACCCGAATCGCCGATGCAATGGTTCGCCGTTGTACATGCCGTAACCATGGCGAGGCACGGCCCTTTGAAGCCATACATGATCGAAAGGTTGCCGGAGATCATGTTGATGATCGCCCCGGGGATGAAGAACGGCGAAATCTTGCGCGGGCCGCCTTCGAGCATTGCCTTGTGCGTATCCTCGATCAGCGCCAAACCACCGATGCCGGAACCAACATTGAGCCCGACGCGTTCCGCATCCTTCGGATGCGGTTCGAGACCGGCGTCTTTGATTGCTTGCGCCGCCGCGGCTATGCCGTAGTGGATGAAGACATCGACCCGTCGCGCTTCCTTGGGTGTCAATACCGTCCCGATATCGAAGTCTTTTACTTCTCCGGCAATCTGGGACGCGAAGGGTGACGCGTCGAATCGGGTAATCCGGGTGATTCCGGACTTACCGGCTTGGATGTTGCTCCACGCTTGCTCGACTCCGTTGCCGACAGGGCACACGATCCCCAAGCCGGTTACTACCACGCGGCGTCTAGACAACAGGACTCCAGGGTAAAAAAGAAAGAATTGCGCTCAGTTGAGATGCGCCTTGATGTAGTCGATTGCCTGCTGAACGGACGTGATTTTCTCCGCTTCCTCATCGGGGATTTCGCACTCGAATTCTTCTTCAAGCGCCATCACCAGTTCCACGGTGTCGAGGGAATCGGCTCCGAGATCATCGACGAACGTCGATTCGATTTTGACGTCTGCCTCGTTCACGCCCAGCTGCTCAGCAACGATCTTCTTGACGCGCTGTTCTACGGATTCCATTGATGTCCCTTCCCTTTCACTTGAAGATTCCATTGCGTGATTGCCCACGCCGTCTCTAACCAAGGCTGCCTGGAACAAAAACACGCGCCACATTCTACCAAAATTGCGTACCTTCCGGCATCAATCCATGTACATGCCGCCGTTCACATGCAAAGTATTCCCCGTGACATACGCGGCCCCGTCTGAGGAAAGATAGACTACCGCCGCGGCAATCTCCTCGGCCTGCCCGAATCGGCCGAGCGGGATGTGGGCAAGCAAGGCGCTTTTCTGCTCGTCCGGCAATCCGCGCGTCATATCCGTGTCAATGAAACCCGGTGCGATACAGTTTACCGTGATGTTGCGGCTGCCGAGTTCCTTTGCCAGAGATTTGCTGAATCCGACCACGCCGGCCTTGGCTGCCGCATAGTTGACCTGCCCGGCGTTTCCCATCGAACCCACTACGGATGTAATGTTAATGATGCGTCCGAAACGCGCTTTCATCATCGGACGCATGACGAGCTTGCTCAGACGGAACACGGCCTTCAAATTCGTGTCCATGATCTCATCCCACTCCGTATCCTTCATGCGCAACAGCAGGTTGTCCCGCGTGATGCCGGCGTTATTCACCAGGATACTGACCGGTCCGTGTTCCCCATCGATCTTTTGGAGAATTGCTTCCGATCGGGCGCTATCGGTAACGTCCAGTTTGAATCCGGCGCCCTTGACTCCTGCACTCGCGAGATATTCCGAAATACCCGTCGCCCCGGAGTCGCTCGTTGCAGTGCCGGCCACCGTAGCTCCTGCGTGGCCGAGAGCAAGCGCAATTGCCCGTCCAATTCCCCTGCTCGCGCCCGTCACGAGCGCTATTTTTCCCTCCAGCATCAATTCTCCCGGGCTTTCAGGACGGCCAATGCCTGGTTGAATGCAGGCTCGTCTGCGAAAGAATAAACCGGCACTTCCGGTGCTATGCGTTTGTGCAATCCCGCCAGGACTTTTCCGGGGCCGCACTCCACGAAATGAGTCACTCCTGCTGCGGCCATTGCGCGGATGGTTTCGACCCAGCGCACAGGCTGACATAACTGCCGAATCAACGCATCGCGGATTGTTTCTGCTGAAGCCGCGCTGCGGACGTCGGCGTTATGAAGAACTGGAATGTTCGTTGGTCTGATGTCGGTTTTCCCAAGCCGTTCGCGCAGGCGATCGACGGCGGGCCGCATCAGGCTGCAATGAGAAGGCGCACTCATCGGCAGTATTATGGCGCGCTTCGCACCTTTTACTTTCGCAATTTCCATTGCGCGTGCCACGGCGTTGGTGTTTCCCGCAATCACAACCTGGGCGGGGGTATTGAAGTTGGCGGCCTCGGCGGTCTCGTCCTTGTTGCTGGCTTCCACGCAGATAGCCTTCACTACGTCATCGTCAAGTCCGAGAATGGCCCCCATTGCGCCGGTTCCCTCTGGTACGGCTTCCTGCATGGCTTGCGCGCGAAAGCGGACCAGCGACATGGCATGGGCAAAATCGATTGCGCCACCAGCAACCAGGGCGCTGTATTCACCCAGACTGTGTCCTGCGAGGATTGCGGGCTGCGTACCGTTATGCGCAATCCAGGCGCGATAAAGCGCGATGCCCGCCGCAAGCATGACTGGCTGGGTATTGACCGTGAGTTTGAGATCGTCCTCAGGACCCTCCTCCACGAGTTTCCAGAGATCCTGGCCGATTGCGTCCGAGGCTTCGGAAAACGTGCTGCGCACGCCGGAAAGCTGCGCAAAAGATTTCATCATGCCAATCGACTGGGAGCCCTGCCCCGGAAATACGAATGCAATTTTCATGGGATCGCGATCACCAGCGCATCAGAACCGCGCCCCAGGTGAAGCCGCCGCCTACGCCTTCCAGGAGCAGCGTCTGGCCGGGAAGAATGCGGCCGTCTCTGACGGCCTCGTCCAATGCCAGCGGAATGGATGCCGCCGAAGTGTTGCCGTGATGATGAACGGTGGCAATCAGCTTTTCCCTGGGCAGTCCGATTTTCCTGGCCGTAGCCTCCATGATCCTGATGTTCGCCTGGTGCGGGATAAACCAATCCAGGTCCGATACGTCCAGTCCGGCGACCTGCAGCACTTCATTGGCCCCTTCCTCAAAGACTCGAATCGCAAACTTGAAGACTGCGCCGCCATCCATATGCACGAAAGGAGAGCCGGACACTTTGCCGCCGTGTACGCTGCCGGGCACACACAGCATTTCCTTGTGACTGCCGTCGGCATGCAATTTCGCCGCGAGGATCCCCGGTTGTTCACTCGCGGCAACAATGACGGCGCCGGCACCGTCGCCGAACAGGACGCAGGTGCCGCGATCGCTCCAGTCGAGAATGCGCGAATACACCTCCGTGCCCACTACCAGCGCGTGCCTGGCCTGACCGGAACGGATGAACAGGTCCGCAATGGTGAGCCCGTAGACAAAGCCGCTGCATACTGCCTGCACGTCGAATGCGGGACAGCCCGCGACTCCCAGTTTGGATTGCAGAATGCAAGCCGTGCTGGGAAATATGATGTCCGGCGTTGTTGTGGCAACAATAATGAGATCGATGTCTGCGTAGTCCAGGCGCGCCGCCTGCAATGCCTTTTGCGAGGCATGCAATGCCAGATCGCTCGCCAGCTCACCTTCTGCAGCCACGTGGCGGCTGTGTATGCCCGTGCGGGTCCTGATCCATTCGTCCGAGGTATCGACTGTGCGCGCGAGATCGTCGTTGGTCACGACTTTTGCCGGCAGATAGCTTCCGGTGCCGATGATGCGCGAAAACGTCATGCCGCCCGCTGGTGAATGGTGGTCATGCGATCGCCTATGCCGCGCAGCACGTCGTGCTTTGCCTCTTCATAGGCCCGCTGGATCGCGAAGCGAAAACCGAAACTGTCGGCCGATCCGTGACTTTTGACCACGACGCCTTTCAGCCCCAGCAGGCTCGCACCGTTGTAGCGCCGGTGATCGACACGCCGGCGAAACGAATTGATGACCGGCAGCGCCATGGCGCCGGCAATCTTGGTGAATAAATTGCGCTCGAATTCCTCGCGCAGATAAGCCGCAAGCATTTGCGCCAATCCTTCCGACGTCTTCAGCGCGACATTGCCGACAAAGCCGTCGCACACAATCACATCGGTGGTTCCTTTGTATATATCCGTTCCTTCTATGTTGCCGTAGAAATTCAGTCCGCTGGTCTTCAATAATTCCGCCGCCAGCTTGACGACCTCATTGCCCTTGATCTCCTCTTCGCCGATATTGAGCAGTCCGATGCTCGGCTTGTCGATATGATCCACCGCACTGATCAGCGATGACCCCATCACCGCGAACTGAAGCAGGTGTTCCGCCGTGCAATCGACATTTGCGCCTAGATCGAGCACGCAGGTGTGGCCGCGCAAGGTAGGCAGGAAAGATGCGATTGCGGGACGGTCGATGCCGGGCAGCATCTTCAGCACAAAGCGCGAAATGGCCATGAGCGCGCCGGTATTGCCGGCGCTGACACAGGCGTGGGCATCCTGGTTCTTCACGGCGTCGACCGCTATGCGCATCGACGACTCGCGTTTACCCCGCAATGCCGATGCGGGCGCCTCATCCATCGCCACTATTTCGGGCGCGGGTCTGAGCTGGATGCGGTCGCCGAAGCGCTCGCCCAGGCGTTTGAGTTCGGACTCGACGACCTCTGGCAGACCAACGAGAACGACCCGGGCATCATCGATCTCCCGCACAAACGATGTCGCAGCCGGAACTGTCACCCGCGCGCCGTGGTCGCCACCCATGCAATCTATGGCTACGGTAATCAACTTGGTTCGGACCGGTTTATCGCGCGTCCGGCGCGCAGAACACGCGCGTCTTTCGCTCCAGAGAACCCGTGGAATCGGGCGATGACAGGATGAGAGATCATGCCTTCGAGCTGCACCATCGCGCAGCCAAACGATTGCGCAGCCAAAAGCGGGCGAGTAACTATTCGCCCTTCGTCTTGACCACTTTCTTGCCGCGGTAAAAACCGTTTGGACTGATGTGATGACGCAGGTGTGTTTCGCCGGTGGTGGGCTCTACCGCCAACGGTGGGCTGGTCAGGAAATCATGCGACCGGTGCATGCCGCGCTTGGACGCCGATTTCTTGTTTTGCTGGACTGCCATGACGTACTCCTTAATGTTCGAATTCGATTACTGCCGCTTCAGTGTTGCGAGCGAAATAAAAGGCGACGGCTTTTCGTTTTTGCCGTCCAGTACCGCAGGGGATAGACATGCTCCTGGCTTATGTCCCGCCACCATCGGCAGGCAAAGAATGGCCTCGTCTTCCACCAGCGCTTCCACGTCGAGCTTTGCATCTGCATGGATGCGCTCCACCTCGTCCGGTTCCGCCGCCGGATCGCCGAGTTCCCCCATGTCGGGAACCAGCTCGAAATTGCGGCTCGCCTTCAGGCTGAATTTTACCGGACCAAGGCAGCGCTGGCAGATCATTGACAACTCGGCGGCAATCTCGAGCCGCAATGTTGCAACTCCATCCTTATTGACCGCTCCTGTCAGGCGGTACGCAATTTCGCCGGACTGATCGAACAATACATCATGCAGCCGTGTCAGGTCCGCAACCGCCCGCGCACCGCGGAGTTCACCTGCATCGCGCGCAAACGCGTTGCTGTCCACCGTGACCCGATCCCGCATAGGCCGCGCATAATAGTGGTTTTGGTTTACCCTGTCAAAACACAATGTCGTCAACAAACAGTAGCCTAACACTGGTTCTTGCCTCCACGTCGCGCTATCGCCGTGAGTTGCTCGAAAGGTTGAAATTACCCTTCCAAACCGTGTCACCGGAGGTCGACGAGACACCGCTGTCCACCGAAGCGCCCGCGGCAACGGCGGCACGGCTCGCGCTGAGCAAGGCGCAGTCGGTCAATGCCCGGTTCCCGCGTTCGTTGATCATCGGCTCTGACCAGGTCGCATTCTGTGAGGGGATTCGGCTCGACAAGCCCGGAAATCACGCCGGGGCCCTCGCACAACTCCGGCATGCCAGCGGCAAGACAGTAAGCTTCATAACCGCCATTGCGCTGCTCAATACCGCCAATGGCCGGACGCAAACGAAGGTCGTGCCCACGGAAGTCAGATTCCGGAAAATAAGCGAGCCCGAAATCGAGCGCTACGTTCGGGCGGAGCCAGCCTACGATTGCGCCGGCAGTGCGAAGGCGGAGAGTCTTGGCATCGCGCTGCTCGAAAGCATCCAGTCGGCCGACCCCACTGCCCTGATTGGCCTGCCCCTGATCGCGCTGTCCGAAATGCTCAGAAACGAAAACCTGCTGATTCCCTGATGCCCATAATGGATCATCCCGACAAATTGCAGACTAAGCTTTACCTGATCCCTGTTGGTCTGACGGCGGAGAATGGTTGCGACTGGATTGGCGCGCACGGTCGCGCCACGATATCGGTCTTGCGAAGATTCGTAGTCGAAAATCCGAAATCCGCCCGCCAATTTCTGAAGACGCTGGGAATGCCGCTGCAGGAACTCGAATTCGAAGTGCTGGACGAACATTCAAAGCCACAAGACCTGGACCGACTTGCCGGCTGGCTCGAATCGGGCGGCGACGTCGGACTGCTGTCGGAAGCCGGCTGTCCCGCGATCGCCGACCCCGGTGCCCTGCTCGCCAGGCGCGCACACCGACTCGGCATTCAGGTGATACCGCTGATCGGTCCGTGTTCCATTGTCCTGGCGCTGATGGCTTCGGGATTGAATGGCCAGCAGTTCGCCTTCAATGGCTACCTGCCGCAGTCCTCCGCGCAAAGGGTTGCGAGCATTCGCGATCTCGAGGAAAGATCGCGCAAGCTGGATCAGACGCAGATTTTCATCGAGGCACCCTATCGCAACGACGCATTGTTCAGCGCCATCACAACTGCCTGCAAGCCCGAAACCTCACTTAGCCTGGCTACCGACCTGACCAGCCCGATGGAAGAAATAAGGACCAAAAGTATCCATCAGTGGCGGCAAGATCCGCCGCCTCAGTTGCACAAGCGCCCGACCGTATTCCTGCTGCTGGCCGATCGCCCGCAATCAGCGAACCGGCGAAGTCGCGCCGCCAACGCGCAGTAGCGCTTCACCCATCGCGGCGCCAAAGCGCTTGGCGAAACGTTCGGCGATGTTCTGCCTCGGTGTGAAGTCGACGATTTTTTGCGCTTTTATGACCTCGCGGGCCACGTAATCCACGCTGCCCAGGGCATCCGCAAGGCCAAGTTCGATGCTTCTCTGCCCAGTCCACACCAACCCGGAATACGTGTCGGGACCCTCCTTCAATCGCTTGCCGCGCCCTTTGCGCACCACGTCGATGAATTGCTGGTGGATTTCTGCCAGCATCTTCTGCGCGTAATCGCGCTGTGCGGCATTCATCGGCGAAAACGGGTCCAGAAATCCCTTGTTGTCTCCGGCCGTCAGCAGCCTGCGCTCGACACCGAGCTTCTCCATCGTGCCGGTAAATCCGAATCCGTCCATCAGGACGCCGATGGAGCCGACGATGCTCGCGCGATCGACGTAGATCTGATCTGCCGCCACCGCGACGTAGTAGCCGCCCGAGGCACAAATGTCTTCGACCACTGCATACAGGGGAATCTGCGGATACTTCTGGCGCAGTCTCTGGATCTCGCTATTGATGGTACCGGCTTGCACCGGGCTGCCGCCCGGGCTGTTGATGCGCAGGATCACGCCTTTGGTGCCCTTGTTTTCGAAGGCGTCCTGCAGGCCCTGGCTGATGACGTCCGCATTGGCGTGACTGTCGGCGGCAATGACTCCGCTGAGTTCAACCAAGGCGGTATGGTCGCCCGGCAGTGGCTCGCGTCCACCCAGCCAGCCGAATGCTATGAACAGCAAGGCGAAGAGATAGATGAAAGTGAGCGTCTTGAAGAAGATGCCCCAGTTGCGCGACTTGCGCTGTTCATCGAGTGCGGTGCGCGCCAATTTCTCGATTACCTTGCGCTCCCAGTTTTCGTTTTCGCCAGGCTGCATTTCAGACATGAACCGTTTCCTCGTTGTTCAGCAAGTAGACCCCGCCGTCGTGCTCCTCGACGGCGAGTTTTGTCAGGCGTTGTCCTTTGCAGGGTCCGGCGATGCAATAGCCGGTTTCCGGGATATACGCCGCACCGTGTGTGGAACAAACCAAGTATAGACCGGTAAAGTCGAAGAACTGCCCGGGTTGTGCGTCCATCTCGACCCACACGTGCGCGCAGCGATTCAAATAGGCCTGCACTTTTCCGTGATAGCGCACGACGAAGGCGGGCTTGGTGCCGCGAACCGTCTCTACGCTGAAACGCACGCCCTCCCCGCGTTCACGCAGATCCTGTGACGGACAGATCAGCCGTTTTGCTTCAGCCATTGCATCAACTGCTCAAAACTATTCACGCAAACCAGCGGATTCATGCCTTCGAGGTCGCCTGGCAAATGGGCGCCGTAGGAGACCGCCACTGCAGCGACGCCGGCATTTTGCGCCATCTGCAGATCATGGGTCGTGTCCCCGATCATCAAGGTGCGCTCCGGCGCGACACCCAACGTTTCCATGATTGTGTGCAGCATCTCCGGATGCGGCTTGGGAAAGCATTCATCAGCACAGCGCGAGGTGTGGAAATAAGGCGCCAGCCCGGTCGCCACCAAAGAGCGGTCAAGTCCGCGCCTGCTTTTTCCCGTCGCAACCGCCATAAGAAAGCCCTCCTGGTTCAAAGCGCAAATGCCGTCAGCCACGGCCGGAAACAGCCCGATATCCTGATCGCCTGCGAGGAAATGCACCCGGTAACGGTCGGCAACTTCTTCGTAGCGCTGCCGATCAAGCTCCGGATTCAGGTACATCATGGCATCTTTAAGACCCAACCCGATCACGTGACGAGCCGCTTCGGTGGAGGGCACCGCAAGCGCGAGGTCACGAAATGCCGCCTGCAACGCCGAGGCGATGTGCGCAGCGGAATCCATCAGCGTGCCGTCCCAATCGAAAACCAGCAATTCGAATCGCCGCGCCACTATCCGTCCTTCATTCCAGCTGAACTCGACACGGATTGCATGAAGCGCTCCAACTCGGGAGCAAGAGGCGATTCGACGCGCATTGCCTGCGAACTGCGGGGGTGAATGAATTCGAGGCTGGCAGCGTGCAGGAACATGCGCTTGAGCCCTTGCTTCGCCAGCCGCTTGTTGGCGTCGAAGTCGCCATATTTATCATCGCCAGCGATGGGATAGCCGACATGGGCGAGATGAACCCTTATCTGATGCGTGCGCCCTGTCTTGAGTTCGGCGTCCAGCAAACTGTATCCGGGAAGGTTGCGCACGAGCCGCAACACCGTATGGGCTTGCTGGCCTTCGGCATCCACTATGACCCGGCGTTCCCCCGAGGCGTTGACATACTTATGCAAGGCAGCCTTCACATTGCGTTTTGCATCCTTCCATTCTCCGAGCACCAGCGCCAGATAGTGTTTGCGCACGGAGCCCTCCCGCAACTGGGCATGCAAGCCGGTCAGCGCCGCGCGTTTCTTTGCCAATATCAGGATTCCGGACGTGGCCCGGTCCAGCCGGTGCACCAGTTCCAGGAAACGCAAACCCGAACGGGCTGCGCGCAATTGTTCGATCACGCCGCTGGAGATGCCGCTGCCTCCATGGACCGCCACGCCGCTGGGTTTGTCAACGACCAACAGGTCCTCGTCCTCGAACAACACCTGTCCCGAAAATACGGTGCCAGGACTCCCAGACCTGACTTGACCAGGTGTCGCACCTGTGCGGATCGGCGGCAACCGGACTTTGTCTCCATCCTGCAATCGGTAGGAGGCCTGTACCCGCCGGCTGTTGACCCTGACCTCGCCGCTGCGCAGGATCCGGTATATGTGGCTCTTCGGCACCCCTTTAAGTATTTTTTGCAGATAGTTGTCAATGCGTTGATCCTGCGACGATTCATCGACTTCGCGCCAGTTTGCAGAGTCTTTGCTTAAGGTGTTCATTTTCCTTATACTATTTAAACGAACGGGATCAGTGCAGATTGTGCGGTCGAGCCCTGCGCGGCAAGCGCCAAGCTTCGAGCTCCTGCCAAGTTGCCCCCGTCGAGAGGGGTTAAGTTCGCTCACCCGAAAAAGTAGCGATGGTAGATGAGTTGCGCGCTCGCAGCATTCCAGTGGATTCCACAGTCCTGCCCGATGCAGGATGAAAATACAGACAAACCCTCAGGCCCACACAGCTATCGTCCTCTTCCACCCAATGAATTATCCGACGACGGAAAGCCAATAAGCCTCGCGCCGTAAGGGCGTCGCAAGGTTTGTCCTCCCCGTGAAACGTGAGCGCGGGAGAACAAAAATGAAGCGCATGTTGTTTAACGCGACCCAGACAGAAGAATTGCGTGTCGCGATCGTCGATGGCCAAAAGCTCATCGACCTCGATATAGAAACAGCCGGAAAAGAGCAACGCAAGAGCAATATCTACAAGGGTGTCATCACCCGCATTGAACCCAGCCTCGAAGCCGCCTTCGTCGATTACGGCAACGAGCGCCACGGGTTTCTGCCCTTCAAGGAAGTCAGCCGCTCGTTTTTCCAGAATCCCGATGCCGATCCGGCGCGGGTCAGCATCAGGGAAGCCCTGCGCGAGGGACAGGAACTGATCGTCCAGGTCGACAAGGACGAGCGCGGCAACAAGGGCGCGGCCTTGACCACTTTCATCAGCCTGGCCGGTCGCTACATCGTGCTGATGCCCAACAACCCGCGTGGCGGAGGCGTTTCCCGGCGCGTCGAGGGCGAAGACCGCAACGAGCTGCGCGATACGATTAACCAGCTCGAAGTCCCCAACGGCATGAGTATCATTGCCCGCACGGCGGGGATCGGCCGTTCTGTCGAGGAACTGAACTGGGACCTCAGCTACCTGATGCAGTTGTGGAATGCGATCGAGACCGCAGCGAAGCAGCAAAGCGGTGCCTATCTGATCTACCAGGAAGGCAGCCTGGTCATTCGCGCCATTCGCGACTATTTCCACCAGGAAATCGGCGAGATTCTGATCGACACCGAGGCCATCTATGAACAGGCCCGCCAGTTCATGGGCCACGTCATGCCGGCAAACGTAAACCGGGTCAAACTGTACAAGGACGATGTACCCCTGTTCTCCCGGTTCCAGATCGAGCATCAGATAGAAACGGCCTATTCACGCCAGGTGCCACTGCCCTCCGGCGGCGCGGTCGTTATCGACCATACGGAAGCCATGGTGACGATCGACGTGAACTCGGCGCGTGCCACTCGCGGCGCCGACATCGAGGAAACAGCCACGCGCACGAATCTGGAAGCCGCGGATGAAATCGCGCGCCAGTTGCGATTGCGCGACCTTGGCGGACTGGTTGTGATCGACTTCATCGATATGGAGGCCGCCCGCAATCAGCGGGATGTCGAAAACCGCTTGCGCGATGCTCTGCGTTACGATCGCGCCCGCGTGCAAACCGGCAAGATTTCCCGGTTCGGTTTGCTGGAGCTTTCGCGCCAGCGCCTGCAGACTTCCCTGGGCGAAACCAGCCACATTGCCTGCCCGCGCTGCCACGGCACCGGGCATATACGTTCGATCGAATCGTCTGCCCTGCACATCCTGCGCATCCTGCAGGAAGAAGCGATGAAAGACGGCACGGCGGCCGTGCACGCACAGGTGCCGATCGACGTGGCTACTTATCTTCTCAACGAGAAACGCAACGAATTCCACTCTATCGAGACCCGCCTGAAGGTCAACGTGCTGCTGATTCCGAACGTAGGCCTGGAGACGCCGAACTACACCGTTACACGGCTGCGCCACGATGAACTCAATCAGAACGATATCGTTCTGCCCAGCTACAAGATGGCGGACCTTCCGGTCGAAGCGGTCGCACCTTCCGCCGCCGTGCAGAAGCCTGAAGCGCAACGGCCGCAAGCGGCCGTGCAGGGAATCACACCCGCGCAACCTGCGCCCGTGTCAGCACCCGCGCGCGAAGAGGCCAAGCCTTCCATCCTGGAAAAAATATTCGGCTGGCTGACCACCAAACCACAGGCCAAGCCCGAACCGGTCAAAGCCCGGCCGCGCGACCCGCAGCGAGGCCGCGATTCGGCGCAACCACGCCGCGACCATCGTCACGGACGTCCGGATGGTCGAGGCGATGCCGCAAAACGCGATGAACAGCGTCGAGGTCCGCGTCAGGACGCGGACGCCCGTCGCGACCAGGGCCGCAACCGCAATCCGGAGCAAGGCGAGCGCAAGCCGCAGGAACGTCAGCAGCAATCGCAAAGACCGCCGCGCCCCGAACAGCAGCAGCCATTAGCCGCAGTCGAACAACGCCAACCCGGCGATCGCCCCGCTGAAGGAGCGCGCGACGAAGGCCGCAGTCGCCGACGCGGCCGAGGCCGTCGCGACCGGCATGCGGAGCATCAGGACAATCCAAATCAGCAGACGCGTGAGCAACCAAATCGGCATCCCGCGGGACAATCGGGTAATGGGCAGTCCCGTCCACCGCGTGGCAGGGAGAGGCCTCCGGCAGCGCGTGAAGACTCGCCACCGGTTCCGGAGCAGCGCGCAGACGAACATCGTCCGGAAGAGCGGACAAGTCCGGAACAGCGGACAAGTCCGGAACAGCGGACAAGTCCGGAAGGGCGGACAAGTCCGGAACAAGCGACAAATGAGTATCGTCAGGAACAGCGGCCAATAGAGCATGAACAAACAGACCACCCGCAACCGCTCATGCGAGATGAATTTGCCGAAGATGTAAGGCAAGCGGAACTCACCCCTTCAGTGCTCACGTCCGAGCAACGACCTGCATCGAGAAGCCACGAACCGCAACCGGTCTCCGCCAGACCGCAGGCCGCTGCGGCCTGGAAAATGGAACCGGTCGCCCTGCCCTCTGACCTGGTGATGATCGAAACGCAGTCGAGGGCACAAGTGATCGAGGAAGAACCGGTAACACCGCGTCCGGCGAGAACGCCCCGCCCCCGCTATCAAGCCCCCGCGGTACCCGAGGAACCGCTCCAGCAAGTGGAAACGGGCAAACAGCAATCTGCCGGCGGCGATGCGACCTGACCGAGGACCTCAAATAACGGTGACGTAGGAGAAGAAGCCCGGTGATAATCCGGGCTTCTTTTTTTGCACGCGGCTAGTTCGAAAACGTCATCACTTGGATGACGCACTGGCCGCTCGAATAGCATTTGCGATGTCGCGGCTGACCGCGGCGAGAGCGCGGCTGTGCGCCGAGACCAGCGCGTCGTAGCCTTGACCACCTGCAGCTTCACGCACGGCAGAGCGGCCGCTTCTGGGCTCACCTTTATTCGGGCGCACCTGCCACAGGACTTCGATGCTTGATGCATCTCCCAGCGTCGAATCGAACCGCTGCACGTCGAGCAGCACCTTGTAGTCAGTTTCGACTCTCGTGCTTTGCGGATAGGAGAATACGCTCGCGCCTTCGAGCAGTTGCGTCAGATTGCCAGCGATCGCGCGCGCGATTTCGTCCTTGAGCGGGCCGGCCCAGCGCTCGAAATCATCGAAGGCAACCTGGTTTTCGCCGGTCCGTGTGACGATTTGCGGGCGATCGACGGCTTGCGGCAATGTCACTGCGCCGATTGCCACGCTGTAAGACGCCTGCGGGTCGTTGCGTGCCGGCGCCGCAGCATGCCCCAGTGTGTAAAAATTGCCCGTCGGCGTGGTGCTGCAGCTGCAGAGCGCCAGGACAGCGAGCAGTGGCGCGGCGAACAAGGTTTTGAACGTCACTTGCTCTCCTTTTTCTTGTTGCTGACCTCATCCTTCTTGCCGCGCAGCAGCGCTTCAGGATGACGATCGAGGTAGTCGGCGAGTGCGCGGAATGCCGCTGCGGCGCGCTGCACCTCGAGCATGGTGTCGCGCGCATCCTGTGCCAACGGAGAATCCGGCTTGAGAGCGCCTTCCGCGGAAGCAATCGCCTTGCGTGCTTCTACCAGCGCCGCGCGTGCTTCCGGCGCTATCTCGGTATCGACGCGCAACATGAGTTGAGTCGCCGTTTCTGTCATCTTCGTCGCCGACAGCAGTGTCTGCTGGACGTTTTTGCCGATTTGCTCCAGCGGAAGCGCGTTGATCTTGGTGGCGATCGATGCCAGTGTCGATTGCAGCTCGCTCAGGCTGGTCGCGATCGTCGGAATCTCCAGAACCGCCTCGTGCGGGCGCGGTTTGATCTTGGCCGCTTCGGGCTTGGCCGCTTCGGGAAAGACATCGAGCGCGACATAAAGCTGGCCGGTCAGGAGGTTGGCCGTGCGCAGTTGCGCGCGCAGCCCGCGCGCGATCATCTTATCGATCAACTCCTGACGTTGTTCAAGGGTATGCACGGGGCTGTTGCCGGCGCCAAGCGGGCGCATGCGCTGCGGATAAATCTCCGTTTCCACTTTCATGTCGAAGCGATGGTGGGCGTCGTCGTACTCGGCACTGATCTGCGTGATTGTGCCCAGGTTTATGCCGCGAAAATCGATCGGTGCCCCCACGGCAAGTCCGCGCACCGATTCGTTGAACCGCATTACGGCCTGGATCACATCGGTTTCGGGGTTCTTGAGTGCGGCCGCCCGGTTGGCGAACAAATGGAATTGTGCCTTCGCCGTGGCAGGCGGCGACTCGGCGGATTCGAGCGGTGTTTCGAACACGAGTCCGCCGATCAGGATCGAAACGATCGATTGCGTATCGATCTTCACGCCGTTCGCGTCGAGCGAGACATCGAGACCGCTCGATTGCCAGAATCTCGTGTCGCCGTTCACGAATTTGTCGTACGGCGAGTTGACGAACACGTTGATGGTGACAGCCTTGCCGTCCTTGTCGAGTTCGTAGCCGGTAACCTGCCCGGCTTGCAGCCGCCGGAAATAGACGGGCGAACCGACGTCGAGCGAGCCGATATTGTCGGTATGCAAAACGAATTCCCGGCCTGGCGTATCCGAGGTGAAGGTTGGCGGCTGCCTGAGTCCGACGAAATCGCGCCGCGGCTTGCCCGCTTTGCCGATGTCGACCCCGATGTACGAACCGGAAAGCAACGTACCGAGTCCCGTCACGGTTCCGCCGGAAATACGCGCGCGCACCATCCAGAAGCGCGTGTCGTCGCGCAGATAGGGTTCGGCCTGCTTGGGCAGTTCGGCGGTCACGATAACGCTTTTGGTATCCTGCGAGAGTTCCACGGTTTTGACCAGGCCCACGTCCACGTTCTTGTACTTGAGTTTGGTCTTGCCGGCTTCGAGGCCTTCGGCTGTGTCAAAGGTAATCGTGATGGTCGGGCCGCGATCGAAGATCGCCTTGCCGGCGAGCCACGCACCAATCAGTATGGCGATAAGTGGAACCAGCCATACGAACTGTATCCTGGTGCGCGATTTCGGTGCGGCAATCGCCTCGGGAAAGTCGAGCGGGTCGGGTCTCCGTGGAGCGTCAGCCATCTCTTCTCTCTGAAGGATCCCAGATCAGGCGCGGATCGAAGCTCATCGATGCGAACATGGTAAGCACCACCACCGCGCCGAACGCAACCGCGCCAGCGCCGGGTTCGATGGTCCCGAGCACCCCAAATCGCACCAGCGTGACGACAATCGCGACGACATAAATATCGAGTATCGACCAGCGGCCGATGGCTTCCACGACACGGTAAAGGCGCGCGCGTTGCTCCTGCTGTCCGCGCGAGCGCAATTGCACCGACACCAGCAACCAGGCAAGCGCGATCATTTTCAGCAGCGGCACGAGGATGCTCGCGGAAAAAATGATGATCGCAAGATACCATGCTCCCGAATGCCAGAAATACACAATGCCGCTCATGATGGTGTCGGATTGCGAGTCGAACAGCGAATTCGTGTGCAGCATCGGCAGCAGGTTGGCGGGAACATAAAGTATGGCCGCAGCAATCAGCAAGGACCAGGTGCGAGAGACGCTAAACGGTTTGCGCACATGCAAAGGTGTTCGGCAGCGCGGGCAATGCGAGCCCTCGGAATGGCTGCGCGACAAAAGGCCGCAGGTGTGGCAGGCAAGCAGCCCGAGTGTGGAGGCAGTGGCGGCGGCAGGCAGCGTCATCGCTCTGGAATTGCCTTCGCCCACAGCACCCGCGCATCGAAAGTCACGGAAATTGCCGACATGATCATCATCAAAGCCGCAAGCGCCCACAGCGCATTGCCAACGACGATGCTTGCCGAGTCGGCCAGCTTGACGACTGCCACCAGCACGCCGAGCATGAATATCTCAAGCATACTCCAGGGCTGTGCCACCTGCAGAATGCGCAGGACGTAGACATAATACGGCGGCACTCGCCCAAGCCGCAGCGGCAGCAAGACATAAGTCAGAGCCATGAGCTCAAGCGCGGGCATCGCGATGACGGTGACGAACACCAGAAGCGCAATCGTTTTTGAGTGGTCGGCGTATAGCACACGCACGGTGTTGAACAGCGTGGTCTGGGTCAACTGCCCCTGCATCTGCAGTCCCACTATCGGCAAAGCGTTCGCAATGACGAAAAGTACGATTGCGCTACCCGTCAGCGCCAGTGTGTACTCGATGCTGTCGGGATGGCTGCGATAGAGCGTGCCGCCGCAACGTGAGCAAAGCGCGACGGCATTGCGCGAAAGGGTGACTGCGCGTTGCACGAGGTCGCACTCGCGGCAGGCAATCAGGTTGTGCACGTCACACGCTGAACGAATTTGCCCGGGGGCAAGATTTCACGCAAGGGCGGCACGTGGAATACCCGAAGCATGAGAATTTGTCGCCCGCCCACTAATTCCTCGTGCTGCATTCGAGTCCCCGATCGGCCTGCCGGTCGCCGCACTGACATTTGCTCCCTGGCGTGGCACTGCATCAGGGTTTGCGTCTGTGCGCAGCCGCAATCGGCGTAACCTTGCCATCGGTGCCGGTTGCACCCAGTTCATCGTCGATCTCCGGAATGCCGAATGCCAGTTCCTTCAGATCCTTGAGCCGATCGCGCAACTGTGCGGCGCGCTCGAACTCCAGATTCCTCGCACTTTCCAGCATTTCCCGCTCGACTCGTTTCAATTCCCGGAGCAAATCCTTTTCGTTCATGGCGCCGTAGGACGCCAGTTTTTCGGCGGCCTTGCGGTCATTCTCCACGGACGAATCGTAGACGCCTTCAATCATATCCCTGATACGTTTCGATATCCCGATGGGTGTAATGCCGTGCGCCACGTTATAGCCGATCTGTTTCTGGCGTCTGCGATCGGTTTCGGCGATCGCACGCTCCATGGAACTGGTCGTCACGTCCGCGTACATGATGGCCTTGCCGTTCAGATGCCGTGCGGCCCTCCCTATGGTCTGAATGAGCGAGCGCTCAGACCGCAGGAAACCTTCCTTGTCCGCATCCAGAATCGCCACGAGAGAAACTTCGGGAATATCCAGGCCTTCGCGCAGCAGGTTGATCCCCACGAGGACGTCGAATTCACCCAATCGCAAATCGCGGATGATCTCGCCCCTCTCCACCGTCTCGATATCCGAGTGCAGGTATCGCACCT
>Ga0207689_10000142_pt1 | contig 61457 bp, 59 predicted proteins | sample KBSMisM52_FD_184312 | JGI IMG/M metagenome (GOLD analysis project Ga0207689, IMG submission 184312) | Miscanthus rhizosphere microbial communities from Kellogg Biological Station, Michigan, USA - KBS Miscanthus M5-2 (SPAdes) (version 2) | ecosystem: Host-associated > Plants > Roots >...
TTGGATTGCGTTGTGCATAAACCTCGACATCGACGGTAATCGACGTCTTGCCGACGCGCGTGACCTGCGCATAGAACGTCACCAGGTCGCCGACGAACACCGGCTGCTTGAACGTGAACGAATTGACCGCCACCGTGGCGACGCGGCCGCGCGCGTGACGCGCCGCCATCACACCGCCCGCGATATCGACCTGCGCCATGATCCAGCCGCCGAAGATGTCGCCGTGCTGGTTGACATCGGCGGGCATGGGCACCACGCGCAGCACGGGCTCTCGATCGGGCAGTTTCGCGGTCATGGCGATGCGGGCGGACGCGCTGTCAAGCTCGCGCTGCCGCGGCCTTCTTCGCTTCGTCGCGCAGTTCCCTGCGCAGGATCTTGCCGACATTCGACTTCGGCAGGTCGGTGCGGAACTCGACGTCGCGCGGACATTTGTAGCCGGTCAGATTCTCGTGGCAGTACTTGAGCACGTCCTCCTTCGACAGCGCGGGATTCTTCCTGACGACGAACAGCTTGACCGCTTCGCCGGACTTCTGGTCGGGCACGCCGACCGCCGCGCACTCGAGCACGCCCGGATGGCCGGCGATGACACCTTCGATCTCGTTGGGATACACGTTGAAGCCCGACACCAGGATCATGTCCTTCTTGCGGTCGACGATCTTGACGAAGCCGCGGTCGTCCATGACGCCGACATCGCCGGTCGCGAACCAGCCATCCTTGTCGATGACCTTGTCCGTTTCGTCCTGGCGCTGCCAGTACCCGGCCATCACCTGCGGCCCCCGGATGCAGATCTCGCCCGGCTGGCCGAGCGGGACCTCGTTTCCCCCATCGTCGCGCAGGATGAGCTCCGTCGACGAGATCGGCAGTCCGATCGACCCGTTGTACGCGGGCAGGTCGAGCGGATTGATCGTCGCCGCCGGCGACGTCTCGGTCAACCCATAGGCTTCGATCAACGGCACGCCGGTGATTTCCTTCCACTTGTTCGCGACCGCTTCCTGCACGGCCATGCCGCCGCCGAGCGTGATCTCGAGCGACGAAAAGTCGAGCTTCGCGAATTCCGGATTGTGGATGAGCGCGTTGAACAGCGTGTTGACGCCGGTGAACGTGGTGAACTTGAATTTCCCCATTTCCTTGACCAAGCCGGGGATGTCGCGCGGATTCGGGATCAGCACGTTCTCGCCGCCGAGCGACATGAAGACCAGGCAGTTCGCCGTCAGCGAAAAGATGTGATACAGCGGCAGCGGCGTGATGATCACTTCGCGCCGGTCGGGGTGGAGAAACGGCCGGATCCACGCGCGCGCCTGGACCATGTTGGCGACGATGTTCCGATGGAGCAGCATCGCGCCCTTCGCGACACCGGTGGTGCCGCCCGTGTATTGCAGGAACGCGATGTCGTCGTGGGTCACCGGAACACGCTCGAGCGTGCGCTTCCTGCCTTCGGCGAGCGCGTCGGACAAGCGGATCGACCCCGGCAGCGAGAACCCGGGAATCATCTTCTTCACGTGGCGCAGCACGAAATCGACGATCAGTCCCTTGAAGCCGAGCAGCTCGCCGATCGAGGTCACGACCGCCTGCCGGATGGCCGTCTTGCCGATGACTTCGGCAACGGTGTTCGCGAAGTTCTCGACGACCACGATCACTTCTGCGCCCGAATCCTTCAGCTGGTGCTCGAGCTCGCGCGGCGTGTACAGCGGATTGACGTTGACCACCGTGCACCCGGCGCGCAACGTGCCGAACAGGCACACCGGATACTGGAGGATGTTGGGCATCATCAACGCGACCCGGCTGCCTTTCTTGCAGCCGATCCCCTGCAGCCACGCGCCGAACGCCGCGGACAGCGTGTCGAGCTCGGCGAAGGTCAGCGTCTTGCCCATGCACGAGAACGCCGGCCTTGAACCGTACTTGCCGACGCTTTCCTCGAAAATCTCCCGGACCGACGCGTACTCGTTGATGTCGATCGTGGCGGGAACGCCCTTCGGGTAGTGCTTGAGCCAGATTTTTTCCACGACGCTCTCCCCCTGCCGCGCACTGCGGGTGCGGCGTTTCACCCGGCGTACTCGACGGGTTTCCAGGATTTTCAGCGGACGGTGCCAGCCCTTGCGTGGGGCTTAAAGCATCCTGTCAAAAATCGTACACCAGTAATCGCGGTGACGGTTCACCGCTCATGCAACTCCCGCATAATGCAACGGGCCGCCCCTGAACGGGGCAAAACCGGTTCCGAATATCGCACCGGCGTCGACCAGATCGGCATCGGCGACAATGTGCTCGGCCAACGCGGCCTTCGCTTCGGCGACCAGCGGGCCCACCAGCCGGTCGGACAGCCCCGCTGGCACATCGCCGGCCGCGTTCTTCTGGGGTTTGCCCTCGACCCACAGGTAAAACCCACGTCCGGTCTTGCGGCCGAGATTGCCTGCCGCCACCAACTCGGTTAATCGTCGCGGCGGCGCCGTGCCGCCGCCCAGCATCTTGCCGACCTCCATGCAGATGTCGAGACCGACGGTATCCGCGAGCTCGATCGGACCCATCGGCATCCCGAAAAGAAGGGCGGCTTCGTCGATGACTTCGGGCGCGATGCCGTCGTCGACGGCGCGGAAGGCCGCCATCAGATACGGCGCAAGAATGCGATTCACCAGGAATCCCGGCGCACTCCTGACCGGCAGCGGCAGCTTGTCGATCTGCCGCACGAATGCCGCGGCGAGCGGAACGAGGACTTCGCGGGTCTGCCGGCCGATGACGATTTCGACCAGCATCATCTTCGCGACCGGGTTGAAAAAGTGCAGGCCGATCAGCCGGGTGGGGTCGTTCAGCGCACCGGCGATTTCCTCGAGCGGAATGCTCGACGTGTTGGTGGCCAGGATCGCGTCCGGTTTCGCCTTCGTCTCGAGTGAGGCAAACAGCGACCGTTTGGCCTCGACGTTCTCGAAGATTGCCTCGATGATCACGTCGGCGCGCGCGATGCCGTCGCCGGCCACGTCGGGAATCAACCGGTCATTCGCGTCGCGCGCGCGCCGCGGATCGCGCAGTCGGTCCGCGAACAGCTTGCCCGCGCGCTGCATCGCCGGCACCAGCCGCTCGGCATTCTGGTCCTGCAGCGTGACGCGCAGTCCCCGCAGCGCGCACCACGCCGCGATGTCGCCGCCCATGGTGCCGGCCCCTACGACGTGCACGTGCGCGGCCTTGAATTCGCCTTCCTTGCCGAGACTCTTCAACCGTTCCTGCAACCGGAACACGCGGATCAGATTGGCGGCCGTGGGGGTGGCGAGCAGCGACGGGATCGACGCCGGATCCGACGGCGGCGCAGCCAGCGCATCGCCGTCGTACTTGACCCACAGCTCGAGAATCGCATAGGGCGCCGGGTAGTGCTCGCGCCGCGCGCGCTTCGCGACCTGCTTTTCCGCTTGCGCGGCGATGAAGCGGCGCGCCAGCGGATGCAGCGTCAGCGACAGCGGGAGGTCGAGATGCCGCGGCCGCGGCAACGCGCGCAGCACGCCGCGCACGGTGTTCTCCATGATCCGCACCGGCACGCATTCGTCGGCGATGCCCAGCTTTTTCGCGCGCCGCGCATCGATGGTCTTTCCGGTCAGCAGCAGGTCGAGCGCCGCGGGCGCGCCGATCAACCGCGGCAGGCGCTTGATGCCGCCCCAGCCGGGAACGATCCCCAGCATCACTTCGGGAAGACCGAGCCGCGTTCCCGGCTCGTCGACCACAACGCGATACCGGCACGCGAGCGCCAGCTCCAACCCACCGCCCAGACAGAATCCGCGGATGAGCGCCAGCGTCGGATACTTGACGTTCGCAAGCCGCTCGAAGGCATCCCAGCCGCGCTTGACGATCGCGATCGCGCCGGCTTCGTCCTTGACGTCGCCCAACTCGTCGACATCGGCGCCCGCAATGAAGCCGCCTGCCTTGCCGGAGCGAATCACCAGACCTTTCGGCGGTTCGCGATCGAGCGTGTCCAGGGCTTCGTTCAATTCCGCCAGCACTGCGGCCGACAACGTGTTGACCGCGGCGCCCGCTTTGTCGAACGCGAGGGTCGCGAAGCCATCGGCGTCGCGAGAGATGGTCCAATGCTGCATCGGCGCTCCTGATAATCGATTCGTGACGCGGCTATGCGCGTTCGACCAGCATTGCGCCGCCCAAGCCGCCACCGATGCAGATCGCCGCCATCCCGCGCTTGCCGCCGGTGCGGCGCAGCGTATTGAGGACATGCAGCACAATCCGGGTGCCCGAAGCCCCGACGGGGTGCCCGAGCGCAATCGCGCCGCCGTCGACGTTCAGCTTCGCGGGATCGATCGTGCCCAGCGCGCCTGGCAATCCAAGCTCCGTGCGGCAAAATTCGTCGCTCGCCCACGCGCGCTCGCACGCGATGACCTGCGCGGCAAAGGCTTCGTTGATTTCCCAGGCGTCGAGGTCGTTGAGACCCAGATGATGCCGCGTAAGAATCGGCGTGGCCGCGTAGACCGGGCCCAATCCCATCTGCGCCGGATCGAGACCCGCCCATTGGGAGTCGACGATGCGGCCGATGGGTGTCAGCCGATGCTCGTCGACGGCGCGCTGCGACGCGACCACCACCCACGCGCCGCCGTCGGTCACCTGTGAGCTGTTGCCCGCGGTGACGTTGCCGTATTTCTTGTCGAAGAACGGCCTGAGCTTGGCCAGGTTCTCGACCGTCGAATCCTCGCGTACGCCGTCGTCCGCCGCATACAGCGCGCCGTTCTTGTCGTAGAGCGGCACGAGCTCGCTGGCGAAGTGCCCCGCCTTCTGCGCCGCAAGCACTCGCGCGTGGCTGCCCGCCGCGAAGACGTCCATTTCGTGGCGCGTGATGCCGAAGCGGTAGGCCAGGTTCTCCGCGGTCTGCCCCATCAGCAATCCGCAGATCGGATCGGTGAGGCCCTTCATCAGCGCGATCACCGGCGCAAAATAATGCGGCCTGAACTTCGCAAGCAGCGCCGCCCGCTGTCCTGCCGACTTGGCGGCATACCACTGCGACAGCCACATCACCATCGCATCGGAGAAAAGCAGCGGTGCTCGTGACAGCGCGTCAACGCCGCCGGCGAGCACGAGATTCGAGCGGCCGGCGCGGATGTTGTTGACCGCCGAGTCGATCGATTGCATCCCGGAAGCGCAATTGCGCATGACGGTCCAGCCGGGCACCTTGAGGCCGCACCCCATGCGCAATGCGCTCACGCGGCCGATGTTGACCTCGTCGGCGGACGGCGCCGCGCAGCCGAGGATCACTTCGTCGAGTTGCGGCGGTTCGAAGTGCTGGCGCAGCAGCAGCGCCCGGCCGGCATCGGTCGCGAGATCGGAGGCCGCGAACGGGCCGGGACGATTGCGCGCCTTGAGGAATGGCGTGCGGGCACCGTCGATGATGTAGACAGGTTCATTCATCAGACCACACCCGCGGGTAGCCTGGCCTCCGCTGGCGCCCAGGACCTGGCCGACAGCGATTGCCGGTGCAGCGCCTCGATCGCCGGTAACAGCAACGACGCGCCCAGATCGCGATCGAAGTCATCGACGCGAATCACCTGTTCCACCAGCTCGCGCTGCGCAATCAAGGCCGCCTCCTCTTCCGCATCGATGACGCCGGCCGCGACGCCGCGCTTGGCGAGCACCTCGACACCGGCACCCGGCGCCAGATGGCCGTCGATGCGGCGATGACGGATCGCCGCCTTGAGCTTGGCCTCGATTGGCTCCGCCGCCACGGTTGCCGCCAACGCGCGCTCGATGAGGCCGACCGGATCGTCATCGCTTTGGCCGATATACATGGCGGCCGTCAGGCGATCGCGGGTGGCCGACGGTGCGATCAGCAGGTGCGCGACCGCGTGGCCGAGGGCGTCCGACGGCACGACATAGGGGCGGCCCAGCGGGAACACGATGCGGCGCATCAGCGTCGCGATCAGCCGATTCGGAAAGTTCGAGATCACGCCCTCGAACGCCGTCTGTGCCTTGAACATCGCGTCCCAGATCGCCCAGTGCATGAGCGGCGCATCGTCCGCCTGCGCCCCTTCCGCTTCGTAGCGCTTGAGGGTGGCCGAACACAGATACAGCAGCGACAGGATATCGCCCAGGCGTGCCGACAGCTTCTCCTTGCGCTTCAACGCACCGCCCAGCGTTCCCATCGACACGTCCGCCAGGAATGCGAGTGCGGCCGAAAAGCGGGTGAGCTGTTGATAGTACCGGCGCGTCTTCGGCGCCACGCCCTCGGGGATGCGGACGAAGTGCGAACCGGTCATGCCGGTGACGAAGGTGCGCGCGAGGTTGGATAGCGTGAAGCGCACGTGACCGAACAGCGCGGCGTCGAAGGCGATCGACGCCGCGTCGTGGTCCCGTTCGCGCGTGGCGTTGATTTCCCTCAGCAGGAACGGATGGCAGCGAATCGCGCCCTGCCCGAAGATGATGAGGCTGCGCGTCAGGATGTTGGCGCCCTCGACAGTGATTGCCACCGGATGCTGCATGTAGGCGCCACCCAGGAAATTCGAAGGCCCCATGCAGATGCCCTTGCCGCCGATGACATCCATGCCGTCGTTGATGGTCTGCCGCGCGCGTTCGGTGATGTGGTATTTGGCGATCGCCGACACGACCGCGGGCTTCTCGCCCAGATCGATCGCGCTCGCGGTCAGCATCCGCGTCGCGTCGATCATGTACAGGTTGCCCCCCATCCGCGTGAGTGCTTCCTCGACGCCCTCGAACTCGCCAATCGCCGTCTTGAATTGCGTGCGCACGCGGGAATAGCCACCGACGGCGCGCACCGCGAGCATCGACATCCCGGTATTCGACGACGGCAGCGAAATGCCGCGGCCCGCTGCCAGGCACTCCATCAGCATCCGCCAGCCCTTGCCGATCATCGGCTGGCCGCCGATGACCCAGTCCATCGGAATGAATACGTCGCGGCCCCAGTTCGGGCCATTCTGGAACACGGCGTTCAGCGGCATGTGGCGGCGGCCGATGTGCACGCCCGGATGCGACGTCGGAACGAGCGCGCAGGTGATGCCCATGTTCTCGCGCTCGCCCAGGAGCTTGTCCGGATCGTAGACACGGAACGCGAGCCCGAGCAGGGTTGCCACCGGCCCCAGCGTGATGTAGCGCTTGTCCCACGTCACGGAAAGCCCGAGGACGCGTTTACCCTCGTGCTCGCCCCACCGAACGTAGGCGTAGTCGGGGATCGCCGCCGCATCGGAGCCCGCATACGGATTGGTAAGCGCAAAACACGGAATGTCGATGCCCTTGGCGAGACGCGGCAGGTAGTGCCGTTTCTGCTCGTCCGTTCCATAGTGGCGCAACAGCTCGCCCGGACCGAGCGAATTCGGCACCATGACGGTCACGGCCGCCGTGCCGGAGCGCGTCGACAGCTTGGTGATCACTTGCGAATGCGCCCACGCGGAGAACCCGAGGCCGCCGTATTCCTTCGGAATGATGATGCCGAAAAAGCCCTTGTCCTTGATGTACTGCCACACGTGCGGCGGCAGGTCCTTGTAGACATTGGTCGTTTCCCAGTCGCTGGTCATCTCGCACAGCGTGGCCGTTTCCTCGTCGAGGAAGCGCTGTTCTTCGGGCGTGAGCGACGGCGGCGGCGTCTCCAGCAGCTTGTTCCAGTCAGGACGTCCGGAGAACAGATCGCCATCCCACCACACGGTGCCGGCTTCGATCGCTTCGCGCTCGGTCTGCGACATCGGCGGCATCAAGCGGCGATAGACGGTGAGCACGCCATCGCTGATCAGCTTGCGGCGCAACGGCGGAATCGCCAGCGGGATGGCGAGCACGATGAATACGGCCGTCAACAGCACGTTCAGCGCCAGCGGCAGCGCGTGCACGGCCCAGGAGACCAGGAGCGCTCCGGCGATGCTCGCCGCCCATGCGCGTCCTGACACATTGACGTAGGCCGATGCCAGAAAGCCGATCAGCACGGCAATGATCCACAAAGCGGTCACCATCGAAGCATTCCTTTCGTTGCCAGCAAGGGCCGCAACAGAAGCGCCCTGCTGCGAATTTCGGTTCAGTGAAGGCGCGAGGGCTCGGTCTCGAGGTCGCGCGCAACATCGGTGAGGTCGGGTAGCGGCGCGTTCAGCCCGGCGAGAAGGAACGGTGCAAGACGGCGCAGCAACAGCTCGTCGTTGTCCGTTTCGAGCGGATTCAGCTCGGCGATGATCTTCAGCGCGTCGGTGCCTGCCAACGTGTACGACAAGGCGCCCATGATGAAGTGCAGGCGCCACGACAATTCCTTGCGCGGCATGTGCGGGAGCGCACGGCCGAACGCGGCCTTGAATCGCCCGATCATCGATGCATATTGTTCGGACAGGAAGCGCCGGATAAACGGGGCCGGATCCGCATAGGCGCGGCCCAGCAGCCGCAGGAAATTGGCGCCGCCGCGCGCCGGATCGCGGGCGAGCTTGAGCGCCGGGATGAACAACGCGTCGAGGATGCGTGCGCAGGCAACCGGATCGGGAGCGGCGTCGTGCTCGAAGCGGTCAAGGAGGGCCACGCGTTCCTGGTTCATCGGATCGAGCCTGCGCGTCAGCACCGCCTGGAACAACTCTTCCTTGCTGCCGAAGTGATAGTTGGCGGCGGCGAGATTCACGCCGGCGGCCGCCGTGATCAGCCGCATGCTGGTTGCCTCGAACCCGTGCTCCATGAACAACGTTTCGGCCGCATCGAGAATGCGCTCCTTGGTCGCCGCGGGACCGCGGGACTCAACGAAGGGAACCACGCCGCCACTCATCATCTGCCTCCACGCGATGCGGGCTGGCTTACCCTCGTCGCGATTCGCTGTTAACAATTGGTGCGGATTGGTCGATCAAAAGCTGCCGAGGTCAGAAAGCGCATTTCAGTTAAACGTTTGTTTGAATCGTAGGTCCAAGTTGACAGTCCGTCAAGTCCGTCCTGCGGGGTTCAGTTGCATAGTGAATACCCACACACTTGAAACGGACCGCCTGGAGCTGGCAATGTGTGGCGCCGCCAAGACTGCCAACTGCCTAGGTCGATTACTCGGCGTACGCCGCATCGATCTCGCGGGCCAGCTTTTGCGTCAGCAGCGGCCGCTTGAGCTTCAGCGTCGGCGTCAGCAACCCGTTGTCCACGCTCCATGGCTCTGACAAACGGATCACGCGGCGCACACGCACCCAGCCGGGAAAGCGCTTCAATTGGGCGTTCGCGCGCTCGAGCAGCTTCGCCTCGTCGGTCTCCTTGCTGACCGCGAGCAGGACGGGATAGGGCCGCCCTTCGCCGACCAGCATCACCTGTTCGAAAATCGGATCGCGCAGGATCGCGAACTCGACATCCTGCGGCGGGAGCTTTTCGCCGTTCGAAAGCACCAGGATGTCCTTGGCGCGGCCGCGGATGTAGATCTTGCCATCCTTGATCTCGGCAATATCGCCGGTCCGCAGCCAGCCACCGTCCATGAGCGCCGCGCGGCTCGCTTCCGGGTTGCGCCAATAGCCGAGCATGATGTTGGCGCCGCGCGCGAGCAATTCGTTGTTCTCGGCCAGGCGCACCTCGACGCCCGGCAGCGGTGGTCCCACCGATTCCGGAACGTTGTCGTCATCGCGATTGACCGAAATCACCGGCGACGCCTCGGTCATTCCGTAGCCCTGCAGCATCGGCAAGCCAAGCCCGATGAACGTGCGCGCGAGCTCGGGATCGAGCGCCGCGCCGCCGACGACCGCCAGCCGCAGCCGTCCGCCGAGCCTGGCGAGCACCGGCGCGCCGACGATGCGACGCAGCACGGGTGCAACGAGGTGATCGAGCCAGCTGCCTTTCCCGGTCGCAACGCGATAGCCCCGCGCAACGCACTCGGCAAACAGTTTTCGCTTGAACGGCGCCGCCGCTAAGGCTTGCTCGATTCGTGCGTGGAAGCGCTCGAAGATCCTCGGTACGGCGAACATGACCGTCGGCGCCTGCGATACGAGATCGTCGGCGATTTGCGCGATCCCGCGGCAATACGCCACCTTCGCGCCGAGGGCCAGCGGCAGATAGTAACCGCCGGTGCGCTCGAACATGTGCGACAGCGGCAGAATGGACAGGAACAGGTCGTCCGTACGCGCCATTCCTGTCAGCCGGCACTGCTCGACGTTGGCGAGGATATTCCCGTGCGACAGCATCACGCCTTTCGGTCGGCCCGAGGTGCCGGACGTGAAGCAGATCGTCGCGAGCGTGTCGTCGGGCAGGTCACGCACGACCACGTCGTCGCCCGTTGCTGGCAGAAAAGTTGCCGCGGTGGCCAGGCGTTCTCCGTCATCCGGATTCAATACGACGATCGGCGGCAGCCGATACTGCGCGTCGGCAAGGTTGGCGAGGTTCGCGGCAATTTGCGAGCTCTCGACGATCAGCAACCGCGCCGTCGCATGATCCACGCACCACGCGACATTGTCGGGATTGTCGTCCACGTATAACGGCACCACTACCAAGCCGAGCCCGAGCGCGGCCTGGTCGATGGCAACCCAGTTGATGCCGTTGCGCGCGCACAGCGCCACGCGCTCGCCCGGCGCCAGCCCTTCGCGCCGGAACGCCGCTTGCCAGCGGCCGATCCGCCGCGCAATTTCGGCGACACCGACGTCCGCCCACGCATCGCCTTCGAAATGGCGGTACAGCGCGTGGTCGGGCGTTCCCTGGTGCCGGGCAAAGAGCTGCGCGATGTTGGCCGGCATCGGATCCACTCCGTTTGGCTATACTTGCCCGAGGAGGACGGCAACCATGGCCACGATCTCGATCGCCCGCAAACATGCAATGACGCCGAAGAAGGCGAAGGAAGTCGCGGAAAAAATCGCCAAGGATCTCAACAAGCGGTTCGATCTCGAGTGCACGTGGACCGGCAACCAGGTGGATTTCGAGCGCCCCGGCGTTTCCGGATGCATGGTGGTCGGCAAGGACAAGATCGCGCTCGACGTGAATCTTGGATGGCTGTTGACGCCGATGAAGCCGGTGATCGAAAGAGAGATCTCCGCACAGTTGGACAAGCTCGTGGGCCCGGCCTGACGTCGCGCTGCTTTTGGCGACGCCTATGTCCGCGCGGACGATGATTGCGCGGGGCGGACGATCAGCGGATCGGGAAACGGTGCCGTCGCGCCGTCGGCGATCGCCTCCAGCAGCTGCGTTTCGCGCTCGTTGATCGTCGCCAGGAACGTGGCAGCGCCCCCCATGCGGCGAAACGCCGCAAAGCCGCGCTCGAGGAAATCCTGCAGCGCCGACAGGCCCGCCAACCTCGCCGGCTGCCGCATCATCGCCAGTGCGGTGCGAACGAACGCATTGTTGACCGAACGATCGATGGCGGTGCCGACGTCCACGGTCAACTTGATCTGCCGGTGCCGCAGCGGATAGTTGCCGGCGCGCCGGTATGCCTTGCAATAGTCCGCGACAGTAAAGTAGCCGTTGGCGCGCGACAGTCGCGAAAGCAGCACCCGATCGAGCTCCTGCGACAGCGCGTTCAGCTCCACCGCAGCCGCGGCGGTCATGATGATGCTCTCGGGCAGCACCCGTACCAGCATCGGCACGACGCGCGCCAGGTCGGCATCGCGCCTGCTGAAATCGGCGGCGCCATACAGATCATTCTGGAAGAACCGGATCGCTTCGGAATAGCGCTGATCGGCGGCCAGATCCGCGTAGGTCGCGCGCAGGCGCCGCGCCTGCCAATCGGCAAGTCGCTCGAGCGCGCCGGCGAGAATCGGATTGGCCGCGCGCTCAGCGTGCAGGCGCTGCACGCGCGTGAGTTCCCGGACAAGGACGGCCTGCGCGGTTTGCGTTGGATCTTGCTCGGCCATGGGACGTGGCAATTCGAACGAAGTCGCAAAGTCTAGCAGGCGCTTAAGCCCGCGCCGGTACGCGCAGCTGAACGGCGAATTAGATTGTTTTGTCTACGCGCCCCCTATATCGTCAGGTGCAGCAGGCGGCTTAGCGCCTGTGCCTTCGCACGCCCGATCCATGACCATTTCCCGCCGCACCTTCATCGCCGCCGGCATCGTGGGCGCCGTCGCGCTCGCAACGGCAGGCTGGCTCAAAGGTCCACACGCGCCGCCCAGTGGCCTGCGCCGCCGCGCGCTCGATGCCGATGCCGAGGCGATCCTGGGCGCGGTCGTTCCCGTCCTCCTCGACGGCGCGTTGCCGAATACCCGCGAGGCGCGGCAACGGGCCATCGCCGAAACGCTGACGGCGATCGATCTTGCGATCGCCGGACTGCCGCCTGCCGCGCAAGCAGAGCTCGCCCAGCTGTTTGCGCTGCTGGCGTTGCCTCCCATCCGCATCGGTCTCGCGCGCGTCACCGCGCCGTGGCCACGCGCCGCGCCCGAGGAGGTGCGCCGGTGCCTCGATCGTTTTCGCGAGGGCTCGTGGTCGCTGCAGCGCGCCGCCTACGACGCGTTGCATGAACTCGCCTTCGCCGCGTGGTATGGCAATCCGCAAGCGTGGCCTGCGATCGGCTACGCCGGCCCGCCCGCGCTGGGATGAATGCGATGGCGGGCGCTTCGATTCTCGATCCGGTCGCCGCAGGGATCGCGTCCGGCTGGGACGTGATCGATGCGTCGCGGCTCGACCATGACATGACGCTGGAATCCGATGTGGTAATCGTTGGAACCGGCGCGGGCGGCGGCACCGCCGCGGAAATACTCGCCGACGCCGGCTTGCGCGTCGTGCTGCTGGAAGAGGGACCGCTCAAGTCGTCGCGCGATTTCCGCATGCTGGAGTCCGACGCGTATCCGCAGTTGTACCAGGAGTCGGCGGCGCGCAAGACGAAGGACCGCGCGATCAACATCCTGCAAGGCCGCTGCGTGGGCGGCGGAACCACGGTGAACTGGACGAGCTCGTTCCGCACGCCGCCGGCCACGCTCGCTTACTGGCAACGCGAGTTCGGCTTGACCGATTTCACCGTGGAAGCGATGGCGCCGTGGTTCGCGAAGATGGAGCAGCGATTGTCGATCGCGCCGTGGACCGTCGCACCGAATGCCAACAACGAGGCGCTGGCCCGCGGCGCGCGCAAGATCGGCATCGCCGCGATGGTGATGCGCCGCAACGTCAAGGGCTGCGCGAACCTCGGGTATTGCGGAGTGGGCTGCCCGACCAACGCGAAGCAGTCGATGCTGGTCACCACGATTCCGGGCGCGCTGGCCAAAGGCGCCACGCTGGTGACGCGCGTGCGCGCGCAGCGGCTGATGCTCGCGAACGAGCGCGTGACCGAGCTCGAGGCGTTCGCGATGAATGCGGACGGTGTGCTGCCGACGCCGCGCAAGGTCACCGTTCGCGCGCGTGCGTTCGTCGCGGCCGCGGGTGCGATCGGTACACCCGCGTTGCTGTTGCGCAGCGGCACGCCGGATCCGCATGCATTGGTGGGAAAACGCACCTTCCTTCATCCGTCCGTGGTTTCCGCGGCGCTGATGCCGGAACGCATCGACGGATTTGCCGGCGCTCCACAGAGCATCTATTCGGATCATTTTCTCGATACGCAGCCGATCGACGGCCCGCTCGGCTACAAGCTCGAGTCGCCGCCATTGCATCCGATCCTGACCGCCACGACGCTGCCCGACGATGGCGTCGGCCACGCGCAGTGGATGCGCGACTTCCGGAACATGCACGTCGTGATCGCGTTGCTGCGCGACGGCTTCAACGCCGGTAGCATCGGTGGCACCGTGCATCTGCAGGACGACGGGACGCCGGTGCTCGACTATCCGCTCGGGCCGCTCTTGTGGGAAGGCGCACGCCGCGCGCTACTGTCGATGGCGGAGATCCAGTTCGCCGCGGGTGCCACGCACGTGAGTCCCCTGCACGCCAACGGCGCGAAGTTCACGAGCTTTGCGCAAGCGCGTGATGCTATTGCGGCGTTTGACTTGCAGCCGCTCGTCACCAAGGTCGTATCCGCGCATGTGATGGGCGGCGCGCCATTGGGAGCCGATGCGCGCCGCGCGGTTGTCGACGTGACAGGCCGACATCACCAACTGGCGAACCTCTACATTTGTGACGGCGCGCTGTTTCCAACCTCGATCGGCGCCAATCCGCAGCTGTCTATCTATGGCTTCGCCGCGCGCATCGCGACCGGGCTTGCGAGCACGCTTGGCGCGCGCGTTTGACGGCGGTAGCGCAGCGGCGTTCCCGAGTGCGCTCCGTCTCGCGTTTCCTTTAGTGTGATTGCTCTAGACGTTTTGCGTAGATTGGCGGGTAAGCGCGCGTCGTTTCCTTCGCGCGCCCCCTTAAAGGAGAATGCACCATGCGTACCACGATCCAGATTCGCAGCAATCCCGTCGGCGATGCCGTGCTGAACGCTTCGCGCCAGGTATGGCTCGCGAGCCTCGGCGCCGCCGTTGTGACCCGCGATTGGGCGCAGTCCGAAGCTGGCGCCGCATTTCGCTCGCTCGTAAAGGAAGGTACCGCGGTCGAATCGCGGACGATTCGCATCGTCGGCGATCGCATCGAAGACTCCCTTGCCGTAGCGAATTCGTTCTGGAAGCAGGCGCGCACGACGGTTCGGGCAACGGTCAAGCAGGCGGCCGAGACGGCGGTGACGCTGGTTCAGAACAATCTTCCCAAATCGCTGCCGAAGGTGAAGCTGCCCGCCATGCTTGCACCCGCAGTGACCGCCAAGGCGAGCGCGCGCACCAAGCGTACGACCCGCGTCGCCAAGGCGAAGACCCGCGCAGCCAAACCGGTCAAGCGCGCCAAGCGCACCGCGAAGAAGGCCACGAAAAAGTAATTCTCCGCTACCATTGCGTGCGAAGGGGGCCTGCAAAAAGGCCCTCGTTGTTCCGGAGTCCCCGAACCGTGTCCACGCGGTCGGGACTTCGACCGCGCCGATGAGGAGAACCATGCCGGACACCAGTGCCTCCGGGCGCGACGAGCGCGCCAGGACGCGCAAGCGTGCAAAACCGCCCGCAACCGCACGGGGGGCGTCGCGTTCCAAGATCGGCCTTGCGCTGGCGGGCGGCGGACCGTTGGGCGGCATCTACGAAGTCGGAGCGCTGCTGGCGCTGGCCGATTCGCTCGATGGCCTCGATTTCAACGATCTCGACGTCTACGTCGGCGTATCGTCCGGCGGGTTCGTCGCCGCGGCACTCGCGAACGGTATCTCGCCGGCGCAGATGTACCGGCTCTTCATTGACGATGGCGTCGACGCCGCGCTGAAACCGGATCTTTTCCTGAAACCGGCGTTCGCGGAGTTCGGCCGCTGCCTGGCCGCGCTCCCGGGCCTCGCGGCGCGCGCCACGTTGCAGTATCTGCGCGATCCCTTTCACCGCGGCGTCATCGAATCGTTCGCGACGCTGGCGAAAGCGATCCCAACCGGCATGTTCGACAATACGGCGATCGACGCGTTTCTGGCGCGACTCTTCGCCGCGCCGGGTCGCAGCAACGACTTTCGCACGTTGCCGCGCAAGTTGTTCCTGGTCGCGACGAATCTCGACACCGGAAACTCGGTCACCTTCGGGCCGCACCAGCACGCGCATGTGCCCATTTCGCGCGCGATCCAGGCATCGAGCGCATTGCCTGGACTGTTTCCGCCCGTGGTCATCGAAGGCGAGCACTACGTCGACGGAGCGCTGAACAAGACGCTGCACGCATCGGTGGCGCTGGACGAGGGCGTCACGCTGCTGCTGTGCGTGAATCCGCTGGTCCCGTTCGACGCGAGCGCGGCGATACACCGCGGACCGCTCACCGTCGACAAGCTGAACCAGGGCGGCCTGCCGCTCGTGCTGGGACAGGCATTTCGCGCGATCATCCATTCGCGGATGCATGTCGGCATGGAAAAATACCGGCGCCAATACCCGGATGCCACCATTCTCCTGTTCGAGCCCGACCGCGAAGACCCCGACATGTTTTTCGCCAACATCCTGAGCTACCGGCAGCGCAAGCGGCTGTGCGCGATGGCATTCGCGAAGACACGGCAGAACCTCGTTGCGCGCGCACGCACGATGGCGCCGGTGTTGCGTCAGCACGGGATCGCGATCCGTCACGACCGGCTGGTGGATCCCGCGCGCACCGTGGCGGCGGCGCTCAACGACCCGCGTCCGTTGCGGGCGGATTCCGCGCACCAGAACGTCCGCGACACCAAGCGCGAGTTGCGCCACACGCTCGATCAGCTCGAGCGCGCGGTAGCGAGCGCGCGCTGATCCGTCGCGGCCCGCCCATGCAGCGGTTCGCGCGCCGGCTGGTGTAGTACCCGCCGCCCCGACATGGCCGACAGGAAACCTCCGCGCCGCACGCGCGAACGCATCCTCGAGACCAGCCTTGCGTTGTTCAACCGTTTCGGCGAACCGCATATCACGACCGCGGACATCGCCGACGAGATGAACATCAGTCCGGGCAACCTCTACTATCATTTCCGCAACAAGGACGACATCATCGGCGAGCTCTATGCCGCCTATGAAGCGACGGTGGTGCCGTTGCTGGCGGTGCCCGACGAGCCGCCGCCAGGTGTCGAGGACTTGTGGTTCATGCTGCATGTGCTGTTCGAGCGGATGCGCGAGTACCGGTTCCTGTATCGCGACCTGGACGAGATCACGTCTCGCAATCGCAAGCTCGCGCTGCGCTTCGCTGACCTCCTCCGGCGCTTCGACCGCACCGTGCTAGAGTTGTGTCGCAGCCTGGTACGCACCGGTCAGATGCACGCCAGCGAGCGCGAAATCGGCGCCTTGGCCGCCAACGCGACGCTGGTGTCGACCTATTGGATGTCGTGGCAGCGCGTCGTCGGCATGCAGCATAGTGCTTCTGGCGAGGCCGGCGACGTCAGTCTCGATCACGCCGCCTACCACGTGCTGGCACTGGTGGCGCCCTTTCTGACTGGTGATGGCCGCGCGCTGATCGAGCGCCTGGGCGAAGATTATTTGTGACGTCAGTGTGAGCGACGCAGACCAAGGGGGAAGTGATGGCGAGGAAGTGGACGAAGTTTCCGCACGCCGACAAGGCGTACGTTCACGACGCGGCGAGCCTCAAGAAACAATGGGCGCGCTTGCACAAGGGCGACGCCGAGCCGTTTCCCAAGGATGCCGGCGTGCTCGAAGCGTGGCGGCACTTTCACGCGGGCGACTTCGGGCAAGCGGTCGAAGCGGGTCGGTCGGAGGGGGGCGCGGGCATCAACGCGGCGGTCAAGGCGCAGACGATTTATGCCAGCTATCTCGAGAAATCGGACAAGGCAAAAATCGAATTACTCGAAGAGGCGGCCGCGCTCGCCGATGCGCGCAGGCGCGAGGCCCCGAAGGATGCCAACGCGCATTACCTCTATGCGTTCGCGCTGGGCCGCTACAGCCAAGGGATCTCGGTCACCAAGGCGCTTGCACAAGGCTTCGGCGGCAAGATCAAGGACGCGCTGCAGGCTGCGCTCAAGCTCGACGCCAAACATGCGGATGCGCACACCGCGTACGGCGCCTATCAGGCCGAGGTGATCGACAAGGTCGGCGGCATCATCGCGGGCATGACTTACGGCGCAAAAAAGGACTCGGCGATCCAGCACTATGAAACGGCGGTGAAGTTATTCCCGGAGTCGCCCATTACACATATCGAATACGCCAATGGCCTGATCATGCTGTTTGGCAAGAGCCGCATCGCCGACGCGACCAAGCTCTACGAGAAGGCAGCGAGCCTCAAGCCGTTGGACGCCATGGAGCGTCTCGACGTCGAATTGGCGAAGTCCGAGCTAGAATAAGCGCGGGAGGCAGCACGCATCGCTGCAGGAGAAGGTTCATGTCAAACCGGATGTTCGTGATCGTCGCAACCGCGGCGATCGCGTTATTGGCCATCACGGCCGCTGCCCAGGACAAAGCAGGCGCACCGCCCAAAACCGCGTCACCGACCCCGCCGGTCGCGGCGAATCCCGAAAAACCCGCGGAGCAAATCGACACGCTGCGCCGCATACGCGACACGGGGACGCTGTTGATCGGCGTCCGCGAGACCAGCGTGCCGTTCTCGTTTCTCGACGCGCAGAAGCAGCCGCAGGGGTATTCGGTCGATCTCTGCCTGCGGGTCGCCGACGCGATCAAGAGCGAACTGAAGCTGCCGCGGCTCGACATGAGGTTCGTGCCGGTATCGTCGTCCAGCCGCATCCCGGCGCTGATCGAAGGCAAGATCGATCTCGAATGCGGCTCGACGACCAACACCCGGGATCGGCAGAAACGAGTGGCATTCGCCTACACGACCTTCGTCGCCGGCATCAAGATGCTCGCCAGGAAGTCGGCGAACGTGAACTCGGTGGAAGACCTGCGCGGCAAGAATGTCGTGGTGACCAAGGGAACCACCAGCGAGAAAATCATCAAGACGATGAACGACGAGCGCCTGCTCAAGATCAACCTTATCGTCTCGAACGACCATGGCGATTCGTTCAAGGCCGTGGAGGACGGCAACGCGATTGCCTTCCCCATGGACGACGTGCTGCTCTACGGGCTGATTTCCAAATCGAGAAAGCCGGACGACTTCGCCGTCGTCGGTCGCTATCTTTCGGTGGAGCCCTACGCGATCATGTTGCGCAAGGACGAGCCGCAGTTCGAGAAGATCGTCAATCGTGCGTTGATCGACCTGTTTCAATCGGGCGAGATCCGGCGTATCTACGCAAAATGGTTCAATACGAGGGACCTGGTCGTTCCTCTCAATCAATATCTGAAAGAGGCGTTTCTGACGCCGAATACGTATCCCGCGTGGCCCTAGCCACGGATCGGAATTCAGGGATCGGCGATCAGAAAAAACGCCCGGAAGACCGGGCGTTGAAATGCGAACTCGCGATCATGCAGCGGCGATATCCGCCGCTTCCGCGGGATCGAGGTCGCCTTCGCGCGGCCACGGCGCCATCAAGGTGAGCAACACCAGTTTCTCGAACTCCGCACCGAACCGATCGCTGATGCGCTCCGGATCCGGGCACAGCCCCTGATCGGCGATGATCCCGAATTGCACGGCGCCGTTGTACGAAATGATCGACACGCCCAGGCCGATGTCGCCCGATTGCGGCACCCAGAACATCAGACTGTCGATCGCCGCGCCGGCAAGATAAAGCGGTTCCTGCGGTCCGGGCACGTTCGTCATCACGCCTGATGCATTGCGCGACAGCGCCTGTAGCAGCACCTCCTGCAACGCTTTCGGTCCGGTTCCCATGGCCGCGAGCAGCCCCAGTGCCAGCACCGGCTGGAACGAGCCCTTGAGCGCGTTCATGTTGGCCCGCACTGCGTAGAGCCGTTCGACGGGATTTGCGATCCCGATGGGCAAATCGAGAAACACGAGGCCGAACTGATTGCCGAGCCGGTACGCCTTCTCCATCGGCCGCAGGTTGACCGGCACCAGTGCGCGGATCATGACGCCGTCGACGGCGCCGCCCTTCGCGACGAGATAGCCGCGCAGCGCGCCGGCGACGCACGACAGCAGCACATCGTTGACGGATGCGCCGAGCGCGCGGCCGATCGCCTTGACCTCGGACAGCGACAAGGGGTCGGTCCACGCGACGCGTTTGCCCACGCCCGGCGTCCCTTTGAAACACGTCGGCGAATCCTCAGGCATCAGCGCGAGCTTCGCGATTTCCGCCGTGAGTGCCGTGCCCTGGCCGGCGAACTCCACCGCCTTCGCCGGATCCGACCACATGGCCGCGCCCTTTTCGAGCAGCGTCGCTCCGACTTTGCGGGCAGTGCTCATTACGCCCGACAATGGCGCCAGCAGTTGACCCAGCGCATCGTCGGGTTCCTCGCGCGTGCGCGACTGCGGTGCGAACGGCATCGCCGGCGGACCGTCGGCGGACGCATCGGTCATCGAGAGCATGACGCGCACCAGCGCAATACCATCGGCATAACAGTGATGAATGCGCGCAATAAGCGCGCTGCCGCCTTCGTAGTGGTCGACGAGGTGGAATTGCCACATCGGATGCGCGGGATCGAGCCTTGTTGTGGCCAGGCGAGACACCAGGTCCTGCAGATCGCGGCGTGCGGCGCGACCCGGAAGCGCACTGTGGACGACGTGCCGCCTGATATCGAAGCGGGGGTCGGTTTCCCAGTAGGCGGCGCCACCGGTTTGGATCGCGCGTTGGCCGAAGCGCTTGAACACGAGGAACCGCTCTGCGATGACCCGCCGCAAGCGGGCCAGCGACAGCCGTTCGCGGAACAGCAGCACCCCGCAGATCATCATCAGGTTCTGCGGCCGGTCCATTCGCAGCCACGCGGTGTCGACCGCGGAAATCTTTTCGCGTTTGGGTTTCGCGGCCATGGTCGGACGAGGCGACGCCTTGCGTTGCGCGCGTCTTTGCGTTCGCGTTAAAGTAGCATGAAACCGCCGAACGCGGATTCTCGCCAGGAGGAGACCATGGCCGCAGCACCGAAGAAGGATGATCTGAAAGCCAAGTTCGAAGCGGCCGCCGCCGCGGCGAAGCAGACCAAAAAAAAGCCCGACAATGCGACGCTGCTCAAGCTCTACTCGTATTACAAGCAAGCGACCGACGGCGACGTCAAGGGCGACCGGCCGGGGGGCTTCGACTTTGTCGGCGGCGCGAAGCACGACGCCTGGGCCAAGCTTAAAGGGATGACCAAGGACGAGGCGATGACCAATTACGTGAAGCAGGTCGACAAGCTCAATCGCGATTGACCGACCTCGCACCGCGCAACAGAAAAGCCCGCCGATGTCTGGCGGGCCTTTTGCTGCAATCGAGAGCGTTACTTCACGGTTTGCTTCGCGGCCCTGGCCGCGGCGCGGGGCTTTCTCTTCACGGGCTTGGACGCGCTTGTCCTGGCGCCCGTTCCCGCCGGGGCAGTGGACACCTTGGCGCCGCGTCGCGCAGGCGGCATCCCCGCGCCCTTGATGAGCGCGTTCACGGCTTCGGACAGCGCATCGACACGCTCGGTGAGTCGCTCGACGTCGCTTTGCGTATGGACGCCGAGCTTCGACAACGCGCGCGCAACGCGGTCCTCGAAGACCTGCTCCAGCTTGTCCCAGGTACCACCGACGCCCTTGCTCACTTCGCTGACCGTTGCCTTGGCCGCGCCGCGTGCGACCGCCGCCGTGTCCTGCGCCGCGCGGCGCGTCTTGGTCTCCAGCACTTCACCTTGCTTCACCAAGGTCTCGAACACCTTCTTGCCTTCGACCTGCGCGCGCGAAAAGGCGCCGAGGCCGGCGAGCCAGATTTGCCGCGATGAGTCGAGAACGGACTGCGACAGGTCTTTCGTTGCGCCTTCTTCGTTGCCGGCCACTCCGGCCCTGGCTTTCTTGAGCATCGTGCGTTCTCCGGTCGGTGCGCCGCCGTTGCGGCGCTTGTCGCCACCGATGCATTCTAGGCGGCGGCGCTAGAGCAATCATTCTAATCGAGCGCGTCTCGGCTGCCCCGGAAAACCTGACGTTGCGCCCACGCGCGAATGTGCATTGCAGGCGTACAATTCCCGGGCTGCTGCTCGCGACGAACGCGCGACCGCGAGACCCACAACTCCCGAGGCCTTCCGCCAAAGCCCGTGCAGAACGGGCGAGGACGGGTGCGCCGCCGACCATAACGCAAGGAGGATGCGATGGCCTATTTTGTCACCGGCGCGACCGGCTTCATCGGGCAGTTCCTCGTTCGCAACTTGTTGAAGCGGCGCCAGCCCATCTATGTGCTTGTGCGCAAAAGCTCGGTCAAGAAACTGGACGCGCTGCGCGCGCAGTGGGGCGCCACCGACAAGGACGTCATCGCCGTCGTCGGGGACCTTTCCAAGAGGAATCTGGGGGTCGCCGACGCGGACTTGAAGAAGCTCAAGGGCAAGATCGACCATCTGTTCCACCTGGCGGCGATCTACGACCTCAAGGCCAGCGCCGACGAGCAACAAGCCGCCAATGTCGACGGCACGCGCCACGCGGTGCAATTCGCGCAAGCGGTGACCGTCGGCTGTTTCCATCACGTGAGCTCGATCGCCGCCGCCGGCCTTTACGACGGCGTGTTCCGCGAGGACATGTTCGACGAAGCCGAAGATCTCGACCATCCGTACTTCAAGACCAAGCACGACTCGGAGGGCGTCGTCCGCCACGAATGCAAGCGGCCTTTCCGCATCTACCGTCCCGGATTCGTCGTCGGCGATTCGAAAACCGGCTTCATCGACAAGATCGACGGACCGTACTACTTCTTCAAGCTCCTGCAGAGGATGCGCCATTACCTGCCGCAATGGATGCCGATGCTGGGCATCGAAGGCGGCCGCATCAACATCGTTCCCGTCGACTTCGTGGCGGACGCGCTCGACCACATCGCGCACAAGAAAGGCCTCGACGGCAAGTGCTTCCACCTGACCGATCCGGAACCGCACCGGATCGGCGAAGTGCTCAACATCTTCGCCAAGGCGGCACACGCGCCGCAGATGACGATGCGCGTCAACGCGCGGATGTTCGGCTTCATTCCCGCGCCGATTCTCTACGGGCTGGGGTCGCTCGCCCCGATCAAGCGGATGATGCGCGCGGTCCTGACCGATCTCGGCATTCCGAAGGATGTCTTCCAGTTCGTCAATTGGCCCACGCGTTATGACAACCGCGAAGCCGCCAAGGCGCTCAAGGGCTCCGGCATCGCCGTCCCGCCGCTGGCCACCTACGCCGCGAGGATCTGGGATTACTGGGAGCGCAATCTCGACCCCGATCTGTTCATCGATCGCAGTCTTGCCGGGCGTGTCAAGGACAAGGTCATTGTCGTGACCGGCGGATCGTCGGGCATCGGCAAGGCGACGGCGATCAAGATGGCGGGGGCCGGAGCGCGCGTGATTCTGGTCGCGCGCGGCGAAGAAAAGCTGCTCGAGACGAAGCAGGAGATCGAAGCCGCGGGCGGCCACTGCTGGATGTACACGGCCGACGTGTCGGACCTCGCATCCTGCGACGCATTGGTTGCGCGCGTGCTGAAGGAGCATGGCGCCTGCCATTATCTCGTCAACAACGCGGGCCGCTCGATTCGCCGCGGCGTGATCAACTCGTTCGATCGCTTCCACGACTTCGAGCGGACGATGCAGTTGAACTACTTCGGCGCGCTGCGCCTCATCATGGGCTTTCTGCCCAAGATGATCGAGCAGCGGCAGGGCCATATCATCAACATCTCGTCGATCGGCGTGCTGTCGAATGCGCCGCGCTTCTCGGCCTACGTCGCGTCGAAGGCCGCGCTCGATTCGTTCGCGGCGTGCGCATCGTCGGAATTCCTCGACAAGGGCATCAACTTCACGACGATCAACATGCCGCTGGTGCGCACGCCGATGATCGCGCCGACGAAAATGTACGAGAACGTGCCGACGCTGTCGCCCGAGGAAGCGGCCGACCTCGTCGTCGAGGCGATCGTGTACAAGTCGGTGCGCATCGCCACACGGCTGGGGATCTTCGGCGCGATCAGCCACGCGGCGGCACCGCGACTCACGCAGATCCTGCTCAACACCGCCTTCAACATGTTCCCCGATTCAGCGGCGGCGCAGGGCAAGAAGGGCGAAGTCGCCAAGCAGGAGCCGCTCAGCCCCGAGCAGATGGCGTTTGCCCAATTGACGCAGGGCATTCATTGGTAAGGCTCGATGAATCCCGGTGCACGCAGCGGTGAAAACTTCTATTGGACCGTCGGCGCGCGCGGGTGAAAACTTCTAGTGGACCATCGACGCGCGTGGGTGAAAACTTCTAGTGGACCGTCGACGCGCGCGGGTGAAAACTTCTAGTGGACCGTCGACGCGCGTGGCGCGTCGACACTTTGGTCGGTACTGCGCGCCTTCTCAATCTCCGCGGCGACTGTGGTCCACACATCGCGATCATTGAGCAGCGCATTGTGCGCAACGCCGGCGATCACGATGTTGTCGGCCCAGTCGAGCCGCGCCGACGTCTGCGGCGTGACCATCGAATCGTGCCATGACCACAGCGAGACCACCGGCACGCCCGCGGCGTTCTCGATGTCGGCGTTGAGTCCCGTGAGAAAGGCGCTGCGCGGCCGCATTTCGGCCAAGGCCACCCCGTTCATCAGCCACGCGTGCATGCTTCCCGAGTGCGGTGTGCCGATGGTGATGAGGCGCCGCACGCGGGTTCCGCCGAATTTGCGCAAATAGGCGCGGGCGACGAGCCCGCCCATGCTGTGTCCGACGAGCACCACTTGCGCTGCGCCGGTGTCCGCCCGGACTTGATCGATTTTTCCGGCCAACTGGCCGGCAAAATGCTCGATGGACGCGAGCGGCGGGCCATACGACAGCGCATAGACGGGACCCAGCTTGCGCGATTCGAGATAGCGCCGGAAGCCGGTCCACACCCCCGCATTGCAGCCGACACCGTGCAACAGCAGGACCGGAAGCGTCGCCGGCGCCGGCGCCGGATCCCGCATCAGCACGCCGTACAACACCATCTTCGGCGCGGACTGCGCGAGGCTCGCGAATTCGTTGGCGAACAATCGCAGCCGCTGCCGCCACGTTAACGCGACATCGTCCGGACGCTCGGCGCGCAACCACCAGCCCAGCGCAATCCAGATGCACGTGAACACGAAGGGAACGGCGAGATACGCCAAAGGCAAGCCGACGATGAATGGCCACGCCGGCGCGCCCCGCAGATAGGCGTGCACGGCGGCGGCAACGTATGCGGCCACGCCACCGACGATCAGCGTCCCGAAGATTACGGCCGTCCACATCCCCGCAATGATACGGGGCCGCCGGCCTGCGTCCGTTACGCGGGCTGGGGGACCCAGTGCGAGCGCCAGGCGCGCAGCGCATTGAGGGTCCCGGCGAGGTCGGGGATCAGCACGGTGCCGGTCATGGTCTTGCGCACGCGGCGCGTCATCTCACCCCCCGCCCACAGCGTCACGTGCGCGGGCAGCTGGCGGCGCAGCGTGGTCAGGCCATCGGTCGCCTGGCGGACCGGAAACGCGGCGGAGAACGACAGCGCGACGATATGCGCCTTGTGGGCAATCGCCGCGCGTCGAATGTCCTCGAGCGGCGTTTGCGGTCCAAGCGAAATGCACGCGACACCTTCCGGCACCATCATCGCCTCGACCAGCAGCAGCCCGATCGCGTGGTGCTCGGCGGGAAACGTCGTGAGCAGCATCCGCGGCGTGCCGGCCTGGCGCGGAAAGGCGTTGATCGCCGCGCGCAAAGCGACCTGCAACTGCTCGGTATAAAGATGCTCTTCGAACACCTGCAAATCGCCGCGCATCCATGCATCGCCGACCGCGCGGTTCAACGGCGTGATGGTGTCGAGCACGAAGCGTTGCAATCCCTGGCGCATCATCAGGTTGGCGAGCGCATGTTGCAGCGCGGTCTGATCATGCGATTTCAACATCGCCAGCACATCGCGTTCGAGTGCGGGAGCGACGAGGTCCTGGCGCGATGGCGTGCGCGCATCCGCCATCGCGTTGAGCTCGCCCAAGGAAAGCGCGATGATCTTGCCAGGACGCACCCCCACGTCCATCAGCCGCTTGATCGTGCGTAGCTTGCCGACATCGGCGGCCGTGTACTGTCGTTCACCGTTGTCGTCGCGCCCGGGCTTGGGAAATCCGTAGCGGCGCTCCCACATGCGAAGTACGTCCTTGGACAGACCGGTCTCGCGCTCGACGGCGCTGATGTTCAGGAGCAGCCCTTCAGGATCCGGTTTGTTCATGTTGTCTTGGACGAAACGGCGCAGGCAGCGAATTGTAGACGCTGGGCGACGTGATGTCCAAGACAACCAGTGACCGAAACTTACTGGTTTACCGTGTGCTCACGTGCGCCGGGCTAACGGCAGTGCGCTTCAGAATGATTTGCGCGCGATGCCGCGCACTGCCCGTCGCGAACTCGAGCCGGGCCTCGGTTCCGAAGTAGACCTTGAGCGTTCGGCTTGCCGTCTCGGGACCTTCGCCGCGCCACGCATCGGGTCGCGTACCACCCTCGATCTCGACGGCAATGGTGACGCCGTCGGCTGAACTGCCGGCAACTATCGCGAACCGGCGACGCGCATCGGCGTCACCACCACCGAAGGCGGCCTGCGCGATGGGCAGCAGCACCATCGGCGGCAGGGCAATGTCGCGCACTGCATCCTCCATCCTGACCTCAATCGCCAACGAATTGCGACGGGGCACCTGCAGCACTGCGACGTACGCGCGAGCCAGGTCGATCTCGCGGCCGATCGTGGAAGCCTCACCCCGCATCTGCGGGAGCGCGGCGCGCAGATAGATGATCATCGCATCGATCATTTCGTCGGCGCCGTCGCGATCGCGTCGATACAGCGCGCGGACTTCGTCGAGGGCGCCGAACAGGAACTCCGGCTCCACCCGTGCGCGCATGACCGCGAGACCCGATTCCATCATCGCGCGCTGGAGCTCCAGCCGCTCGAGCTCCGATTCGCGCGCCCGCGCGGCAACCTGGGCTTCGCTTGCTTGCGCGGCGTAGAACAGCGCGAGCGCAACGCCCATCGCGGTGAATTCCCAACCCAGATACATGAGGTTGCTCTGGATCGATGACACGACCTTCTGCTGGACCAGGTAGTGTTCCCAGAAGATCCCGCTAATGGCGACCCCCAGCGCAACCAGCGCGCATGCACCGGCGACCATCAGGCACGTCTGCAACCACCCGCGTAACGGCGTCGCCTGGGCCAGCGTAACGCCGATCACGACGCACGTTGCGAGCAATGTGCTGGCGCGGCCGATCTGGAGGAGCACGATCGTGTACACATAAGAGCTGCCCGCCAACCAAGGAAGCACCCGGAGAAAGTCGATCACGGTGGCAAGAATTGCGATCACCGCCATATGGGCGACGCGCGGCCGCAGCAGTTCCCACACGCGCGCAAGGTACGGCGTGCCGGTGGCCGCCAGCGGATCGCTGTGCATGGGCTCCCGGGCGACTGCCAACATCAAGGGCTCGCGCGCTGCGGACATTCGGGATGGTCCTTGGCGCTAGGCTGCGCGGCGGCGTCGGCCGGACGTCCTATGCCTTCTTCGACGCGGTCTTGAGCTCGATGAGCAGCGAGCGCGTATCGCGGCCGCCGATGTTCTCGACCGAGTGCATGCCCGCGGGCTCGAAGAACGTGTCGCCTGCCTTGTTTTGCGCGACGAAGGTCTTGCCGTCCGGCAATGTCACCTTGGCCTTGACGTCGCTCATCACGACAGTCACGTGGTCCGGGTGCGAATGCATCCCTTGGCCGCAAACGCCGAGGCGCGGCTTGCCGATGTACTCCAGCACGCGGACCTGATCGTTGTCGACCAGCACCTTGTAGCCGCGCGGATCGACCTTGGCCGCATCCTGCGCCAGCACATCGGTCACACCGGCGGCGACACCGAGCCCGGCCAGGAGGCGAATCAATTCACGACGCGACAGTGACGAATCTTCCATCGATGTTCCCTTTCCACGTGGCGCTTGCGCCGCAACGGCGCGTTCACATCTGCCTGAACAGATGCGTATAACTCTCGGAGACCGGCAGCGATTCGTTGCGCTGCTTCAACTTCACCTGCAAATGGCCGCGATAATCGCGCGTCACGCCTGCGACGTAGCTCACATTGACCAGTGTCGAACGATGGATCTGCCAGAACTGCGTCGGGTCGAGCTCGTCGCAGAGTTCCTTGATCGGCTTCTTGATCAGCGACTCCGCATTAGCGGTCACCACGAGCGTGTATTTGCTGTCGGCCTTGAAATAGCAGATTTCCTCGACCGTGATCAGCTTGATCGTCTGGCCGACGGACGCGTTCACCCAGCGCAGGTAGTTGCGCCCTTCGGCGCGCTGCACCGCAAGCTCGCGCAACAATCCCGACAAATCGGCCGGCGCGCGCCCCAGACGCTCCTTGACGCGCGATACTGCAGTTGCCAGGCGCGGCAGGCTGACCGGCTTCAATACGTAATCGACGGCACCCTGCTCGAAGGCGGTGACCGCGTGCTGGTCGAACGCCGTGACGAAGACGACATGGGCGCGCGTGCCCAGTTGCTTGGCAACGTCAAGGCCGGTCATCCCCGGCATCTGGATGTCGAGGAACATGACATCGGGACGATGCTCGTCCACCAGCCGCACCGCCTCGACGCCGTCGCGCGCCTGTCCAACCACGGACAGCTCCGGCCACAGACGCGCGAGGGAATCCTTGAGCTCCTCGGCGAGCAACGGTTCGTCCTCTGCGATCAATGCGGTGGGCATGATGCTTTCCGGATCAGCCGGCGATGGATGCGGGCACGATCGCGGCAACCTCGGCCAGCGGCACGCGGATGGAGGCAACGACGCCACGCGGCTCGTTCACCGATAATTGGAGCTCGGCGCCAGGACCGTAAAGGGCAGCCAGACGCGCGCGGGTGTTGGCAAGCCCGATGCCCGTGCCACCGGTTTTCGCGCCGCCGAACCCGACCCCGGTATCGGCCACCGAGACGATGAGCTGGCCATTGCGCTGGCACGCCACGATGTCGATCCGGCCAGCCTCCGGCGACGGCGCGAGCCCATGCTTGATCGCGTTCTCGGCGAGCGTCAACAGCATCATCGGCGGGAACGGAAAATCGCGGATCTCACTTGGAACATCGATCGAGTAGGTGAGGTAGCTGCCCATCCGGATCTGCAGCACGTCGAGGTACGCGTTGACCAAGTCGGCCTCCTGCCCCAGCGTCGTCGCACCCGCGCGAAGCTGCGGCAACGCGGCGCGCAGGTAGCGGACGAGATTGTCGAGCATCGTCAGGCCGCGTCCGATATCGTTCTGGCACAGCCGCTTGACATTGGCGAGCGTATTGAACAGGAAGTGCGGCTCGATCTGCGCGCGCATCACCTGCAGCCGCGCCTCGATCATCTGCCGGTCGAGCACGACGCGATCGAGCGCGGCCGCATGGATGCGCGCGCCGGCGGCGGACGCGCGGAGTTGAAACACGTAGATGCCGATGACCGCTGCGGCGGTGACGACCCAGCGGAGCACGTCGCCAACGAAGCGGGTGGTCTGGATATACGCGAGCCCGAGATCGTTGAATGCCACGTCCAGCAAGCCGCCCACGAACGCGCCGACGACGATGGCCACGCCGATAGCGAACGGCCGCGCGAATGGCGGCAGCCGCGGCAGCGTGCGTTCGGTCGCCATCACCGCGAGCAGGATCGCAAAGCCATAGCCCAGGCACTGGAGGTAGTAGTCGAGCAGGCCGCTGGCGATCGCGGCAACGCTCCAATACGCGAAGACATCCGGCTGCGCGAGCACTTCAGTGGCAACGACGAGGCAGAAAATGACCACGAAAGCGATTCGCCAACGTACCTGCGTCATGGCGCTCAGCATCGAGCGGGGCCCGGAAGGAAAGTCCGGCCGTGCGTCCGCGTCGGCGGTGATGTGGATGCCAGTCAAGGTTGAGAGGCCGATTGGAAACCAGCGGACTGATCTTGCCTCGTCGCGGGCACGATTGGCAACGCCAAGGCCGACGAAACTCGAAAATCCGCGGATGATTTCGGCGTAGCGCCGACGAAACCCGGGTTGAAATCCCGCCGGGCGAGCCAGGAATGTGCGCGGGGGTGGCAATCGGGCAAAAAAATCCCCGCCGGAGCGGGGCTGGGGAAAGTGGAAATGCGATTCCCGCGTTACTTCACCGGCCCGGCCGGGAGCCGCAGGAACAAAATCAGATCCCGCTGGCTGGAGTGGTCGTGGCGACCCGGAGCTCGCCTTGCTGCAGTGTCCGCAGCTGGTAAGCGCGCTCGCTCTGCGCCGCCAATACCTGCTCGCGTACCGCCATCGACTCCGGGGCGGGGAACTTCATTGCGCCGGCGACCAACTCGAGCGTGCCCAAGCCGACGACGATCGTTGCCGCTACGACGAGGATCCTTTGGCGCCAGCTGACTGTGTTGTACGTATTCATGGTTTCTCCCGTGCGTAAATTCGGTGACTGTTTGGGTCGACCTCGGAACCTGGTGTTGGCGCCGTCGTCTTGCTTCGAACTGTAGGCATGCGCCCCACGATCCTCAAGCGACGTGCGACGGATCCCCGAATCCACCGGATGAAACCTGAGGAAACCGGACCGTACGGGACGAAGCACGACCCAGCGACCCCGTGACTCTCGCCATTGCCGGGTGCCTGTTCGGATTGCGAACGCTGCTTGTGTTGCGCGAGATGCTCACCTTCGACTAACCTTGGGAAGCTCTCGTACGTCGCGTCCATCCATAGGAGATTGTCACCATGCCAGCACGTTGCATCCTGGCCGTGCTGCGTATCGCGACGGTTGCCGCCGCGATCCTGCTGGCGGGCGCCGCAGTGGCCGATGTCCTGTTCGACCTCGACGAGCTGGCCTTTCGTACGGCGGTCGCCGCACGCGACGGCCCGCCAGGCCAGTCGCGTACGCTCGCCATCGTTCATCTGTCGATATTCGATGCAGCCAACGCGATCGAAAAACGATATGCGCCGTATCGACCGCAGCCAGCGCCGCCTGCGGGTGCATCAGCAGACGCGGCGGCGCTCGGCGCGGGGTGCGCGGCGCTGGCCGCGCTATACCCGGGACAACAGCCCGGGATCGACAAGCAATGTGACGAGATTGCTGCCACGTTGCCGGCCGATTCGGCGAGCCGCGCCAGCCGGCGTTTCGGCGAGACGGTAGGGCAGGCGCAAGTGGCCGCGCGGCGCGATGATGGCTACAACGCGCCGAATCGCTACCGTCCCGTCACCACCCCCGGCACGTTCATCGTGCCGGCGCTGCCGGTCGGTTGGGATGTCGCCGTAATGAAGCCTTTCGCCATCGGCAGTCCGTCGCAGTTCCGCCCCGCGCCGCCGCCTGCATTGGCCAGCGAGCGGTGGGCACGCGATTACAACGAGACCCGAATGTTCGGGGCCCGCGACAGCGCGGCGCGAACCGCGGACCAGACCGCGGCCGCACTATTCTGGGCGCCATCCGGGCCCGTCATCGCTCTCGAAATGTTGCGCAATGCCGCGGCCGCCGCCGGACCGCGAATCTCGGATCGCGCCCGCATGCTCGCGCTCGCCGGCATCGCTGGGAACGACGCTTCGATCGCGCTCTTCGATGCCAAGTACGCCTACAACTTCTGGCGGCCGATTACAGCGATCCGCAATGGCGACCGCGACGGCAACGATGCCACTGAACGCGATGCCGGGTGGTTTTCGCTTGTCGAGGCGCCGCCGCATCCCGAATATCCTTGTGCGCACTGCACTTTTGTCGCCTCGATGGGCGCCATCATGGAATCGAAACTGGGAAGTGGGCCTCTCACAACCCCAATGACGATCAAGACGCCTGGAGCATCCGCCGCCACCGCAGCGTCGCGAAATTTCCCGCGAGTGGCCGACATCGTGAACGAAGTGTCGAACGCGCGCGTTTGGGCCGGGATTCATTTCCGCGCGTCGACCGAAGCGGGAATCGCGTTGGGCCGCGACGTGGCCGCCTACGTGCTCCGGACACAATTGCTACCGTCGGTGGCGCCATAGGTGCGTCCATGCGGGCGCAGAGGTGACGGTGAAAGGTGGCCGTGAGTAGACTAGCCGCTTGTCTTTTGGGATAATTGAAGGCTTTGGCGAGCTAGCTCAGCTGGTTAGAGCAGAGGAATCATAATCCTTTGGTCCGGGGTTCGAGTCCCTGGCTCGCCACCATACAAAAACAACGGGTTAGGGAGAAATCCTGAGCCCGTTTTGGTTCGGCTCGCCTTTCATGCGGTACTCGCGCGACGAAAGCCGGTCGAGGCTTCCATCAGATTGCGCGTGTAGTCGTGGCTCGCGCGATTCGCCGCAAGGTCGGCGGACGTAAGCAGCTCGACCGTCTCGCCGCGCTGCATGACCATGAGCCGCTCGCACATGTGGGTGACCACCGCAAGGTCGTGGCTCACCATGATGAACGTCAGTCCGTGGCGCCTGCGCAATTCCTCGAGCAGGTTCAGCACCTCGGCCTGCACCGATGCATCGAGCGATGACGTGGGTTCGTCGAGCAGCAGGATCTGCGGCTCGAGAATCAGCGCACGGGCGACGGCAATGCGCTGACGCTGGCCGCCGGAGAGCTGGTGCGGGTAGCGAAAGCGGAAACTCGTGCCGAGGCCGACTTCGTCGAGCGCACGCCGGATTCTGGTCTCGGCATCCTCGATGGCGTGGATCGCCAGCGGCTCGGCCAGGATGCGGTCGACCGTCTGCCGCGGGTGCAGCGATCCGTACGGATCCTGAAATACCATCTGCACAAGCCGGCGAAATGGCTTCGTACCCGGCAATGGCAGCGGCGCGCGCGAGTTGCTCGTCTCGCCCGCGGATTTTTCGACCAGGCACACGGTCCCGGATGAGACGGGTGCCAACCCGCAAAGGGCGCGCAGCACGGTCGACTTGCCCGCGCCCGATTCGCCGACGATGCCGAAGCTCTGCCCCGCGTCGACGCGCAACGACGTGTCGGCGACGGCGACAAATCCGCGGTACGTGACGCGCAGGTGTTGCGCCTCGATGCCCGCTTCGCGCGCGCTCACAGTGCCCATTCCGGCCGGCGATCGAGGGTCGGCAACGGATGGCGGTTCGCGCCCAGCTTAGGCAGGCAGTTGAGGAGCCCGCGCGTGTACGGGTGCCTGGCCTCGGCCAGGCCGCGGGCGGATACTTCCTCCACCACCCGACCGGCATACATCACCAGGATACGGTCGCAGAAGCTCGATACGAGCCGGAGGTCGTGCGACACGAAGATGAGCCCCATGCCGCGGCGGACGACCAATGCGTCCAGCACGGCAAGCACCTGCAGCTGGACCGTGACGTCCAGCGCCGAAGTGGGCTCGTCCGCGATCAGCAGATCGGGATTGGCAATCAGCATCATCGCGATCATCGCCCGCTGGCCCATGCCGCCCGAGACCTCGTGCGGATAGAGCTTGTACACGCGCTCCGGGTTGTCGATCTGCACGGATCGCAGCGCGGCGATGGCGCGCGCTCGCGCCTCGCGGGCCGCAAGCCGCGTGTGCGCGCGCAACGTCTCGACGATCTGGTCGCCGATGCACATCACCGGGTTCAGCGAAAACTTCGGATCCTGCAGCACCATTGCGATGCGCCCGCCGCGCAGCTCGCGCCGTTGCCGCGGAGTACAGTGCAGGAGATCGACATCGTTGAACGCGAGCCTCCGCGCCGAGACGCGACCTTCGGGCGCCGTGAGGCCGAGGATGGCGCGGCCCGTTTGCGTCTTGCCGGAACCCGATTCGCCGACGATGCCAAGTCGCTCGCGCCCCAGCGTGAACGAGACGCCGCGCACGGCTTCGGTCCTGCCGCCGTCGCGGTTGGGGAACGAGACCCGCAGGTCGTCGACCACCAGCATGGGGGCGGGGGAAGGACTGGCCTCCAAGCTCATTTCGCGGCCTTAGGATCGAGCGCGTCGCGCATGCCGTCACCGAGCAGGTTGAAGGCGAGGCTCACCACGAAAATGGCCGCCCCGGGCGCCGCCGCGACCCACCAGTGATCGAGCACATAGAGCCGTCCGTTGGCGATCATGGCACCCCATTCGGGCATCGGCGGCTGCGCGCCGAGGCCCAGGAAGCCCAATCCCGCAGCGGTGAGGATGATGCCCGCCATGTCCAGCGTGACGCGGACGATCACCGAAGATAGGCACAGCGGCATGATGTGACGCCACACGATCCGCCACGGAGACGCGCCGATCAATTGCACGGCGGCGATGTAGTCGGTCCGGCGAATGGTGAGGGTCTCGGCGCGCGCGATCCTCGCATACGGCGGCCACGACGTGATCGCGATGGCCAGCACCGCATTCTCGATGCCCGGACCGAGCGCCGCAACGAAGGCGAGCGCCAGGATGAGGCGCGGGAATGCAAGGAAGATGTCGGTGATGCGCATCAGCGCCGCGTCGAGGAGGCCGCCCGCATAGCCCGCGACGGTCCCTACGGCAAGCCCGATGGGTGCGGCCAGAATGGCCACGAGAATCACCACGAACAGCGTGATGCGCGAGCCGAAGATGATGCGCGAAAGGATGTCGCGGCCCTGGTCGTCGGTGCCGAACCAATGCGCGGCCGACGGCGGCAAGAGCCGCGTCGTGCGCAAGTCGCCGATGTACGGCGAATACGGGGCCAGCACATTGGCGAACACGGCGGTCAGCACGAGCCCGATCACGATCAGCAGGCCCAGTATCGCAAGCCGGTTGCGCGAGAAAGTGCGCCACGCGCCGTACGCGCGCCCGAAGGAGGCCTGCCGGCGCGAGCGCGGCCGGTCGGACATCAACCATTCGTGCAGGCTTTCGCGGGGGACCGCGTCGTTGCGTGCGCTGTTGTCCGTCATCGCGCCCGCTTGATCGCGCGTGTCCTCGGGTCGAGCGTCTGGTACAGCAGATCCGCGAGCAGGTTGAGGCCGATGAAGATCGAGCCGACGACGATCGTCGCGCCGAGCACGGCGTTCATGTCGGCGTTCTGCAGCGAATTCGTGAGGTAGAGCCCGAGTCCCGGCCACGCGAAGACCGTTTCCGTCAGCACCGAACCCTCCAGCAGGCCGCCGTAGGACAACGCGATCACGGTGACGAGCGGCACCATCGCGTTGCGCAACGCATGGCGCCAGATGATCCGTGTCTCGGACAGGCCCTTGGCGCGGGCCGCGACCACGTATTCCTGCGCGAGCTCGTTCAGCATGAACGATCGCGTCATGCGGCTGATGTAGGCGAGCGAAAAATAGCCGAGCAGTGAAGCGGGCAGGATGAGATGCGACATCGCGTTGGCGAATGCCTGCCATTCGCCGGCGCGCGCGGTATCGAGCAGCAGGAGACCGGTCACGGACACCAGTGTGTATTCGTAGACGACATCGATGCGTCCGGGCCCGGCAACCCAGCCCAGACGTGCATAGAACACCACGAGCGCCATGAGCCCCAGCCAGAAAATCGGAATCGAATAGCCTATCAACCCCATGACGCGAACGACCTGGTCGACCACGCCGCCGCGCCGGACGGCTGCCCAGACGCCGAGCGGAACGCCGATCCCGGCCCCGATGACGATGCCCAGCGTGGCGAGCTCGAACGTCGCCGGAAAAGCGCGGCGGATGTCCTGCATCACCGGGTTCGACGTCAACACCGAGGTGCCGAAATCGCCCTGCAGCACCTTGGACACGTAGATGTAGAACTGTTCCCACAGCGGCTTGTTGAGGCCGAGCTCCTCGCGCACGCGAGCGACGACGTGCTCCGGCGCGCGGTCGCCGACGATGGCGAGGACGGGATCGATCGGGATCACGCGGCCGATGAAAAAAGTCACGGCCAGCAGACCGACGTAGGTCAACAGGATGACAACGAGGAAACGCCCGAGGACGTTGGATGCCCGCAGCAGGCGTAGGTCGCCGCGCACGTCTGCCGGAATCGGATCCCTCTGCGGCGGGCCAGGATCCACGGCGCGCAAGCTCGGACTACCGGATCACTTCTTCGAGACCTTGAACATGTAGGTGGAATCGGAGGTCGGCCCGAGCTTCAAGCCCTCCACGTCGCTGCGCATCGCCGCCACCTCGGTCTGCTGGTAGAGCATCACGAAGGGGCTGTTCTTGCGGAAGTCGGCCTGCATTTCCTCGTACATCGCCTTGCGCTTGGCCGCGTCGCGCTCGAGCACGGCGGCATCGGCCTTCTTGGTCAGCTCGGGGATCACCCACGAATTGCGCCATGCGAGCGGCTTCGACTTGGCGTCGTCGGCATTGTCGGGGTTGCGCGCAAACGTGTCGGCGTTGGTGTGCGGATCCCAATAGTCGGCACCCCACTGGCCGATGTAGATGTCGTGCGTGCGCGCCCGGTATTTCGTCAGCGTCTGCTTGCCGTCGCCGGGCAGGATTTCGACGTCGATCCCGGCGCGCTTGGCCGTCTGCTGGAACGCTTCGGTAATGCCTTGCACCGGTTGCACGGTGCGCATGTCGACGGTGACCTTGAAGCCGTTGGGCACACCCGCCTTGGCGAGCAGCGCCTTGGCCTTGTCGACGTCGAGCTTGTACGGATTCTCCGTGCTGGCACCCAGCAAGCCGACGGGCAGGAAGTTCTGGTGCACGACGCCGATGTTCTTGATCAGCGTGTCGCCGATCGCGGCGTAGTCGACCAGCCACTTGAACGCTTCGCGGACTTCCGCCTTGGCCAGTGTCGGGTTTTTCTGGTTCAGGCTGAAATAGTAGACCGTGCCTTTGGGCGTGGACGTGGTCTTGATGTCCTTGTTGCCGGCCAACGCTGCGAGATCCTGCGGCGTGAGATTGCGCGCGACGTCGGCATCGGCCTTTTCGAGCAGCAGGCGCTGCGTTGCCGCCTCCTTCACGTGGCGGTAGATGACGCGCGCGAGCTTGGCCTTTTCGCCGTAGTAGTTGTCGTTGCGCTCCAGCGCCACGATTTCGTTGGCACGCCACTCGCGGAGCTTGAGCGGACCCGAGCCGGCGTAGCTGGTCTTGAGCCAGCCATAACCAAGGTCGTTGTTCTGCTCCTTGGACAGCACCAGCTTCTTGTCGACGATGGCGGCCACATTCGCCGTTAGGCAGTTCAACACGAACGACGGCGCAAACGACTTGTCGGTCTCGATCGTCAGCGTCAACGGTCCCGTCTGCTTGATCCTGTCCTTGACGTTGCTCTTGCTGAATCCGAACTGGGTCAGGATGAAGGCCGGGGTCTTGTCGAGAAGGACCGCGCGCTGGAGCGAGAACACGACGTCTTCGGCGGTCAAGGCATTGCCTGACGCGAACTTCAGTCCGGGCTTCAAGTCGAAGCTGAACGTCTTGCCGTCGGGCGAAACGGTCCAGCCATTGGCCACATCGCCATAGAGCTTGGACGGGTCGCTCACATCGAACCGGACCAGACGGTCATAGGTGTTGCCCATGATTTCGCCCGCCGAGATCTCGAAGGCCTCGGCGGGATCCATCGTGATGATGTCGTCGAAGGCGAACACGACCACCAGCGTGTCTTTGGGCGTGGCCGCCTGCACGGGTATAAAGGTGAGGGCTGCGAGCAGCGCGGAAAGAACGGCGGCTCCAAGCAATCGGCGCGTCATCAGGAAATGCTTCATCGGGCATCCATTCGGATCGGGTCAATGCGAAACCGCCGCTCGGTGGGCGACGGCTCGGGCAGGCTCTAGGCACCGCGGGCAGTGTATACCCGTCCCGATTCCGGAAACAACACGCGCAATCCGCGAACCGTGGGTGCGTGCAATCCGTGGCGGGCGTGGCCTTTTCTTTTCCCCGATTTATATGCTGGCAATCCCGTTCAGGCTGCCGGCGGTGGAACGTCGCCCAGGATCACCCGCACTTTCGCGAGCAGCGCGCGAGGGCTGTACGGCTTGGTGACATAGTCGTCGCAGCCGGCCTCGGCCGCCTTGCGGTCGTCGCCGGCAAGCGCATACGAGGTCACCGCGATCACCGGGATGCGCGCGAGCGCAGGCTGCGACTTGATGCGCCGCGTGGCCTCGTGCCCGTCGATGCCCGGGAGCTGGATGTCCATCAGCACCAGGTCGGGCACCTCGCGCGTCGCGATCGTAACGGCATCCAATCCGGTAACCGCCTCGATCACTTCGTAGCCGGCGCCCGACAACAAGTCGATGAGGATCTGGCGATTGTCCTCGTTGTCGTCCACCACCAGGATTCGCATCGTCATGTCGCAGGAGTTTCCGTGACGGAGGGTGCGGCCGCAGAAACGCTTTGCGGGAGCGCGCGCGGGATGGTGAAGCCGAATGTCGAGCCGCGTCCGACCTCCGACTGGAGCAGCGCCAGCGTGCCACCGTGCAATTCTACGATGCGCTTGGAAATCGCCAAGCCGAGTCCCGCGCCGCCCTTCGGCCGCGTGGTCGAGGTGTCGGCCTGCTGGAACTCCTCGAAAATTCGCGTCCGGTACTCGGGTGGGACACCCGGCCCGGTGTCGCGAACGGTGATCGCGAACCGATCCGCATCGAACGTCACGCGCACGTCGACTTCACCGGCGTCGGTGAACTTGAGTGCATTGCCGAGCAGGTTGACCACCACCTGCGTGACTCGCCGCTCGTCCCCGAGGGCCCGCGGCGTCCCGGGCTCGATCGTTGCGGACAGCTTCAGCCCTTTCTCGCGGGCGAGACTTTCGAGCGAGGTGACCACGGCAGTTACGGTGTCGGACCACGAAAACGGCGCGATGTTGAGCTTGAGCTGACCCGCCTCGATCTTGGAGAGGTCGAGCACCTCGTTGATCAGGCTGAGCAGATGCCGTCCGCTGCGCTCGACGCGCTGCAGCGTACTGCGCACGCGCTCCGGGATCTCGCCGTAGGTCGCGTCGAGAATCAGCTCGGTGTAGCCGATGATCGCGTTCAGCGGGGTGCGCAGCTCATGGCTCATGTTCGCGAGGAAACGCGACTTCGCGAGGTTCGCCGCCTCCATCGCGCTCCGGGCTTCCTCGGCCCGGCCCATCGCGTGCTCAAGGGCTGCGTTCTGCTCCACGATCTGCGTGCTCTGCTCCTCGATCTGCCGCCGCTGCCGGATCAGCTCCCGTGCCTGGAAGAACGCCTGAAACGCCAGCAGCAGCTGAAACAGGAACGCGACGGCGAGCGACAGCACGATGGTGACGAGCGACGTCTGCGTTGCCACTTGCCAATCCGCCACGAACGAGCCGGTCAGATAGATGAGACCTAGCACGCCTAGCCCGGCCAGGAACAGCGGCAAGCCACCGACACCGGTGACGGCGGTGAGAATGCCGGTCGCGAGCACGACCGTCGGAACCGGCCGATACGACACCAGTGGCCCGGTCGCGCCGCAACAGGCGCAGTCGAACATCAGACAGAAATGCGCGGCCCGTTTCTGGTCGGCGCTGATGCGTGAAATCCAGTACGCGGCTTGCGGCCACACGAACGCATAGGCGAACAGCGCCAGCCAGATCCAGGCTGGGGTCGGCTCCTGCCACCGGACGCTCGCGACGATGACCGCCGCCATCGGGCATCCGACGACGCGAACGGCGCGATTGAGCCGCACGACCGGATGGACGTAGGCGGGGTTTGGATCGGCGGTCGGTGTGCCGGCGAGCGTGCTCAGGTTCACCTCCGGTTGCCTTGCCATCGTTCGCGCGACGCCGAGCGCGAACGCAACGTTCGAGTTGCCGTAGACTACCCGATCGTTCGCCGGGCCGCATCCTTCCGCGGCAACTTACACGACATGGGCACCATCGAAAACGCCGCGGCCGCACTGCTGATCGTCGACGACAACGAGGACAATCGCGAGATTCTCGCCGGGCGGCTCGCCCAGCTCGGCTACACGAACATCGCGATGGCGAGCGGCGGCCGCGAGGCGCTCGAGCGCATCGAGCGCTCGGCGGTCGACCTCGTGCTGCTCGACGTGATGATGCCGGTCATCGGCGGCATTGAAGTGCTGGAGACGCTGCATGCGAAGCACCGGCTGGCGTCGCTCCCGGTGATCATGGTATCGGCCGCCTCGGAGCACGAAAGCGTCGAGCGCTGCATCGAGCTTGGCGCGGAAGACTACCTGACCAAGCCGGTGAACGCGACCATGCTGCGCGCGCGGGTCGGCGCGACGCTCGAAAAAAAGCGCCTGCGCGATGATGCGCGCGCGCGCATGGTCGAGCTGGGACACGAGCTCGCGGCCGCACGCGAGCTGCAGCTCGGCATGGTGCCGGTCGACCACGAGCACGACGACAGCAACGTTGCGATGCATTTCCTGCTCGAGCCGGCCGAGGAGCTGGGCGGCGATCTTTGCGACTTCCTGTTCAGCGACGCCGATACCCTGTGGGTGGGTCTCGGCGATGTATCCGGCAAGGGCGTGGCGGCGGCGATCTTCATGGCGCGCACCTGGAGCGTGCTGCGCTCGCTGGCGGGGCGCACGCCGCGGGCGGCGCTCGAGGAAAGCGATCCGGGCCGCGTTCTGATGGCGACCAACCGCGAGCTCTGCAAGGCGAACGAGAAGTCGATGTTCTGCTCGGTGTTCCTGGCCCGGCTCCAGTTGCAAACCGGCGTCCTCGAGTACGCGAACGCCGGTCATTTGCCGCCGTACCTCATGCGCGCGAGCGGGGACGTCGAGATGATCGTTTCTCCCCGACCCGCGCTGCCGGTCGGCGCCATGCTGGAGACGACGTACGAGGCGGGGTCGGTGACGCTGCAACCCGGCGACGGGTTGTTCGTATATTCCGACGGGATCACCGAGGCGACCGACGTCAAGGGTGCGCAGTTCGGAGAAGCGCGGCTGGCCGCGACGCTGTCGGAGGTCAGCCGCATGCACGGCCGCAAGCTGCTCGACGACGTGGTCGGCCGCGTGCGCGAGCATTGCCGGGACGCACCGCAGACCGATGACATCACAGCGCTCGTGCTGCGCTGGGATCCCTGACGGTCAGATCGCGCCGGTCACGCGGTGCCGCTCGCTGCCACCGCCGCCTGGGCGTCGAGCAGCCGCGACAAATACGGCAACTGCGCTTCGGCGGCGCGTTCGCCTTCCTCGATGATGTACGGAATCTTTTCGGTGTCGAACATGCGGATGCGCTGTTTGAACTCCGGAATGATCGGGATGATCTCCGCGTGATGCGCAAGCCCGTGGAACGCGAACTGCGACTTCAACAGATTGTTCGACAGGATCGCGCTCACCTGGAAGGCAAATCGGCCCGCATTCGAGATGTGCTCCTGATACGGGCTGTCGAATCCCATCGCGACGATCACCTCGGCACCCTCGCGCATCGCCACGCCGACGGGCAGCGGGTCCGACATGTAGCCATCGATGTAGAGGTGGCCGTCGATCGGCCAAGGACTGAACAGGAAGGGAACGGCAATGCTCGCGCGGATCGCATCGACCGCGCGGCCGCTCGAGAATACTGCCTGGTTGCCGTTCGCGAAGTCGGTCGCGGTAAGGAATAGCGGCGTCCCCATCGCTTCGATGCGCGAGTCGCCGAAGGCCGCGTTCAGCCGCTCCATCACGAGCCGGTCGTCGCGCAGGCCGAAGCGGGCGTCGAATCCGAACAGCCGCGGAAACGCGGCTTTCAACCAGGCCCGACGGTTGTGCTGGTCCGTGATGGTGCTGGTCCACAGCTGCTTCGTCATCTCCGCGGCCTCCGCGGTGGTGCGTCCCGAAGCGAGCATGGTGGCGTAAAGGCAGCCCGCGCTGCATCCGACGAGCATGTCGATCGCGATGCCGGCGCGGTTCAGGACATTGACGAGGCCCAGCGCAGCGGCGCACTTGACGCTGCCCGAACCGATGACGACGGCAACGCCGCGCTGGTGCCGATGTGAAGAGTTCATCGTGGCAATCTCGCGAGAGTCAAGCGGGCTCGGCGAAGCTCACCACGGCCGCCTCGACGTCTGGATAGTACTTGAGGATGCCGGTGAATCCGGACAGGTCGAGCACGCGCAGCACCGGCGGCTGGATGGCCGCGAGCCGCAAATCGCCGCCATGCTGGCGTGCGAGCTTGACGGCGCCCAGCAGCGAGCGCAGGCCCGCACTGCTCGTATAGTCCAGCGCCGAGCAATCGGCCACGAGGCGAACCGCTCCCTCGCTCACGCGGGCAGATAGCGTCCGCATGAGATCGTCGGCCGTCAGCCCGTCGACGCTGCCGCGAATCCCTACGACTGTAATGCCGCCTGACAACCTCAACTCGATTTCCATTTCGATCCTCTTCGTTCCGATGCTTCAGGACTTCCGCTTGACGAGCGTGAGCACGTTGCCGGAGGGAGTGTCCGGCACGTAATCGACCTCGTCCATCACTTTCTTCACCAGGTACAAGCCGAGACCGCCGGCCGGGCGGTGTTCGACATCGCTGGTCAGATCGGGAGACGGCGCGTGCACCGGGTCGAACGGCGGCGCGCGGTCGCGAATTACGATGGTCACCTTTTCGCATTCATCGTACACCGCGACCTCGATCGGACCGGCGGCCTCCCCTCGGTAACCATGGACGATCAGGTTCGTGCACACCTCCTCCATGGCAAGATGCAGCGCGTATTTGGTGTCGGCGTCGGCTTCGATGCGCGCGCACGTGGCTTCGATGAAATGCAGGAAACGCGGCAGGTTCTCCGGTGTCCCCGCGTGGACGACCGTGGCGATGGCGGCGGTCAAGGGCCCCCCACGCTTGCGGCCTCATCGGCAAATTTGGCCGCTGCGCTGCCCCCAAGGGAGCGGAATTCGCACCTTGGGACGGCCCGGCGGCGCTCATGGGTCCTCCCGTGCCGAGATCCGCGCGGTCCGCCGCCTAGCCTCGTGGCCACTGCTTCGCGCTCGATGATGTCACCGGTCGACCCTCGAACCCCCGGAGCCGAGCTTAGGTGATTGGCGGGGGAGCATGCAAGCGCGACGGATGGTCCTGGAGCCGGCGTACAGGGCGCGGGCCTTGATCCGAAGAACAGCCGGGACTTGCGGGGGCGCGGCTTTGCCCTATGGCGCGTCGCCCCGCGCACCTGCGCGTTCGCGCGAACCTTGCGGCGGTCAGAGCGCCGCGACGGTCAGTTCGGGCGCGATGGCCCGGAGGGGTTTCGTGGGCGCGACGACCTGGAGCTCCAGCGGCTGTCTTTCCTCGCGCAGGCTTGCCAGCTGCTCATTTTCCAGGCGAACCCGTCTTTCCTGTTTGCGCACATTCTCCAAATGCAACTGCTCGAGCCGCTCCCGCTCGCGCTCCCGCTGGCGCTGCAGCTCGCGTTGCCGGGCAGCCTGCAATTCCTGTTCCGTGGGTGCGTCGGCCGGCTCGTCGAGTGCGAACGATGTACCGGCGACAGCAGCGGGCTCGCCGCGTGCGCTCTTGAGCTTGATGTTCAGGCGCAGCTCATTGGCGGAATCGGCGCTGAGGAGCGCGTCCTCGTAGCCGATGTGACCTTCGTTGTAGAGACCGAAGAGCGACCAGTCGAAGGTGCGCATGCCGAGCTCCCTCGATCTTTCCATGATCGCCTTCAGCTCGTAGAACTCGCCGGCGAGGATGCGATCGGCAATGGTCGGCGTGTTGATCAGGATCTCGACGGCCGGCTTGCGCGTCTTCCCGTCCGCAGCGGGGACCAGCCGTTGCGAAATGATCGCGCGCAAATTGCCGGAGAGGTCCAGCAGCAATTGCCTGCGGCGCTCGTCCGGGAAGAAATTGACGATGCGATCGAGTGCCTGGCTGGAACTGTTGGCGTGCAGCGTGCCCAGGCACAGATGGCCCGTCTCGGCGAACGCGATCGCATGTTCCATCGTGTCCGCATCGCGAATCTCCCCGATCAGGATGACATCGGGGGCTTGCCGCAGCGTGTTCTTCAGCGCGTGATGCCACGAGTGCGTGTCGACTCCCACGTCGCGATGCGTGACGAGGCAGCGCTGGGACGGGTGCACGAACTCCACCGGGTCCTCGACCGTGATGATATGACCCGCGGAGGAGCGGTTGCGGTGGTCGATCATTCCGGCCAGCGACGTCGATTTTCCCGATCCGGTACCACCGACCACGAGCACCAGGCCCCGCTTCTGCATGACGATCTCCTTGAGATTCTCAGGCAGTCCGAGGTTGTCCAGAGTGGGGATTTCCGAGGGTATCGTGCGGAAGACCATCCCGATCTGCTGCTGCTGGACCAGGACGTTCACACGAAAGCGCGACAGGCCGGGAACGGAAATGGCGAAATTGCATTCGAGCTCGCGGGCGAACTCCTCGCGCTGGCGCTCGTTCATCATGGCGTGGGCCAGCCTGCGCGTGACTTCTCCGGTGAGCTTCTCGGACAGCATCGGATGCATGCTGCCGAGAATTTTCATGCAAGGCGGGAAATCGCTCGCGATGAACAGATCGGAAGCGCCTGCCCGGATCGTGGCGGCCAGCAGCCTGTGCATGTAATCGTGCGCTTGCTCGTCGGTGACGCTCAGCATGACGTTCCTTCGGTTTGTCGCCTCGGCCCTCGCAGTGCGCGAGCGCGGTCGGGATGTGCGTGGCAATGGCAGTAACGTGGCCCCCATTGTGCCTACAAGTACTCGTCGAATCTGTAGGTATGAGCCCTTGTAAGTATGTCCCCGGATGTGGCGACAGGCGATGGGCACCGCGGGCGCGCGGAAACACTAGGCCCGACGCTGAAATCGCCCTAATATCTGCGGTCCGCCCACGGATTGCGACCGCACGATGGCCACCGACTTTCTGAAGGAGCTCGAGGTGCAGCGCGGCTACCTGCTGCGGGTTGCCCGGCTGCAGTTGAGGGATACGGCGCTGGCCGAGGACGTTGTACAGGACACGCTGACGGCAGCGCTGACCGCCCAAGGCAGCTTCAGCGGCAAATCCAGCGTCAAGACGTGGCTGACCGGGATCCTGAAGCACAAGATCGTCGATGCGATCCGGAAGAAGCAGCGCGAGCCTGTCGCGGCCAGCTCGCTCGACGACGAGGCCGATCTCGAGGATTTCGAGGGGTTGTTCCGTGAAAATGGCGCGTGGCAGGCCCCGCCGGCCGACTGGGGCGACCCCGAGCAGGCGCTCAACCGGCGGCAGTTCTTCGACATCATGGAGTTCTGCCTGGAAAAGCTGCCGCCCAATACCGCCCGCGTATTCATGATGCGGGAGGTGATGGAGCTCGAAAGCGACGAGATCTGTAAGGAATTGACGATTACCGCGAATAACCTGTGGGTCATTCTCTATCGCGCCCGGATGTCGCTGCGCGAATGCCTCCAACTCCATTGGTTCGCCGACGGCGCGCGGGCGTAACCGCGTTTTTGAGCGCCGCGTCGACAGGTCATGAATTCATTCAAACGACTGATCGGTCATCTCGTTTCCTGCAAGGGCGCCTCGCATCTTATTTCGCAGATGCGGGATCGCGAGCTGACGGCCGTCGAGCGCTGGAAACTCAAGTGGCACCTTGCCGTCTGCACGATGTGCATGGCGTTCGAAAAGCAGATGCGCCTCCTGGGCGAGGCGATGCGCCGCTATCGGCAATAGCCGCCGGCGACGCCACGCGCGGGTAAGATCGGCACCATGGACCTGGTGATTAACGGAGAAGCACGGCGCCTCGATCCGGCGCCAGCGACCGTCGCCGATCTGGTCCGCGCGCTGAGCCTCGAAGGCAAGCGGATCGCGGTCGAGCGCAACGGCGAGATCGTTCCGAGGAGTCGCTATGCGCAAACGAAGGTGACCGCCGGCGACCGCCTGGAAGTCGTGGCCGCGGTTGGCGGAGGTTGAAACGCCGCCGTACGCACCGGCGTAAAATAGCGGGATGAACGCACCCGCCGAACCTGCTGCTTTAGCTGATCCACTCGTCGTCGCCGGCCAAGCCTACCGCTCACGCTTGCTGGTCGGCACCGGCAAGTATCGCGATTTCGCGCAGACGCGCGACGCCGTCGTGGCGTCCGGTGCGCAGATCGTCACGGTAGCAATCCGGCGGACCAACCTCGGCCAGGATGCGAGCGCGCCGTCGCTGCTCGATGCGCTGCCGCCGTCGGAATTCACGTACCTGCCCAACAGTGCCGGCTGCTACACGGCGGACGACGCGGTGCGGACGTTGAAGCTCGCGCGCGAATTGCTGGACGGCCACGCGCTCACCAAGCTTGAAGTGCTCGGCGACGCGCACACGCTGTTCCCCAATGTGCGGGAAACGCTCAAGGCCGCGGAGCGGCTGGTGGCCGACGGCTTCCAGGTCATGGTGTACACGTCCGACGATCCGATTATCGCGCGCGAGCTGGAGCAGATCGGCTGTGTGGCGATCATGCCGCTTGCGTCGCTCATCGGGTCCGGCATGGGCATCCTCAATCCATGGAACCTGAAGCTCATCATCGAGCAGGCCAGGGTGCCGGTGTTCGTCGATGCGGGCGTGGGGACGGCCTCCGACGCGGCGATCGCGATGGAATTGGGATGTTCCGGCGTGCTGATGAACACGGCCATCGCCCTGGCGCAGGATCCGGTGCGAATGGCCCGCGCGATGAAGCTCGCCGTCCAGGCTGGTCGCGAAGCCTTCCTCGCCGGCCGCATGCCGCGCAAGCTGTACGCGGCCAGTCCCAGCTCCCCCACGTCCGGCCTGATTTCGTAATGCCTGGGAACGTGCAACGCGTGCCGCCGCGGGTGGCGGGGCTGCTCGCCACCATCGTCGCGGTATCGCTGCACGCAGCCCCGCCGACGCCTGAGCGCGTGCTCGAGTTGTGCGCGCAGGTCGAAGGGCCGTCGCACTGCGGCCGCCTGGTCGAAGCGGAGCAGCTGAAGTCGTTGCCCAACCTCGCGGTCCGCGACGGCGATACGCTGCGCGTTTCGCTGTTCCCGTCCGGCACGCGCGATTTCGTCGATACGATCGCAAGCCAGAACGAGCGGGCCTACGCGCTGTGGGACTACTGGAGCCCGGTCAACGCCGTCGTGCTGTTCGTCACTGCCGGCGACGAATTGCGGTACGCGGTGTTGCAGCGCGCGACGAGCGCGCTGTCGGTGGTGCCCGCGGAGCCGGTGCTGGGCCCCGATCGGCAGCGTGTGGCCGTCGCCGATTTCTGTACCCGGCACTGCGATAACGAGATTACCGTGTGGCGGATCACCCGCGACGGCTTGCGCAAGGAAGCGAGCCTGAAGCCGGCCGCACCGTGGTCGGACGTGACGGTTGCCTGGAAGGATGCCGAGACCCTCACGATTCAGTACACGCCGCCCGGCGAAGAAAAGCCGCGGACGCAGGAGCGAGGGCTGGCGGACAGGGAATGGAAGCGATTCTGACGTGGCGCGCCTGACCGCGGATGCGGAGGCCGCGCCGGCGTCGGCGCAGCGGCCGGTGCGCAGCTACGTGCTGCGCCAGGGCCGGATGTCGCCCGCGCAGACACGGGCGCTCGCCGAATTGCTGCCGCGTTTCGGCATCGACTATGCGTCCGCGCCGCTTGCTTTCGAGCAAGTCTTCGGACGCGCGGCGCCGGTGATTCTCGAAGTCGGCTTCGGGATGGGTGAAACCACGGCCGCGATTGCGCAGGCGCATCCGCAGGTTGACTTTCTGGCCGTCGACGTGCACGGGCCCGGCGTTGGCGCGCTGCTGAAGCAGATCGATGCGCGGTCGTTGACGAATGTGCGGGCCATAAGGCATGACGCGGTCGAGGTCGTCGCGCAGATGGTTCCCCTCGCGTCGCTGGCAGGCATCCACGTATTCTTCCCGGATCCATGGCCGAAGAAACGCCATCACAAGCGCCGTCTGCTGCAAGCGGCGTTCGTTCACGTACTCGCGCAACGGCTGGCTGCCGGCGGCTATCTGCACGCGGCGACCGACTGGGAAGACTATGCGCAGGATATCCTGGCGACGTTCACGGCCGAGCCGCTGCTCGCCAACACGGCGGAGGGATTCGCGCCCAAGCCCGCCTGGCGTCCGCAAACGAAATTCGAGCTGCGCGGCCGCAAGCTCGGCCATGGCGTGTGGGACGTCCTGTTTACGCGGCGCGAGGGCGTTGCCTGATCACGCGGTCGCTCGCCCAGCGGGAGACGATGCGCCACTGCCCTTCGCGAACGCAATCAGCCGGGTGATCGTGCTGCGTGCGACATCGCGCGAAAAATAGGTACGAATATTGTCGCGGCCACCCGCCGCAAGCAGATTCCACAACGCTTCATCGTGGTACAGCCGGACAATTGCGTCGGCGAAATCCCTGGCACCGTCGGCCACCAGCACATCGCGCTCGGGCACGAGCGACATGCCCTCGATCGAAGGCGTGGTGGCCACCACGGGCAATCCGTAGCTCATTGCCAGATTGATCTTGCCTTTCACCCCCGCGCCGTACCGCAACGGGGCGATGGAGACGCGACAGCCGGTGAAATAGGAGGTGACGTCGGGAACGTAGCCCGTCACGACAAAATCCTCGGCCGCGAGCGCGCGGACATGGGCGGGCACATTGCTGCCGACGATATAGGTGACAACCCCAGGCAGCGCCGCGCGCACGTGCGGCAGCACTTCCTCCGCGTACCACAACACCGCGTCCGTGTTGGGTGGATGCTGGAAACCGCCGATGAACACGAGGCCCGCGCGCTGCTCGAACGGCTGACCCGGCGGCAGCAGCTCATGGATCGTCGACAGCATCAGCACACGCGCGTCGGGCAACAGCTCGGCGAGCAACGATTGCTCGAATGGCGAGACGACGAGCGTGACGTCGGCCTTGCGGATCAGCGTCAGCTCCTCGTCCCGCTTGGCGCGGGCGGCCACGCGCGCGAGCACGCTGCCTTCGAGGTCGGCCTGCCGTTCGCTGCGCAGGAAATGGAGATCGACGGTGTCGAACACGACCAGGGCGCGCGGAGCGAACGCGCGCACTGCATCGATGTGCTTCACCGCGATGTAGTGCCGCGACATCATGACGATGTCGAATTCGGCGCCGCGCTTGGACAGAAGATCCGCGATCGACCGGACGAACGGGTGAAACAGCACTTCGACGCCGCGCTGCTGCAGTTGCGAGACATACGGCTGGCGGTGCTCGAGATTGTCGGCGACGAACGTCACCTTGCAATTGAGCGAGGTCAGGATCTCGAGGATCGCCAGCATGCGCATGGAGCCGGCATCGTGATCCGGCGTCAGCATGCAGGCATCGATGACGAGCACGCGCAATTTGGCGGAGCGATCGCGCTCGAACTCGGCATTGACCCCGTTGGCGCGATGAGTCGCCAGCGCGCTGTCCCACTTTTCCGCGAACGTCGCCTGATTCACCACCTGATGGCGCTTGACGCCGGCGGTTTCGTCGGTGCCCGAAGTCTGGCCCTCGAAATGCACGATCGTCGCGAACGGCTGGTAGTAGACCTTGCGGCCGGCGGCACGCACGGCGAAGGCGAGATCGGCATCCTCGTAGTACGCCGGTGCATAGCGCGCGTCGAAGCCCGAGAGCGCGCGGAACAGCCCGGCGGGGATGGCGAGGCACGCACCCGAACAGTAGTCGGCCTCCCGGACGTAGTTGTATTCGGGGCGGTCGGGATTGTCGTCGCGGCCCCAGTTCCATGCGGACCCGTCGCGCCACACAATGCCGCCAGCTTCCTGCAGCCGTCCATCGGGATAGACGAGCTTGGCGCCGACGAGGCCCGCTTCCGGATGATCGTGGAACACGCGCAACATCGCTTCGAGCCAGCCCGGCGTCACGATCGTATCGTTGTTGAGGAACACGAGGTACTCGCCCTGGGCAAGCTCGGCGCCGCGGTTGGACGCGCCGATGAACCCCAGGTTGGCGGCGTTGCGCTCGAACCGGATGCCGGTCACGGCCGCCAGCGCGGTCGCCGCAGGCTCGGGCGACGCGTCGTCGACGACGATCACCTCGATCATGTCATGCGGCGTATGCGCGTGCAGGCTCTTGAGACACGTGTAGGTGAGCAGCGGCTTGCCGTAGACCGGGATCACGATCGACACCAGCGGTTTGGCCGGACGGTCGAAGGCAAACGGGACGATCTCTTCCTCGGTCCTGAAATGCAACGGGGTCGCGGGTTTGAAGCGTTCCTCCGGACTGACTTTGGCGCGCACGCGCTGCGCCAGAGCCCCCGGACCCTCGTGGCGCAGGATCGAGATCGCCATCGCCGACAATTGCGGCAACCGCAGAATTCCGGATCGCCAGGCGCGAAACCGCGCGCGCATCACCTTGACCTGGTGGCCCGCCGAACGCAATGGTCGGGTCATTCGCCAAGCTTTGGAGTTCTCGAGCTCGTCGATGCGATAGCGCGCGGCGGCGAGCGACGTGTCAAGGTGCGCCGCATGGAGCTGCATCTGGTCGGCCTGCATTTGCATCTGGCCTGCTTGCATCTGCATTTCCGATACCTGAATCTGCGCCGAATGGAACTTCCGTTGCGTTGCCAGCAGTTCGCCGGCCAAATGCTCGCGATCGCCCTGCGCGGCGCGAAAGTGCTCGCGCAGGTGATCGAGCTGCGCGGAAACCGTTCCGATCTGATGCTTGAGCTCCACGCGCGCCGCCGTATGACCGCATTCGACACCCGCGGTGAAAAGCTGCGGCAGCGACAGCGGCACGACCTCGACTTCGCCCTCTTTGAGATAGAACTGCTGTTCGCCGAACGATGGCAACGCGTCCGGCAGGCGGCGCGCGCGCGGTCCGTTCGGCAGTGGGCCCAAGTACAGCGCGCGGTAGCGTGCCGGATCCATCAGGTCGCGACTCGGGTCAGGACGGGCGTGACGGCGGGTGCGCCCCGCTGCGCGATACCGGCGGCGGCGAGCAGCGCGTCATTCCACTTCGCTGGCGCTGCGTTCCACGCAACGGTTGTGGAGCGCGGCACGCCCGCGAGGCGCTCCGGGAAGGCGCCCAGCGCGGAGGCGACTATGGGCACGCCGGACTGCAGTGCGACGGACAGCGTATACGCATAGGTCTCCGGGACCTGGGCGGCGAACAACAACACGTCCGGCTTTTCGGCAGCGATCAACTGCGGCAATTCGCTGTCGATGTATTGGCCGTAGATCGTCAGTGGCATATCCGGCGCTTGCGCAATCGGCTCCGTCGTCGACCCGAGAATGCGGAAAGTCAAAGGCAAGCCGCGTTCGCGTGCATCGCGCGCGCAGGCGGCCACCACGTGCAAGCCTTTTTCGGGGGACAGATTGCCGAGGATCGCGACGCGCGCGATTCGCGGCAGCGGTGTTCCCGCGCTTTCCGGATGAGGCCACACTTCGATCGGAAGGTCGGGAAAATAACGGCGCGTGCGCGTCGCGACGTCCTGCGATGGCGCAATGACCCGGCTCGCGCCGCGCAGCATGCGCCCGAATGCGCCGCGCCACGTCGTGATGTCGATCCCCCATTGACCAGGTCGTTTCGCCAAGCATGCAGCGCAACCGGCGGCGTCGGGTTCGCCGCAGTAACGGCCATCCTCGGTCACCAGGTGATATTGCGGACAGATCGGATGGTAATCGTGCAGTGTGTAATCGTACGGCGCGCCGACCAGCGCGGGCAATTCGAGGATCGCGCGCGGCTGCAGATGGATATGGTGGAAATGCAGGCGCTCGACGCCGATCGTGCGCAGCGTTTCCGCGAGCATCGGCAATTCGGCGGGCAGCGTGAAATAAAGCGCAAAGCTCTCTCCCGCCTGCGGCCACGACAGCTTGACAGTGTCGCCGACCGCGGGCTCGAGAAACAGGACTTCACAACGGGCATCGGTCAGTGCAACAAGATCGTTCATGTAGCGGCGGATGCCGCCGCCCCACGGGTGGGATACGAACACCAGGATCCGTTTTCCCGATTCCGCGAGACGCAGCAGATCGACTCTGCGCGCGAACGGGCGCCCTGGCTCGTGTTCGGCCAGATCCCTTTTCTGCGCAAGATACGATGGATAGAGCTTGGCCAGCGCCTCTTCGGCGCGATAAGCAAGCGCGGCAGCCTCGCGCGCGCCAAACGACGCGTGCCCGTCGTGGCCGACGAACACATCGCCGGCGAGCATGTGGCCGTAGCCGGCGCTGCCCGCGCGCAGGCAAAAGTCGATCTCGACGCCGAAGTCGCTTCCCAGCGGATTGGCGTCGAAGGCACCGACGGCGCTCAGGCAATCGCGCCGGAAGTAAAGGCAGGGGCCGTCGACGGCCGGCAGCGCTGCGGCGTTGCCGGCGTTGGCGCGCGCGAAGAGCGCGTCCAACGTGGCGACCGTGTGGTCGGCAGGTAACGGATTGTTACTGCGTGGGATTGGATACGTCGCGGCGCCGACATTGTTGGTGAACGTGCCGACCACGCCGACGTCGCGCGCTGCGGCGTGTTGCGCAAGGCGGTCGAGCCAGTCGTTCGCCACCTCCGCATCGGAGTGAAGGATCACGGCATCGCGATCGCGATGCCGTCCGAACGCGCGATTCACCGCGGCGGCATAACCCTGATGCGTGGTCTGCTCGATGACCTTCGCGTGTCCGCCAACCGCCAATTCCTGCAGGTAGCGCTTGAGTTCTGCGTCACCACTCGCATCATTGACGATGACGATTTCATAGGGCGTCCGGCAGGTCGAAGCGAGGACGCTGTCGACGCAGCGCCGCAATGCGCCGAGCGCGCCGAATACCGGGATGACGACATCGACGTTCGCCATCACCGCCGCTCCGCCATTCGTTGCCGCACGGCGGCGAACGGAAAGCGCAACCATCCGCGCGCCGACTCGCGGTACGCAAGCCGTGCCCGCGTCTCGCCATGTGCCGCGCGTTCGCGCGCATGCGCTTCGGCCATCTGCGCGTGTGCCTCTGCTTCGCGCGAGAGTCTCTCTTGCATTTGCCGCAAAGTTGTTTCGGCCTGACGCTGCGCGGCTTCGAGTGCCGCATCCAGCGCTGCGATCCGATCGGCCTGGACGATGCCGGCCGCGCGTGCGCTGGCAAGCGCATTGATGGCCGGCACCAGCTCGGCCAGACGATCTTCGGCGATCTTGCGCGCATTGAGCTCGTCCCACGCGAGCTCGCCTTCGCGTGCCAGTGCGCGCATGTAATCGCGCCAGAGCGAGCCTTCGCCGTCGTCGAACAGTGAAATGGCAGGTAACGCCGGCAATGTCGCATCGTCGCCGCCGCACACCACCACGTAGTACATGGGCGGCGCCGGCGCCGGCGACCGGGTGGGCCGGTGATCGGCAAGCGTCAGGAATGAAGTCGTGTTGCTGCCCTGCGCTTCGGCCCAGAGCACCGACTGCGCGACGACGCGCTGCGCATACCAGTTCTGGCGCGGAAAAGCGGGAGCGAGCAGCGCGGCTAGCTCGGCACGATCGAGCTCGCGCACGTGGAACTGGTTCTCCGCTCCGCCACCCTCGTTGTAGACGGGTCGATTGGGCGACGAAATGACGAGGACACCGTCCGCGGTGAGCACGCGCCGGAATTCCGCGAGCATCTGCTCCTGCTCGCGCAAGTGCTCGATGGTCTCGAACGAGACGACGAGGTCGACGCTCGCCGGCGGCAGCGGCAACTGCGCCACCGAGCCGATCGTGAACTGAAGATTAGGCCGCGCGTAATGGCCGGTTGCATGGGCGATCGCATCCGCGGCAATGTCCACCCCCGTCACCGTGGCGGCGTCATGCGCGAGCAGATAGCTGCCGTAGCCTTCGCCACACGCTGCGTCGAGCACGCGCTTGCCGGCGGCCAACGGCGCCACGGCGGCATAGCGGTGCCAGTGCTCGTACCAGATCGGTCCGCGCACCTCCGGCATGAAGCGCTCGCCGGTGAACGTGAGTGTTGCGTTTGCAGAGGTGGATGAGGTCAAGGCCAAGCCGGCTTTGCGAATGGCAACGAGCCCCGGGATCGAGGCTGCGGCCAACCCGTAATTGTAGCTGTCTTGCCCCGAAGGGCGCCAACCCGAGGTAAACCGATCAGGCCAGCGTCAGAATCACCGGCTGGTGGTCGGAAACCTGCGTCTGCGTATCGACATGGATCGATCGCAGCCTCGGCCGCAGATTTTCGCTGATGAAGATGAAATCGCAGTGAAGTTCCGGATCGCCGGGCTTGGCTTTCTCGTAAATGCGAAAGGTCGGCGGATGAGCAATTCCCGGCGATGCGACCTCCCACGCATCGGCCAGCGGCGGGGTGCCGTCGGAGAACGGCGCCGACATCCGCGCGTGCAGCGGGTCGTCCGGCTCGAGGTTGAAATCGCCGGTGATGATCGTGGCGGCCGGCCGCGGCAAGGCCTGGTACGGACCTTCGTCCACCGTGGCGATTCGCGGGTTGTTGGCGTAGCCGAACCCTTCGGCATAGATGGCGCGCAGGCCTTCGACCTGCGCCGAGCGTTTTTTGACCGAGTAATACTCGAGATGCGTGGTGATCACCCGCACGTCGCCGAATGGCGCCTCGACCACCGCCTCGACCGCGACGCGCGGCATGCTCGGCACGGCGTGATCGGCGGGATAGGGCAGCAAATGGCGATATGCCTGCTTCACGGGCAACCGCGACAGGATCATGTTGCCGAAGCGGCGGCGGGGGCCCTCGTCGCTGATCTGGTCAACCGCCACGCCGGGAACCGCGGTGAAACCGGGCAACAGCGATTCAAGGAGCGCGAACTGGTCCTCGCCCTCGCTTCCCGCCAATAGAGGATCCGGATAGTTGTCGGCGATTTCCTGCAGGCACAGCACGTCGAAGTCCGCGAGACGAACGGCCGTCGCGATGACCCGCGCCGGATCGACTTTCTGGTCGACGCCGCGACACCATTGCACATTCCACGTAATCAGCTTCATCGCGCAGTTATCTTATACCCGCGCGCATGAACGACTGGACGAATTGACGTTGAAAGAGCAGAAAGGCCACCAGCAGCGGCGCCGACGTAAGCAGCGTCGCCGCCGTGATGATGGACCAATCGATGCCCTGGTCGGTGGCCGAGAAGACCTGCAGCCCCACCGTCACCGGCCTCGACTCCACCGAGTTGGTGATGATGAGCGGCCAGAGGAAATTGTTCCAGTGATAGCTGACACTCACCAATGCATAGGCGAGGTAGGTCGGTCGCGCGAGCGGCACGTAGACCTTCCACAACACCTGCAATGGCGTGCAGCCTTCGACACGCGCCGCTTCGTCCAGCTCGCGCGGCACGCCCTTGAATGTCTGCCGGAGCAGGAAAATACCGAAGGCGCTCGCCATGTACGGAAGGCCGATGGCCAGGATGGTGTCCTTCAAGCCAAGCGTGGTCATCGTCCGGTAGTTTTCGACGATCAGCACGTCGGGCATCACCATCAGCTGGACCAGCACCAGGGCGAACAGCACGTTGCGCCCGGGAAACTCGAAGCGCGCGAACGCATAGGCGGCGAGCGTCACCAGCACGAGCTGCGCCGCCAGAACCATGGTGACGAGCAGCACCGTGTTGAAAAAATAACGCGCGAACGGCGCGGCGGACCAGGCGCGGGCGAAATTGTCGAGGGTCAGCGGCGCCGACAGATCGAATCGCGTCGAGAACTCGGCCGGATGAAACGCGGTCCAGAATGCGTAGAGCAGCGGCAGCACCCACAGGAATCCCAGCAGCCACGCGGCGCCGGTTTCCAGCGAGCGCGTGAAGCCGCGTGGCGCATAGACCATACTGCTCATACGACCCCCTCGCTTGCGGCTATCGCCGCTGCGCTGCCGCCGAGGGCGGTCAGCTGTCGCACGGTCTTGGGCGGCCCGGCGGCGCTCATTGGTAATGCACCTTGCGCTCGAGGAAATAGAACTGGGCAAGCGCGACCAGCCCGAGCACGGCGAGCAGCACGATCGTAAGCGCTGCCGCATAGGCGGAGTCCCAGAAGCGAAATCCGATCTCGTAGATGTAGTACAGGAGCAGCGCCGTCGCATTGTCCGGCCCGCCGCGGGTCATGACGACGATGTGGTCGACCAGCCGGAATGCGTTGATCACCGCGTTGACCAGCACGAACAACGTCGTCGGCATCAGCAGCGGGAACGTGACGCGGCGGAAAAAATACCAGCGCGACGCGCCTTCGATCGCCGCGGCTTCCGCGAGGTGCGGCGACATCGATTGCAACGCGGCAAGATAGAAAATCATGAAAAACCCTGCCTCCTTCCAGATCGTCACCACCATCAGCGCCGGCAACGCCGTGCCCTTGCTGCCCAGCCAGTTGTGGCTCTGCGTACCGAACCAGCCCAGGAATTTTTCCAGCAGCCCATACTCGGGCGTGTAGAAAAACAGCCAGATATTCGCGACGGCGATCATCGGCAGGATCGTCGGGGTGAAATAGGCGAGACGCAAAATGCCGCGGCCAGGAATGCGCTCGTTCACCCACACCGCCATCACCAACGCGATGACGATCGACGGAATGATGGTCCCGACGGCGTACCAGATGTTGTTGGACAGCGCCTGCCAGAAGATCGGGTCGTCGACGAGCTGACGGTAGTTATCGGCGCCGACGAACACGACGGGACGGCTGCCCTTCGGCGTGGAGAAGAAGCTGTGCCAGAGCGTGGCCACGGCGGGGTAGTGCGTGAACAGCACGAGCAGCGCCATCGCGGGCAGCAGAAGCAGCCAGCCGTACACCCATTGTGCCGTTCGTGTCATTGTTCCAGATCAGCCGATGCCCGCCCTCTCCGCGCGCGGGGAGGGCGAGCCGCATCGGGCGTCTATTTCTTGAACGGCCGCAGAATTCGCTCCGACTCCCGTTGCGCGTCCTTCATGGCCGCGTCCGACGTCTTGGTCCCGGTGAGCGCCGCTTGCAGACCATCGTTGAGGGCCTTGGTGACGCGCTGATTCTCGTGCGTCGACAGTTCGGCTTTGGCGTACGGCAACTGGTCGCGCGCGACCGCCGCCGCGGGAAAGCCGGCCACGTATTGCTTCATCACCGGCGTTTCCCACGCATCGGCGCGCACGGCGACATAGCCCGTATCGATCCCCCATTGCGCGGCGCGCTGGGGCGTGGTCACCCACTTGATGAACTTGAACGCAGCGTCGCGTTGCGCGGGGGTCGACTTCGCGAAGATGTAGAAGTTGCCGCCGCCCGTCGGGCTGCCGCGCTGCTTGCCCGCCGGAAGCATCGCCACGCCGAAATCGAACTTGGCGTTGGTCTTGACGTTGGTGAGGTTGCCGGTGGTGGTCCAGACCATCGCGACCTTCTTCTCGAAGAAGTCCTTGGGCGTGGTGCCCCACTCGACGATGCCTTCCGGGTGGACCTTGTATTTCTTCACCAGGTCGACCCAGTATTGAAGCGCGCCGATCACTTCCGGCTTGTCGTAGTACGTCTCGGTGCCCGCGCTGTTCATCAGGACCGCGCCGTTTTCGATGGCGAGCCCCTGGAAGAGCCAATACGGAAACCCCGACGACGGAATCTGCACGCCCCATTGCGTGACCTTGCCCGACGCATCGCGCTTGGTCAGCTTCTCCGCATACGCGGTCATTTCGTTCCATGTCGCCGGCGGCTTGTTGGGGTCGAGCCCCGCTTCCTTGAACAGCTCCTTGTTGTAGTAGAGAACGATCGTCGAGCGCTGGAACGGAATGCCCCACGTCTTGCCGCCGGTCTGGCTGTTCTCCATGAATGCCGGATAGAAGCTGGCAAGCCACGCGCGATCGTCAGCGGTCTTCACGAGGTCGTCAAACGGCACGATCGCATCCTCGTCGATCAGCGTGAACATGTCGGTCGACAGCAGGATCGACGTCACCGGCGGCTCGCCGCTTTTCACCGCGGTCAGTGCCTTGGTGATCGATTCCTGGTAGCTTCCCGAATAGATCGGCTTCAGCTTGATGCCGGGATTTTCCTTTTCGAAGTCGGCGGCGTAGCCATCGATGATCTTCGTGATCGGCCCGCCCACCGCGACCGGATAGTAGAACGACACTTCGGTTTGCGCCTGCACGGCGGTCGCCGCGACGAATGCACATGCCGCGGCAAGCGCGCCGACGATGTTACGAACGAAACGATTCCCCATGATGCCTTCCTCCTCGATGCGCGGAATGAATCCGCGTTGTTACGCTATCAGCGTTGCCGGCGCGTGACGCACGCGCAGATCATGGCGCACACCGCCGGCATCAAAAAAGTGTTGGGCGCCAGGCGCCCACTTGAGCCAAGTCGCGTCCCCCGCCGACAGGCCGACACTGCCAGGGGCCCGCACCGCGAGCGACTGGCCGCCAAGCCGGCACGTCAATAATGAGTCGCCGCCCAGATATTCGACGCTCTCGACCGCGGCGCGGATGCCTGTCTCGAAACCCAGTCCGATGTGCTCGGGGCGCACACCGAGCATGCCGGTCGCGAATTCCGGCGGGAACACGATCGGACCCTCGGTTCCCGCGATGACGGCGCCGCCCGGCCCCGGCTCCAGCTTGAGCAGATTCATCGGCGGCGTACCGATGAAGCGGGCGACGAACACGTTGGCCGGGGTTTCATAGAGGTGAACCGGTGTGCCGTTCTGCTCGATGCGTCCGCTGTTCAGCAGGATCACCCGGTCGGCCATCGACATCGCTTCGACCTGATCGTGCGTCACGTAGACCATCGTGATGCCGAGCTTGCGTTGCAACGCGCGGATCTCCTGGCGCATCTCGGCGCGCAGCTGCGCATCGAGATTCGACAGCGGCTCGTCCATCAGGCAAACCGGCGCTTCGTTGATGATCGCGCGGCCCAGCGCCACGCGCTGCTGCTGCCCACCCGACAACTGCGACGGCTTGCGCGCGAGCAGCGCGGTCAGGCCGAGCAATTCGGCAACGCGGGCGAGCCGCGACGCGCATTCCTCGGCGCTCGTCCGCCGCACGCGCAAACCGAACAGGATATTCTCGGCCACCGAAAGATGCGGAAACAGCGCATAGCTTTGAAAGACCATCGCGATGTTGCGCCGCGCCGGCGGCAGCCTGGTCACGTCGACATCACCGATCGTGATGCGGCCACTGTCGGCCGCTTCGAGTCCGGCAATCAGCCGAAGCGTAGTCGACTTGCCGCAACCCGAAGGCCCGAGCAGGACGTTGAGCGTGCCCGCCTGAAGCGCAAACGAAATCCCGTCGACGGCGTGCACCTGACCATGGGCGGTCGTCCAGTGCTTGCTGACGTTATCGACGGCGATGGCCGACACTTTCGAAAACTCCGACCCTATTGACCGAAGAGCGCCGTCAGCGCAGCGCCAGGATCCGGGGCGCGCATGAAGGCCTCGCCGACCAGGAATGCGTGCACACCCCGATCGCGCATCATCGCCACGTCGCGCTGCGCCACGATGCCGCTTTCCGTGATCACCAGCCGATCCTTCGGGACCCGCGGCAACAGGTTGAACGTCGTATCGAGCGTGACGCTGAAGTTGCGCAGATTGCGATTGTTGATGCCGAGCAGCGGCGTCTTGAGCCGCAATGCCCGGTCGAGCTCGTCGCCGCTATGGATCTCGACCAGAACGTCCATCCCGTACGCGATCGCGCACGCCTCCAGTGTCGCCATCTGCGCATCCTCGAGCGCCGCCACGATGAGCAGGATCGCGTCGGCGCCCAGCGCGCGCGACTCGGCCACCTGGTATTCGTCGATGATGAATTCCTTGCGCAGCGCGGGTAGCGCACACGCACCGCGAGCGGCGATCAGATATTCGGGGGCGCCCTGAAAGAACGGTCGGTCGGTGAGCACCGACAGGCACGTCGCACCGGCGCGTTCGTAGCTCGCCGCAATGGCAGGCGGATCGAACGTTTCGCGCAGCACGCCTTTGCTGGGGCTCGCCTTCTTGATTTCGGCGATGACCGCGGGTTTCCCGCCCGCGATTCGCGAACGCAGCGCCCGCTCGAATCCCCGCGGCGTCCCGGCGGCGCGCGCGTCGGCGTCCACCGCCGCGAAGGGCCGCGCGACTTGCGCCGCGATGACTTCCTGCGCCTTGGTGGTGACTATCTTCTCGAGGATGTCGCTTTTCGCCATGATGCCTGTCGTCAGGGAGTCGAGGGCTCGGACGCCGCGGGCAGCTGGAGACCGAGATAACGCTCGCCGAAGCCGAGGCCCTTCCAGAACCTGAGGCCGGACGCATTCCAGGCGAGCACCTCGACCAGGACCCGTTTGTCGACCGCAAAAAATTCGGCGCGCATGCGGTGGAACGCGCGCTGGCCCAAACCGATGCCACGGCGCTCGGGAACGACGAAAAAGTGCCGCAGGTGCACACACTCGGGCAGATCGCGAAACAACGCGTACCCGATCGGGCCGCCCTTCGTTTCGAAGAGGCATGCCCGGTAGTCGTCGGCGAGCCACTCGCGCATCCGTTCGCCGAGCTCCACGGTGCTCATGGCATTCTCGTGCCGCTCGTCGCGAATGAGCTGCGCATTGAATTGCGCCAGCAGCCCGATTTCATCGCGGCGCGCGAGGCGAACCGTGAGATCGGCAACCGTCGCCGCCCGGGAGTCCGCCATCACGCGGGACTGGCCGCCAGCTTTTGCGTCGTCGCCACGAAGAGCTCGAGCTTCTTCTTCGCCGCGCCGCTGGCGATCGCGGTCCGCGCGCGGTCGATGCCCTCGGCAATGGACGCCGCCACGTTGGCCGCGTACAGCGCCGTGCCCGCGTTGAGCGTCACGATCTCGCGTGGCGTGCCTTCGATATCGCCCAGTGCCTCCAACACCATTTCCTTCGATTCCGCGGCGTCGGTGACCTTGAGACCGCGATTGGATTTCATCGAGAGGCCGAAGTCCTCCGGATGAATTTCGTATTCGCGGACCTCGCCGTCCTTCAACTCGCCGACCATCGTGGCCGCGCCGAGCGACACCTCGTCCATGCCGTCCTTGCCGTACACGACGAGCACGTGCTGCGCACCGAGCCGCTGCAACACGCGCACATGAATGCCGACCAGATCGGAGTGAAACACCCCGATCAGCTGGTTCGGCGCGCCGGCCGGATTGGTGAGCGGACCGAGGATGTTGAAGATGGTCCGCACGCCCAGCTCGCGGCGCACGGGTCCGGCATGCTTCATCGCGGCATGATGATTGGGCGCGAACATGAAACCGACGCCGGTCTCCGCGATGCAGGTGGCGACCTGCCCGGGCGTAAGCTGGATATTGGCGCCCAGCGACTCGAGCACGTCGGCGCTCCCCGACTTCGACGAAACCGACCGGTTGCCGTGCTTGGCGACGCGCGCGCCGGCGGCGGCGGCCACGAACATCGACGCGGTCGAGATATTGAACGTGTGCGACGCGTCGCCGCCGGTGCCCACGATGTCGACCAGATGCTCGCGGTCGGGCACGTCGACCTTGGTGGAAAGCTCGCGCATCACCTGCGCAGCCGCCGCGATCTCGCCGATCGTTTCCTTCTTGACGCGCAAGCCCACCGTCAGCGCGGCGATCATCACCGGCGACACTTCGCCGCTCATGATCTGCCGCATCAGCGACAGCATCTCGTCGTGAAAAATCTCGCGATGCTCGATCGTGCGTTGCAACGCGTCCTGGAGGGTAATGGACATGATCGGCGATCCCTCTTCAGGGCTGGAGGTCGCGCACTCGGCGGCGCGTCATGTCGACGCGGCAGCCGAGCAAGCCTTGCTCGGCACCGGCTCCGCTCGCATACATTGCTTTCACGAAGTCGCACTGCTCTTTGCGATATTCGGCGAAGGCGCGCATCGACTTGGCCAGCGCCGCGGCGGCGCCAGGACGGCCTGTCGCCGTGTCCAGCTGACGCGCGCGCGCGCCTGCCGCGCCTTCGATCTTGTTCAGCGCCGCCTGCGCCTCATTCTCGGCATCGATAAGACAACGGGTCACCGCCGTGTGGTCGCCCTTGATCATGCATTCGTCGAGCGCACCCGCGGCGGCGAGCGCAGTGCCGAACACGCTCGCGCACACGACGATCAACCATGCCATGGATTTCATCACCGGCTCTCCAGGAAATTCGCGAGCAATTGCTTGCCGTGTTCGGTCAGGATGGCTTCCGGATGAAACTGTACGCCCTCGACCGCCAGCTCGCGATGGCGTATGCCCATGATTTCGCCATCGTCGGCCGTCGCCGTCACCTCGAGCACCGCCGGCAGGTGGCCGCGCTCGATCGCCAGCGAATGGTACCGCGTGACGGCGAACGGCGTCGGCACCCCGGTGAACACGCCCCGCCCATCGTGCGTGACCGGCGACAGCTTGCCGTGCATCACGCGATCCGCCCGGACGATGCGCCCGCCGAAGGCCTGCCCGATCGCCTGGTGGCCAAGGCAAACGCCGAGGATCGGGATCTGCCCGGCAAAGCGCCGGATCAGCGGCACGCTGATGCCGGCCTCGTTGGGCGTGCAGGGTCCGGGCGACACGACGATCTGCGCGGGCGCTAGTTCGGCTACCTGTTCGAGGGTAATGGCGTCGTTCCGGAAGACCTGCACGTCGGCACCGAGCTCGCCGAAGTATTGGACGAGGTTGTAGGTGAAGCTGTCGTAGTTGTCGATCATCAGCAGCATGGTCGGTGCCCTCCCGGACGGCAGCGAACGAAGCGGGCCTGGGTGTCGTCGTGCCCGCTCGGCCGCCCGAAGGGCACGTAGCGCCCCCTCTGGGGGCAGCGAACGCAGTGAGCGTGGGGGTCATCCACCTATGCCTCCTCGTCCAGACCCTGCTGCACCATCTC
>Ga0207689_10000146_pt1 | contig 60575 bp, 56 predicted proteins | sample KBSMisM52_FD_184312 | JGI IMG/M metagenome (GOLD analysis project Ga0207689, IMG submission 184312) | Miscanthus rhizosphere microbial communities from Kellogg Biological Station, Michigan, USA - KBS Miscanthus M5-2 (SPAdes) (version 2) | ecosystem: Host-associated > Plants > Roots >...
GGGTTGCGGCGATGGGCCTGGGTGAGGACGTGAGTTTCCTCGGCCACCGGCGCGACCTGCGCGAGATCATGGCGGTGAGCGACGTGACCCTTTCGTTATCACAGCAACCCGAGTCATTCGGCCGCGTGGCGCTGGAGGCGCTGGCGATGGGCCGGGCGTTTGTCGGCTACGACCATGGAGGCATCGGCGAGCAGTTGCGGCCGGCGTTTCCGGCGGGCTGCGTGACGCTCGGCGACCAGGCCGGACTGCTCGCAGCCACTTTGCGGGTGCTCAAGGAGCGGCCCGTGCCCGGTCCCATCGGCGAGCCCTACACCCTCGACTGCATGTGCAGCTCGACTTTGGCGGTGTATAAGGAACTCGTAACCAAGCCTTGAAGCCGCGCCCCCGGTTCGTTCCGATAGTCCCTTCATGAAATCCCTTGCGATCGTCGGCCTTGGCTACGTAGGCCTGCCTCTATCCCTGCAATTTGCCCGGTCGGGTTGCCGTGTGCTGGGCTTGGACATCGACTCGAAGAAAACCGAGGCGATCAACTCCGGCCGTAGCTACATCAAACACATCACGGCGGCCGCCGTTGCCGAGCAGCGCACCGCCGGCCGGTTCGAGGCGTCCACCGATTTTGCCCGCGCCAGTGAGGTCGAGGCGGTCATCCTGTGCGTGCCGACGCCGTTGAACGCCTTTCGCGAGCCCGACCTGAGCTATGTGCTCAACACCGGCCGCGCGCTCGCCCCGCATCTGCGCAAGGGCGTGCTCGTCGTCCTTGAATCCACCACCTATCCGGGCACGACCGACGGCGAACTGCGCACCGTGCTCGAAGAGGGTTCGGGGCTGAAGGCCGGCGTCGATTTCCACCTGGCGTTCTCCCCCGAGCGCGAAGATCCGGGCAATCCCGACAGCAAGGTCGCCTCGATCCCCAAGGTCGTCGGTGGTCTCACGCCCGCCTGCTTGGACAAGGCCCTCGCGCTCTACGGCATGGCCATCCAGAAGCTCGTCCCCGTGAGCTCCTGCCGCGTGGCCGAGGCGACCAAGCTCCTCGAAAACATTTTCCGTTCGGTGAACATCGCCTTGGTCAACGAACTCAAGGTTGTTTACGGCGCGATGGGTATCGACATCTGGGAGGTCATCGAGGCCGCGAAGACCAAGCCGTTTGGCTACATGCCGTTTTATCCCGGTCCCGGTCTCGGCGGCCATTGCATCCCGATCGATCCGTTTTACCTGACGTGGAAGGCTCGCGAGTTCGGCCAGCACACGCGCTTCATCGAGCTGGCTGGCGAGATCAACACCGGCATGCCCGACCATGTCGTGAAGGTAGCCTTCGAGGCGCTCAACTCCGACGGCAAGGCGGTTAAAAACGCCCGCGTTCTCATCCTCGGCCTCGCCTACAAGGCCAACGTGGACGACGACCGCGAGTCACCCAGCTACAAGCTCATCGAAAAATTCGAGGCGCTCGGCGCCAAGGTCGAGTATCACGACCCGTTCGTGCCGGTCATCCCGCTCACCCGCGAACACGCCGTCTACGCCGGCCGCAAGTCCGTCGCGGCGGTCACGCCCGACTACGACCTGATCGTCCTCTCCACCGGCCACGAGGCCTACAAGGACTTCGATTTCTCCGCCTACCCGATGCCGATCGTGGATACGCGCAACGCCCTCCGCCGCCGTCCGGCCAAATACTTCAAGGCCTGATCCCCGCACGCGCATGACCACACCCAAGCTCGTCGTCTGCATGAAGTGGGGCACCGTTTACGGGCCCGAATACGTGAACATCCTGCACGCGATGGTCGCGCGGAATATCACCGGCGACTTCAAGGTCGTGTGCTTCACCGACGACTCCACCGGCATCCGCCCCGAGGTGCAGTGCCTGCCGCTGCCTCCGCTCGGCTGCGAGATTCCCAAGGACGTTCCCGGCAAGTGGCCCAAGGTCGCGCTGTGGAGCGCCGAGCTCTACGGGCTCAAGGGACTGGCGCTCTTCGTGGACCTCGACTCGGTGATCGTGGACAACATCGACGACTACTTCACCTACGGCGATCCGAACGACGTGATCACCGCCCGCAATTGGGTGCGCATTTTCAAGAAAACCGGCCAGACTTCCGTCTTCCGTTTTCAGATCGGCGGACATCCCTACATGCTGTCGAACCTCCAGGCGGATCCGGCCAACGTCTCCCGTAAATACCAGTTCGAACAGAACTACGTCACCGCCGGCATTCGCGGCGGCATCAAGCTCTGGCCCGAGTCATGGACGAAGCATTTCCGTCTGCACTGCATGGGGGCCTGGCCGATGCGCTACCTGCGTCCGCCCGTGCTGCCGAAGGGCGTGAAGATCGTGACTTTCCCCGGCCACCCGAAACCGATCGACGCTATCTATGGACGCTGGTCGGAAAAGACGCCGGAGCGCCGCCCGCGAGAGCATCTGCGGTGGGTCTGGGGCGAGTTGTGCGCCGGTCGCAAATGGCGCAAGCATCTGTCCCGTTATCTCATGCCCACCGGCTGGGTGAAACAACACTGGCGAGAGTAACGCGTTCATTTTCCGCGCAGCATCGCACGCCTATCAATCATGGCCTTCGACGTCACTTCGCCCTGGGGCACTTTTAAACCGCGCGGCTTGGTCGCATTGTGTCTCGGCCTGATTGATAGGCTCCCGACCGGCGGGTTCTTCCGTCGCATCGCCTTCCTTCTGCGCAAGCCGGTGAAGAAGGGGAAGCAGGCCGTCTATGATCGCGAAATCTGGGGACTGAAGCTGCGCCTCAGTGCGCGCGGGAACCTTTCCGAGCAGCGCTGGCTGACGATGTCCCAGTTTCACGACGCACCCGAGCGCGCCGCGCTCAAGGCGGCCCTTGGGCCCGGCGCGGTGTTCCTCGACGTGGGCGCCAACGCGGGCTTCTACACCTTTTGGGCTCTGGCCCAGCGCCACGCCGGCCTGCGGGCGATCGCGGTCGAACCGACCGAGACCATGCTGGAGCGCGTGCGCTACAACCTCGCGCTCAACCGGCTCGAATCCTCCGTCACGCTCTACGCTTGTGCGGCCACGCCCGTGCCGTGCGAGGTGGTGATCGAGGAGCACGCGGGCAACCTCGGCCAGTCGGCTGTTCGCGTTGGCGGCACGGGGCGGCGCGTGCCGGGAAAGCCGCTTTTCGATCTCTTGCGCGAGGCCGGCGCCACGCGCATCGATGCCATGAAGATCGACATCGAGGGCCACGAGGTGCCGGTGCTGGAGGCGTTTTTCCGCGACGCCCCGCGCACCCTCTGGCCGCGTCTCGTGATCGGCGAAATCGTGGGAGACGGTGGCGGACCGCTACGCGCGTTGCTTACCGGACACGGTTATCGCGTGGAAGCGGGCACCAAGATGAACGGCATTCTTCGCCTGTCCGACTCATGACGGCGTCTCCCATGGATCGGGTGGTGTGGATCGTCAGCGAGGGCAGTCCCGGGCACGTCAGCCAGTCCGTCGGGCTGGCCGAGGCGCTTTCGAAACGCGTTCCGCTTCGCGTCGAGCGCATCGAATGCCGCTCGCGGTTAAACGGCGTGGCCCGGTCTTTGGTCCGGACGTGGATGGGGCGGGGCGGGCGTCCATTGCCCGGCTGGTTTTTAAAGAAGTGGCTGCGCCTGGATTTATCCGCGGTGACCGCGAAGAAGCCCGACATGATTCTGTCGAGCGGCGGGAAAAGTGTGTTTGCCGCGCGTTCGCTGGCGGCCTGCAGTGGTGCGCCCTATGTGTTTTTGGGCGAACGGAAGCCCTATCCTTCGGAGTGGTTCCATACCGTGTTCACGCCGTCGGCCCGCGAAACCGGGGTGAACGACGTGGCGATCGAAATGATCCCGACGCAGGTGACCAAGGCCGGGGTGGAAAAGGCGGCGGCCTCGTGGGCCGACCGGCCGACCGGCCGCTTGTGGGCGATGGTGATCGGCGGCACGTCGGTCAGCCACCGTTATACCGACGCGGATTGGAATGCGTTGGCGGCAGGGATGAATACCCTGGCCCGACGTGAGGGCATCCGTTGGTTGGTGACGACGTCGCGCCGAACGGGTGCCGAGGCCGAGGCGCGGTTGCGTGCCGGTCTGAATTCGACGGTGGTGGCGGCGGCCGTCTGGTGGGCGGAAAAGCCTGAGAAAAAAATGCAGGCATTTCTCGGGTCGGCCGAGTGCGTGTTTGTGACGCAGGACAGCGTTACCATGGTCACCGAGGCCGTCGCCAGCGGCCGGCCGGTGGTGGTGGCGAGTCCGGCGGATGTCAGGTTTCCCATAAATAGTTTTTCCCCGGGGTATTTTGACCGGTTGGAAAACCAAGGTTGCATTCTTCGAAGTGCTATACACGAACTTCATGCCATAAATTATGAGCGACTGGAGAAAATCGCCCCGCCTGCTCAATCAATGGAGCAGGATATGGCCAAGAAACTGATGAGTCGACTCGCCTGGTCCTGATTTCATTAAAGTCACCAGCAAAATCACGCAGGCATCCACTCGTGGATACGTCTAACTTAGCACCTTTAGACCAAGAGGAGTCTCTGTTTTAAAATTTATGATTATTTCGTTATGAGAATATCATTACTGCGCCAGCGGAAAAATAACGACTTTCTCGCATTCATCGAAACACTCTGGCTGACGGCTCGCAATCGATTTTCCCGGCAGTCATGCCTGCGTGCAGGCGGACCTGTTGTAATCTTAACCACTCATGGTCGTCGGCTCGCAACGGTGCACTTAACATTGGAGTCAATTGCACGTGGGCGGGTTAAGCCATCTCGGTTAATATTGGCCCTGGATGATTTAGAGGCCGGGAAAGAGCTTTCCAGGGGTCTTCAGCGCTTGAAGGCACGAGGTCTGGAAGTTGTTTACGGTCCGAACATCGGTCCGCATCAGAAATACTATCTGTATATTAAATCAGCCGTGTTGCTGGATAGTCCATTGGTAACAGCGGATGATGATGTGATGTATCCTTGTTACTGGCTGGATCGTTTATTTTTCGAGTACAGGAAGAATCCTGAGTTGATTCATTGCTACCGTGCCCATCGAGTGATGATAAATGATGGGGAAATAGCCCCCTACTCAGAATGGGATCCATGTCGCAGTGATTTGCCGAGTTTTAAGAATTTTGCTACAGGAGTATCAGGTGTAATTTATCCACCTAAGTTTCAGCTCTGGCTTAAGCATGCGGGCGACGCGTTTAAGAGCTGCTGTCCTCATGCAGATGATATCTGGCTGCATGCGAATGCTATTCGCTGTGGCATAAGAATTCACCAAATAAGTTCCCGGCCAATTCATTTTGTTGGGATGCGTGGAACCCAAGAAATCGCATTACATGCGGAAAATGTTACTGGGTCTGGCAACGACCGCCAAATTGATGCGACTTATACGCACGATGACATGCGCGTCCTTTTGTCTGATTGCTAAGAGAGGGACGGTGGGATCTGCTGGCGGAGTCGGAGGGGCACTCTCGAGTGCAAGAAGCCTTTAGATCCTGATTGAAGCTATGATCAAAATCCTCTCTAGGTGTGGCTTAGTCGAAGCTTAGTTGGTAGTCAGCTCGTTCTGGCGTATTCGGCACATCTAGATCCGCTCTTGGATATTTACGGTCTTGAAGCCCCGCCCCTTCGGGCATTTTGGCTTTGTGCACAAAGGTCACTTCGACCGTGCTGGGGAAGTCGCTTGCCGTGCAGTAGGGGGTGCAGTTATTACCGTGTATATGGACGATTCGAAAGTGGTTATTAAGCTTGTTGATAGCCAAATTGAATTCAGCGGCCTTTTTGTCGAGATGATGGAACTCTATGGCGAGACCGCTGATCCGCTGGTGATTATCAATAATTTGATCCATTACTGCATACTCAGCGCCCTCGATATCCATTTTAAGGAAAATATCGTAATGGGCCTTTGAGGCGGGGATCATCCCTATAAGGTCCTGGATTGATGTCTGGTGGTCGTTCGTGGCAGGAGCCACCATTTTTTGTATGTGGCAGTTTTGGCAACTGTGATAAAGCTCAAAATATGCTTTCAGTGAAATGATCTTGGCCGAGTATTTAATGAACTTCTCCTTGTTTCCCAGTAGTCTGTATATAAATGTCTTACGTTTTGCCCGGCGCATGGCAATTTGAAATTTCTCGGCAGAAACCGAGTGATCTACGCCAATGATGCGAATTTGCGGATTTCTTTGCTTCACACCGTAATCAAATGTCCAGTTTGAGCCAAGGCCAAGCGAGAGAAGTGCGGCTGCTGAATCGATCAGATCGGATGGAACCACGTAGCCACCGTCTGCATTCGGTTCACCTAAGCGGACCAAGTTCTCATATACATATGGTCGGGTGTTTTGGCGATTGATTGTATTCATTTTTCGTTTACTTTTGGTGTGATGCGGATTCCTTATGGATCAGTGTATTTGACGGTCCGAGGGCTAAGGAATTCGGATTCGATTGAATATTATTAAATCAACGCCAATGTTCAGCGACGAAAGGCGCCTGCTTCCATCGTCCATGGGGACTGTGGGCTACATCAGGAGGGAGCGGGTCCCCATGGAAAAGAACTATGGAGGCGCCTTCAGGCACATGTGCCCGACCCAAGCAGGCTCCGGTGATCTCTCCTAAAATCGGAAGTTTTATGCGCCAACTTTTGGCTCCGCAGTGGCGCTTGAAGGAGACGATTTTACCGGCGGGGAAAAAATGATATTCAGGTATGGAGTGATTCATCCATTGTTGATCACCAAAACTGCGATTTTTCCCATGGAATTCATTTATATTTTTTTCCACATCACTGATGAAGCTCGTCCACACGTGTGTGTGAGTTCCTACGCGCACGCGGTAGACCGATGAGTTTCCCCGGATGGAAGACGCCGTCCAATTGCGGGCGATTATAAAATTCGTTTGTGGTTGGTCACATAGAAAATTGATTGAATCAACAATGACCATATCCACATCGAGACAAACGACCAATTTTCCATTTAAGCCGAGGAAGTCCTCTTGGAATGTCATCAGCTTATTCCAGTTGGCGGCAAAGTGATTTGCGGGCAGCGGGTGACATATGATGCCTTCATCCAAGCCGGCGTTGGTGTCGGTAATACAATGAAAGCTATACGGATTGCTTAGGTGGCGTTTCACCATTGCATAGAGTCGGTTGACATAGTCCGGACCGTAGCGTGTTCCCCATCGGTAGCATACGATATGAAGAGGTTCCATGGATGTGTTATATAATGGTGAAACGTGCTTGATTATGTATCAGCGAGTGCAGAAAGGCTGGGTATTTACCGCCAAATCTCCGCGATCCACGGGGTGGGGCGGATTTGTTTGTAGAAGCGCTTGCGGAGTTTGGCTTCGGGCCAGATACCGGCGGCGGCCTCGTCCTGATCGGGCTTGCCGGTGAACGCCACGATCTTGGCGGTGGTCGGCGGACGGTAGGGCGTCAGGAAATAGCGCAGCGGCCACGCGGGGATGAGGCTTTGTTTGAAGCCGATGCACCAATCCAGCGGATACATCGCGAACTCGCCGAGCGTGCGGCTGCAGAATGTCTGACTGTTCACATACTTTTCCAGCATGCCGAGCGGATCGGCGCTGAAACGCTCCCATATCTTGGTCTGCGAGCCGATGTGGTAGCGGAAAACCGACATGTTGCCGATACCCGCGCCGGGCTGGGTCCAGTTTTCGCTGACGATATACTTGGCCTCCGGCTTGTAGTCGAAGAGGTCGTCCACCGAGCCGGTGACGAGCAGATCCACGTCGAGGTGCAGCACCGGACCGGTGAGGTCGTAGAGCGATTCCTTGAAGAGGAACATGCGGCGGAAGCCCTTGAAGCGAAACACCTCGGGCAGGTCGAACTCCGGCATGGGCTTGATCTCGACTTCCTTAACGAGACCGGTCGGATCGTCCGTGATGCACACGAAGCGCAGCGGGCGCTTCGTGTTGCGGGCCACCATCGAGTAGAGCTTGTTGACGTATTCGGGACCGTAGCGCTTGCCCCATTTGAGGCAGATGACGGTTTGCAAAGAAGTGGAATTGGCCATGTGGGTCGGGCGACTGAGTGGGGCAGGGGTAAACTGATTGGCAAGCGCTTTTGCCAACCAAGGCCAGCCGCTGGCTTTTAATCCAGCTCAGCCCGCAGCCACCCGGCGTTTTCCTTGAACCAACGCACGGTGTTTTCGACGCCGACGGCGAGGTCCACCTGCGGTTCCCAACCGAGGCGGGCGCGGGCTTTCTCGATGATGGCGGCGGTCTCGACCATGTCGGCTTGGTGGAACGGCTTGAAATCGAGCACGGCTTTTTTTCCCAGCGCGCGTTCGATGGCGCCGATGAAGTCCAGCAGGCTGACCGGCTGGCGTCCGCCGCCGAGGTTGAAGATTTCGTAGCCGACAGGCTGGAGCGCGAGCACGGTGCCGCGCGCGATGTCGTCGATGTAGGTGAAGTCGCGCTTCTGTTGGCCGTCGCCGAAGACGGTCAGCGGGCGGCCGCTGTCGATCCAGTTGATGAACCGCAGCGGGCTCATGTCGGGGCGGCCGGCCGGACCATACACCGTGAAGTAACGCACGATGCTGACATCGATTTTGTAGAGATGGTGATAGGTGTAGGCCATGACCTCGGCGGCGCGCTTGGTCGCGGCATAGGGCGAGATCGGCGTGTCGACCGGGTCGGTCTCGCGGAAGGGCGGCGTGCGGCCGGCATAGAGCGAGGAGGTCGAGGCGAGGACGAGTTTTTTGCAGCCGCTCTTCCGCATGCACTCCAGGAGGTTCAGGCTGCCCTGGGCATTGGTCTCCTGGTAGATGAACGGATCCTCCATGCTGGCGCGCACCCCGGCGCGGGCGGCCAGGTTGATGACCGCGTCGAACTTGTGCCGGGCGAACACCGACTCGACCTGGGCGCGCGAGCCGACGTCCATTTCAGCGAAACTGAATCCGCGCTGCTGGCGAAGGCGGTCGAGGCGCCAGACCTTGAGCGTGGGGCTGTAGTAGTCGTTGAGATTGTCGACGCCGACCACCTCGTGGCCCTCGGCCAGGAGCAACTCGGCAGTGCGGGCGCCGACAAAGCCGGCGCAACCGGTCAGAAGGTATTTGGCGGTGCTCATGGAGGGAAGTCGCGTGGGTAAACCGGTATGGCGCAAGAGCGGGCAGGCTTAGGCAAGGCTTAATCTGCGCGCTGGGTGGAGCGGCACTTTCCCCTTGCTGGCGGCGAGCGCGCCCCGCGATAGTGACGGTTTAGACCCGCTCCCATGCTCGATCCCAAACTCCTTCGTGAATCGCCCGACATCGTCCGGGCCGCCATCGCCAAAAAGCACCTCTCCGTCGACATCGACGCCATCCTCGCGTTGGATACGGAGTGGCGCGGCCAGCTTCAGCAGGTCGAGGCGTTGCGCGCCAAACAGAAGGCCGCCAACACCGACATGGCGAAGCTCCCCAAGGGCTCGCCCGAGTTCATCGCCAAGGTCGCCGAGATGAAGGCCGTGTCCGCCCAGGTGAAGGAAACCGAGCTCGTCCTCAACGAGACCGAGGCGCGCCTTAAGCAGGCCATGATGACCCTGCCCAACATCCCGCACGCGTCCGTCCCCGAGGGCCGCACGCCCGAGGAAAACGTCACGTTCTCGACCTGGGGCGACATCGGCGCGCTTTCGCCCGCCGCCAAGGCCCACTGGGAAATCGCCGGCTTCGACAAACTGTTCGACTTCGCCCGCGGCTCCAAGGTCACCGGCGCGGGTTTCCCGTTCTACATCGGCGACGGCGCGAAGATCGTGCGCGCGTTGCTCCACTTCTTCTTGGATGAAAACGGCAAGGCCGGCTACGTGGAGGTCAACCCGCCCATCTTCGTCAACGCCGCCAGCGCCACCGCCACCGGCCAGTTGCCCGACAAGGAAGGCCAGATGTATGAGGCCGTCGCCGACGGTTTCTACGCCGTGCCCACCGCCGAGGTGCCGCTCACGAATTTCTTCCGCGACGAGATCCTCGACGAGGCCGCGCTGCCCGTGAAGCGCTGCGCCTACACCCCGTGCTTCCGCCGCGAGGCCGGCAGCTACGGCAAGGATGTGCGCGGCCTCAACCGTCTGCACCAGTTCGACAAGGTCGAGCTGCTCAAATGGGTCCACCCCTCGACGAGCTACGCCGAACTCGACGCGCTGCGCGGCGATGCCGAGCACCTGTTGCAACTTCTCGGTCTGCCTTACCGCGTGCTGCTCATGTGCGGCGGCGACCTCGGATTTTCGCAGGCCAAGAAGTTCGACATCGAGGTGTGGTCGGCCGGCCAGAAGCGCTGGCTCGAGGTGTCGAGCTGCTCGAACTTCGAGACGTTCCAGGCCCGCCGCGCGCAGATCCGTTTCCGCAACGCCGATGGCAAGCCCGAGCTCGTCCACACGCTCAACGGTTCCGGCCTCGCCGTGCCGCGCGTGCTCGCCGCCCTCCTGGAGAACAACCTCCAGCCCGACGGCCGCGTGAAGATCCCCGCCGCCCTCGTGCCGTATTTCGGCAAGGAGTATCTCACCTTCGCCTGATTTGTCTGGAGAACCGGTAGCCTCCATGCCGCGCGTGCCCAAAGTCGATTGGCCTCGCGTGGCGGAGGCTCTCGCCACGCGAATCCCTCGCGCCGCGTTGCATCCGTCGGTGGTGGCGTGGGCGGACGGCCCTGCGCCCGCCGCCCGGGGGTCGTGGGCCGTGGCGTTTTCCGGCGGGGCCGACTCGCTCGCGTTGCTCCTGTTGTTGTGGGCGCATTGGCCCGAACGCCGCGCACGGCTGGTGGCGTTGCACTTTGATCATCGTCTGCGCGGGCGCGCCTCGGCCGCCGATGCGCGGTTCTGCGCCGGCGTGTGTGCTGCGCTAGGCGTGCGTTTCGCGGCCGGCGCATGGGCCGACGCACGCAAGGGCGCCGGCGAAGCCGAGACGCGCGTGGCCCGTTTTGCTTTTTTCCAGCGCGAGCTCGGCCGGCGTCGGATTTGCGCGCTCTGGTTCGGGCACCAGCAGGACGACATCGCCGAGACGCTGCTCATGCGGCTGGCGCGCGGCAGCGGCACCGCCGGGTTGGCCGCGCCGCGTCCGCTCCAGATCCAGCCGGCCGGTCGCGTGCATGTGCGGCCGTTGCTCACCTTGAAAAAGACGGAGATCACCGCGGCGCTGACCGCGGCGGGCGCGGCGTGGCGTGAGGACGCGAGCAACGGCACGGGGGATTATTTTCGCAACCGTATCCGCCATGAGGCGCTGGCCACATGGGCGGCGTCCGCCACCGACCGGGACGCGTTGGCCGGCGCGGCGTTGTCGCGCGAATTGATCGAGGAGGACGACGCGGCGCTGGAGGCCTGGGTGGATGCGCTGGCGCCGCTGTCGGCCGACGGACGGACCCTTGACGTGCGCGTGCTTCAGGGGAAACCCCGCGCGCTCGTGCGGCGTGCGTTGCATCGCTGGTTGGTCAGGCAGGGGGACACCGGTGATCTTTCACGGCAGGGATTCGAGCTGTTGCTGGGGGCGGTGGAGAAGGGGACGTTCACCCGCTTCAGCCTAGGACGCAGGGGATTTGCGGTGATTCGAAGGGGTGTTTTGACCTTCGAGACCGCGGCCAAACGATAAGGAATCGGCTCGCGGACGGGTGCCGCTCACTTCTTCGGGCGCGCCAATTGACTTATACCCGGGAACCCGCACGGTGCTTGTTAAGTCATAATCGTAATGTCCGATCCTAAAAACGACCTCAAGCGCCGCCCTCTTAAAAGCCTGCCCCCGGACCGCTTTCCGGTGAAAGTCTCCCTGATTTGGGTGTCGATCATCGCCGCCGTGCTGGTGCTGTTCTACTTCAGCCCCGCCCGCACCCCGGCGCCCGCGACCCTCAAACTCCAGCAGGTCATCGAGCTGGCCGAGTCGGGCAAGGTCGTCTCGGGCGTGATCCGCTACGACGTTTCCTACGGCCGCAACGGCGCGATCCTCACCGGCAAAATCAACGAGTCCACGCTCGACACCGAGGCAGGCGTGAAGACCGACCAGTTCCGCGCTTCCGGCAATCTCACCGACAGCAACCTCCAGCTGCTGCAGAAGACGAAGGTCTTCGAGGAGCCGGCCGTGTCCAACACCTGGTCGAACATCCTGTTCAACTTCCTGCCGATCGTCCTGATCATCGGCCTGCTTTATTTCCTGTTCGTCCGCCAGCTCCGCCAGGCCGGCCGCGGCGCCATGAGTTTCGGCAAGAGCCGCGCCAAGCTGCTCGCCCGTGATCGCGACAAGGTCACGTTCGCCGAGGTCGCTGGCTGCGACGAGGCCAAGGAGGAGGTCTCCGAGGTCGTCGAGTTCCTGAAGGACCCGAAGAAATTCCAAAAGATGGGCGGCAAGATTCCGAAGGGCCTCCTGCTCGTCGGTCCTCCCGGCACCGGCAAGACGCTCCTCGCCAAGGCCGTGGCCGGCGAGGCCGACGTGCCGTTCTTCAGCATCTCCGGCTCCGACTTCGTCGAGATGTTCGTCGGCGTCGGCGCGAGCCGCGTTCGCGACATGTTCGAGCAGGGCCGCAAGAACGCCCCGTGCATCATCTTCATCGACGAGATCGACGCGGTCGGCCGCCAGCGCGGCGCCGGTCTCGGCGGCGGCAACGACGAACGCGAGCAGACGCTCAACTCCATGCTCGTCGAGATGGACGGCTTCGACACCACCGAGGGCGTCATTATCATCGCCGCGACCAACCGCGCCGACGTGCTCGACCAGGCCCTCCTGCGTCCGGGCCGCTTCGACCGCCAGGTCTACGTCGATCTGCCCGACCTCGTCGGCCGCGAACAGATCCTCCGCGTCCACGCCCGCAAGATCACGCTGGCCGACAACGTTGACCTCAACGTCATCGCCCGCGGCACGCCCGGCCTGTCCGGCGCCGATCTGGCCAACTTGCTCAACGAGTCCGCGCTGCTCGCCGCCCGTCGCAACAAGAAGAAGGTCGAGATGATCGACGTCGACGACGCCCGCGAGAAGGTCCAGTTCGGCCGCGAGCGCCGCCGCGTGATGGACGACGGCGAGAAGAAGCTCACCGCCTACCACGAGGCCGGCCACGCGCTCGTTACCGCCGTCCTCGACGACGGCCTCATGCCCGTCCACAAGGTCACGATCATTCCGCGCGGCGGCAGCCTCGGCAGCACGATGTATATTCCGAGCAAGGACATCCTCTGCCAGGAGAAGAAGCGCCTGGAGATTCGCATCGCCATCGGCTGCGCCGGTCGCATCGCGGAAGAACTCGTGCTGCACGACATTTCCAACGGCGCCTCGGGCGACATCAAGATGGTCACCCGCATCGCCCGCCACATGGTGTGCGACTGGGGCATGAGCCCGCTCGGCATGGTCGCCTACGGCGAGAGCAACGACACCGTGTTCCTCGGCCGCGAGATCACCCGCAGCCAGCCCTATTCCGAGGAGACCGCGCGCAAGATCGACGCCGAGGTGTTCCGCATCGTTGACGAGCAATACAAGCGCGCCACCGAGATCATCCGCGAGCACCGCGTCGCCCTGGACAAGATCGCCGAGGCTCTCCTCGAATACGAAACCATCGAGGGCAAACACGTCCTCGAGATCCTCAAGGAAGGCGCCATCAGCTCCCCGGTTATCCGCGAGCTGCCGCCCGCCCTGCCGGTCCGCACCGACGACAAGGCAGCCAAGAAGCCCAAGGACGCCACCGAGGGCGGCCTGGGCGGCGCGCCCGCCCCGTCGCCGGCCTGAGCCGACGATTCTGATTTATCCGGCGCGGAGGATTTTCCCCTCCGCGCCTTTTTGTTTGGTGTAGGCCCGACCGCTGGTCGGGCACAAAGCCCCCCAACCACCCCGACCGCCGGTCGGGGCTACATTTTCGATCCATGTCTTCCATCGCCTATTCCGCGCTCGGTCACCGGGCCCAGTCGCCGACCATCGCCCAGCTCATGAAGCTGATGCTGGAGAATCCGAAGCTGCTCTCGCTGGCCGCCGGGTTCACCGACAACCAGACGCTGCCCGTGCCGGCCGTGCGGTCCGCCGTCGACCGACTCGCCCAACGCGCCGGCGAACCGGAATACCTGCAATACGGCACCAACCAGGGCCGCCCGAAACTGCGCGCCGCGCTCGCGGACCGGTTGCTCGCCTTGGAGACGCCGCCCGACGCGGACACGGTGCGGAACAATTTCTTCATCACCAACGGCTCCCAGCAGGCGCTTTACCTCGCCATGCAGGTGCTCTGCGACCCGGGCGACATCGTGCTCGTCGATCGCCCCAGCTACTTCGTGTATCTCGAAATGCTCGTCGGTCTCGGCGTGCAGGCGCGTTCGATGCCGGTCGCTGCAGACGGCCGCATCGACGCCGCCGGACTGGACGCGCTGCTGGAGTCGCTGCGCGCTCGCGGCGAACTCGGCCGGGTGAAGGCCGTGTATTTTGTCAGCTATTTCTCCAATCCCTCGGCGCGCAGCCTCGACGAGGCGGAGAAGAACGCCATCGCGGTCGCGCTCACCAAGGCCGGTGTGATCGTGCCGGTGGTCGAGGACGCCGCGTATCGCGAACTCTACTACACGCAGCCGCATCCGGCGCGCAGCGTGTTGAGCCTGCCGGCCTGGGCAGCGTTTCCGAAACTCTACCTCTCGACGTTGACCAAGCCCTTCGCGAGCGGACTCAAGATCGGCTACGGCACCTCATCCGACTCCGGACTGCTGGCCAAGATGCTTCACGTGAAGGGCCATCACGACTTCGGCACGGCCAACTACAACCAGGCGATCTTCGAGGAGGTGCTGGCCGTCGGCGGACTCGACGCGCAGCTCGCGGTGATCCGTCCCGGCTACGAGAAAAAGATGCGCGCGCTGCACGGCGCGCTGACCGAGGCCGGCCTGCCCGCGCTTGGTTGGAAATGGGTGGTGCCCGGCGGCGGACTCTACCTGTGGCTGGAAGCGCCGGCCGGATTGGACACGAGCATGGAGTCGGCGTTCTGCCACGCGTGCGTAACCGCCGGCGTGCTCTACGTGCCGGGCGACCTGTGTTTCGGCGACGATGCACCGAAGCATTTCATTCGTCTCAGCTTCGGCGTGCTGGGCGAAGCGGATCTGATCGAGGCGGGTCGAAGGTTCGTCGCGGTAGCGAAACAATTTTAACCACCTGCGCGCTGGCTCGGAGCTACTGCCTCGGCGGGGCTGGGTTTTGCATTTTCTTGCAGCTAAAACGCCGATCTTTACTTCGCCGATGGGGACGCCGGCGACACGGGATCGATTTGGGCGGTGGCCTCGCGGAGCAGGATGCGGGCGTTGGTCCAGTCGAACCGGAATTCATTTCTCGCCGGCCCTGCATCCATCGGGACAAGAAACGGGCTTCGATCAGATCACAGGCTTGTTTCAACGCGGGCCGGGCTTCGGCACTCCGATTCAGGTGTTGCGAAGACGAGGCGGCTGGAGGCAAGACGCGGGCGATTGTAATCTGGATAAGCCTCGCAGCGTCGAACCCAGGCGAGGGCATCGGTGTAGCGACCTCACCTATATTCAAACAAGGAGAGGGCGAACGACCGCCTGGCGAACATGTTCGGATTGGGGCGGCGATTGGTGCCCCAAAAACCACCTCCGGCCTGCATTATCAGAATTTGTGCCAGTGGATGCGGCAGACCTTGCCAAAAAAAGCCGCGAGCGCCGGTGGATGGAGGATGAACTCCATTCGGCGGCGATCGCGGCCAGGAGCGATCCAGATCGCCCCTCCGATATCGTGGGATTATTTCAGGGTGATTTTGAAGACGATGGCGGCGTCGGAGGCGGGCTTGGCGGAGGCCGGCGTCACGCTGAGGGCGTCGGCGCCGAGGGACCAGATGAGGGTCTCGGTCGAGCCGAGCTGTTCGACTTTGGCGATGGGGCGGTCGAGCAGGCCGGCGGTTTTGCCCAGTGATTTGAGGGCGACCGGGCCGGAGGGCAGGCCGCAGACGATGGCGTAGATCGTCTTGCCATCCTTGGACATGGTATAACGGATGTCCTCGGCGGTGAAGGGCTTGCCCTTGCCTTCATTGAAACCTTGGGAGGAGAGGGCGTTGCCGGCGCTGGCGGGGCCTTCGCCGAAGGTTTTCCACGGGCGGGTGGCGAAGATGGATTCCTTGTTCACGTCCATCCACGCGGCGATGCCTTCGACGACTTTGACTTCTTTCTCGTCGATGGTGCCGTTGCCGCGGACGGGGACGTTGAGGAGGAGGTTGCCGTTTTTGCTCACGATGTCGGCTAGCATGTGGATGACGGTCTTGGCGCTCTTGTAGTGGTTCCGGTCGTATTCGGGTCGGCTGTAGTGCCAGCCGCCGATGCAGGTGTCGGTCTGCCAGGCGAAGGGCAGGATGGAGTTGGGCACGCCGCGCTCGATGTCCCAGACGAGGGCCTTGCGCTGATCCTCGGTGAGGATCTTGCCGAAGAGCACGCCGGCGCCGGATGATCCGGGTTTCTTGAGGTTGGTGTTGTAGAAGTGGGCGGCGATCTTGAGGCCGGCGTCGGAGACGGGCCAGAGGGGGAGGGTGGTGTCGTCGAAATAGATGAGGTCGGGCTGATATTTGTTAATCAGATCGACGGTGCGGTTGTAGAATTTATCGCAGTAGGCTTGGTCGGGCTGGCTCACGCCGCGGCCCCAGTTCCAGCGGGCATGGATGGAGTTGCCTTTCTCGAAGCCGGGGCTGGGCTGGTGGCGTTGTTCATAGAGGTCTTGGGGATCGAGGCCGTCCCACCACTTGCCTTTGCCGTCGGCCTTGGCGAGTTTGCCATCGTAGGGGACGCCGGCTTTATCGCCGTTTTTGTCGGCGCCTTGGGCAACCTCATACCAAGACCAGGCGTGCGCGGCGTGGATGCTGACGCCGAAGGGCAAACCTTGGGCCCGGGCGGCCTTGGCCCAGCCGGCGATGATGTTTTTCTGCGGGCCGATGGCGACGGAGTTCCAAGGCTGATACTTGGAGTCCCACATGTCGAAGTTGTCGTGATGGTTGGCCATCGCGAAAAAATATTGGGCGCCGGCGCGTTTATAGAGGGCGACGAGTTTCTCGGGTTCCCATTGCTCGGCCTTCCACGCATGGATCACGTCTTTGAAGCCATAGATGGATGGATGGCCGTAGCGCTGGACGTGGGATTTGTTTGGGCCGGAACCTTCCACATACATGTGACGTGCATACCAGTCGCCCTCCTCGGGCTGGCATTGCGGACCCCAGTGGGCCCAAATGCCGAACTTGCGGTCGCGGAACCACTCGGGGACCTCGTATTGGGAGAGGGATTGCCAAGTGGGCTGGAACTTGCCCGGGGCGACCGGCTCGGCCTTGGTGGAGACGATGACCGCGGGTTTGAGGTCGCTGGAAAGCTCATCTCCGGCGAAGAGGCTCGCGGCGGAGGCGAGCAGGAGGGGGATGGAAACGAATAGAGGGCGCATAAAAGAAAACTGGGTGCGGGGAGGTTTAGGGTGATTGTAACAGGAGAAGCGTCGTCTATGCGGAAAAGCCGCCAGGTTTTGAAAAAAGATTTCGCCGGACATTTGAAGGAGCGGTCCAAAGCGACGATGCAAGGAGAGCGGCTACGGCTGATCACGGACGGTGGGCACGGCGTGGGACTGTTGTGGCGCGGGATTGGCCGGGTGGCGGGGTGGTAAGCGCATCAAAGCGTTGAGCGAGTCAGCTTCGTTCAAAAGCAGCTTGGCGAAGGCCCAGTCATACCAAAACCCATCGCTATTGCCGCCCTCGCCCAAGTCGTCGGCGAATTTCGCCTCGATATCCGCGTGGGCGGCGGCAAGCAGCGGGGAGGCGGCGTCCCGATGTCCTTCTTTCAACGCGCACAAGGCGAGCAAAACGCGTTTGCTGGCGGTGAGCGCCGACGTGTGGACGTCCTCATTGTAACCGAGCTCCGCCGCCTGGAGCGCCCCGGGGATGTCTCCCTGCCGATATCGCCAGAGGGCCACGGGCAGGGATGCCCACCCGGCGTGATTAGAGGGAAGGGTGGAGAACCAGTGCTCGACGCGTTCGGCGAGGGGGTGCAGGCGTTGTTGCAACCGCGCGTCGGCCGGTCGCAGCAGGCAAAGCTTGAGCACGCGGCCCACCGCGTCGGCGTTTTCGTCCATGGCGAAGCGTTCGGCGTGGTCGTGCCGGAAGCTTTCGTAATCGGCGAGCTTGTCGCTCATGAGCAAGGCAACCCCGTAGGCTTGATGATCGAGTGTGACCGACTTCCACGAATCGAGCCGGCCCACGCGATCGACGACCGCGAAGCGGTCCGACGCTTCAGCCCAGCGCTGTTGGACGGCCAGCCACGTGCCGATCGTGCGGTAGGCGGTGAGACCCTCGAAGGAGGGGCGGTCGGGCGGGTGGCGCACGGCGGCCAGAAGGGCGTTGGCCTCCTCCATGCGGTCTTCGCGGGTGAGGAAGACCGCGTTGGAGATCTTCTCCGCGTCCTCGGCGACGGCGCGCAGGCGGGTCTGTTCTCGCAGCGCGGCGCGTTCGCCTAGATAAAGCCAGGTGGATGTACCAAGCCCCCCGAGGAGCGTGGCGAGGATCGCGGCGCCGGCGGCGAAAGCGAAGCGATGGCGGCGCACCAGTTTACCCAATTGATAAAAGCCGCCCGGGGGCCGGGCGGCCACGGGTTCGTCGTCCAGATAACGGCGCAGGTCGACTGCCAACCCTTGCGCGGTGGAGTAGCGCCGCCGCCGGTCTTTGTCCAACGCGCTCATCACGACCCAGTCCAAATCGCGTCGCAGCGTCGCGATGATCGCGGCCGGCGTGCAACGGCAGCGGGCGGCGATCTCCGCCAAGTCGGCGTCGGGCAGGCTTCTCAACAGAACCGACGGCGCGGGCGGATCGACATCCCGCAAGGTGCGGCGCAGCGCGTCGAGACCCGCGTCGATGAGCTGTTTCGAGTCAAAGGGCGGCCGGCCGGCGAGCAATTCGTAGAGCAGCGCGCCCAGGCTGTAGATGTCGGCCCGTGTATCCACGTCGGCACGACCGGGCTCGGCCTGCTCTGGGCTCATGTATGCGGGCGTGCCGATGAATTGATCCGGCCCGAGGGTGACGCTCGTCTCGTCGGCGGCGCGGCCGGAAACCGCCTTGGCGACGCCAAAGTCGATGATCTTGGGCGTGGCGACGCCGTCCTGGAAGGCGACGAGCACATTGGACGGTTTGAGGTCGCGGTGAAGGATGCCCTTTTGGTGGGCGTGTTGCACGGCCAGGCAGACTTGGATGAACAGCTCCAGACGCTCGCGCACGGACAAGCGCCGGGTGTCGCAATAGGTGGTGATGCGTTCGCCGGTCACGAGCTCCATGGCGAAGAAGGGCCGGCCCGCGTCGGTCGCGCCGGCGTCGAACACGCGGGCGATGTGCGGATGATTCATCATCGCCAGGGCCTGCCGCTCCAGTGCGAACCGGGCGATGACACGTTCGGTGTCCATGCCCAGCCGGATGACCTTGAGCGCCACCTGCCGGCGCACGGGTTCGTCCTGCTCGGCGAGATAAACGACCCCGCAGCCGCCTTCCCCCAAGCGGCGCAGGATGCGGTAGCAGCCGATGCGCGCGGGGTCCGTTCCGGTCGTCGCCGAGCCCGCCTCGGCAGGGTGGGAGGCGGGTGTTTTGGGCGGAGGCGCGGTTTCGCCGGAATCGGTCGGAACGGGCGGGACGAACGCGAAAAAATCCACGGCGCGCAGATGCGCCGCGAGCAGGGCCCCGAGACGCGCACGCAGGGCGGGGTCGGAGGCGCAGGTTTTGTCGAGGAACGCTTCGCGCAGCGCCGGATCGGGTAGTTCGAGGGCGGCGTCGAACAGCGCCCGCTCGATTTCCATGTCGGTATCGGGGTTCATTGCGATTCCTGGATGAGGCGCATCAACCGGGCCCGGGCGTAGGTCCACTGGCGTTCGACCGTGCGTTCGCCGATGCCGAGGATGCCGGCGATCTCGCTGCTCGTGTAGTTACCGAAAAACTTCAACGTGACCACGCGGGCGCCGGCGGGGTCGAGCTGTTCGAGGCGGGTGAGCGCGGCGTCCACGAGGAGCACGCGCTCGTCGGGCCCGGCGGCGGCGAGGTCGATGTCGGCGAGGTCGATATGCACGAGGTTGCCGCCGCGTTTGAGGCGGGATTTCTGGCGCGCGTAGTCCACGAGAATGCGGCGCATGGCCATGGCGGCCACGCGAAAGAAGTGGGCGCGATCCTGCCAGCGACGTTCGCCCGGACCGGACAGACGCAGCCACGCCTCGTGCACGAGCGCGGTCGGCTGGAGCGTGTGGCCGGCGGATTCCAAAGCCATGCGCGACGCGGCGAGACCGCGCAGCTCGTCATAGACGAGGGGCAGGAGTTTTTCGCCCGCCAGCGCATCGCCGCGCGCGACGGCCTCGAGCATCAGGGTGACATCGTTTCTCAAGGGATCGGCGGACATGGGGAGGGGCGCAGCCGATGTTGTGTGGTGAAATCCACATTTGCCAAGACAAGCGCTTCAAAACCGAAAATCACCGTCGCGATCAGGCGAATGGGAATTCCTCCGGAAAACAGTGCGGGACGCCAAAATGGACAGAACGTTTCAACGTCGAGGCCACCAGCTTTTCACATGCGATCCCACTCGATCCGGTTTTTGCGGCTGAGATCGAGGGTGCCGGTGACGTAGTCAGATTTTCCACCAGCACGCCACCGCCGCCCGCCTGCGAACACGCGTCGATGGCCGCGAGGGATAATCCAAGCGGCAGCAGAAGGATTTTTTATCGCAACGTGGGATTATTTCACTGCCGCCATGGCACCAGACTCCGACGAGGACGAGGTTTTGGGGAAAGGTCATGGTTAGCCTGGGTGTTAATCCGAGAGCCTGCCGGTGGCGGAGAATTCCGAGAGCGCGCCTGGCTTGCCGGCGGGCGCGCCGGTGATGGTGACGCGCACGAAGCGGCCTGTCGCCCCGGGCGCGGACTTGTCGGTGCGGTCTTTGCCGCTTGCGGTCGCGTGGGTTTGATCGACGGAGGGCCGCCAATCCGCGCCGTCCTGGGAAACGTCGATGCGATAGCGCCAAGGGCCATCCTCGGGGAACGAGAGCGCGAATTTCTCGATCACGACGATGCGCTCAAGGTCGATCTGCCACCAGGAGTCCGGCGCCGTGTCGGCCGCCTGCCAGAACGTCGAGGGCTTGCGGTCGTTGGCGAGGCCGCCGCCGTGGCCGGCCGCCTCGCTGCTCGCGCGCGTCGGGTTGTTCGCGCCATAGGCGGTCGCGGTGCCCCGGCCATTGCGCTCGGTCACCGGATGATATGCGCGGGTCGTCACGGGCGGGGTTTTGCCCGTGATGTAGGCGGGGCCGCCTTTCGACGTGATCGTGATAGTCGCGTCCTTCAAACCCGGCGATGTGGCGCGGATGAGCGTGGTGCCCGCGTGATACGAGCGGAACTCGATGGCCGCCCGGCCGTCGCGAATCGCAATGTCCGAGTCGGGCGCGAAGGCGATGGCCGGGCCGGTGGGGAACTCTCCGGGGCCGGACTCGATCGTCAGCGTGACCGGCACGGAGTTACTGGTCGGTTTTTCGGACGCGTCCACGACCGTGACGACGAGGAGCGTGTCATCGGTGCCATCCGTGCGCTCGAGCGTGGTCTGGCCGGCGTCGAGCTTGAGCCCGGCAGGCTTGCCCTCTTGCGGCCACTCGGGCGGGGCGATGTGAAGGTATTCGTTGCGATACCAATACCACTGGCGTTTCGGTAGTCGGAAGTAATCCACCATGCCCATCCCGCCGAAGCGGCGGCCGGCGATGCTGCCGTGGTCGAATCCGCACCAGATGGACTCGCCGCTGCGCCAAGGCAGGCGCCATGAACCGGCGACCTTGGGGTCGATGCCGGGCGTGTTCGGAAGGTCGCCCCAGCCCGCTTCGAACTTTCCGGGACGGTCCAGCATGGTCGAACCGTATTCGCTCACCATGCTGGGCAGGCCGGGATTCTGGTATTCCTGCAAACGCGCGCCGTCGCCGTTGTAGCCGGCCACGTCGCCGAGCTTGTCAATGCCGCCGCGCTGGCAGCCGCCGATGGCCGCGGGCCGCGTCGGGTCGAGCTCATGCGAATAGGCCACGAGCTCCTTCAGGAATGTCCTGACCTTCGGCATGACCGCGGCGTCCGAAAAGAACGGCTCGTTGCTCATGCTCCAGATGATGATCGAGGGATGGTTGCGGTGGATGCGGATCATGTCGCGCAGGCTCGCCTTCACGCTTTCCTCGAACGGTTTCTCGTCCTCCGGGTTCACCGGATACGCGCTGCAATCCCAGTAGCCTTCGCCCTTGAAGCCGCCCGTGCCCCAGAAGCAGTTCTCCGACCAAAACATCACGCCCTTCTCGTCGCATGCCCGGGTGAACGCCGGCGCGTGCGGGTAATGCGAACCGCGAATGAAATCGAAGCCCGCGTCCTTCATCATCTGCACGTCACGCGCGGCCGCGGCGTCCGTCACCGCGTCGCCCCAGCCGGCGTGGTCTTGGTGGACGTTGGCGCCTTTGAGGTAGCGATGTTCGCCGTTGAGGAAAAAGCCGCGGTCCGTGGTCCACTCGATGCAGCGGAAACCGAACGGGGTCTCGATGCGGTCCGCCGGTCGCAGGTTGTCCAGAACGGTGCTCACGACACGGCATATCGCCGGGTTCTCGGGCGACCACAGCTTGGGATTGGCGATCGCGGCGCTCGTCTGGTCGAACGTCGCCGTCGCGCCCGCCGCGATCGTCCGCGTCGCGGTCATGCTGGCCAAAACCTCACCGGAGGGATCGAGTATCTCGGTGCGCAGCCCGCAGGATTTCTCGGAGGACGATTGGTTCACGACCTCGGTCTTCACGTTCACCGTGCCGGAGGCGGCGGAAAGTTTCGGCGTCGTGACGAACGTGCCATACCAGGCGACATGGAGCGGATCCGTGGCGACGAGCCGGACGTTGCGGTAAAGCCCGCCGCTGAAGACGTGTTCGCCGGCGCGCGGGGCGAGGCGCGCGTTCCACAGGTTGTTCAGGCGCACGGCTAGCACGTTGTCGGCGCCGGGCCTGGCCGCCTGGGTGATGTCGATCTGGAATCCGGTGTAGCCGCCTTGGTGGGCGCCGACCTTTTGTCCGTTCAGGAAAACTTCGGTGTCTTGAAACGCTCCGTCGAAGTCGAGGAACAGGCGCCTGCCGGCGCTCTGGGACGGCAGCTCGAATCGTTTTCGATACCAGCCGTAGCCGACATGGAAGGCGTTCCCCGCCGCAAAATACGGCATGCTGAAGCTGTGCGGCAGTCCGATGGATTCCCATTTCGCGTCATTGAAGGACTCAGCTTCCGCACCCGGATGATCGCCAAGCCGGAATTTCCAGTCGCGGTTAAAATTGACCGTGTCGCGCGCGGCGAAGGCCAGGTGAGGAACGAGGGCCGCAAGCAGGATGCGGACGAGGAATCCAAGGGGCAGGGGGCGGGGCATAGGGGGGCCGGGAGGTGAAAGCGTGCCCGGGGACGAGGAAGCCTCCAGTCATTTTTTAACGGCAAAATGGCCGGCCTTCCCTGCATCGCCGCAGATGTCGCCCGCAAACCGACACAGCCACGCCCCGCGGCCCCCTGTCGCGGGCCAAATCCGCGGCAGGCTCCGGCGGCCGGACGAATCATCCGGCGCGTGGAGACGCGGGACGGGTTACGCGATCCGGCGCTTGAGCGCGGCGACGACGCCGTCCGTCAGAATGGAGTCCAAGGTCGATGCGACCTCCTCCGTCAGACCGGGCAGGCTGTTCAGATTAAGACCGTCCCACCAGGTCGAGTTGCCCAGCACGGCGCGGGTGACGCTCTGCGCGTTCGCCCCGGGCTCGGTCCACCGGGCCTGGAAAAACGCGAGCACGGCCGGGCTGTCCTTGATGGCGTAGGTGTCGCCGGAGGGACGGCGTCCGACCAGAGCGCCGTCGCGCAGTTCGGTGCTGCGATAGAAGGCGATCAAAGCCGCAAAGGAGAACACGAGGGCGGACGGGAGCCGGCCCTTGCGCTCCACGTAGGCCCGCAGCGAGGGCAGGACGCGCACGGCGAACTTGCTGGTCGAGTTGAGCGAGATGCTCAGCAGGGCGTGTTTGACGAACGGGTTGGCGAAGCGTTCCTCGACCGACTTGGCGAAGGCGGCGAGCTCGTCGGCAGGGAGGTCGAGCGTGGGGATGATCTCCTCGTATAGTCCGCGGCGCAGGAAGGAGGAGAAGAGCGGATCGTCCATGCACTGCTTCACCGTGTCATGGCCGGCCAGATACGCGGCCAGGACCATGAGGGTGTGGCCGCCGTTGAGCAGGCGAACCTTCCGCAGGTAATACGGCTTCAGGTCGGTCGTGAGTTTGACGGCGGGATGGACGAGAAAGTCGGCGGCGCCTTCGACGGCCCAGAAGGCGTAGGGCTCGGCGCTGATGAGAAGCGGGTCGGACTCCTTCAGCGGATGCTCAGCGGGCGCGCCGGGCACGATGCGGTCCACCAAGCTGTCGAGCCAGCGGCACGAATCGGCGATCCACGCGCGGGTGGAGGCGTCCACGTGCCAGCGGTCGGCCTGGGCGAGAACGAGGGCGCGGAGTTTTTTCCCGTTTTGCTCGATGAGCTCGCACGGGGCGATGGCGACGGCCGGCTGGCCCGAGGCGTGACGGACGAGCAGCACGTCGAGAAGTTTCGCGGGAAACGACTGTGGCGGGACATCCGCGATGGGTCGCGCGGAGTCGCGATCATCGAGGGCGAAGCCGGCCTCGGTGGTGTTGGAGAAAATCCAGCGCAACCCGGGCGAGCGGGCGAAAGCGCGGACCTCGGCCCATTGCGAGCCGGCGTGAAGGGCGCGGGAAATCGAGTCCACCGGCTCAACCTCGTCCATGATGCGGCCGGAGGAGTAGCCGCGGACGGCGACATGATAGCGGCCCCGCGCGGCGTTGAGCGCATCGGCGCGCTGGCGATCGGTGGACTGCACGACTACGATCGAGCCAACCGCGGTGGATGGAGAGCGATTCGCCTGGGCGACGAAGAGATCGACGAAGGCGCGCAGGAAGTTGCCGGCGCCAAATTGCAGGATAGTTTCGGACATGGGGAGGAAGGGGAGAGCTGAAACTTGAAACCTGAACACGACCTGAGGATTTCAGGTCTCAGGTTTCAGCCTTCAGGTTTTTCTTTTAGAGCGTCACGCCGTCTTTCCAGATGGCGATTTCGCGGTGGCCGCGGGTTTCGTTGCGCGTGCGCTCGGTGCCCGACGCGATCGCTAGAATGTGCTTCCAGAGATCGTCGGTGAGCGACTCGAAGGTGTCGGTGCCGTCGGCGATGGGGCCGGCGTTGAAATCGATCCACTGCGGTTTGCGGGTGGCGAGATCGGTGTTGCTGGCGATCTTCAGCGTGGGCACCGGAAAACCCATCGGGTTGCCGCGGCCGGTGGTGAAGAGCAGCATGTGCGCGCCGGCGACGGTCATCGCGGTGCCGGAAACGCCGTCGTTGCCCGGACCCTGCACGAGGGCGAGCCCGCCGAGGCCGGCCTTGGCCTGCGCACCGTAGGGGAGGACCTGCGCGACGGGAGTCTGGCCGCCTTTTTGCACGCAGCCGAGGGATTTGTCGGCGAGCGTGGTGATGCCGCCGTCCTTGTTGCCCGGCGAGGGGTTTTCGTCGATGGGCTCGTTGTGTTTCTGGAAGTAGGCGCGGAAGTCGTTCACGAGGTCGATGACGCCGTTGAAGACCGTCTCGTTGACGGCGCGTTCGAGCAGCATGCGTTCGGCGCCGAACATTTCGGGAACCTCGGTCAGCAGCACGGTGCCGCCGGCGGCGCTGTGGCGGTCGGCGATGCGACCGACGAGCGGATTGGCGGTGATGCCGGAAAAGCCGTCGGAGCCGCCGCACTTCATGCCAAGGATGAGCTCGGAGGCGGGGATGGGTTCGCGTTTGAACGCGCGCACATAGGCGGCGAGTTCGCGCACGGCCTCGACGCCGGACTCGATCTCGTCGGAGACCTGCTGGGCGTTGAACCAGCGGATGCGCTCGGCGGCCTGCGGACCAACGAACTCGAGGAACGCCTTCATCTGGTTGTTCTCGCAACCCAGGCCGAGCACGAGGACCGCGGCGGCGTTGGGGTGGCGGACGAGGCCGGCGAGCACCTTGCGGGTGTAGCCGAGGTCGTCGCCGAGCTGCGAGCAGCCGAATGGATGGGGGAACGCATGGACGCCGTCGATGCCCGAGCCGGGAGTGGCGAGCTCGGCGTGGGCGGCGGCGGCGATTTTTTCGGAGGCGACGTTCACGCAGCCGACCGTGTTGACGATCCAAATCTCGTTGCGCGTGGCGGCGCGGCCGTCGGGACGACGATAACCCAGGAATGTGTCCGCGGACCGGGGCGCGGCGGCGGAACGGGGCTTGGCGACATCAGCAAACCGAAGCGTCTCCAGCTTCTCGGGGAGGTTGCCGCGGACATTGTGGCTGTGGACATGCGAGCCGGCGGGGATGGCGACCGAGGCGACGCCGATGGGGTAGCCGTATTTGACGACGGGTTCGCCGACGGCGATGGCGCGCAGGGCGAGCTTATGGCCGGCAGGGATGGCGTCGATCGCGGTCACGCTGTCGAAGACGACGCCGACCGCGGCCGGCTGCAGCGCGACGGCGACGTTATCGGAGGGATGGATGCGAAGAAAAAGCGGGGCGTTCATGCTGTTGTTTGTGCCCGTAAACCTAATCCCGTTCGAGCCGCATCGCGAAGCAGATTGGGATAGCAGGAGCGCCCGCAATGACACAAACTGCTGCCATGTCTAGCCACCCTCATGTGACAATCAAACCACCGCCCGGCCGGCCTTGCTGGATTGGCGGAGACAATTTGCCCGTGATGTATCTGGCTTGGGGACAACGTGATTTTAAGCGATTTCCGGTGGCGAAGCACTATGACGTCGGAACCAGTTTTTATCTCGTGACCAAGGGGGATGTCACGCTCTCCACCGTCGATGGCGAGCATCGGGTCACCGCCCCTTGCGCCTGCATCATTGACAAGGAGTGCTTGTTTGGCGTGACCAGCGGGAGATCCGCGGCCGTCGAAATCTTGGTGTGGGTGTGGCGCGACGCACTGGCCGGCGACGACCTTAGGCCGGCCGTCGGCGGCATGCGGGTGCTGCCGCTGCGTCCGGATGCATTGCCGCGCATCATGGAACTCCACCGGCATTGCCGCGACGAGGTTTCGCGCACCGACGCGTCGATCCACCGCACGCTGGCCGCGCTGCGTTCGCTGGTGGAAGTGGAACTCGGTCGCGCGAGCCGCGCGCCGCAGGCCGAGGACGAGCTGCTCTGGGAACGCGTGCGGTCGTGGATCAATTCGAACCTGGCGATCCATGCGCCGATCCCCGCGCTGTGCGACTACCTGCGCATGTCTCCGAGCACGTTGAACCGCTTTTTTATGAAACACGCGGGAATGGCGCCGGGCGCTTTTTTCCGCGCGGCAAAAAAGGAGGAGGCGCTTCGGTTGATCCGGAACGAAGGGTGGACGGTGAAGACCACGGCCTTCCACCTGGGCTACCGCCATGCGACCGATCTCAGCCGGGCCTTGGCCAATTCGTAGCAAACGCCACGCGTCCGCAGCGGGGCTTTTTGTTTTCCTTCGAGGGATTTACTTGGGATGACATGGGCTCCATGTCGCACTCCTCCGAACTTCTCGCCCGCATCGAAGCCGGCAAACGCGCGGTCCTCGCCCAGACCGAATTCATGCATAGCGAATTCGGCCGGGTGAAAAGCGAATGGAAATACGACGGCACGCGGGTGACCGCCGCCGACCTCGCGATCTCGGCGAATATTTTCAAGGATCTCGCCGCGCAGTTTCCCACCGATCACCTTTTCAGCGAAGAGCTGGCCGAGAGCGATGCGCCGATCCCGCTCACGCAGCGTTTCGCCTGGGTGCTCGATCCAATCGACGGCACCAACAACTACGCGACCGGCATTCCTTATTGCGCGATCTCGCTGGCGCTCCTTGAAAACGGCGTGCCCGTTTATGGCGTCGTCTATGACATGGCGCGTCGCGTGTTGATCCACGGTGGCCCGGGCTTTGGCGTGCGTGACGGCGAACGCGAGGCGCAGGTGAAGGCCGCTCCGCCCGATAATCACAGCATGCTCGGCTTCCACAGCCCATACGACAAAGCCTTCGCTCATCACGCGACCGCGCTGGTAGAAAACTTCAAATTGCGCGGCCTCGGCAGCAGCACGCTGCACCTGGCCTACGTGGCGGTGGGCCTCCTGGACGCCACGGTGGATCACAACGTGCGCATCTGGGACATCGCGGCGGCCGTGCCGCTGGTCTGGGCGGGCGGTGGCGAGGTGCAGTTTCTCAACGGCGAACAATTCCCGATGAAAACCTTCAATCTTAAGATGAACCGCATTCAGTTCGTCGCGGGCAACGCCGCGGTCTGCGCGACACTGCGGGCGTTGCTCAAGGTGTGAGCAAATCCCGCTGAGGCACAAAAAAGGCGCTCCATTGCGGGAGCGCCTTTTTTGCGGGGAAACCGTGCCGGGCCGAACGAATCAGACCTCGTAGGTCTGGAGCGGCACCGGATCGATGATCTGGCTGCCGGGCATCTTGGCGGTGAGCTGCTCCAGGAACCAGGCGCGGGCCGCCGGGTCGCCGTGGGTCAGGATCACGCTGCGGGCCTGCGTCTGGATGGCGAACTCGAGGAGCTCCTCGCGGTCGGCATGGCCGCTGAGTTCGTAGCGCTCGACGCGGGCGTTGAGCTTGGCGGTGACGTTGGCCGTCGCGAAAAGGAACTCTTCGCCGGTTTTCGTCTGGAGGAGGGCGCCTCCGGGTGTGTCGGGATCGCAGTAGCCGACGAAACCGATGGTGTTGCGCGCATGGCCGATGAGGCCGGAGGCGAGCGTGTAGCTGGGCGTGCGTTCGACGAGCATGCCGGAGCTGATGATGTAGAGGGCGTTTTGCTTCGGGTCCTCGCCGGCGACGAGCTTGCGGGGCGCGGGCTGGACGTTGAGCTCCTTGATGACGGCCCGGCTGAACTGCACGTCCTTGGTCTTGCGGGAAATCTCGTCGAAGTAGTCGGCGAGATCCATACCGAGACCGGCGCAGAAAATCGGGCAGTTGACCAGTCGGCCGAACTTGCGGGCGTCATGAATGATCGAGAGGACCTCCTGCATGCGGCCCAGAGCGAAGACCGGTATGAGGAAGGAACCGCCGCGGTTGATCGTGTCGTTGATGGAGGCGATCAGGCGGTTGACCTCGTTGAGGCGCTCCTTGCCCTGGCTGCGCTCGGTGGTGCCGCGCGTGGTCTCGATGACGACGGTCTCGAAGTGGCCGGCGGGGAACTGAGCACCCTGGAGCGTGCGCTGGTTCTCGAACAGCACGTCGCCGCTGAAGAAGAAATGCTTGTGCTTGTGATGGATCTCGACGGCGGCGGCCCCGGCGACGTGGCCGGCGCGATGGAAGAGGATCTCGATCTCGTCGGTTTTGTTGCGGAACTTTTTAACGTGGCCAAAGGGCAGACCGATGATGCGGCCGGCGATGCGGTCGATGTCGTTGTGCGTGAAAAGGGGGTAGTCGGGGATGTTGGCCTCTTCCTTTTGGCGCATCATCACGTTGGCCGAGTTGTGCAGCATGCGCTCGATGAGCATGCGGCTCGACTGGGTCATGAGGACCGGCGTGTTGGGGTGCTGCATCATCACCACCGGCAGGCTGCCAATGTGATCCAAGTGGCAGTGGGTGATTATGATAAGGTCGAGTTCGACGTCGCGGATGAGGTCGAGTTTCGGGGTTGCGGCGCGGCCGGCCAGCTTGGGGTTGAGCCCGCAGTCGATGAGGATTTTCAGGTCCCCGATCTGCACGAACATGGCGTTGGCACCGATGCCACCCTCAGGATTCAAATCAATTAACTTCATTTAATAAACGGTCAGACAGACAAACGCCTCCGACGGGCGCAAGCGCAACTTTGTCCCAAGTGTCGGCGGGCGCTCAAACGTCACACGGTCCCTGGCCGGCCAGTCCGGACGGAACGGCCATGTCGAACGCCGGCAGGACCACGTGCACATGGCGGCCAAGGTCGTCGACGCCGTGAAAACTGCCCTGCGACCGGGCGGAGTCGGCGGTGACGTGGTAGCTGTTGTAGGAAAACTGTTCACCCGGGGCCAGACGCGGGGTTTCGCCGACGATCTTGTCGCCCTCGATCACGAGCTGACTGCCGTCGGCGTGGGTGACGACCCATTTGCGGCCGAGCAGCGTGACGGTGTGGTCGGAGCCGTTGTGGATCGTGATGAAATAAACGAACGCGTGCGGCTTGTCCGGAGGCAGGCTCTTGCCGCCGTGGTGATACACGAGCTTGTCGAGGCGGGCGGTTAGGCCGGGTAGGGCGATGGAAGCGGACACGGGCAACAACCAACGCAGCGGCCGGAGCTTTGCAACCCCGGCGGCGGTGCACTGCGGGCTTGCCACTGCTTTTGCCCGGCCGCACAAAGCACCTTTTATGGAAAAACTGGCCCTTCTTTCGGTGAGCGACAAAACCGGCTTGGTCGATTTCGCGACCGCCCTCGTCAAGCAACACGGCTACAAGCTGCTCTCGACCGGCGGCACCGCCAAGCTCCTCGCGGAAAAAGGCCTGCCCGTCACCGAAGTCAGCCAGCACACCGGCTTCCCCGAAATGATGGAAGGCCGTGTGAAGACCCTCCACCCGAAGATCCACGGCGGCCTCCTCTGCCGGCGTGACAAGGCCGACCACCTCGCCGCCGCCAAGGCCCATGGCATCGATCTGATCGATCTCGTCGTGGTGAACCTGTATCCGTTTGAGCAGACCGTCGCCAAGAAGGACGTCCATTTCGAGGAAGCCATCGAGAATATCGACATCGGCGGCCCCTCCATGTTGCGCAGCGCGGCCAAGAATCACGAGAGCGTCACCGTCGTCGTCGATCACAACGACTACAACGCCGTCCTCGCCGCCTTCGCCAATCCCGCCCAGCTCGGCGCCCTCCGCCGCAAGCTCGCGCTGAAGGTTTTCCAGCGCACCGGCGCCTACGACACCGCCATCGCCAAATACCTGGAGTCGCAGGCCGACGAGCCGAGCATGGACGCCCTCAGCGGCCTCCCCGAGACGCTCACGCTCTCCTACAAGAAGGCCCAGTCCCTCCGCTACGGCGAGAATCCCCACCAGCAGGCCGCCCTCTACGGCACGTTCCACGACCACTTCCAGCAGCTCCAGGGCAAGGAGCTTTCGTATAACAACATCCTCGATATCACCTCCGCCACCTACCTGATCGGCGAGTTCGAGAAGCCCACGCTCGCCATCCTCAAGCACACCAACCCGTGCGGCGTCGCCAGTGCCGACAATCTAGATACCGCCTGGGAGAAGGCCTATTCGACCGACCGACAGGCGCCCTTCGGCGGCATCATCGTCGTCAACCGCACGCTCGAGGCCTCGCTCGCCGCCAAGATCGCCGACATCTTCACCGAGGTCATCATCGCCCCGCGCTTCAGCGACGAGGCCCTGGCGATCTTCGCGAAGAAGAAAAACCTGCGTCTGATGATCGCCAAGGAAGGCCTCGGCGCCGACTCGCTCCAGGACGTCCGCTCGGTCGTCGGCGGCCTGCTCGTGCAGGATCGCAACAAGCTGCTGGGTGATCCGCGCAGCTTTAAAGTCGTGACCAAGCGCCAGCCCACCGCCGAGGAGTGGGACACCATGATGTTCGGCTGGCGCGTGTGCAAACACGTCAAATCGAACGCCATCGTCTACGTGAAGAACGAGCAGACGCTCGGCGTCGGCGCCGGACAGATGGCCCGCGTGGACAGCTCACGTATCGCCGTGTGGAAAGCCGGCGAGGCCAAGCTTGACCTGCACGGCTCCGTGGTCGTGTCCGAGGCGTTGTTCCCCTTCGCCGACGGCCTGATTGCCGCCGCCGAGGCCGGCGCCACCGCCGCCATCCAACCGGGCGGCAGCGTGCGTGACGAGGAGGTCATCAAGGCCGCCGACGAGCGCGGCATGGCGATGGTCTTCACCGGCATCCGCCACTTCAAACACTGAGCCGACCGGTCACCGGTTGTCCCGATGGAGACCCGACGACACCGTCGGGTCTTTTTTATGCCTCGCCGACGTTCACGGCGGAGACCTGTCGCTTGCGCGTCAGCCATGACGTGACCAAATATAATCCGCCAAAACCGGCTGCAGCCAAGTAAGCGGTAATGTTGACGGACTGGCTGTAGGCGATGCCGGCGGTGCTATCGGGATAGAGTGCGTCCGGGTAGGGCAACGAGGCACCGATGGCATGGCGGCTACGAGCCCATGCACCCACGATGAGCGTGCTGCCTTCGATGATGGCGATGACCGGAAGGAAGAGCCGCCACGCGCAACCCAGACTGCGCGGCGTCCGCGATCCGAGCCGACACGCAACAAACGCCAATGCGCCAAACACCATGCCGGGCCCCAGCGTGGCGACCGTGGCGTATTGCAAGGCGAGCAGGCGGTGGTCCGACAGCGGCAACAAGGGCCGGTGATACGCGGTGAAATGCCGGGGCTCGATCCCGATCAGGTAGAGATCATGGAGGCTTGCCCACGCCATGATCGTGAGTGCGAACGTGATTACAAACGCCGCGCAGGTACGGCGTTCGGCTTCAGGAATGGGTAATCGCCAGCGCATATGCGCATTCGCTTCAGCCATCGGTGTTATCGCGTGGCGGTTTTCACGCGCGATGGACGGCCGCCAAGAACTCGGCCTTCCCCTCGGCGGAGTCGAATGCGCGCAGCGGAATCGTGCAGGTGGATTTGGGGCCGAAACTGAGCTCAAGTACCTTGGCGTCCTCGTTGACCCGACTCAGCTCGGCGAGTTCATAGGCCGTGCGGGTGCCGAACGTCGTGGTGACGAGTTGGCCGTTCTCAATGACGCAGTGCGTGGTGCGCGGCCACTCTCCGGTGAGTTCGCCCGCGGCGTAGCTGGCGATGCGACGGCGCACGGCACTCTTGTAAATGATAAGGAAGAGACCGGCGCCCCACGCGGCGGCGGCGATGCACACCACGGGAAGATTGACCGTGTCCTTGTCCTTGAATCCCAGGAAGCCGAAGACCGCAAAGCCGGCCGCGCACAACACCGCGCCGCGCCACCGGTTGGTCGCGTAGGCAGGGGTGCGCATAAACGTGCGGGTGGCGGTTTCGACCACGTCGTCCAAGGTGGAGTCGTAGATGAGTTTCATCGATTGAGCCTGGTGACAGTAGAACCTGTTTAGAAATAAACCAGCTCGTCCATGCGGGGCCGTTGGCCCTTTCGGATTCGCGGGGTTGTCGACATAGGGGAAGTTGTAGAGGAACAAGCGCCTTCCGGGGCGTCCATGTAAGGGTTTAACAGGTATGTAATAAATCTAACCGCACTTTCGCATGTCTCTCCGAAAAGTAACCCCTGCGCTTCTACTGCCCGTGCTCCTCGGTCTCTCCGCCGCCTCCCTGCTCGGGGCGGGCGCCGCGCTCGACACTACTTCGATCGAAACCATCACTGGACTCAAGGGCACTTACTCGGCTTCCGAAGGCGTGTTCAAGGTGACCGCGCCGCGCAAAGACGTGCCGGTGACGGTAGATGGCTGGAAGCTGTCGCCGTTTATGGGTCTGACGAGTTGGGCCGCGTTCAAGTCCGGCGGCAAGGCGGAGGGGATGGTCATGGGCGATCTTGTGTTGTTCGAGGATGAGGTGAATCCGGTCATGAGCGCGGCGTTGACCCATGGCCTTGAGGTCACCGCGTTGCACAACCACTTTTTCTTCGATCAACCGCATGTTTTCTTCATGCACATTGGCGGCGAGGGTTCGGTTGCCGAACTGGCCGCTGGCGTGCATGCGGCGTTGGACATGGTGACGCAGATTCGGATCAAGGATCCCGACCATGCCAATAAGTTTCCCGGCCCCGAGCTGCCAAAGGAAAGCGCCATCGCCGCGGCGCCGCTGGAGGCGCTGCTGGGAGCCAAGGGGCAGGCCAATGCGGGCATGGTAAAGTTCGTTTTCGGACGGGAAGCGACGATGGAGTGCGGTTGCTCGGTGGGAAAAGAAATGGGCGTGAACACCTGGGCGGTGTTTGCCGGCACGGATGACAATGCGATCGTGGACGGCGATTTCGCCGCGACCGAAAGCGAACTTCAGACGGTCCTGAAATCACTGCGCGCCTCGGGGATCAACATTGTCGCGATTCATCAGCACATGAGCGGAGAGACTCCGCGGTTTGTGTTTCTCCACTATTGGGGACGCGGCCCGGCTGTGGACCTGGCCAAGGCGATCAAGACGACATTGGTGACGCAGGGGATCAAGTGATGCGAGCTAGGCGGGCGGGTTGACCGATTCCGGGCCGACCGGACGGAGGGTGGATGAAAGGTGGACGCGGATGCTCCACTTTGTCCTTCCTTCCGTGCCTACGTGCTTCAGTGATTAGGCGCTTCATGAAACCTCATCACAACCTCGCCGAGACGCGGACTCCGGATGGCGCGCGGCTCTCACTGCACGAGCACGACGGCAGTTACTGCGTGCGTCTCAACGGCCAGGACCTCATGCACTCGTCCACGAGCGCATCGGAGGTGCTGCTGGGCGAGTTGGCCCACACGCTCATCGACACGAAGGCGCCGACGCGCACGCTCATCGGCGGCATGGGGCTCGGCTATACGCTCAAGGCGGTGCTGGCCAAGGCCGGCCCGAAGGCGGTGGTCGAGGTCGGCGAACTCATGCGCGAGGTGATCGAGTGGAACCGCACGTTCATGGCCAAGCTCAACGGCCACCTCCTCGACGATCCGCGCGTGCAGGTGAAGCTGGGCGACGTGGTCGCCACGGTTCAGAAGGCGCGTCCGAATTCCTACGATGCCATCCTTCTTGATGTGGACAACGGCCCGACCCCGATGGTGCACACCGGCAATGTCCGTCTCTACGGTCCGCGCGGACTGGAGGCGCTGAAGTCCAAACTGCGTCCTGGAGGGCGGCTTGCGATCTGGTCCGCGAGTCCCGACCATACTTTTGAAAAGCGTCTGCGCGCCGCCGGCTTTGTCGCCCAGGCAATTCCCGCCCGGTTGTTCCCGACCGCGAAACGTAGCGCCTACGTGATCTACGTAGGCGACAAGCCCGCGGTGGAGCCGGCACCGGCGGGCGGATCAGCCCGGAAGTCCCGGTAGGTGATCTCCCCATCGGCTGCGGCGCACGAATGAGGAACCCCTGGGTTGCGGCCGGGTCCGCCGTGAAGATGAGCACCCATCCCCACCAAACGATCGCACACTGCGCCTATCAAATCTGGCAAGACTACGGACGCCCCTCCGGTTGCGACGATGCGATCTGGTTCGAAGCCGAACTCAAACTGACCGCCGGCGTGGCGTGCGGTGAGATCGCGGCCGTCCCGCACGCGCCGGCATCGCCGACACTGGGCGAGTCTCATAGCGCCCATGCCGTGGCCGAGGCGAGCGCGCAGCAGCGTAAAGGGGCGCGCGCGCCGATCACTTCGCATGTCTCCGCGCCGAAGGCCAAGCCGCCCGAGTCGGGCAAGCCGCTCTGGAACCAGCCGCATTCGTCCTGAGGCGGATATCGGCCGTCGGATTTGCATCCGCGGGTTTCCAACCGTCACACCCGTCGCCGGCGGCTTTTTCACGTCTGGTTTCCCCAATCGATTCCGAGAGTGCTCAGTTTGGCCCGCAGTTCGCCGTTGTTGAGGAACGGGGCGATGGCTTCGGCGAGGAGCCGTGCGGCCGCTTCTTCGCGTTGCGTGGCCGAGGGCTCGGGGGGCTCATCGCCCGAACAGGCGCAGCCGTTTTCGTTGGCGGCGAGTAATTCCGCCGCCGCGTTGATCGCGACGGGATCCACGGCGTTACGCAAGGCGCGCACCCAGTCCGCGGGCGTGCGCCCGTGGGCGATCCGCGTGAGCTCGTCGACGGCCGGCGCATTCAGGCGCCGGGCAAGAAGGTCGATGTCGTCGGCCAGGATCGTCAGATCGACGGGGTGTTTCCTTCCGTCCGATGCGGTGAAATCCAGCGACATGGGCCGAGCTAACCGGACGAGGCGGGATGATCGTGCTCAAGGCGTTTGCCCAAACTGACGACGTCGTCCTGCAGGTAGCCGATGGCCCGGTAAAACGCCAACACGGCGGCGTTCGTCGTGCGCACCTGCAGATTGATCTTGGGGCAACCCTCGGCCCGCAGACGCCGTTCGGCCTCTTCCATAAGGAGGCGGCCGTAACCGCGTTTCTGGTGGGCGGGCGAGACGGCCAGGTAGTTGATCCAGCCGCGATGGCCTTCGTAGCCGACCATGACGGAGGCGACGATCAGTCCGTCGACTGTGCCGACCAAAAAAAGATCGGGGCGGACGCGCAGCTTTCGGGCGATGTCCTTGCGCGGATCGTTGTTGGGATGGAGCAATCCGCATTCGTGCCAGAGCGCGATTACCGCATCGGAGTCGTCGGGCAAAAAGGAACGCAGTGAGAGGGGCATGGGCTTGGTTGACGACGGAGGCTTCAGTGCTTCGGAGCGGGCGGTTCGGCCTTGTGTCGGCCGAAACCCCACGAGAACGCGGCTTGGAAGTGCTCGTGTCCGCCGATGCGCACGCCGTGAAACATCGTCTCGGCCATCTTGGTGTCGTTGAGCAGGCGCGCGACGTCGATCATCAGCTCGGCGTCGGCGATCAGGCGCTCGACGTCCTCGTTGGGGTAGCCGGCCCAATACTTCAGGTCGTGGAGAAAGCCGGCGGAGTAGATGCTGATGCCGCGCCACTCGTTGACCCAGCCGGTGCAGCCGTCGCTCTTGAACGGGCGCGGTGGTGGATCGCGCTCAATCTTGGACCAGAGCGCGGCGAGGCCGTAGGCGGCGCAGATCTCCTTGATGTGTTCGAGCGGGACGACTTCACCCATGCCGGGCAGGGCGGGCAGTGAAGGAGGCGCGGAGGGGTGAGGAGAATCGGCCATGGAAGTTGCGGGCGCTGGGGCTTGGACGGAACCGAAACCAGGTTGCGGTTTCCAATCAATTCAATCCACTTCTTTCCTTATGAAATACCCCTTGGTTTTGGCCTGTGTGGCGGCTACGGCCGGATTTTTTTCTGGTTGCTCCACTGTCAGCGAGACCGGCCGTTCGCAGCTCATGCTGGTGTCTCCCGCGCAGGAAGCGCAGATGGGGTTGTCGGCTTTCTCCCAGATCAAGAAGACGGAAAAGATTTCCACCGATCCCGCGCTGAACGCCCGCATTCAGCGTATCGGCAAGCGCATCGAGACCTCGGTGGGACGCGAGATTCCCAATGCGCAATGGGAGTTCGTGGTGTTCGATTCGCCGACGGTCAACGCCTTCGCGCTGCCGGGCGGAAAAGTCGGCGTTTACACCGGCTTGATCAAGCTCGCGGCTAGCGACGACGAGATCGCCATCGTGATGGGGCACGAGATCGCGCACGTGACTTCGCGCCACGGCGCCGAGCGCACCTCGCAAAACTACGCCGTCGCCGGAGTCGGACTGCTGGCCGCCGTCGGCATGGAGGCGAAGCACGTCGATCCGGCCAAGCGCAACATCGCGCTCGCCGCCTATGGACTCGGGGCGCAGGTGGGTTACATGCTGCCTTATTCTCGTCTGCACGAAAGCGAGGCCGACAGCATCGGCCTGAGGTTTGCGGCGGGGGCCGGCTACGACCCCCGGGCTGGCGCGAGTTTCTGGAAGAAGATGAGCGCACAGGGCGGCGCCAAGCCCCCCGCGTTCCTCTCCACGCACCCGTCGGATTCCGCGCGCATCGCCAACCTCGAAAAACTCGCGCCCCAATACATGGCGCTCTACGAGCAGGCCAAGGCCCGCTATGAATGAAGAGCGCTTCCGCCCGCGCCGGAGTTCGTCGCGCAGAATTCCGTCTCTTTCCGCTAGCCCACGTCCGTCGAATCCTTCACGTTCGGCGGCATGTTTGATCCTGTTGAGAAGCTGAAGGAATTCATCCGCCATCCCAGCGTTTCCGCTGATCCCGCGTTCAAGGCGGGAATGAAGGGCGCGCTCGATTTCACGACCGACCTGCTGGCCTCGATCGGCTTCAAGGTCGAGGTGGTCAAAACCGACCTGCACCCGATCATCCTTGCGACGCGCGGCGACAATCCCGCCTGGCCGCACGTGATCATCTACGGCCATTATGACGTGCAGCCGGCCGATCCGCTCAACCTCTGGAAATCGCCGGCATTCGAGCCCGAGGTCCGTGGCAACCGCCTCTACGGACGCGGCGCGGCCGACAACAAGGGCCCGCTTATGGTGCACATCTCGGCGGTCGCTCGCCTGTTGGAGCGTCGGCCCGACCTTCCGCTGCGCATCACCTTCATGATCGAAGGGGAGGAGGAAATGGGCAGCCCGAGCTTCCCTAAATTTTTGGAGACCTACAGTGATCGGCTCAAGACGGCCGACTTGGTTTTCCTCTCCGACACCGGCCTGCCGACCGAGGACCAAGTGGTGATCACCTGCGGCCTGCGCGGACTGGTGTTGTGCGACGTGGTCGTAACGGGCTCAAAGAGCGATCTGCACTCCGGGCTGCACGGCGGCGTGCTGCGCAACCCGATCCAGGCGATCTCCGAACTGTGCGCCTCGCTGCACACACCCGACGGCCGCGTGGCCATCGACGGTTTTTATGACGACGTCATGCCGGTCGAGCCGTGGGAGCGCGAGCAGATCGCCAAGCTCGGCACGGACACGGAGGCGTATCGGAAATTTCTAGGTATCCCCGCTTTCCATACGCCGCCCGGCTACACGCCCTTCGAGGCGACGCGCGTGCTCCCCACGCTGGAGTTTAACGGCATCGGCGGCGGCTACCAAGGCGAGGGGACCAAGACGGTCATCCCCAGCAAGGCGTTCGTGAAGATCAGCTGTCGTCTCGTGGCCAACCAGAAGCCGGCGAAGATCCGCGAGCTGCTCTACGCCGCGATCCGTGCGCGCATGCCGAAGGACGTGACCTTCGAGATCGTGGACCAGCACGAGGGCACGCCGTATGTGGTGGTGCCGCCCGACCGCTCGAACACGCCGAAGGACCAGTCGCCCGTGCTCGCGAACACGTTCCGCGCCGCCGACAAGGCCATCGCCGACATCTTCGGCAAGCCGCCGCTTTACCTGCGCGAAGGCGGCAGCGTGCCGATCATCGCCGATATCAAACGGGTGACCGGCCTCGATTCCGTGATGATGGGACTGTTCCTGCCCGAGGATAACCTCCACGCGCCCAACGAGAGCTTTAATCTCAACGTGATGGCGAAGGGCATGCGTGCCTCGGAGCGTATCATCGAATCGCTGGCCGGCTGATCCGGCGCATATAAGCTGCACTTCCGGGCTGATATGGTTTGCAGTTTGATGCGGGGCGTGTGTTGCTTAACACATGCCCGCTGATGAAGTTAACGATCAACTTGCAACGGCCTGTCAGAAATGCGGTTCGGCCTGTTGCAAGAAAGGGCAGATCTTTTTGCCACGCGACGAGTATCAGCAAATTCGACTGCATGCGCAGGCGACGGGTCCCGAGGCTGTGGCTGAGTTTGATTCGCGGATCAGCGATCACGGCCTCTTCTATCTCTACAATCAAAAGCAGGGGTGCCAGTTCCTCGATTCCGACAATCTATGCCGGCTGCATGACATCGGGATCAAGCCAACCGAATGTTTTTGGTGGCCCTATCACATCTTCGCCGGAGGGGCGGAGGAGCTGGAGGTGAGGCTATCCATCTCCTGCTGCGACGCCCACAAAACGCACACTCCCGATTCTTCCTATCCTGCATTGATCGTGGAAGAGGCCGATCGGATAGGCTTCGATGTCATTCGTGCTTTTCGTCGGGCTTATGCGGGGACTGCGGATACCAAACTGATCAATCGCATCCCCGCTTCCATTGAGTCGGTTGATTAATCTCCCGTATCGTGTCACACGGGACGAATCGGCGACGCGTAGTCCGTGTTGTCGTGATGAACCGGCGGTCGCTTAGACGCCCGTTCCATTTGGGCCAACGCGGTCTCGCGTGATTTCTTCATTCGATACCATTCGAATTCGACGCCGAAATGGTTGAGATAGATGGTCTCGCAAACGGTGAATCCCCGTTTTTCGCAAAACAGGCGGCCGAGACGGCTCACCTCCGCATATACATCGATCACGCCATCGGCATAAGCGCGCTTCTCCAGATCGTCATAAATCAAAGCGCCCAGGCATTTCGTCTTCGCGCATCCGGAGGTGTAGAGAAATGAGAAATGATCATGCGGCTCCAACTGACCGAAGGCGTAGATACGCGTATCTTCCTCGGCGACCAAGGTGTAGCCTTTGGCGAGACGAAGGCCGAAGTCCTGCACATCCGTCGGGTAGCGGACCCATGCGGCCACCTGTTCGGGGGTGTATTTAGAGGGGGCGAAACGCCGGATGGCCTCTCTGTAAACGTTGACCACGGCGTCGGTGTCCGAGAGTTCGAAGCGTCTGATTTTCATGATGGGGCGGGATGAAAAGAATTCGCTGACCGGCCATTTTACCCAGAGGGGCTGACGGAGTGATCCGAAGGGTGGCCCACCCCTCGGTCTGCCAGCGCCGCTATTTCGACTGACAGGGCAGGGTGAGGGTGAAGACGCAGCCGCCTTCGTCACGGTTGTGAAACTCGAGACGACCGCTGAAATATTCGGCGACACGTTTGGCGAACGTGAGTCCCATGCCGATGCCTTCATGGCGGCGATTCGTGCGGGTGTCGCCGGTGGTGAACAGATCGTAGAGCTGGGTGAGCTGAGGACCGGAGATGCCGGGGCCGGTGTCGGATACTTCCGCGATGAAGTTGCCGTTTTCCACATGCAGGCGCACCTCGATGCGCCCGCGCGAGGTGAACTTAACCGCGTTTTCGACCAGGCAATCGAGGGCTTGGGAAAGCTGTTGAGGTTCGCCGTAGAGCCACACCGACGGCGGGCATTGGTTGGTAACCGCCAGCTCGACGCCCGCGCGCGCTGCGGTGGCGCGATAGGGAGCGACCGCCGCCTCGACGACGCCATGGATTTCGATGCACATGGCGACGGTGCAGGGCACGGAGTCGATCGTCAGGTAACGCAGGATGCGCGAAAAGAGCCGGTTGAGCCGCTCCGAAGAATCGAGCACGATGCGGCCCAGTTCCGCCGATTCCGTGTCGCTCGAGAGCTCGATCACGGAGGCCGCGCCCATGATGCCGTTGAGCGGCGTGTTAAGCTCGTGGCTGATGCAATGGAGGAAGTCGGTCTTGGCCCGGTTGGCGGCCTCGGCCTTCAGGAGCGCGAGTTCCAGACGGGCCTTCGCATGCTCCAATTCCGATGTGCGCTGGCGCACCCGCGTCTCCAGATTTTCAAGGATGGCCCGGTTCTCGACCAAGAGCTGCCACTTGCGGCAGAGCGCCTGCGAGAGCTGCTGCACTTCGACCGGATCGAAGGGTTTTTTGAGGATGATGAGCCCGTCGCTTTCCTTGAAGCGGCGGGAGATTTCGGAAAACGAATAGTCCGAGTAAGCCGTGCAAAGCACGATCTGGAGGTCGGCATCCAGTTTGCGAAGACGCAGCGCGGTCTCCACGCCGTCGATGCCCGGGGGCATGCGCACATCAAGGAAGACCATCGAGAACGGCCGGCCGTCGGCGAGCGCCTTGGTGACCGCCTGCACGGCGTCCTCGCCCTGCATCACCGAGTCGATCTGAAACGGCGAGTATGAGTCGGCCGACGACGGCAGCGTGAATTGCGGGGCGAAATCGGCCATCCGCGCCAGCGCGCCCAACGCGGGGCGGGGTGCGAGGATCTTGCGGTAGTCCTCGTGGATGGCGGGCAGATCGTCGGCGATCAGGATTCGGGGATGATTAGGCGTCATGAGAGGAATCGAGTTGATGGATAAGTTGGAGAGTAAAGGTGGCCCCCTTGTTGGGGCCTTCGCTGGCGACATGCAGGCTGCCTCCGTTGAGCCGGGCGACGTTGGCGGCGTTGTGCAGGCCGAAGCCGTGGCCATCGGGTTTCGTGGTGAAGCCGTAGGAAAAAATCGACACGAGCAGGTGCGGCTCGATGCCGCAGCCGTTGTCGCTCACGGCGACGGGCACGTGCTTGCCCGCGGGCGGACCGATCTTGATGATCAGGTCGCGACTGGCGGCGGGGCGGCCGGCCATGGCGACGCAGGCGTTGGTGATCAGATTGATCAAAATCTGAACGACGGAGCTGCGGTCCGCGATGACCCCGATGCGCCGATCGGGCTCGGTTTCGACGCGCAGGTTGACGGATCGGCAATCGTTTTTGGTGAGAACCAAGGCGTCGCGGACGGCTTCGCGCACGTCGAAGGGTTCGGCGACGGGGACGTTTTTGGCGAGGGACTGCTGGCGGGAGACGATGTCCTTGAGGTGGGCCACGCTAGTGCGCAGGGCGGCCAGCTCGCGCGCGGCCTCCTCGACCTGTTCCACCGAAAGACCGGCCAGCGAGGCCGCGAACGCGCGCAACTCGGGGGCCAGTGGATGCGCGGCGAACACCGGAGCCGCGTTTTCCGGGGGCTTCTGGAAGAAATCGCGCAAGGCCACCGCGGTGAAACGCGCGTGCTCGTTGACCTGGATGAAGACCAGCTCGGTCGAGACATTGATGCTATTGAGCGCGTTCCCGATGTTGTGGAGCACACCAGTGGCGACCTCGTTCATGCCGGCCTCGCGGGAAAGCCTCATCATGTCGCGGTTGTTTTCGGCCAGACGTTGTTCGGCGGCCTCGCGCTCGCGGACTTCCTTTCGCAACGACTCAAGCTGGCGGGCCAGGATGGCGTCGCGACGGCCGATCTCCTCCAGCATCGTGTTAAACGCGCGTGCCAGCCCGGCCACCTCGGTCGGTCCGTCGGGCGCCAGTCGCGCGGCATAGTTTTTGCCCGAGGTGACCTGGCCGGCGATGGCCGAAAGCGCGCGCAGCGGCGCCGCCACCGCCCTTTGGAAGCGCGCCGCGATCAAAAGAGCCAGGATCGCCGCCAACACGAATCCCGCGGCATAGATCAGGACCCACACCGTGATCGTGCGGCGCAACTCCAGGGGGTAGCGGCTGATCAGCAGCAGTTGCCCGTAACCCTCGCCTTTGTAGGTGACAGGCACCAGCGCGTTCGAAAACCCGTCCATGAGCTTCGCGTCCGGAGGGGCCAGCGGCGTGTCGCCGTAGGAAACGAAACGCGCGCCCTCCTTGTTATAGAGCGCGGCGGCGGTGATCGAAGGGTCGTTCACCAGCGAGGCGAGCAGCTCGTTGGCGGCGACCTTGTCCTCGAATGCCAGCGAGGCCGCGGCGTTGGTCGCGATGATGTTGCTCGTGGCCTGGAAGGACTGGCTCAACTTGCCCTTGAACTGATTGATGTGGGTGAGCAGGAGAACGCCGCCGACCGGCAAAAGAACGGCCAGGCAGATGAAGAAGGTGAACAGCAAAACCTGTCCATGAATGGATCGCGCCGGGGTCTTCATGGGGCGGAGGAGGCCGGCGGCTCCACTTTTACGACACGGGCGATTGCAAGGAGGCGGGAACTGAGCTTCAGCCGGGCGAGTTCGGCGGCCCGTGGAGAGATTTCAAAGCGGAGATTTTTGTTATCCGCGTAGAAATTGATCATACCGCCTTTTTGCAGGAATCCCTCTTCTTCGGAGACGGTGATCACCGGGGCTCCGCGCACGGCCCTCAGCCAATCGTCGGAGGAAAACGGGGAGGTGCCCGTGCGGGGAGGCGGCTGGATGTAGATCAGCTGGCAATCCGCCGCTTCGGGCGGAGCGGTGAGCCGCCGCACACGAACCTTGTGCCCTTGCAGAAGTTTGCCGTCGATGACCTTGAACAGGTTGTCCTCGAGTTCGCGGTTGCCCGCGATGCCGATGATGATCGGGGCGTTTTCAGCCGGCGAAGGCGCCGGCCATTCGGTGAACCGGATGAAGTTGACGAGATAGGCGGCTTTAACGGCGTCGGCCGAAAAAGTCGCGCCGGACTCGGCAGCGCCAAGCGAATGCCCCAGGCAGACGGCCAACGCCGCCATGCCCAACATCCTTCGCCAGTTTGTGACAAGCCCCGGCATCGTCAGAAATCAAACGTCGCGCGAGCCACCACGGAGCCGGGGGCGGATTGAATCCGCGTCGTAAAATAGGTCGAGTCCTGCCAGCGGCTGTCGCCGATGTTGTAAACGGACAGACTCAAGTCCCAGCGCCGCCACACGTGAATCGCCCGCAGGGTGAAATTGGCGACCCAGTAATCCCCGAGTGAATTAAAGTTTCCGTCGAGGCGATCACCCACGTATTGGACCTCCAGCGAGGCGCGCAGCCATTTTTCGACGATGGGGGCCGACGCGTTAAGTTTGAGGAGGGAACGCGGGGCATCGACGATGTTGTGATGGTCCGCGTCGTAAGAGCGCTGAAGCGTGGCGCTGCCGCGCACCTGGATGTTGGAGGGGAAATAGGCGGTGACCCCGGTTTCGACGCCCTCGGTGTTGATGACTCCGGCGTTCTGAGCGAGATCCGAGATAAGGTCTTTGGACTTCGTGTAGTAGAGATGGGCATCCGCCTGCCAGACGGGATTGAATTTATGCGAGACGATGAATTCCCAGCTCTCGTTGGTCTCGGGGCGAAGGTCGGGATTGGGGCCCGAGCCGCTTTCGGCGGCGGCGCGTTCGGAGACGTTGGGCACCCGGAACGCCTGGCCGTAAAGCAGCTTGAAGTCGGTGGACTTGGAGGCGTTCCAGATCAAGCCGAGTCGGGGCGTGAGCCGCTGTTCGCCGGTGCTGTAGGAATCAAAGCGGGCTCCCGTGGACAACAAGACGCCGTGATCGAGATTCCAGTCGAACTGCGTGAACGGACTGACGTAGTGTGAACTCGTGTCGATGTTGCTGGAGTTGGAGGGATCGACGGTGTCTTCGCGCGAACCCTTCTGGATGAAGTTCTCTTGGTATTCCAAGCCGGAGATCATCACGTGGCCATGGCCGAACTCCTGTTGCCAGCGGAGTTCATAGTTGAGGGACAGCGCCTCGGAATGAAGCTTTTGCTGGTTGAAGCCGAACACCAGCGGCGAGAAGAGAGCGTCGTAGCCCAGGTAATCCAAGGAGAGCGTGGAGGTCAGCGTGGAGTCTTCACCCGGGTGGCCGGTCGCGCGCACGAGCGCATAGGCGCGCTGATCGGTGGCGTTGGAGGGATCGGCGAGGGTGGTTTCATACACCTGCGGCAATACGTCCTTCTGTCGGTTCACGTAGGCGGCTTCGAATTCCAGCCACTTCCACGAGGCGTTGGTGTAAACGCTTTGGTGATGCATGCTGTCGTGGTCCGAAGCGGTTTTATTGGTAAAACCCGTGTCGCTGCGCCAGCTCGGCGGCAGGTCGAAATCACCTTCGCCGTTGGACCACCATTCGGTGGCCGAAATGGTGTATTCCACGCCGCTGGCGGTGCGGCCGCCCACGGTGCCGCGGCCTTTGGCACTGGGTTCGGACCCCAAGGCCAGGGCCGCCTGCCCTCCGTCAAAATCCCGGCCCTTTTTCGGAATGACGTTGATCGCCCCGTAGAACGCGCTGCTGCCGTAAAGGGAGGAACTGGGGCCGTGGATGATCTCGATGCGATCAACCAGATCCAGGTCCAGAATGAACTCCGTGCCGACCGAGCCTTGCTGGAACACGGAATCGTTGATGCGATGACCGTTGACCAGCACGAGCGTGCGGGAATTGTAATCAAAGGGGCGCGTGAAACCTCGATTGCCGATGTAGTCGTAAAAGCGGTCGCTGTTGATGAAAAAGCCGGGGGCGCTGCGCAATGCGTCGGACAAAGTCCGCCACCCATAATTGCGAATATCCTCGGAGGTCAGCACGGTGACGCTCGCCGGCGCACGTTGAATGCTCTGTTCATATTTGGAGGCACCGGTGACGAATTCCACCGGAACTTGAGCGAGCGCCTCGAGCGGGATGTCGGCCAAGGTCGATGCATCGGTTCCAGTCGATGAATCGGCGGCGGCGGCCCAGAACGGAGCCCCGCTTATGAGCAATCCCGCAACGTATCGACGAACGGTGGGAGGCGTCTTTTTTGTTAACATGAGATGATGGGGCGAACGATTTCCGGGGCGAAGCATACGAAGCGGGCAAACGTCGGCGGCAGGCATCGAGTTTTTTGCCGGGTGATGCGAAGTGCGCCGCATTCGATTTTCAAATTAATGGACGTATGTAATCGCAAGTTCAAGGCCTGTGCAGGCATACGAGCGGAATATTTTAAGAAACAGGCAGGGGGGATATGGACGCAAAAAAGCCCCGGATCGCTCCGGGGCTTCGCCGTTTGGTTAAAAACTAAACGCAAGGATTACTGCTTGAGGACGACGAGTTCGACGCGGCGGTCCTTGGCCATGGTGGCCTCGTCGGCGTTCTCGACGGCGTCGAGGTCGCCCTTGGAGAGGACTTCGAGCTTGTCGGCGGCGACACCCGAGGTGGTCAGGTATTGCTTGGCGGCGTTGGCGCGGCGGTCGCCAAGACCGAGGTTGTATTCGGCGGTGCCCTTCCAGTCGCAGTGGCCTTCGAGGAGGAGGCGGGCGGTGGGATTGGCCTCGAGGTAGGCCTTGGCGGCGTCGAGCTTATGGCGCTCGGAGGCCTTGATGCCGGACTGGTCGAAGTCGAAATAGACGGTGTTGGCGGCGAGGATGGTGCGATCACCGCCGGCCAAGTCGGTGGCTCCGCGGGAGCCGAGGCCGCTGTTCGGGTCGGCAACCATGCCGTTTTCCAGACCGCCGACATTGGAGCCCGAGAGGCCGCCGTCCGGACCGATCACGGTGGCGGAAGGATCGGGACGCTTCGGCTTCTTGGAACAGCCGGTGAGGGCGACGGCGGCGGCAACGAGGACAAAACAGAGTTTCTTGGTGGAGAGGTTCATAAGTGGTCGATAAAAGATACGAGGTGATTTGACGTTATTGGTCATTCAAATTGGGTCGCAAGATATTTAACACCGACTTTGAAAACCATGCCCCACTCCGATTCCGCCGCGTGGTTTCTTTTCGACAACGGATCGTTGCGTGCGGAATCGACCCTTAGCTTGCGAAAGGTTGCCGCGGCCTTGGTGGAGGCAACCGGCCTGCCAATCCAAGCGGTGTCCTTGCTGCATTCGTCGAACGTCCCGGCGATTGCGCTCGGGGGTGAGGCGGCGCGCCTCTTGGAACCGGCGCTGGTTGAGCATTTCCAGGCGTTTCCGGGCGGTCAGGCGATGCTGCTGCCCCTGTTTTTCGGTCCCAGCGCGGCCTTGACCGAGTATGTGCCGGTGCGGCTCGCCAGTGTACGCGCGAGGTTTCCGGAAGCGCGCGTGCGCATGGCCTCGTGGCTGGTGAATCCCGAGGACGGGGACCGCCGGCTCGCCTTTGTGCTGGCCGATCAGGTGCGCGCGGCGATGCGCGCAAGGAACTGGGTTCGTCCCAAAGTGCTCTTAGTGGATCACGGTTCCCCGCAGCCGGCGGTGGCGGCGGTGAGGGACCATCTGGGAGCTCAGGTGCGCGTGGAACTGGGCCATGAAATCGAGGCGCTGGGCGTGGCCTCCATGGAGCGTCGAGACGGAGATGCCTACGCCTTTAACGAGCCGCTGCTGGCGGCGGCCTTGCGCAGGGCCCCGTTTGACCGCGGTGATGTCGTGGTGGCCTTGCAGTTTCTTTCGCCCGGGCGGCATGCGGGGCCGGGCGGGGACATCGCCGAAATCTGCGCGTCCGCCGAAGCGAAACAGCCTGAATTGCGCACCCAAATGACCGAACCGATTGCAATGGACGGACGGCTGGTGTCGTTGCTGGCCGACCGGCTGACGGAAGCGATGGCGCGGTAAGCGGAGGTTTCGGCCAAAAAAACGCCAGCCGAGACCCGGCTGGCGCCAAAGAACGGGGTATCCTCTCGCGGGGAATCAGACGGGGTTCTTGGGTTCGATCAGGCCGACCTCAAGCGCGTAACGGGTAAGGCTCGCGACGTCGTGGAGGTTGAGCTTGCGCATGAGGTTGGTGCGATGGTTGTCCACCGTCTTCACGCTGATATCGAGTTTGGAGGCGATTTCCTTGGTGCTGTTGCTCTCGGCGACGAGCTGCAGGATCTCGCGTTCACGATCGGTGAGGAAGTCGGCCGTGGCGCTCGAGGCCGGGTTGGCGACCACGTTGCGAAGCAGCGAGGCGACGGCCGGGCCGAAATAGGTGCCGCCATTGGCGACGGTTTCCAGGCCTTTCTTGAACTCGAAGAGGCCGGCCGTCTTTTCAACAAAACCGTGGGCGCCGGCTTCAAGCATCTCGCGCACGAGCACGGGGTTTTCGTGGCCGGAGAAAACAAGGACACGAACATTCTTGAGCTGTTTGGTGAGGCGACGGAGGAGATCCACGCCGTTCAGGCCGGGGAGTTTTGCATCAAGAACCAGCAGGTCAGGCTTTACATCCAGGCAAAGGGTCAGGGCGGTCTGGCCGTCGCCGCTTTCGCCCACCAGTTTGTAGTTGGGGTCGAGGCGCAGGATTTCCACCAGCATTTCGCGGATGGCCGTCTGATCTTCAATGATGACAAGTCGTTTCATGCGTGCAGCGAAATAGATGGGGGCGATTTAACTTAACGAAACCTAGCTGTTCATTCACAACAAGGCGGCGGTCGCTTTTAGGCGACACCTTTTTGTCAAAATCCGCGCGGATTTTTCATAAGACACCGATGATCATTCCCTGCATGAAGCGCACGTTCGTCCGTATCCACGGATTACTGAACCTGGTCCTCGCAATCGGACTGGCCGGTTGCGCGGAGACGCCGGTTGCTCCCACCTCCAAGCCCGCGCCCGCCACCGATGTGGGACGTCTACAAGCCTGGCGCGATGCCGAGCACGTGGCCGCGCGCGACGAAGATCGCGTGACGGTGCTGGGCAGCGGCGAATCCATGAAGCCGATCTACGGAGAGGGCACCGTGCTGGTGCTCACAAAGATCAACTACGCCGATCTCAAGCCGGGCATGCAGGTCGCCTATCTCAACGAAGCCGGCCATCGCGTGGTGCATGTGTTGCTCGAGTCCGACGAACGCGGCTGGCGCGTGCAGGGGCTCAACAACGAATCCGAGGATCGCGAACGGGTGACGCGCTACAATTTGATCGGCGTCGTCTATGCTTCCTTCACGACGGATGAGGCCCTGAAGTAACCGCGCCCGCGAAAAGCGTCCGAGGTCAAACCGACTCAAGCCGCGAGGGAGGGCGTGAAGCGTCGAAACGCAGCCCCGGGGGATTGAGACCGCTGGATGGTGGGTCGACCGGGATTCGAACCCGGAACCAACAACTTAAAAGGATGCTGCTCTACCGTTGAGCTATCGACCCCCAGACCAGAAGAGGGTTTGAATTGGTTTCCGCCGTCAGGTTTGGCAAGCGCTTTTTCACATAAACCCGTTTGCCGTTTGACACTTTGGCCCGCCCGGCAACGTCTCAGGGCGCGTGCCTTTTGCACTTGCGACACATCCGGCCCGACCGCCCTGCCAACCTTTACGGACAAAATTGGGAACAATCCAAAAATATACGCATCATACTTCCTCCGAACGTATGTCCACGAAAGCCCAGGAAGTCGCCATGGATCGCCTGCTCGTCGACCGCTTCAAAAGCGGGGACGAGGCCGCCTTTAACGAAATGGTCAGCCGCTATTGGGATCGTATCTACGGCATGGTGCATCAACTCCTGCGCAATCAGCAGGACGCCGAGGAGGTCACCCAGGATGCGTTTATCCGCGCGCATCGCGGCCTGGTAAACTTCCGCGGCGAATCCGCTTTTTCGACGTGGCTCTACCAGATCGCCACCAACCTTGCGCGCAACCGCTACTGGTATTGGTGGCGCCGCAAACGCGACAAGACCGTGTCCTTCGACCAGCCGGTCGGCGACGACAACGACACGCCGCTGTCCGAGGTCTTCGCCACCGAAATGGAAACACCGGGCGACATCACCGTCACCCAGGAGCTGGTCGACCACATCGCGGTCGGCATGGAAAAAATCAGCGCCAAGCACCGCGAAGTCTTGATCTTGAGAAACGTTAAAAACATGGCCTACGAGGAAATCGCCGAGGTGCTGGGCATCTCGGTGGGCACCGTCAAAAGCCGCATCGCCCGCGCGCGGGAAAGCCTGCGCGACGCCATCGGAGGAGATTTCAAATGAACGACCGTCGATTCACCGAGCTGCTTAACCTTTACCTGGACCATGAGCTCGAGTCTGCGGATGCCGCCGAGCTCGAAGCTGAGGTCATGGGCAATCCCGCCCGGCGCCAGACCTACGACCAATACTGCCGGCTCCAGCGCGCCTGTTCGCTCTTGGGCGAGAAGGAGCGCGCGCACGCTCCCGAATATCGTGGGTTCGCCCGCTCCCTTCGCGAGGCCGAGCGCAAGATCGCCGCGCCGCGTCGTTCGACGTGGAGCCCCGCCTACATCGGCGGGTTTGCCGCCACGGCGATGGCCGCCTGCGTGGCGGTGCTCGTGGTGATCAATCGCTCGTCCGATTCGTCGCTCGTGAACGACGGGCTCGCCGACACCGTTCAGCCCGAACAGGTCGCGTCGACCGTGCCTGCAATGCCCACCCCCGTCCCGGTGCAAGCCGTGACGCCCTCGTTTGATGTTCAGCCCGCCTTTGCTGCCACCGGCCTGGGCGTGGTGCGCAACGCCCGCGAGGCGGAAATCGCCGCCAACGACCGCGAGGCGCTGGAATGGATGCAACGAGTCGAGCTATCGCCCAGCCAGCGGGTCGTGGTGGACGAGCAGGCGTTTGAGCCCCGTCCCGTGTTGCAGCCTGACAGCCAGGTGTTTCGCGGCCGCCATTCGCTCCAGAGCAACGCCGAGTTTACGGCGTTTCAATTCCAACGCTAAGCCCGCGAGTCTGCGCAGGCCGAACCCACCAAGCCCCGGTCAAGATCCGAGGGCTTTTTTAATGAGCTGTTCGGTGGTGGCCTTCGGGCCGATCGCGAGCATAGCGCGACGAATGGCCTCGTCGGCGTCGGCGGCCTTGTAACCCAGCGTGGTGAGTGCGAGCACGGCATCGCGCATCTTGGTGTCGGCGGGGGTGGCCGGCGAATCCGCGCCGCTGGCGGACAAGACCGTCTCGGCGGAGCCCGTGACGCCCACCTTGGCGCGCAACTCGATCACCAGGCGCTCGGCGGTTTTTTTGCCGATGCCGGGGCATTTCGCGAGCGTGGCGATGTCGCCGCTGCCGATGGCGCTCTGCAGCGAGGGCAGGGAAAGCTTGCTCATGATGGTGAGCGCCATCTTCGGGCCGACGCCGGTCACGTGCTCGATCATCAGGCGGAAAAAATCGCGCTCGGCCGGGGTGGCGAAACCGTAGAGCGTCTGCGCGTCCTCGCGATAGATCACGAGGGTGTGCAGCTTCACGGTCGAACCGGTTGCGGGAAGTTTTTCCGCCGTGGTGACGGGGATGTTCACCTCGTAGCCGAGGCCGTTGAGCTCGATGATCGCGTGCAACGGAGTCGCCGCGGTGAGCAGGCCCTGAATCGAGGTGATCATTTCACTTCAGGCCGAGCACATCCTGCATGTCGTAAACGCCCGCCGGACGTCCGACGAGCCACTGCGCGGCGCGCACGGCGCCACGGGCGAAAATGCCACGGTCGGACGCCTTGTGCGTGAGCTCGATGCGCTCGCCCAAGGCGGCGAACATGACGGTGTGGTCGCCCACGACGTCACCGCCGCGCAGCGCGTGAATGCCGACCTCGGTCGAGGTGCGTTCCCCGGTGATGCCCTCGCGGCCGTGGCGCAGGGCCTCGGCGGTGAGTTTGCGTTCTTCCAGGATGATTTCGAGCAAGCGCGCGGCGGTGCCGCTGGGTGCGTCTTTTTTGAAGCGATGGTGCATCTCGACGACCTCGGCATCGTAATCGGAACCGAGCACGGAAGAGGCGCGACGGGTGAGGGCGAAGAGCAGGTTCACGCCGACCGAGTAGTTGCCCGACCAGACGCAGGGGATTTTGGCGGCCGCGGCGAGTAGATGCTTCTTCTCGTCGGCGGGATGGCCGGTGGTGCCGATGACCAGCGCCTTTTGAAGGCGGGTGCAGATGTCGATGACGTCGGCGGTGGCTTTGTGGAAACTGAAGTCAATGACCACGTCGGCCAAGGCGATGCCGGCGGCAAGATCGTCCCCCTGATCGAGCGCGGCGACGACGGTGGCGCCGGCTTCTTTGGCGGCGGCGAGGTTGGCCTGGCCCATGCGACCCTTGGCCCCGATGATGGCGATGCGGAGTGACATGGGATTACTTGCCGAGGGACTTGAGGACGGAGAGGAGCGTCTGTTCGCTGGCCTTGGTGAGTTCGGAGAGCGGCTCGCGGACGATGGCGGACTTGATGATGCCGGCGCGGGCGAGGGCGTATTTCACCGGAACGGGATTCGGCTCGATGAAGAGCGTCTTGAAGATCGGATAGAGCTTGCGATGGAGCTTGGTGGCCTTGGCGAGATCGCAGGCGAGACCGGCGTTCACGAGTTGCACGACCTCCTTGGCGAACAGATTGGAGGCAACGCTGATCACGCCCTCGGCACCGACCGAGATGAAGGGGAGGGTAAGGCTGTCGTCTCCGCTGAGCACGGTGATGTCCTTGCCCAGCGCGTTCTTGATCTGATCGACGCGATCGACGGAACCGCCCGCCTCCTTGATGTAACGAACGTGCGGATACTTGGCGCGCAGACGCTCGATGACCGGCACGCCGATCTCGATGCCGCAGCGGCCGGGGATCGAGTAGAGGATGACGGGCTTGTCGGTGGCCTCGGCGACGGCGGAGAAGTAGCGGAACACGCCCTCTTGCGACGGCTTGTTGTAATAAGGAGCGACGACCAGCACGGCGTCGGAGCCGGCCTCGGTGGCGAGGGTGGTGAGCTCGACGGCCTCCTTAGTGGAGTTGGAACCGGTGCCGGCGATGACCGGCACGCGACCGCGCGCGGCCTCGATGACGGCGCGAACGACGTCGAGATGCTCCTCGTGGGAAAGGGTGGGGGACTCGCCGGTGGTGCCAACGGGAACGAGACCGTTGATGCCGGATTTTATCTGAAACTCCACGAGCTTGCGCAGATCGTCGTAGGCGACGGACTGATCGTTCTGGAAGGGGGTCACGAGCGCGGTGATCGTGCCTGTAAGAGGACGGAGTTTCATAGCGGGTTTACGGAAGATACCTTGCACAGCACAGCACCCCACTTTAACAAATCCGCAACGTTTTTCATCCACCCCCGCCTGCATGTCGCAAACCACCGAAATTTTTAACGACTTGCTCAAGCTCGCTGTCGAAAGCGGCGCCAGCGACATTGTCATCAAGTCCAACAAGCCCGGCTACGTGCGTCTTTCCGGACGTTTGAAGCCGGTGGACATGGACCCGATCTCGGCCGACGAGGTGCGGGAGTTTGTGGACACACATGTGCCGCGCGTTTTCAAGCCGCGATGGGAGGACGAAGGCCAGGTGGACTTTGCCTACTCGGCCGAGGGCATCGGACGCTTCCGCGTGAACGGCTTTCACCAGCGCGGCACGGCGAGCATCGTCTTCCGCCACATCAAGAGCCGGGTGCCCACCTTCGCCAATCTGGGGCTAAACCCGGAACCGATGCTCAATCTGGCCAAGGCCAAGGACGGCATCGTCCTTGTCTGCGGCGCGACGGGCTCCGGCAAGAGTTCCACGCTGGCCGCGATCCTCGGCTGGATCAACGAGAACGCCGACAAGCACATTGTCACCCTGGAGGATCCGATCGAGTTCACGTTTCAGGACGACAAATCGGTGTTCCAGCAGCGCGAAATCGGCCTCGACGTGCCGACCTTCGAACTCGCGATCAAGTCGGTGCTGCGCCAAAACCCCGACATCATCCTGATCGGTGAAATGCGCGACCGTGAAACCTTCGAGACCGCCATTTCCGCCGCGGAGACCGGACACTTGGTGCTGTCGACCATGCACGCCGCCACGGTCGCCCAGTCGCTCACCCGCCTGTTTGAGTTTTTCCCGCCCGAGCAGCAGCTCCAGGCGCGCCGCCAGATCGCGGGATCGCTGCGCGGCTTCATCTGCCAAAAGCTCATTCCCACCATGGAAGGCGGCGGCCGTGTGCCCGCGAACGAAATCCTGAGCGCGGACACCGTGGTCAAAACTCTCATCCTCGAAGGTCAGTTTGAAAAGATTCAGGGCATCCTTGAGAGCGGCAGCGACTCGGCGAGTTTTTCCTTCAATCGCGATCTCTACCGCCTCGTGAAAGCCGGCACCATCAGCAAGGCCGAGGCGCTGCGTTTCTCGCCGAATCCGCAAGCCCTGGAGATGAACCTCAAGGGTATCTTCTTCAAAACCTGAGTCCGGCACCGCGCCGACCGGATCAGTCCCGGCCGGTGCGGGTATTTTTCAAGCTTGGTTTCGGTCGGTCAGGCCCTTAGCCGTGTCGTTTCCAATCATGGCTACCGCACTTATTTTCTCCGGACAGGGCGCCCAAAAAGTCGGCATGGGCAAGTCGCTCTACGAAAACTCCGCCACGGCTCGCGCCCTCTACGACGAGGCCAACCGCGTGCTCGGCTGGGATCTGGCCAAAATCTGTTTTGAGGGGCCCGAGTCCGAACTCACCCAAACGAAGGTCTGTCAGCCCGCATTGTTCGTCCACGGCCTGGCGGTCCATGCCATTCTGAAAGAGCAGGGCAAGCTCGCCGACGTGAAGTTCGCGTTCGGCCTGAGCTTGGGCGAGGTCACCGCATTGACCGCCGCCGGCGTGTTTGACTTCGCCACCGGATTGAAAGTCGTCGCCGAGCGCGGCCGACTCATGCAGCTCGCCTGCGAACAATCCACCGGCAGCATGGCCGCCATTTTGGGCGAAGAGCGCCAGACGATCTACGATCTGTGCGCCGCGTTCGACATCGAGGCCGCCAACTTCAACGCTCCCGGCCAGATCATCGTCTCCGGCGAGAAATCCAAGGTCGAGGCCGCCGTCGCCGCCGCCAAGGACCGCGGCATCAAGAAGGTCATCCCGCTCAATGTCGCCGGTGCCTACCACAGCCGCCTGATGGAGCCCGCCCGCGCCGCCTTCGCCGCTTATCTGCAAGGCGTTGCCTTCAACGCGCCCGCGCTGACCGTGTTCACCAACACCACCGGCCAGGTCGTCTCCGAACCAGCCGCCATTCGCGAAGCGTTGGTCAAGCAGGTCGTTTCGTCCGTGCTTTGGGAAGATTGCATGCGCTCGGCCGTCGCCGCCGGCGCCACGTCGTTCCTTGAGCTTGGGCCGGGCGGCGTCTTGGCGGGCCTCGCCAAGCGCACCGACAAGGCCTGGGTCGTGAAGAGCCTCGCCGAGTTTTCCGATTTAGCCGCTTGAACGCGGTGAGGGGCGGCCACACGCTTGCCCCTTAACTCAATTCAACCGCATCCGCAGTCCCGCCCCACGGGACTCCCTCAGCCTGACCGCATGGACGTCTCCCTTACTCGTAATTTCTGCATCATCGCCCACGTCGACCACGGCAAGACCACGCTGTCCGACCGCCTGTTGGAATACACCAACACGGTCACGCAGCGCGTGCTCACCGAACAGCACCTCGACTCGATGGATCTGGAGAAGGAGCGCGGCATCACCATCAAGAGCCATCCGGTGACCATGGCCTATCCGGCCAAGGACGGCCTGATCTACAAGATCAACCTCATGGACACGCCAGGCCACGTGGACTTCGCCTACGAAGTTTCGCGTTCGCTGGCCGCCTGCGAGGGCGCCGTCCTCCTCATCGATGCCGCCCAGGGCGTCGAGGCGCAGACCGTGGCCAACGCCCACCTCGCCACCGCCCAGGGCCTGAAAATCATTCCGGTCATCAACAAGATCGACCTGCCATCGGCCAACCTCGATCTCTGCATCACCCAGCTCGAAGACATCCTCATGATCCCGGGCGAAGAAGCCATCCTTGCCAGCGGCAAGTCCGGCATCGGCATCCAGGACATCCTTGAGGCCGTCGTCGCGCGCATCCCGCCGCCGCGCTGGTCCCACCATCCGGCCACGCGCGCGCTGGTGTTCGATTCGCTCTACGATTCCTACCGCGGTGTGATCACCTACGCCCGCGTGTTCTCCGGCGCCGTGAAGGCCGGCGACCAGATGCTCCTGATGAGCAACAATCAGAAGTCGGAAATCAAAGAGGTCGGCGTCTTCACCCCGAAGATGACCAAGATGGATGTCCTCGGTGCCGGCGATGTCGGCTACGTCATCTCCAACATCAAGGACACCTCCGACATCAAGATCGGCGACACGCTCACGCTCGCGAAACAGCCCGCGACCGAGATGCTGCCCGGCTACAAGGAAGTCCGCCCGATGGTATTCTGCGGTCTGTATCCGCTCGAGTCGAACGACTACGAAAAACTCAAGGCCGCCCTCGGCCGCCTGCGTCTCAACGACGCCGCGTTCCTCTATTCGTCCGAAAGCTCGGTCGCGCTCGGTTTCGGTTTCCGCTGCGGCTTCCTCGGCCTGCTCCACATGGAAATCATCCAGGAGCGCGTCCGCCGCGAGCACGACGTCGACATCATCTCCACGTATCCAAGCGTCGTCTACAAAGTGAAGACGCACGGCAAGGACGAGATCGAGGTGGACAATCCCGTCAACCTTCCGGACCCCGGCACGATTCTCTACATCAGCGAGCCCACGATCCGCGCCTCCATTCACATCCCCAACGAGTCGATGGGCGACATCCTCTCGCTCATCATGGAAAAGCGCGGTGTGTGCGACCATACCGACACGCTCGACGGCAACCGCGTGATGCTCAGCTGCGTGCTTCCGCTCAACGAAATCCTCGTCGATTTCAACGACCGTCTCAAATCCATCACCCACGGCTACGGCTCGATGGATTACGAGCTCGGCGACTACAAGGAAGCCGACCTCGTGAAGATGGACATCATGATCAACGGCGATCCCGTCGATGCGTTCTCCAGCATTGTCCACCGCGACAAAGCCGAGGGCAAAGGCCGCGTGCTCTGCGAAAAACTCGCCGAGATCATCCCGCCGCAGATGTTCAAAGTCGCGATCCAAGCCGCGATCGGCGGAAAGATCATCGCCCGCGACAACGTGAAGGAAATGCGCAAGGACGTGACCGCGAAGTGCTACGGCGGCGACATCTCCCGCAAGCGCAAGCTCCTCGACAAACAGAAAGAGGGCAAAAAGAAGATGAAGATGATCGGCAAGGTGAACATTCCTCCGGACACCTTTATCCAAATCCTCAAAAACTAAGGGCAGGGCGCGTTCTTCCCGACGCGCCTTTTTCCTGCAGGCCTCCTTTCACTTTAACGCCCACCACCCGTGTTCTTCGGTCTCTTTGATTCGGTCGAAAAGAAAATGCGCACCACTGCCGCCAACTGGCTCGAGCTGGCGGACAAGGTTTACCACTACCGGCGCGACGTGTTGAGCGAGGCCGAACGCAACGCGCTCCAACAAGCCGCCGGATCCCTCCGCCGCCAGCTCCAGGAAAAAAACGACGCCAGCAAACTGAAGCTGGGCATCGAGGCGCTCGAGGGCGTGCTGCGCCGCACCGGCGGCATGCATTACCCGAAGTCGAGCTTCGTGGAGAACATCGAGTTCTTCCTCGTGGCTGCCATCGTGATCCTCGGCGTGCGCATGTATTTCGTGCAGCCGTTCAAAATCCCGACCAATTCGATGTGGCCGAGCTACAACGGCATGACCCCCGAAGTATTCGCCTCGAAAGCCGACGAACCCGGAGTCGCGGGCAGGGCGTTGCGTTTCGTGGCGATAGGCGCGCGTCCGCGCACGGTTGATGCGCCCGCTGACGGCGAAGTGCTCATTCCGGTCGTCGGCAACGACGAGCGTGTGGGCATCCCGTATCACGAAGTCGCCGGACGCGACTGGCTGGTTTTCCCTGCAAAGCACAAGGAATACACGCTCTACGTGAACGACCGGCCGGTGTCGGTCACCGTGCCGATTGATTTCGATTTCGAGTGGGTGGTGCGGGACGCGTTCGTGCCCAAGTCCGTGAACCGGCACGATTCGGGCGGCGTGGAAATCGCGGCCTATCTCAAGGAAAACCTGAGTCGCATCGTGAGGACGTCCGACGGGAAAACGTTCTGGCGGACGGGCAAAAAGGTCCGCGCGGGCGAACGCGTGCTGTCGTTCGACATCCTCACGGGCGACCAGCTCTTCGTCGATCGGGTGAGCTACCATTTCGTGCGTCCAAAGCCCGGTGACGGCTTCGTTTTCCGCACCGACAACATCGACAGCCCTTACATGCGAAACGCCTCGGGCGTTCAGTTGGAGCAATATTACATCAAACGACTCGCCGGCACGCCCGGCGATACGCTGGAGATCCGCGACTACACGCTGTATCGCAACGGCGCTAAGATCACCGGATCGAAGGCCTACGATTTTAACGCCACACGGACCAACAACTATCCGGGATACCGGGCCGTCGGCCTGCTGGCGCCCGGACAGACTTACACGGTGCCGCCGGACTCGTATATCGCGCTCGGCGATAATTCCGCGAACAGCCAGGACAGCCGCTATTGGGGCACGGTGCCGGCCAAGGACGTGGTAGGGCGCCCGCTGTTCATCTATTATCCGTTCACGAAGCGCTGGGGGCCGGCGCCTTAACGCATTCCGGCAACCGGCTTTTACACGGCAGGGTGGATGAACACACATCCACCGATGCCCACTTGGCTAACGGGGTCACCAGCCCCGAGCTCAAGCTCGCCTGAAACGATGGATCGAGAATGAATTTCTCGGCCCATCGTCGGATTACGGATTGAGCCTCGGCCAGTCAGGCATTTGCTCATTTTCAGCCATCCAAGCCCGGTTTTATGGTTTGTAATGATTATCGTACAATAAACATTATGTCTAATCATGGAATTGGAGGCGCTTGGGCTTGGTGCACATCCACTGCCTTCTTCCACACCGCTGTTTTCCTGGCTTCAGAAACGTTCCGCTGGCGTTCTGCTTCATCCTACCTGCCTGCCCAATGACCAAGGCGTCGGTGTCTTGGATGGCTCGGTCGATCAATTTCTGGAGTTCCTGAAAGACGCCGGCGCACGCCAGTGGCAGCTCTGCCCCCTCGGGCCCACCGGTTACGGCGATTCGCCCTACCAGTGTTTCTCTTCGTTTGCCGGCAATCCCTACCTCATCGATCTGTATCCGCTCGTGAACAGCGGACTGCTGACCCATGCGGATCTGGACAGCGTCCACCAACTGCCGCGCGACCACGTCGACTACGGCTGGCTCTACGTCACGAAATTCCCGCTGCTTTTCAAAGCCTTCGAGGCGTTCTCGGCCCGTCGTGAATCCGTCCAGCTCCCCTACGGCGATTTCGAGGCGTTCAAATACGCGCAGCGCTTCTGGCTGGAGCCCTACGCCCTGTTTCTGGCGATCAAGGACTACTACCACGGCGCCGCCTGGTGGGAATGGCCCGTGGAGGTCCGTTTCTTTGCCAACGCCAAAAAAAGCGCCCTGGCCAAGACCGTTGCCGCCCGCGCCGAGGCCCACGCCTTCTTCCAATATCTGTTCTTCGGCCAATGGGCTCGTGTCCGCGCCAAGGCCGCCGCGCTCGGCATCGAACTCATCGGTGACGCGCCGATTTTCGTCGCCCGCGACAGTGCCGACGTCTGGGCGTCGCCCCACCTGTTCCAGGTCGATCAAAAGACCGGACTGCCCCTCGCCGTCGCCGGCGTGCCGCCCGACTATTTCTCGGCCGACGGCCAGCTTTGGGGCAACCCGCTCTATGCGTGGGAGGCTCATGCGGCCGACGGCTACGCCTGGTGGCTCGCCCGACTGAAGGCCAATTTCGCGCTCTGCGACATCGTGCGCATCGACCACTTCCGCGCGTTCGACACCTACTGGTCGATCCCCGCGTCGGCCAAGACCGCCCAGACCGGTGAATGGAAAAAAGGCCCCGGCCTCGCCTTCTTCGAGGCGATTCAAAGCGCCCTGCCCGACGCCCGCCTCATTGCCGAGGATCTCGGCGACCTGTTCCAGTCGGTGCGCGACTTGCGCGACGCCACCGGCCTGCCCGGCATGACGATCCTCCAGTTCGCCTTCGGCGGCGACGCCGACAATCTCTACCTGCCGCATAACCTGACGGCCAACAGCGTCGTGTATCCGGGAACGCACGACAACAACACAACGCTTGGTTGGTATCGGGCTGCGTCGGAGAAAGAGCGCGATCACGCCCGCCGCTACCTGCGTGTCAGCGGCGACGAGATCGGCTGGGACTTCATCCGGGCCGCCTATGCGTCGGTGAGCAACCTCGCGGTCATTCCCATGCAGGATTTCTTCAGTATGGGCGCCGAGGCGCGCTTTAACACGCCCGGCGAGCCGGCGGGCAACTGGCAGTGGCGTCACTCCGAGCACCAGCTGCGTCAGCTCCACGAGGAAGGCGGCGCCGCCTACCTGCGGGATCTGGCCGCGCTTTACGGCCGCCTCTGATTTTGTGGCACCAAAAAAGCCCCGTCTCGCGACGGGGCTTTTTTATTCAACAACGACTCTGATCCGTGATCAGACCGCGGCGTCACCGCGTTCGTCGGTGCGGATGCGGATCGCTTCCTCGACGTCGAGGACGAACACCTTGCCATCGCCAATCTTGCCGGTCTTGGCGGCCTTGGCGATCGCGTCGACCGTCTTGGCAACGAGCTCGTCGGTGACGACGATCTCGATCTTCACCTTGGGCAGGAAATCCACGGTGTATTCGGAACCGCGATAGATTTCCGTGTGACCTTTCTGACGACCGAAGCCTTTGACCTCGGTGACGGTCATGCCCTCGATGCCGATCGAGGACAGGGACTCTTTAACTTCCTCCAATTTGAAGGGTTTGATGATAGCGATGATCAGTTTCATTGGTATGTTTTGCGGGGAAATTGATGCTTAGCCGACGTAGCCTTCTTCGCCGTGTTCGGAGGTGTCCAGACCGGCGGACTCGACCTCGGGGGCGGCGCGCAGGCCGATGGCGGCCTTGACCACG
>Ga0207689_10000147_pt1 | contig 60540 bp, 59 predicted proteins | sample KBSMisM52_FD_184312 | JGI IMG/M metagenome (GOLD analysis project Ga0207689, IMG submission 184312) | Miscanthus rhizosphere microbial communities from Kellogg Biological Station, Michigan, USA - KBS Miscanthus M5-2 (SPAdes) (version 2) | ecosystem: Host-associated > Plants > Roots >...
CGTCCCGAGCGCCAGCTTGGCGAAGCCGCTGGCCACCCACGGTCCCTGGTCGTAATTCGCGCGCACGCCGAGCTGCAGGCCATAGAACCGGTTCGTGGCATCGAACTGGTCGGTGGTGTTCCAGATGTCTTCCGGAAACGGCGGGATGTTGGGACTCGTCGTCGTGATCGTGTACTTCTCGCGCAACTGCAGGTAGCGGAAGCCGCCGAGGAGATCGATGCGCCACGGACCTTGTGCCGAGAGCGCCCAGGTCGCGTTGAGCTCGCCGCCGCCCAGGTTGTTGGTCAGCGTCTCCTGGGCGGTGCCCGCCCAGAACGGCGAAAACGAGATCTCGCTGACATTCTCGCGGTTCTGCGTCACGTCGAAGAACGGCAGCAGCAGGTCGGTCGACTCGAGCGTTCCGTTCGAGCTGACGCTGCGCGACGTCGAACGCGACGGAACGTAGAACCCGACGGCTTCGACGCCCCAGCGACTATCGAGCGCGTACGAGCCCGTGATCCGGAAGCCGGGATTGGGATTGGTGTCGAGCGTGCCGCCGCCCAGCAGCACGCTGGTCCCGGGCTGGCCGTAGAAGCCGTCGGTAATGACCGGCGCCGGCGTCGGGCTCGCCTTGAACCACATCAACAGCGCTTCGACGCTGACCGACCCTTGTCCGCTGCGGAACGGCCCGCCCGCGCCGGGAGTCGTGGTCTGGGCGCTGGCAGCGCCCGCTGCCAACCCTGCGACAAACACCGCAACCGCCATTCGACGCACTTTGAGTCTCCCCTGTTATATATTCGTTAGATCGCGCATGCACCGCGACCTTTGCTGCGGAGGCTAACTACACACTTTGTCGCGGTCAAGTGTTACTTCATGCAGATGGCAATTCTGCCCACCTGAAGTGCATGAGCGTCGCGCGGGCAGACGAAACGCATCGGCAATTGTCGCCGCACATCGCGGCGTCGGGACTGGGACCCGGCATGGCCGCATTCGTGCGGTGCGGGCGACGGCCGGTATGTACACGACGACAACCGGTAGCGCGCGCGGTTGCTCACGCCATCCTGCATTCCATCCCTCCCGGCGCGCATTGTGTCTTGCGGCGCTGGAGCGAAGCGGCCCCCTCCCGTAGTCTTGCCCCCCTGTGACCCATAGGCGACAGAAGGGCAACCGATGAATACCGATCAACCCGGCGCAGCCACCGACAAGGCCGCCGACCGCGTCACCGGCGGTCCCGCCACTCAGCCAATGGGCATCAGGCAAGCCCTGCGCGAGATCCGCAAGGGCATCGTCGTGATGTGGTGGTCGTTCTTCGATTGGCTGGCGGCGATTTCGTGGAAGGCGCTGCTGCTCGTCTCATTTCTGAGCCTCCTGCTGGCCGGCATCCTCAGGCACCCCACCCCGGTCTTTTTCCTCATCATCGTCTCCATCATCATCAAGGTGATCGCGGGCGGCAAGCGCCGTGCGGAACGGATCGCCACCGAGGCCACCAAGCGAGCGGAGACCGAACAGCTCGGGCGCACCGTGCTCGAAGCGCGGATGGAAGCGCTGCAGGCACAGATCGAGCCGCACTTCCTCTTCAATACGCTGGCCAGCATCGACCAGCTGATCCAGACGGATCCGCCGCGCGCGTCCCGGATGCAGCAGAGCCTGATCCGCTATTTGCGCTCGGCCATGCCGCAGATGCGCGAAAGTCGCCGCCCCTCGCTGGGTCAGCAGCTCGATCTTTGCGGTGCCTTCCTGGAGATCATGGCAGTGCGCATGGAAGGACGCCTGCAGCCGGTCGTGCGCGTTCCGGAGGGCTTGAGGTCGGCCGTCTTTCCCTCGATGATGTTGCAGACGCTGGTCGAAAACGCCATCAAGCACGGGCTCGAAGCGAAGCCCGAGGGTGGCCGGCTGGAGATCGGTGCCGAGGTGGTCGATGGCCAGCTGCTCGTCCATGTGATCGATACCGGGGTCGGCTTCATGCCGAAGGCCGAAGGCGGCGTGGGATTGGCCAATGTCCGCGAGCGGCTGAAGGTGCTATACAACGGTCGCGCCGAGCTGATCATCACCGTGCCGCCCGCGGGTGGCACCTGCGCCACGATCAAAGTGCCCTACGAAATCGCCCCCGCCTGAAGCCTGATCGGAGCGCCCGCATGCACCCCGTGTCCGCGCCTACTGCCGTCGTTGCCGACGATGAGCGGCTGATGCGCGAACAGATCATCGCCAGCCTGAAGGAAGCGTGGCCCGAGCTGTTGGTGGTGGCAGAAGCCAGCAACGGACACGAGGCCGTGGCGATGGTGCAGGACCTCGAGCCCGATATCGTCTTTCTCGATATCAGCATGCCCGGGTTGAATGGCATCCAGGCGGCCCAGGCGCTGGCCGGCCGCGCGCATGTGGTGTTCGTCACCGCCCATGACCAATACGCGATCAGCGCCTTCGAGCACGGCGCGGTCGACTATCTGCTGAAGCCGGCGGAAGCTGCGCGGGTCGCGCTGACCTGCCAGCGGTTGCGCGAGCGGCTGAAGCAAGCGCCGGATCCGATGAACGACCTGCTGGCGCAGCTATCGCAACGGCTCGGCGGCGGCGTGAAGCCGCGCGAATACATGCGTTGGGTCCAGGCCAGCGTCGGCGCCAATATACGGATGATCCCGACCAGCGACATCCTGTTCTTCCGCGCCGAGGACAAATACACGCGCGTGCAGACCCAGGGTTTCGAGGCCTTGATCCGCAAGCCGATCAAAGAGCTGATCGACGAGCTGGATCCGAACGAATTCTGGCAAATCCATCGCGCCACCGTGGTTCGCGTCGATGCGGTCGAGCAGGTGAGCCGCAACTTCCGCGGCAAGCAGGTGGTGCATGTGAAGGGCAGCACGGAAAAACTCGAAGTGAGCCGCACGTTCAATCATCTGTTCAAGCAGATGTAGGCGCGAACCCCATCTTCTTCAGGAACAGCGGCCACCGCGAGTCGCCGTGGAGGTTGCGCAGCAACGTATGGGCCTTCATCTGGCTCAGGCCTGCGTTACGTTGCGCGTACGCGCGCTCGAGCCACTCGAAGGCCTGGTTGACGTTGCCGCAATAGGCATGTGCCTGGGCGTTCAAGTAGGCGTGCATGGGAAGCTCCCCCAGTTGCTCGAGCGCGGCGAACGACGCCCCTTTCCGCCCCAGCGCGTGGTTGGCCATCGACAATCCCAGCAGCCGAAATCCGTCGTGCGATTCCTTCTCGAATGCCGCGAGCGCCTCTGCAAACCGATCCTGCGCGAGATAGACCTGGCCCAGGCCCGAGTATGTCATTCCGCCAAGAGGATTGAGCTCGAGCGCCTCCTTCACCGCCGACTCCGCCTGCGCAAGATGTCCGGCGAACAGAGAAAACAGTCCGAGATAGCGATGGGCGTGCGCGTTGAGCGGATCGAGCGCAATCGCCTGCCGGCAAAGCGCGATCGATTCGTCCAGACGGCCAAGCCCCCCGGCTAACGTCCCCGCGGCGAGCACGACTTCGGCGTTTCCCGGCGCCAACTCCAGCGCTCGCTGCGTCGACGCGTCGGCACCCGACCAATCCCAGTCGTATCCCCAGCGGACGCGCGCGAGGGCGACGTGCCCCTCCGCAAGATCCGGCTCCAATGCCAGCGCGCGTAGTGCAGCTTCGCGAGCGCGTCCGTATCCCTCTTTGAACGGCGTCCAACCCCCTGATCCCGCCTCGATCGTCTGGGCAGACGCCAGCTCGGCCCATGCCAACGCATACTCCGGGTCGAGGCTCACCGCTTGCCGGAGATGCTCGATGCCGGTCGATACGCTTGCTTGTGTCCGCCGAGCCACCATGGAACGTCCCAGCAGGTAAAGGCGATAGGCCTCCGCATTCTTGCCGTGTCCTTTCGCGGCGGCCCGCACTTCCGCCTTCACCGCGGCGCTCACCGACGAATCGCGCTTCTCACCCAACAGCGCCGATCGAAGCTCCTTCACCACGGACTGCGCGATATCGTCCTGCACCGCGAAGATGTCCTCGAGCTCGCGGTCATACGTTTCCGACCACAAGTGCGAGTCGGTGGCCACCTCGACGAGCTGCACGGTGATCCGCACGCGCTTGCCGAACTTGCGGACGCTCCCTTCGAGGATCGTCGCCACGTTCAGCTTTTGCGCCACCGTCGGGATGTCGACCTTGCTGCCCTTGAACGTGAAGGCCGACGTGTGCGACACCACCCGCAGGCCGCGGATCTTCGAGAGCACGTTCAGCAGCTCCTCCGCGATGCCGTCGGCAAAGTATTCGTTGGCCGCATCGTCGCTCATGTTCACGAAGGGCAGCACCGCGATCGATGGCACGTTGTCATCGACGTTACCGGGCAGCGTCTTCAGCGGAGGCAATGTCGGCGGCAGATCGTTCCCGGACGACGACGCCGGAGGCGAACCGTTTGCGTCGCGGCCCGTGAGCGTGACGGTGAACCGATAACCACGTCCCGGAATCGTTGCGATCGCCTGCTGCCCGAGGATCTTGCGCAGCGCGGAGACCTGCACCTGCAGATTGTTCTCTTCGACGACGAGCTTCGGCCAGACCCTGTCCAGCAGCTCCTCCTTGGTCACCAGTTGACCGGCCCGCTCCAGGAGCGCGACGAGCACATCGAAAGCGCGCGGGCCGACCACCACCGGCTCGCCGCTCGCCAGCAAGCGGCGCTCGCCTGGGTATAACTCGAAGCTCCCGAAGCGGAAGGTATGCGCTGGTTCAGTCATGGATCGACGTGGATGCGGGCGCTCCAGGCATCCAGACCCTAGGCCAGTATCTTCGCGAGGATTGGATTCCACGCCTTCGCGGCCAGCTTCGCCCAGCCTTCAGGAAGCGCGTGAATCTCGTCCATCCAGTCGTTCGACGCTCTGTCCGTCCTGGGTTCCGCAAGCTTCAAGGTGCGGCGCGTGTCCAACAGGTAAACATTCGGGAGCGGCTTGACCTGCTTGTCCAGCCAGTCGTTCAGCGTGTCGATCACATCCTTGGCGATTAAGCGCATCTGCTCGTCCGTCTTGCCGGCGGCAAGCAGCGTCGGATAAATCCACGGGCCCGAAACCGGCAAACCGTTGACCGCGGCGCGGGCAGGCGCAGGGCGCGGTTGGAGGTAGTCATAGCCGTGCAATACGACGGGCGTGTCCTTGTTGAGCCTCGACTTCTGCCGCAAGCCGATCCACTGAACGATATAGCCCACCACCTCTTCGAAGATCGGCCCGGCCCTGGCCGGCCTCGACGTCATTGCCTTGAGGTCCTTGGGCACCCGGGATTTCGCCTTGACATGAACGATTGCCGCGATGAAGGCTTCCTTGAAAGCATTCTTGAGGTCGTTGCCGCCGGCGCTCAGGAGCAGCGCATCGAACTTGAACTCGTTCAGCAGATTCAGCGTGTTCGCAGCCTGGGGATCGGTTGCCATGTCCTTCGCGGTGTCACCGACATGCGAGATGTCGACGAGAAGCGCCGCGCGAGGCGTCCTCAACGCATCGAGCAAGTTGGGCTCGTGGAGCGGCCACGGGGTGAAAATGTCGAACCAGGAGTCGCCCTCGCAAAGCACGACTCTCTCGTACGAACCGCTGGCGAGCTTCTGGGCCAACTCGACAATGGTGGGGTTGTCGACGCGATCGGGCGTAAGAAGGGCACGCTTCTTCGTCTTTGCCGATCTCGTGGCTCTTGCTGCCACGGCACACCTCCCTAAGTCCAACGAGCGATCAAAGATTATGCCCTTTCCGGAAATCCGGTGGCCGGAAGCGGCGCACGGTGAAACGAAGGATCTTGAGTGGAAGGGCGAGACTGCGCGCCGGGAGGCGCTCCGCACGCCGGCAGAATGCCGGCCATGCCCGCTTTCTGCACTTCACGCATCCTGACGCGCATCGCGTCCTGTCGTGCTGGAGGACGCGCGCCCGGCCTCGTAGTCTTGTCCCGGCACAACGTGAAAATGACGCTGCTGTTCCACATCCTCGCGGGAGCGCTCGGGCTCGTTCTCGGGGCCGTCGCGCTGTCTGCAACAAAGGGAGCCACGCTGCATCGCAGGAGCGGGATCGTGTTCGTCTACGCGATGCTCACCATGTCGGTGTCCGCGATCATGATGGCGTCCCTGCGTGGCGTTGCTCCGGCAGTGAACATTCCCGCCGGGCTGCTGACGGCGTATCTCGTGATCACGGCGCTGACCGCGCTCCGCCCCAGGACCGCGGCGTCGCGATTGGTGGATCTCGGTGCCATGCTGGTGGCGTTCGGCGTGGGCCTCATCAGCGTCGCGCTCGGGCTGGAGGCGCTTGCCCGTGGCATCAGGACGAACTGGATCGTGTCAATTCCGTTTCTCGTGCTCGGAGTCGTCGGACTGTTGGCGGGCGCATCCGATTTACGCCTGATGAGGTCGGAAGGCATGGGCGGTGCGCCTCGGCTCGCAAGGCATCTGTGGCGGATGTGCTTCGCGCTGCTCATTGCGGCGACGGCGTTTTTTCTGGGCCAGCCCGACGTATTCCCGAAGGCGCTCCGCATCCCTGCGCTGCTCGCCCTGCCGGTGCTCGCCGTGCTAACGACCATGCTGTATTGGCTGTGGCGGGTCCGTATCAAGGGAGGCTATCGAGCCGTCATCGGCGATCGGCGCATTCCACCGGGCAGTCGACTGGCTTCGCGTTACGCTCGTCGCGGGTGACCGGCTCGTCGCCGCCCTGGCGCGATGGGCGCGGCTGGTTGACAAGCATGCGCATGGAGCGCAAATTATGCAGTGGTTACGATGAGGCAAGAGGAGCTGACTATGAAGCAAATACTGGTGGCAACCGCATTGGCCGTTTTCGGCCTTGTGCCGGCAATGGCCTCCGCATGCGAATACAACGACGACTCGTCGGCGTCTGCGGCTACGCCCACGCAGCTGGGGTCGGCGCCGCCCCCGGCCGCGAGCAAGGTTCCCGCGCGTACCGTTGCGCAAGCGGTTACTCAGAAGACGGCGAAGCCGATCGCTGACAAGACGAAGCCCCTCGCACCCGACCGGAAGCTCGCGGCGGTGACGAGTAACTGACGGTCGCAAGCCTTCAACCAAGCCCGCCTCGCGCGGGCTTTTTGTTGTCCAGCGCATCGGCGCGCAAGGCGGGCGCTATGCCGCCGCGGACTCCCGGATCAACGTCTGTCCCGGCGTGACGCGCGTGAAGCGCACCGGGTCGCGGGCAAGCTCGATCGCGCCGCCGCGTTGGCGCACCACGTTGTAGGTCGAGCTCGACAACTCACCGGTGTCCGGGAAGTCCTCGCGGTAATGCGCGCCGCGCGAATCCTCGCGAGCCAACGCGGCAATCGCAATCACCTTACTCACCGCGATCAGGCTCGTCAGGTTGAGCCAGTCATGCCAGCTCACATTGAAGACGCGGTCATCGCCGGCCACGCCCACGTGCGACAACTCGACTTCGAGGTCGGCGAGCCGTCCCAGCGCCCGCTGCAGACCTTGGGCGTTGCGCAGGATGCCGACATCGTCCCACATGCACTCGTAAAGCCCTTCGCGAATCGCGTCGAGATTCCCCGGCGGTTGCCCGAACGGCGCTTCGTGCACGGCGATGCTCGCTTCGATCGCCGCTTCGTCGGGCGCACGCGATTCCCCCTTGCGGGCGACCCACGCCGCCATGGTCTCGCCTGCGATGCCGCCGAACACCGTCGAGTTGGCGACGCCGTTGCCGCCGAGCCGGTTCGCGCCGTGGACGCCGCCGGTATCCTCGCCGGCCGCGAACAGACCGGTCAGCGGCGTCGCGCAGTCGGGACGGAATACCACGCCACCCATCAGGTAGTGGGCGGTCGGCACCACCTCCACCAGCCCGCCGGCCAGGTCGAAGCCGCAATCCGCGCAGCGATCGACCATGCCCTTGAACTGCGCGCGCACCTGGTCGGCGCCCAGGTGGTGCATCTGCAGGTACACGCCGCCATGGGGCGTGGTCCGTCCTGCGCGCATCTCGCGGAAGATCGAGCGTGAGACGATGTCGCGTGTCGCCCGCTCGCCATGTGCGTCGTAGTTGTGCATGAAGCGCTCGCGCTTTCCGTCGAGCAGGAAACCACCGGCCCCGCGCAAGCCCTCTTCGAGCACGGTGCCGGTCATGCGGGTGTGCGTGCCGGCCAAAAGACCCGTCGGGTGAAACTGCACCATTTCCATGTCGCGCAGCGGCAGCCCCGCGCGCAGCGCCATTGCCAGCCCGTCGCAGCTCTTGTCGCCCGACGGCGTGTGGAACTTGTACATTGTCGGGCCGCCGCCGGTGGCGAGGAGCACGGCTTTGGCCTGCACGAACACGTACTCGCCGGTACGCATGTCGATCATCAGCACGCCCGCGAGCGCGGACCCGTCAGCCGTCTTGATGAGCTCGATCGCGCGGTGCTCTTCCAGGCGCGCAATGCCGCGTGCCCATACCTGCTCCGAGAGCCGGTTGATGATCTCGATGCCGGTGAGATCGCCCTTGTGCACGGTGCGGTCGAATGTCTGGCCCGCGAACGCCTTCTGATGAACGGTGCCATCCGGATTGCGATCGAAAAAGCATCCAAGCTCGTTCTCGAGCTCGCGGATGCGCTCGACCGCCTTGGTCACGAGCGTCCAGGCGAGCTCCTGGTCGGGCAGCCACTTGCCGCCTTCGATCGTGTCCATGAAATGCCGCTCGACCGAGTCGCCCGCGGCCAGCGCGACGTTGTATCCGCCCTGGACCATCCGCGTGCAGCCGCATTTTCCCAGCAGTCCTTTGACGGCGATGGTGACCGAAAGCGCCGGGTCCGCCTGATGCGCATGCAACGCAGCGAACAAACCCGCGCCACCGGAGCCCAGGATGAGGATGTCCGTCGCAAGACGGCGCATCAGCGCGCCTTCACGCCCAGCGACGCGAGCACCTCGGCGCGACGCGACTGTGCCGCGGTCGCGACCTCGCGGTAGAGACTGCCGCCGTCGCTGTCCATTCCCACGAGCAACGGCCCGAAGCCCTTCACACGGAACTTCCACAGCGACTCCGGGTTGAGATCGTCGAGATCGACGTCCTCGATCGCCTCCACCCAGGTGGTCTCCAGCGCGGCGGTGCCGCCGATGATCGCGAGATACGCACCGCCCAATTCGCGAAAGGCAGCCTGCGAGTCCTCGAGCAGGCCCCCTTTGCCGATGATGATGCGCGCCCCGTACTGGCTCATCAGCGGACGCGTGAACCGTTCCATTCGCGCCGACGTCGTGGTGCCGATGCAGATCGGCGCGTAGCCGGTGGGGAAAAGCTCGGTCGCCTCGACCTTGCGCACGTTGGGCGCTGTGTGAATGAGCGCGTGGCCGCGAAGATCGAAGCGTGTCGTACGGCCGTGGTCGAACATCTCGATCTGCGTGCGGTCGCGGATGCCGAACAGGATTCCGTTCAACGTCACCGTGTCGCCGATCCGCAGGCTGCGGACCTGCGCTTCGGTCACGGGCGTGACGATGTCGTGGTGCGCCATGGTCATTGGACTGCCCTCCAAGCTTCGCGCTGCGGGGCTAATTCGCGCTTGGGGCGGCCCTGCGCGCTCATGCCCGGTAAGTGATCCCTTGCGGAGTGAACGTGGCCGATGCGCGGCGTACCGCGTGGCACTGCATGTTCACCGCAACCGGATTCATGGTGATGTGAGTCGCCGCAAGCTCGACATGCACGGCGAACGCCGTCGAGTCGCCGCCCAGGCCCTGCGGGCCGACGCCGAGCTTGTTCACCGCCACGGAAAGCTCTTCCTCGAGCGCAGCACCTTCGGGGTCCTCGCAACGGCTGCCGAGCGGCCGGCTGGTAGCGGCAATCTTGGCGAGATGGACGCAGAGATCGGCCGAGCCGCCGATCCCGACACCGATAATGGTCGGAGGACACGTCTTGCCCGCTGCGGCGAGCGCGCAATCGATCACGAACGTCTTGATCACCGCGGTACCTTCCGCGGGGACCGCCATCTTGAGGAACGTGTTGTTCTCCGATCCGCTTCCCTTGGGGATCATCTCGATCGTCAGCTCCTGCGCACGATCGGAGAATGCCACGTTGACGACCGGGATTCGGATGCCGCAGGACGTGTGGTCGTTCTCCCGCGTCAGCGGATGCACGACCGAGGAGCGAAACGGATGCTCGACCGTCGCGCGCGCGCAGCCGCGAACGATCGCGGCGGTGAGATCGACGCCGTCCACGCGCACATCGCGGCCGATGGTGACGTTGTAGATCGGCACGCCGGTGTCCTGGCAGGTGAGGTTGTCGGTGCTTTCGGCCACCGCGATGTTCTGGATCATCGTGCCGAGGATGGCCTTGGCACGCGGATTGGTCTCCGTGCGCGCAAGTCGATCGAACCCCTGCTTCACATCGTCAGGCAGGATCTTCAACGCGCGAATGTAGAGATCCTTCGCCGTTTCCTCGATGAGCTTGAGGTCGACGTTCATCAGCAAGCGCTCAGTTGACCGTCAGCTTGCGTTGCGCGATGACCTTCGCCCACCTCGCCGACTCGTCCGTCATCGCGTTGGCGAATGCATCGGGCGCATTGCCGACCGGGGTCATCCCCTGCGCCGCAAGTGTGGCCTGCGTCTCCGGGTCGCTCAGCACCTTGACCGTGTCGCGATAGATCTTGTCCACGATGTCGTTCGGGGTACCCGCCGGCACCAGGAAGCCGAACCAGCCCGCGTTTTCGAATCCGGGCAGGCCGCTTTCATCCACCGTGGGAACGGACGGAAGCATCTTCGATCGCTCCTTGCTCGTCACGCCCAACGCCCGCAACTGGCCGGACTTCACGTACGCCGATGCCGCGGCGATATTGCCCACCATCATCTGGATCTGGCCGCCGAGAAGATCGTTGTAGGCGATCGCCTCGCCCTTGTAAGGAACATGGACGATTTCGATGCGTGCGGCGTCGGCGAAGTTCTCGCCCGCCATGTGCACCTGGCTGCCCGGCCCGGCGGAGCCGAAGTTGAGGGTGCCGGGCTTCGCCTTGGCGAGCGCGATCAACTCCTGCACGTTCGTCGCCGGCACCGACGGATGGACGACGATGACCATGGGTCCGGTCGCGATGTTGGTCACCGGCGTCAAATCCTTCATGTTGAAGCCCATGTTCTTGAAAAAGTGCGGGTTGATCGTGATGGCACCCGACGTGAGCAGGATGGTGTAGCCGTCCGGCGCGGCCTTCGCGACCATCGCCGTACCGATGTTGCCGCCGGCCCCAAGCCGGTTGTCGACCACGACCGATTGGTTCCACATCTCCCCGAGTTTCCGCGCCATCAAGCGGGCGACGATGTCGGTGGTGCCGCCGGCTGCGAACGGGACGACGAAAGTGACCGGTCGCGCCGGCCATGCCTGCTGTGCGTGCGCCGTGCCTGCGGTTGGCACGAGCACGGCGGCAGCCGCGCACAAGATCGATCGGCGAGTCCAGCGCTTCATATCCATGATTCCCTTCCCTCCTCGCTCGAAGCTTAACCGATCAACGCCAATGCGAAAGCGAGCCCGGCCACGACGCCGACGCCGACCGTGCCGGCGATCCAGTTCTTGCGCAATCCGGACCCCTCCCCGAGCTCGATCAGCAACAGGCGCGCGCCGCCCGTCATGTGCAAGGCGAGCAGCACCACGAGGCCCCACTCGGCGACCTTGAACAGCGGCCGGTCGGTGAACCGCAGGAAGCCTTCCAGGGCGGCCTCCCCGTTCAACGCCTGGCCGAGCGCCCAGAAATGGACGGGCAGGAACGCGGCGAGCGCGATCCCCGACCACCGCTGGGCCAGGAAGGCCCAGTACGCCGGGTGGTTGCGCGCACGATAATCGTTTCTGCGCATCATCCGGCGACGACTCCGTACACCGCGCGCAGCCCCATGAGCAGGATCGCGACACCGACGATCTGCGCGGCGACGAGCGCCGTGCGCTCGCGCAAGCCCAGCCATTCCGAGGCGATGGCGGCAAGACCGATCGGCACGTGCACGGCGCAGGCAACGACGAACACGCCGTAGAACGCGGCGAAGAGCCAGCTGCCATGCGTGCGGCCCAGAATTTCGGCGGCGCTCAAGCCTCCGCGCACCGCGTAGATCACCGTGATGATATGGACGAGCACGCACACCGCGAGCACCATCGAGCTGATGCGCATCGCATACCAGAGCTTCGCTTGCGTCGCGACGGTCGTCATAGCTCACCGCGCGCGGCCGCCTTGGCCGTGAGGCGCTTCAGTCCGGCGATTGCCGCCGTTGGCGTCAATTGCTTGGGGCAGCGCTCGGTGCACGAGCCTTGCGTGTGGCAGGCGTGACATCCAGCGTCGCCCGCCACCGCGCGCAGGCGCTCACCCTGTTGCGTATCGCGCACATCGTTGACCAGCGTCCAGGCGCGGTTGAGCGCGGCGGGCCCCAGGAAATTCGGACGCCAGGTCACGACGTCGCACGAGGCATGGCAGATGCCGCAGCCGATGCACTCGATGCCGGCGGAAGCCGCGCGCCGTTCTTTCGAGGTGGGCTCGACCCGGGCGAAGTCGTCATGCCGCGTCGTGGTCCCTTTGAACTGTCCCTTGGCCCGCGCCCACTTGTCGAAGAAATCGCGCATGTCGGTCACGAGATCCTTGATCACGGGAAAGTTCGGCAGCGGCGCGATCTCGAGCGCATTGCCCGTGACGACCTTGGAGACGTGCGTGCGGCAGGTCCAGCGGGCGACTCCGTTGACGGTCATCGCGCAGGAGCCGCACATGCCGACGCGGCATGCGTAGCGATAACTGAGCGACGGCTCGAGATGGCGCTGGATGTGCACGACCACGTCGAGCACGGTCTGGCTTTCCTCGCGCCGGACCTCATAGGCGCTGAACGCACCCTGCTCCTTGCCGCGCCAGACCCTTACCTTGAGATCCATGCCGAGCCCACGTAACGCGCACAGTCGTGCGCGAATTATGGAAGCCTGGCGTACAAAAAGAAAAGCTAATATTTATTGAGTTTAGGTAAACTAATTCTTTATCACGCCAGCGATGAGCAGGGGGATCCGTACATGCCTTCGATCGCCAACTTCCGGACTTTTCTCGCTGTCGTCAAATACGGCACCTTTGCGCGCGCGAGCCAGGAGATCGGCCTGACTCCCGCGGCGGTAGGACTACAGATGCGCGCGCTGGAAGAAGCGCTCAAGACGCCGCTTTTCGACCGCAGCGCTCGCTCCGTCGTGCTCAACCCCACAGCACGCAAGCTGACGCCGCGGATCGAAGAGCTCGTGCTGCGCTATCAGGCGCTCGCGGCTGCCGAGGATGCCGACGAGCTGTCGGGCACCGTGGCCATGGGTGCGCTGGTGTCCGCGCTGATGGGCGCATTCGCCAACGCACTGTGGCGGCTCAAGCGCGAGCACCCGCGCCTCGAAGTCAAGCTCTTCGCCGGATTGTCGAGCGATTTCGCATACCGGGTCGAGCACGGCGAGCTCGATGCCGCCATCGTCACTCAATCGCCGCGTCCGCTCGCAGCGAGCCTCGTGTGGACGCCGCTGTATTCGGAACCGATGGTGCTGATCGTTCCGCGTCGGCCCCACTTTCCGTTGCCGCGGCACGCGCTCGACATCCTTGGCGAGACCCCGTTCATCCGTTTCGACCGGCAGACCTGGACGGGCCACCTGATTCGAAAGGTCCTGGGCCAGTGCAAGGTGAAGGTGCGCGACGAGCTCGAGCTCAATTCGATCGAGGCCATCGCCGAGCTCGTGCGACAAGGATTCGGGATCTCGATCGTGCCGCAGCTTGCCAACGTCCAATGGCCTCGCGATCGCGCGCTTCGGGTGATCACGTTGCCCGGCGTGGATGTGAAACGCCACGTGGGACTCCTCGAGCGCACGCATCACGCGCGGGCGGGCTTTACCGCCATCATCAAGCAATATTTCGAGACCGGCGCGAACCGTCAGCCCAGTCCCGAACGCCGGCAGGCGAGGAGGAGCCTGCGTTTGAAGTAGCTCATCGATGTAGTAGGCTTGCCCTCCATGCAAACGACGGTGCGCGACGCGGAAAGGATCGTCGAGAGCTCGGTACCGGCGCGGCTGGACGCGTTGCCGTGGTCATACTTTCATACCCGGGTCATCGTGGCGCTCGGCATCACGTGGGTACTCGATGGGCTCGAAGTCACGCTGGCCGGTGCGGTCTCCGGGGCGCTCAAGACGAGCCCGACACTGCAGCTCAGCGATGCGCAGGTTGGACTCTCGGCGAGCGCCTACCTCACGGGCGCTGTACTGGGTGCTCTTCTATTCGGGTGGCTCACTGATCGGTTCGGACGCAAGCGTCTTTTTTTCGTGACGCTCGGCGTGTATGTCCTGGGCACCGGCGCAACCGCGCTCTGCAATGATTTCGCTGCATTCGCGATCTGCCGCTTCATTACCGGCGCCGGCATCGGCGGCGAATATTCGGCGATCAATTCGGCGATCCAGGAGCTCATCCCGGCACGCTACCGCGGCCGCACCGACCTGGGGGTTAATGGAAGCTTCTGGCTCGGCGCCGTGCTCGGCGCCATTGCCTCGAGCCTGCTGTTGCAGCCTGGACGCTTGCCCGTGGACGTGGGCTGGCGCCTGGCATTCGGCTCGGGTGCGGTGCTCGGGCTCGGAATTCTCCTCATGCGACGCTATCTGCCGGAAAGTCCGCGATGGCTGCTCCTGCACGGGCGCACCGAAGAAGCCGAACGCATCGCGGCTGCGGTGGAAAACGACGTGCGCGGCTGCGTCACCGCATCGCAGTCGCTGCCGCAACTGCGCTTGCGCATTCGCGCCCGCGGCGTGAGTTTCGTGGATCTCGGCGTGAGCCTATTTCGCCTTTACCCGCGCAGAGCGGTCCTTGGTCTCGTGCTGATGACGGCACAGGCGTTTTGCTACAACGCGATCTTTTTCACGTACGCGCTGGTGCTCGGTCGCTTCTACGCCGTTCCGCCGGAGAAAGTGGGGTGGTACCTGTTGCCGTTCGCCGTGAGCAACTTCCTTGGTCCCCTCGTTCTCGGCCGGTACTTCGACACATGGGGCCGCCGGCAAATGATCACGACGACGTACGCAATATCCGGTCTGCTGCTCGGCCTCACGGCCGTCCTGTTTGCCGCCGGCATGTTGAGCGCCGCCACGCAGACGCTGGCGTGGACACTCGTGTTCTTCTTCGCTTCCGCTGCGGCGAGCTCGGCCTACCTCGTGGTCAGCGAAAGCTTTCCCGTCGAGGTGCGGGCCCTTTGCATTGCGCTCTTCTTCGCCCTGGGCACCGCCATCGGCGGAGTCGGTGCTCCATGGCTGTTCGGCGTCCTCATCGGCAGCGGCGAATCGACGGCGGTCGCATGGGGCTATGCGCTGGGCGCGCTGATGATGATGACTGCGGCGGCGGTCACGTTGCGGCTGGGCGTGGCGGCCGAGTGCAAGCCGCTCGAGCAGGTTGCGCGTCCGCTCTCGTGCGTGGATGCAGTCGAGTAGTCGGTCTGCCGCTCCAGCACCGTTGCCTTACGGCGTTACAGGGCGGCGAACAGCAACGACGGTGCAATCGTCGGCGGGAGGCCTGTTATCGAGGAAGATGGCGAGCTCGCGTTGCACGCATTGCAGCAGATCCTCGACGGATCGGCCGGAGTTGGCAGCACTTGCCGAAAGCAAGCGTTCCTGCGAGAACTCGTGCCCCGCTGCCGATTCGGCCTCGAGAACTCCATCGCTAAAGCAGACGAGAGCGGCGCCTTCCTGAAGCTGCGCCTCATTCGCCGCATAACGCAGCCCCGGGATGACGCCGGCCAGCGCACCTTTGGGGATCGGCAGCAGCGACGCGCGGCCCGCGTGTGCAACGATTGGCGCGCAATGCCCGGCATTGGCATAGACGAGCCGCCCGGACGTTACATCCAGAAAGGCGCAGAACAGCGTCACGAACATGTTCGCGTCGTTGCCTGCGCACAGCCGTTCGTTGATGTGCTCGAGCAGGCGGCCGGGATCGCGCGTGCCCATCGCGGCGATGCGAATCAGGCCGATCGTGCGCGCCATGAACAATGCAGCGGGAATCCCATGGCCGGACACATCCCCGACGCAAAAGAAAAGGTGCCGCTCGTCGACGAAGAACGCATCGAAGAAATCGCCGCCGACTTCGGAGGCGGGATTCATCATGCCAGCGATCTCGACATCGTTGCGCTCGGGGAAAAGACGGCCGCGCGCCGGAATCATGCTGGTCTGCAGCTGGCGCGCAATCGAAAGTTCCCTGCGCACGTGCTCGAGCGCGAGCTGCGTGCGCTGCGCTTCGAGCATCACTTCGTTGCCGCGGCGCATCCGCTCGGACAGAACGGCAAGCAGATTGCGCGTTACGCCCGGTATCGGGCCGAGACGGCTCCAAAACAGCATCCCGGGCAGGCTGAGCACGCGAGCTTCCGTCAGCGCAACGACGAACGCCGAAACCGGCTTGCCGTCGATCGCGGACATTTCCCCGACGCTTTCGCCCGGTCGAATCGGAATTCCCGTGGCGGGAAGCCGCGCGCTGTCGAGGTACGCGGCCAGTTGCCCGGACAACAATATGTAGATGATGTCGTTCGCTTCGCCGGGTTGCAGGAGTATCGCGCCGGCGGGCAGGATGCGGATCTCGCAATCCCTGATCGCGTCGATGACGGCGGACGGCTCGACACCGCGAAACAGGGCGATCGCGTCGACTCCCGACCCGTGCTGGTTCCGCAGCTCCACGATCCAGTCGAGAGTCGCGGGCGTCATGCCGCCTCGGTCCAGCTCACGGTGATCGTGAGATGGTTGCGGCCCTCGCTGCGGCGATAGCGGAGATCGTCCGAGAAGTTGCGAATCATCACGAGGCCGAGGCCCTCCGGCTTGGCTTCCGCGAGGCTTGCCGGTCTCGGCGCCGGCTCGGGAGAATAGCGAGATGGGTCAAAGGCGACCCCTGCGTCCGCGACCGCCAGCTCGGCCGTGCACATGCCCTCGCTCCGCCGCACCCCGAATTGCAGTCGGACCGGGGATGCCAGCGCGGTTGGGCCCCCATGCGCGATCACGTTCGCCAGCGCTTCGTCGAGGCAGTGATCGAGCCGCACGATCTGCTCGCGGGGGACGTTCTGTGCAAGCGCAACGGATGCAAGCCACACCGAAGCGCGTCTCGCGTCCCACGTATCCCCGCGAATCGTCAACTCCGCGGGAGGCTGCGTTGCGGATGAGGGCATCCGCGACCTTACTTTAGGAGTGCCCTTTCGGCCTCGTCCTCGTCCTCGAACGTCGGGATCAGCTCATCGATGCCCGTCGCTTCGAGCGTCCTGGCGACCACGTCGTTGCCGGCGACATTCAATACCATGCGGCCGCCTTTGGCTTGCTGAGCCTTGGCGCTCGCGATCAGTGCACGAATCCCCATCGACGAAAGAAACGTTACGTCCGAAAGGTTTACAACGACACCCCGCTTCGCGGATTCCGCGAGTGCGGCGAACTCCGCGGCGATTTGCTCGCTTCCCGCGGTATCGAGGCGCCCCCGCAGGAAGATGCGCCGAATATCGTCGTTCACGTCTTCGTATTGGATGGCCATTGCGGGTCCCGTGGCGGCAGTTTATGACAGGACTGCGTTGCGATTGTCACACGCTGGATCGATGAGCGCCACGCTGCTCGCGGAGTGGAAGGGCACGTAGCGATCACGGGTTCGCCGTCCAGCAGGCGATCGGCGCAGCCGGCAGTAATGCGCTATTAGGCGCGTTTGCGCATCGGCGCGCAAGGTGGCCGTCAACCGCGCATGCGCTGCGGGCGTTCGGCGACGACTCGATGCACCGGCTCGCCGTGATCGAGCTTCCGGAATGCCCTCTTCTGACCGCAGCGAGACATTCACGCAAGCCGTGTCGGAATCCACATTTCGCTCCGCAATGTCCGGTGCACCGGACACTTGTTCGCGATCTCCAGGAGCTTCGCCCGCATCACATCGTCCAGATCGCCTTCGAGCGTGATCACGCGGTCGATGCGGTCGATCTTCCCTTCCCTGGTTTCGCATTCGGCACAATCGGAGGCATAGGTCTTCCTGTGCATGAGCGCGACTGCGACGCGTTCCAGCGGAATCCCTTTCGCGTCGGCATAAAGACGCACGGTCATCGCCGTGCACGCACCGAGCCCCGCGGCCACCAGGTCATACGGGGTCGGACCGCTGTCGACGCCGCCGACATCGACTGGCTCGTCCACCAGCAGGCGATGGGGACCGATGGCGACGCGCTGCTGAAACTTGCCCTGCCGGGTCTCGGTGACGAACACGGTGTCGCGCGGACCTTGCGGTTCCTCGGCCAGGACGGGCGCCGCCGGCAAGTAGCGGCTTGCCCACGCCGCCAGGACCATCGCCGCGTAACGCGCATCCTCGCGCCGGGTCAGCAGATGATCCGCCGTGTCGAGCGAGATGAAACTCTTCGGGTGCCGCGCCGCGCGGAAAATCGCCGACGCGTGATCCACCGACACGATTGCGTCGGCCGGCGCGTGCATCACGAGCAGCGCGCGCTTCAACCCGGCCACTGCGTCGATGATCTTCTGCGCCGCGATGTCGTCGAGGAACTCGCGGCGGATCGTGAACGGACGTCCGCCGAGATCGACTTGCGCGGCGCCATTCTGGCGAATCTCCTCCTCGTGCCCGGCGAAGACCTTCGCGAGATGCGCGGGATCGGATGGCGCATTGATCGTGGCGACCGCGGTGACCGACGGCATCTCGGCCGCGGCGGCAAGCACGGCTGCGCCGCCGAAGCTGTGGCCGACGAGCAGCGATGGCGCGCGATGCTCGGACGTGAGCCAGCGCGCGGCCGCGACCAGATCGGCGACGTTCGACGAAAAATCGGTGTTCGCGAATTCGCCTTCCGAACCGCCCAGCCCCGTGAAATCGAAGCGCAATGTGGCAAGACCGGCGTCGGCCAGCGCTTCGGCGATGAGCGAGGTCGCCTTCGTGTCCTTCGAGCACGTGAAGCAGTGCGCGAACAGCACGTACGCGCGCGGCGCCTGCGCGCCTGGCATGTCGAGTCGCGCCGCCAGCGGCGTCCCCTGCGCGCCCGGAAATTGCACTGCGGTGCTGATCCTGCCCATCGTTGAGTCCCTCCGGTTTGCCGATGCGAGGAATTTTGTTGCAGGAGCCGTCGAGACGCAGAGAAAATCGCGCTCTCCAATGCTTTCTCGGTGTCTCTGCGCCTCTTTGCGAGGTTTCATGATGCCAGGCAACGATCGTCTGCCCGCTCAAGTCGGCGAAGCGCCTCGCGGGCGATCCGCCTGCACGCGCTATGATCCTCCGGAATCCTCATTGGAGGCCACCATGCTCCTCGAAGGAAGCTGCCACTGCGGCGGCGTGCGATTCCGCGTGGAATCGCATACGCCCTATCCGTACATGCGCTGCTATTGCTCGATCTGCCGCAAGACGCAGGGCGGCGGCGGCTACGCGATCAACATCATGGGCGACGCGTCCACGTTGCGCGTGCGCGGCGCGGCGAACCTTGCCGTCTATCGCGCGCGCATCAAGGAACCCGGCGACCGGCGCAAACGGCTGTCGCCCGCGCGCCGGCATTTCTGCAAGCGATGCAGCAGCGCGCTGTGGGTCGCGGATCCGCGCTGGCCGGAATGGATCTACCCGTTCGCCTCGGCGATCGATACGCCGCTGCCGAAGCCGCCGGAAGAAGTCGAGCTGATGCTCAACTACGCGCCCAAGTGGGTCGACGTGCCGGCCGGACGCGGCCACACGCACTTTCGCGAGTACCCGCGCGAGGGCATCGCCGATTGGCATGCGCGGCGCGGACTGACCGTCGACTAGCCGCCGCGCGCCCCAAGGCGAGTCCCCGTGCGGGAAGACGCCGCGGCGTCTTCAGCGGAAGGTAGCCGCAGGGCCGCCCCTAGGCGGGTGCCCCCCGAAGACGACGCGGGCGTCTTCGGGGGGAGCGTTTACATGCGCGGCGGCAGCGCCGGGTTCAACACTGAAGGACTGGCCGTCGTCGTCGGTGACGACGACACCGCGTCGCGGATGGGGATCCGGCTGCCGGTCCGGTATTCCTTTTCCTCGCTCGGCTTTTGCGCCGCGTTGTCGGGGGTGGACGGCGTGGCGCAGGCGGAGAGCGCCAGCGCCAAAGAGACGATCATGAGACGTTGCATGTGAAATACTCTTTCGGAAGAAGCGCGCCCGGCGTGGATACGCGCTGACGCGATGGCAAAAAAAGCGGGGATTGTACCGGAGACGCGCGCTGTACGCTAAGAGAAGGCGACACGCAGGCCGGGCAAACCGAGCGTGCCGTAGTCGCTCGACCAGGCTTCCCCTGCGGCCACCGGCCAGGCATCGGTCACCGTGCCGGTCGTCACCATCTCGCCGGCGGCCAGGGGCGCCGCCTGCGGTTGCTCGGCGAGGACGCGCGCCAGATAGACCAGCGCCAGCGCGGGACTGTCGAGCACGTTGGCGCCGATCCCGCGCTCGACGGGCCGCGCGTCACGACGCAACGTCAACTCGAAGGCCGGCAGCCTGTCGGCCAGCGCAATGCGATTCGCTTCGGTCACGGGCATGGGCGTGCCGACGACCAAGGCAGCGTGCAGCCCGAATGCCGCCGTGCAGTCCGCCGCCTTGAATTTCCATCCGGGAAAGTGCGATTGCACGATCTCGAATCCCGGCGCGATCCATGCCACTGCGCTTAGCACCTCGCGCGCATCGGTCGTGATCGGCACGGGTCCCGAAAGGCCGAACACCACTTCCGGCTCGATGCGCGGCTCGGCCATGCGCGCGAGCGAGACCATCGCCGCGCCATCGTGTGCGTGGACGACCGTCTCGCGCCACGTGTGCGCCCACATGGGCTGATAAACACCGTAGCGCGGCCAGAGCGTGCGATTGGTGAAGCCGATCTTGCGACCCACCGGTCGCCAGCCGCGCGCGACGCGGCGCCGCTCGATTTCGTGCAACACGGCGTACGCACGCGGCACGTCGAAATCCGGCACGCGTTCGGTGATCGGCATGAGCTGGTGGCCGCCGTCGCAGGCGTCAAGCAGCGCGTCGGCGATTGCGTCGTCGTCCCATGGCCCGACGAAGGGCTGCGCCGATGGGGTGGGCGTCCTCTCGCCGTCGGTCTTCAACGCACGATGCCGAGCGAACGCAACACGACCGTGATGGCGATCCACGCGCCGGTGGCGACGACCATCGCGATCGCCGCAGCGACCAGCGCGCCGGCCACGCCGCCGGCCCAGCCAAGCGAGGTGATGACGAACCAGCCGACGATTCCGCCGACCAGGCCGCTCACCACGATTCCGAGGATGCTCCAGAAGATCGAGCTCAGTGTGTGCTTGGCCATGGCGCTAACCGGGGCGGGGGACGAGGGGCGAGGGACGAGGGGGCAGCGGGATGATTGGATTCATTGGGGACAACCGTGCGCAGCGACACGGCATGCGTCGCGCCGATGCTCCCTCGTCCCTCAACCAGGAAATGTCCGGTCCCACTCGCCGGGATCGAAGCCGACGAGAATCCCCTCCTCCGATTCCACCACGGGACGCCTGATCGCCGTCGGATTGGCCACCATCAGCGCGATGGCCGTCGACGCATCGACGACGCGCGCCTGCGCTTCCGGCTCGAGCTTCTTCCACGTCGTGCCGCGCCGGTTGAGCAGCGTCTGCCATCCGGCCGCGGCGCACCATGCGGCGAGCTGGTCACGCGTGGGTGGTACCTTCTTGAAATCGACGAAACGATGCGAGACGCCACGCTGTGCGAGCCATGCGCGCGCTTCCTTGACCGTGTCGCAGTTGGTGATACCGTAGAGATTCATCGTACGTCCCCCCGTGAGCTTTCACGCAGGTGTCTCCCCGCGCCGCGCAATGATATCGGTGATTGCCTGGAGCCGCTTCGCGCGAAGAGCGCCCCGGTTGCGTCAGACCGCAGGGGCGAAGTATAACGGGCCGACAAAAATCAGCAGGTTCCCCCCGGAAACGTCCCATGCCCGATAGCCGCTCCGCCTCGACCGCCATCGCCCGGTCCGCCGTGCAGGCGCTCATGGCATCGCAGATTCGCGAGGTCGCCAACGAAGGCATGGATGATCCGGACATCCTGCCGTTCTGGTTCGGCGAGCCGGACGAGGTGACCCCCGCGTTCATCCGCGACGCCGGCGCCGCCTCGCTGGCGCGCGGGGAAACGTTCTACACGCAGAATTTCGGCATCCCGCCGCTGCGCAGCGCGATCGCCGCCTATGTGAGCAATCTGCACCGTGCGACGGCGGACGCCAATATCGCGGTGACGGCATCCGGCATGTCGGCGCTGATGCTCGCCGTCGAAGCGCTGGTGGCGCCCGGCGACCGGGTCGTCGTGGTGACGCCGCTGTGGCCGAACCTGGTCGAGATTCCGAAGATCCTGTCCGCCGATGTCGCCTGCGTGCCGCTCGCGTTTGCCGCCGGCGCGTGGACGCTCGATCTCGACCGATTGCTGGCGGCGCTGAGGCCCGGCACCCGCATGGTGATGATCAACTCGCCGAACAATCCGACGGGCTGGACGCTGACCCGCGCGGAACAGCAGGCGATCCTCGGCCATTGCCGCCGCCATGGCATCTGGCTCGTCGCCGACGACGTCTACGAGCGGCTGTATTACCGCGATGACGCGCCCGCCGCGCCGTCGTTTCTCGATCTCGCAGCGCCGGAAGAGCGCGTCATCGCCATCAACAGTTTTTCCAAGTCATGGCTGATGACCGGCTGGCGGCTGGGCTGGATGGTGGCGCCGTCGGCGCTGATGCCGGACCTGGGCAAGCTGATCGAATACAACACGTCGTGCTCGCCGGCGTTCGTCCAGCACGCGGGGCTGGCGGCGATCACGCGCGGCGAGACGACGGTCGCGCATACGCGGGCACGGTTTCATGCCGCCCGCGATTTCCTGGTCCGCGAGCTTGAGCAGCTGCCGCGGATCGAAGTCGCGGCGCCGGCCGGCGCGATGTACGCGTTCTTCAAGGTCGATGGCCTGACCGACAGCCTCGCCTTCTGCAAGCGGCTCGTGCACGAGGCGAAGCTGGGGCTCGCGCCCGGCAGCGCGTTCGGACCCGAAGGGCAGGGCTTCGTCCGCTGGTGCTTCGCCGCCGATCAAGTCCGGCTGTCCGACGGCGTCACAAGGCTCGCCCGGTTCCTCCAGCGTTGATACCCTTTTCGGTGTTGGCGGCGCGATAATGCCGGCGGGCACGCGCAGGGGGACGGCGATTCCGCGTGTGCCGGACGTATACCAACAAAGGAGGATGCCATGACGTTCGTCATCTCTGCCGCCGTGCTTGCGGTGCTGTCGCTGGTGCTGGGAGGCGCCGTGCACGCCTGGCTGCTCGGACCGGAATACGCGAAGCTCACGACGCTGTTCCGGCCGCCGCAGGACCACCAGGGCTACTTCGCTTACATGATCCTCGCGCACGTGGCCCTCGCCATCGGCTTCACGTGGATATACCGGCAGGGACGCGAGCGCAAGCCCTTCCTGGGCCAGGGTATCCGCTTCGGCCTCGCGGTCGCCATCCTGGCGGTGGTCCCGATGTACCTCATCTACTACGCGGTGCAGCCGATGCCCGGCGCGCTCGTCGTCAAGCAGATCGTGTTCGACTCGATCTGCATGGTGCTATTGGGCATTGTCGCTGCGTGGATCAACCAGCGCGACCTGCCGGCGGTCGGCAGCAGCTAGGATCCCGGCGCCGGCCGCGCCACCCCACCCGAGAAGTCCCAACGCCGGCCCGGCGCGGCCGCGAGCAGCGCGCGCGTATACGCATCGCGCGGATGCGCGAACACCTCGGCGATCGGCCCGTACTCGACGATGCGGCCGTGCGTCATCACGGCCACGCGATCGCACACCTGCGCGGCAACGCGCAGGTCGTGCGTGATGAACAGCATCGCGAGGTCGAGCCGCCGCCGGATCTCGTCGAGCAACGCGAGCACCTGCGCCTGCACCGACACGTCGAGCGCGGACACGGCCTCGTCGGCGATCAGCAGGTCCGGCTCCATCGCCAGCGACCGCGCGATGCAGATGCGCTGCCGCTGCCCGCCAGAGAATTGATGCGGATAGCGGTCGAGCACCTTGGGATCGAGCCGCACCAGCTCCATCAATTGGCGCGCTCGGCGCAGGGCTTCGCGCTGCGACGCGCCGTAGTTCATCGGTCCCTCGACGATCGCCGCGCCCACGGTGCGCCGCGGATTCAGCGACCGGTAGGGATCCTGGAACACGATCTGCACTTTGCGCCGAAGCGCGTGCAGCTGCACGCGCGAGATCGACGCGAAATCGGTGTCGCCGATGACGATGCGTCCGCTGGTCGGTTCGATCAGCCGCGCGATGCAACGGGCAACCGTCGACTTGCCCGAGCCCGACTCGCCGACGATGCCGACGGTCTCGCCGCGGCGGATGTCGAACGACACGTCGGCGGCCGCCGCGACCGCGTGCTTCGGCGCGCCGAGCCACGACCGGTTCGCATAGGTCTTGGTCAATCCTTGCGCGACGACCGCGACCGGCGCCGTCACGACTTCGCGATGCTTCGGCGTGAGGCTCGGCACCGCCGCGATCAGCATCTTCGTGTACTCGTGGCGGGGCGCGATCAGCAGCTCCCGGGCTGCCCCGATCTCCACCAATTCGCCCGTCCGCAGCACCGCCACCCGGTCGGCAATCTCCGCGACCACGCCGAAGTCGTGCGTGATGAACAGCACGCCGGTGCCGTGCGCGCGCATCAGCTCGCGGATCAGCGCGAGGATCTGCGCCTGCGTCGTGACGTCGAGCGCGGTCGTCGGCTCGTCGGCGATCAGCAGCGCGGGCTCGAGCACCAGCGCCATCGCGATCATGATCCGTTGCCGCTGGCCGCCCGACAGCTGATGCGGATAGGAGGCGATCATGCGCGCCGGATCGGGCAACTGGACCGCGCGGACGATCGCCAGCACCTTCGCGCGGCGGTCCGCCGGCGAGAGCGCCGTGTGCGTCGCGAGCACTTCGTCGATCTGGTCGCCGCAACGCATCACCGGATTCAACGCGGTCATCGGCTCCTGGAACACCATCGACATCCGTGCGCAGCGCAACGCCTGCAGTCGCGTCTCGGTGGCCGCCAGCAGGTTCTCGCCGGTGAGCAGGATCTGGCCGCCGGTCGCGCGAAGATTCGGCGGCAGCAAGCCCATCGTCGCATGCGCGATGACGGTCTTGCCCGAACCGGATTCGCCGACGAGGCACACGATTTCGCCGGGATTCACGGTGAAGCTGACGCCGGTGACCGCGTGCGCGCGATCCGCACCGGCGGGCAGCGCGATGGTGAGATCCTGCACGGCAAGGACGGGAGCGGTCACTGGAGTGCCACCGCGCTCACAACCGCTTGCTCATCCGCGGATCGAGCACATCGCGCAATCCGTCACCCAGCATGTTGACCGCGAGCACCGTAAACGCGAGAAAAATCCCGGGGAACAGGATGTTGTGCGGGAAGATGCGGAACACCGCGCGTCCCTCGGCCATGATGTTCCCCCAGGTCGGTGTCTGCGGCGGAATGCCCACGCCGAGGAACGACAGGATGGCTTCGATCAGGATCGCCGACGCCGCGATGTACGTCGCCTGCACGATCAGCGGCGCAATCGTGTTGGGCAGGACATGCCGGACGAGCACCAGCGGCATCCGCGTGCCGACGGCGATCGCCGCTTCGACATAGGGCTCCTCGCGAATCGACAGCACGACCGAGCGCACGAGCCGCACGACACGCGGAATCTCCGGCACCACGATCGCGACGATCACCGTCGCAACCCCGGCCGACGACAGCGAGACGAGTGCGATCGCGAGCAGGATGGCGGGAATCGCCATCAGGCCATCCATGATGCGCATGACGATCGCGTCGAGCCAGCGGAGATAACCCGACACGAGGCCGATCGCGAGCCCGAACGCGACGCTGATCACGGCAACCGCAATGCCGACGACGAACGAGGCGCGCGCGCCATAAACCACGCGTGCGTAGACATCGCGGCCGAGGGAGTCGGTGCCCATCCAGTGCGTGACCGTGGTTTTCGTGCCGTCGGCCGCGCGAATGGTCGCCTCGGCACCGGGCGGCTTGTTGCGATACGCCGGATTGATTTGCGTCGGGTCGATCGACGTGATCAGCGGCGCGGCGAGCCCCATCACGCAGATCGCGGCGAGAATCAAGGCGCCGATCAATACCGCCGGATTGCGCGCCAGGCGGCGCAGCGTGCCCGTGCGCGGCGCCGGCGGCGGTCGCGCGGGCGCTTCGAGTCCGATCGCGTCGGCGGTAAGGACGGGGTCAGACACGGCTTTTCATGAACGTGGTGGCAATGGGGTCAGACACGACTTTTCGGCAACATGAGCATCAGGCGAGCGGCGGCGCGGAAAAGTCGTGTCTGACCCTAGTACCGGATCCGCGGATCGAGGCCCGTGTAGGCGAGGTCGACCAGCAGGTTGACCAGCACGTAGACGAGCGAGAACAGCAGGATGACGGCCTGCACGGTTGGATAGTCGCGGGCAAGCACCGCATCCACCGTCAAGCGGCCGAGCCCGGGAATGCTGAAGACGCTTTCGGTCACCACCACGCCGCCGATGAGCAGCGCGATGCCGATGCCGATGACCGTGACGATCGGCACCGCGGCGTTGCGCAGCGCGTGGCGCATCAGCACCGTGTAATTCGTCAACCCCTTGGCGCGCGCGGTCCGGATGTAGTCCTCGCCGAGCACCTCGAGCACGCTGGTGCGCGTGATGCGCGCAATGAGCGCGATGTAGATGACGGAGAGCGTGATGCTCGGCAGGATGAGCCGCAGCAGGCAGCCGCCCACGCCTTCGGACAGCCGCTGATAGCCCTGGACCGGCAGCCAGTTGAGCTCGATCGCGAAGACGTAGATCAGCAGGTAGCCGATCACGAACACCGGCACCGAGAACCCGAGCACCGAGAATCCCATGACGATCCGGTCGATCCACGTCCCCTGCCGATAGGCGGCGATCACCCCCAGCGGCACCGCGATCGCAATCGACAGGATCATCGTCGTCAGCGACAGCATGAGCGTAGGCTCGATGCGGTCGGCCACGAGCTCCGCGACCTGCTTCTTGAAAAAGAACGATTCCCCGAAATCGCCGGTGGCCATGTTGCCGATCCAGACGACGAATTGCGCGAGGAGTGGCCGGTCGAGGCCGAGACGCGCGCGAATCGCGTCGACGTCCTGCGTGGTGGCGGCCGCGCCGGCGATGATCGATGCCGGATCGCCCGGCGTCATGCGCAGCATCGCGAAGACGAAGATCGCGACGACCGCCATGACAGGGATCGTTGCTAAGAGGCGCTTGGCGATGTAGGCCAACATCTCAGGGGCGAGGGACGAGGGGCGGGGGGCGAGGGAGCATCGCCGCGACGCCCACATTCAGGCGTTTTCGTTCCAACTGCTTACCGTCAGCCGATCTGCGTCGAGTCACCCCGCTGCTCCCTCGTCCCTCGCCCCCCGCCCCTCGCCCCGGTTACTTCTTCGAGATATTCCAGAACACCGACGCCGGTGCCACCACAATTCCGTCGATGCTCTTGCGCGCCGCCCCCGGCTGGTACCACTGGCCGAGATGCACATGCGTCGGATACTGCGTCCACCGCACTTGCACGGCCTCCGCGATCGCCTTCTGTTTTGCCGGATCGGTTTCGCGCGCGAAGTCGTCGCGCAATTTTTCCATCTCCGCGTCACACGGCCAGCCGAACGGCGCCTTGTCGCAGCTCGCGTTTAGGAACGCGGTCGACACGGGATTCAAGATGTCCGCGGAGACCCACGACGTCAGCATCGCATGCCAGCCGCCTTGCGCCGGCGGATCCTTCTTCGCGCGCCGCGCGACGACGCTTTGCCAGTCCATCGACTGCATGTCGACCTTGAACCCGCCCTTCTCCAGCAGCTGCTTCGCGACCGGCGCGAGATTGGTCAGCACCTGCAGGTCGGTCGAATGCAGCAGGACGATCGGCGTGCCGTCGTAGCCCGCCTCCTTCAACAGCGCCTGCGACTTGGCGAAATTGGAGTCGAGGAGCCCGTCGGTCCCCTTGTCGGACGCGAGCGGCGTCCCGCAGACGAACAGCGCCTTGCAGGTCTTGTAGTACTGCTTGTCGCCGATGACCGCCTGCAAAAAATCCTCCTGGTTCAGCGCCAGCACCACGGCCTGCCTGACTTTGACGTTGTCGAAGGGCTTCGCCGTCGTGTTGAAGCGGAACGCGTACTGGTTGCCCAGCGGATTCCAGTCGACCAGCTTGATGTTGGCATCCTTGCGCAGGATGGGCAGCAGATCGTGCGACGGCTGCTCGATGAAGTCGATCTCGCCGGCGATCAGCGCATTGACGGCGGTCTGCTGGTCGGCGAGCTGGCGCCATTCGACGCGGTCGACCTTGGCGATCTTGCCGCCGGCCAGGCCCGAGACCGGCTCCGCGCGCGGCTTGTATTTGTCCCACTTCACGTACACCGATTTGTCGCCCGGCTTCCACTCGTCCTTCTTGAACACGAAGGGCCCGGAGCCGATGTAGTCGGCAATCTGCTCGTTGGGATTCGTCGCCGCGACGCGCTTCGGCATCATGAACGGCACGTTGGACGACGGCTTGCCGAGCGCCGTCAGCACGAGGCCCGTGGGCGAGCTCAGCACGATGCGGAACGTCTTCGCGTCGACGACCGGCATGTCCTTCACGAACGACATCATCTTCTGCCCCATGGCGTCCTTGGCGCCCCAGCGCCTGATCGACGCAACACAGTCTTCGGCGGTCACCGGAGTGCCGTCATGCCAGAGGAGGCCGTCGCGCAGCGTCATCGTCCACGTGAGCTTGTCCGCCGACAGGTCGAACTTGTCGATCATCTGCGGCTTGATCTGGCCGGTCGCGTCGGTCGCGAACAGCGTGTCGTAGATCATGTAGCCGTGGTCGCGCGTGATGTACGCGGTCGTCCAGATCGGATCGACGATCTTGAGGTCCGAATGCTTGACCACGCGCAGCGTCGTCTGCGCGAGCACGGGCGCGGCAACGACGACGGCGCACGCAAGAAGAGAAAGCGAGCGAAACGGGCGACGCATCAGCATGAATTTCTCCCAATGAGGCAATCCAACCAGCCACGATAATCGCAGGTGTCGCCGGCGGCAACTGGAATTCTCAACCACGCGGATCGATGGGCGTGAGGCGGGGGACGCGCGCCTCGATCGCCTCGGCGGCGGCCAGCGTCAGGTCCTCGCGAAAGCGCGGCCCGACGATCTGAACGCCAATCGGCAACCCGTCGGCCAGTCCGGTGGGCACCGCCATGGCCGGCAAGCCCAGCACCGGCACCGCCATCAGCGTCGCGGATTCGCGCCAGATCTGCATCGTGCGCTCCTTGCTTTCGATGTCGAAGCCGTGCGCGTACGGCGGCTGTGTGCACACGGGCGTCAGGATGAGCGGTGTGTGCGCGAGAAAGAGATTCCATTCGCGGATGAGGCGCGTGCGTTCGGCGATCGCCCGCAAATGCGCGTCCGCGCCGCGTTCCGGAACGTTGTCGAGCACGAAGCGCATCGCGGTCCGGATGCCGTCGTCGCCGTCGCGCTCGAAATCCGCGTGCATGAAGCGCCGGAATTCCGGGATCAGCATCTCGAACCACAGGTCGAACGCCCGCGCGAAACCCGGCGTCTTCTCGTCGACAATTTCGTAGCCGGCCGCGGCCAGCGCGCTCGTGGCTTCACGCATCGCGGCAGCGACGGCCGCCGACAACGGAACACCGCCCAAGTCTGCCGCGTCGGCGACCACGGCCACGCGGATCGGGCTTGCGAGCGCCGGTCCTGTGAAGGGCACCGGCGTCCACCATGGGTCGCGCGCATCGGCCTGCGCCATCGCCTCGAACCCCAGGCGGACGTCGCGCACGGTGCGCGCGAGCGCGCCCTGCACCGACATGAGTTGCGCCGAGATGGTCCGTTCCGCTTTCGCCGAAGGGTTGTACGCGGGCACGCGCCCGAACGACGGCCGCAACCCGGCGAGCCCCGTGCAATAGGCGGGATAACGGACCGAGCCCGCGATGTCGTTGCCGTGCGCGAGCGGCGTGATGCCGGCCGCCACCGACGACGACGCGCCGCCGCTCGAGCCGCCCGGCGTGTGCGCGCGCGACCACGGACTGTAGGTCCGGCCGCGAAAATCGTTGACCGTATCGAGTCGAAAGCTGAATGCGGGCGTATTGGTGCGGCCGATGATTACCGCACCCGCGCGCTTCCAGTTGGCGACGACCGGACTGTCGGCCGGCGCAATGACGTCGCGGAAGGCGGCGACACCATTGACGGTCGCGCATCCTTCCTGGTCGATGTTCTCCTTGATCGTCACCGGCACGCCATGGAGCGGACCCAGCGCGTCGTTGAACTTGATCGCGCGCGCGACCGCCGCGTCGGCCCGGTCGGCAACGGCAAGGGCCTGCTCCGACAGATCGCAGGTCACCGCGTTCAGTTGCGGATTGACCGCGTGCATCCGCGCGACGCACGCGGCGACGGCTTCGCGCGCGGAAATCCGCCGCGTCCGGATCGCCTGCGCAAGCGCCGTCGCGTCCCATTGCCACAGTGCATCGGTCACTGCGATATCCTCGTCCCGTGATGTGCTACGCTGATTCGCTGAGCAAGGCATGGAGCAGCGATGAGTGTCATTGCGGTCGGCGGTTTCCAGCATGAGACCAATACCTTCGCGCCGTCGAAGGCCGATTACACCGCATTCGAGCAGGGCGGCGGCTGGCCGCCGCTCACCTTCGGCGATGCGATCGCGCCGCGCCTTTCCGGCGCCAACATTCCCGCGGCCGGCGCATTCGACGCGCTGCACGCCGCGGGGCATCGCACCATCGGGCTGGCCTGGGGCGCAGCGTCGCCCTCGGCGCAGGTGACCCGCGACGCCTTCGAACGCATCGTCGGGGAAATGCTAGCACGCCTCCAACAGGCGGGCGCCGTCGACGGCGTCTATCTCGATCTGCACGGCGCGATGGTGACCGAGCATCTCGACGACGGCGAAGGTGAGATCCTCGCGCGCGTCCGCAAAGTCGTCGGTGCGCGCGTGCCGATCGTCGCGAGCCTCGACCTGCACGCGAACGTCACGCGCGCAATGATTGCGCATGCCGACGGTCTCGTCGCCTATCGTACTTATCCGCACATCGACATGGCGCCCACCGGCGCGCGCGCCGCGAGGCTGCTCGACCGTACGATCAAAGCCGGCCGGCCGCTGGCCAAGGCGATGCGTCCGCTCGACTTCCTGACCGGACTGTCGTCGCAGTCGACGTTCATCGAGCCCGGCCGGCGGCTTTATGAGCTGCTCGAGCGCGTGGAACGCGAGCACGACACCGTGCTTTCGTTCACGCCGGGCTTTCCGATGGCTGATTTTCCCGAGTGCCAGATGGCGGTGTTCGGCTACGGTCCCGACGCCGCGCGCGTGCAGCGCGCCGTCGATGCGCTGGCCGGCGCCATCCACGATGCCGAGCCCGAGTTCGCCCTGGAGTTGTTCGCGCCGGATACGGCGGTCGCGCGAGCCGCGCAACGCGGCGAACCGGGCGCGCCCGTCGTGCTCGCCGACACGCAGGACAATCCGGGCGCCGGTGGCAATGGCGACACCACGGGTCTGCTCGCCGCGCTGCTCCAGCGCGATCCGCGCGACGCGGTGCTGGGTTTGCTGATCGACCGCAGCTCCGCCAAGCAGGCGCACGCGCTGGGCGTCGCCCGCACCGCCGAATTCAAGCTCGGCGAAACTTCCGGTGTCGCGGGTCATACGCCGCTCGCCGGAGAATTCACCGTGACCGCGCTCGCCGACGGCAAGTTCACCTGCACCGGGCCGATGTTCAAGGGCTTCAAGATGGAGCTGGGGCCAATGGCCGTCCTGAAGCGCGGGAACGTCCGCGTCGTGCTCGCATCGAAAAAAGTCCAGGCCGCCGATCAGGAGATGTTCCGCCATGTCGGCATCGAGCCCGCGCAGCAACGCATCATGGCGCTCAAGAGCTCCGTCCATTTCCGCGCGGACTTCCAGCCGATCGCGAAGGAAGTGCTGGTCGTGGTCGCGCCTGGACCCGCGAAGGCCGATCCGACGATGTTCCGCTGGACGCGGCTGCGGCCGGGGCTGCGTCTAAAGCCGGGCGGCCCCGCGTTTCAACCGTCATGAGTGCCGCAGAAATGTGCGAATCCGATTCCGTTGCCACCGTCATTCCCGCGAAGGCGGGAATCCAGTGTCTTTGTCTCAACGACGCCGGGTCCCCGCGTTCGCGGGGACGACGGAGTCCATAGGCCCAGTCCACTGCGCAGCACGATCATGCGCCGCTACGTCATCGGTCTCATCAAGCACGAGACGAATACGTTCTCGCCGCTTCCGACGCCGCTCTCGTCGTTCGGTCAAGGTGAAGGGCCCGCGTTCGGCGAGGCCGCGCGTGCACGCTTTGAAAACACGAACACGCCGATGGCCGCTTATCTCGATCTCGCGCGCCGTGCGCATGCCGAGATCGTCACGCCCGTCGCCGCCGAATCGTGGCCGTCGTACAAGGCGTCGCGCGCGACGTTCGAGTCGCTGCTGCACCCGCTGGAAGACGCCGTGCGCGCCGGTTGCGACGCGGTGATGCTCGACCTGCACGGCGCGATGGTGATCGACGATTGCGACGACGCCGAAGGCGAGATCGTCCGGCGCTTGCGCGCCATCGCGCCCGACGTGCCGATCGCCGTCACGCTCGACTACCACACGAATCTATCGGCGGCGCTCGTCGATAACGCCACCGTGATCACCGGCTACAAGACGTACCCGCACGTCGACATGTACGAGGCAGGCAAGCTTGCCGGCGGCATCCTCATCGGGGCACTGGACGGCGCCGTCGAACCCGTGATGGCCTGGGGCTGGAAGCCGCTGCTCGCATCGATCATGCGCCACGCGCCGGAAGACGGTCCCTCCGGCGACATCCTCGCGTTCGCGCGCCGGATGGAGGCCGATGGCACCGTGCTCGCCGCCACGCTGCTGCCGTCGTTTCCGCACGCGGACACGCCGTATACCGGAGTCTCCGCGATCGTCGTCGGCGACGCGCGCTATGGCGGCCGCGAGCATGCGCGCGCGGTCTGCACGCACATGCTGAAAATGGCGTGGGATCGGCGGACGGAATACGAGTTTCGCGCGCCGCCGCTCGCCGAATCGGTCGCGGCCGCCAAGGCGCTCGGTCTCGCCAATCCCGGGGCCCCCGTATTGCTGATCGACCACTGCGACAACTGCGGCTCGGGCGGCACGCAGGACGTGATGGCCGTCGTCGCCGAAATCCTGAAGCAGGAACTGGACGACGTCGCGATCGCGCCGATCCGCGATCCCGGCGCCGTGGCGACGATGGTGGACGCGGGAGTCGGCCAAACCGTGCGCCTGGCTCTCGGCGGCAAGACCGACATGCCGTCGATCCACCTGCGCGGTGCACCGCTCATGCTGGAAGGCCGCGTGCAGGCGATCACCGACGGCGAATTCGTGATCACCGGCCCCATGTACACCGGCGTCAGGACTTATCTGGGGCGCACCGCCGTGCTCGAGGTGGGTACCGAGCGGGCACGCGCGCAGATCGTCGTGACCGAGCGTCCGCACGAGCCGTTCGACGTCGGGGTGTTCACGCATGCCGGCATCGATCCGCGCAAGAAACGCTACGTGATGCTCAAGTCGCGCATCCATTATCGCGCCGGCTTCAAGCCGATCGCTGCCCACATCGTCGAATGCGCGGGCGCGGGCGTCACCAACGCCGATTTGTCCGTCTATCCGTACCGTAAACTGACCCGGCCGATTTTCCCGCTCGATCCTTGTTAGGGCCTGTTAACGCTATGAACACAAACGCGTTGCACCGCCGAAACCGCCCAGCGCAAGGCGCGAAGGCGAAGGCAGGTCGCGCACCTGGCGAGCCTTCGCAACGCAGCGATGGGCGTTTTCGGCAGCAACCCGAAGGGAACGGGTGGCATGGGGCGCCACTCTTTGTTGCTCTCCTAGCCAAGACTTCTAGTCTTGGCGTCGTCGGCTGCCGCGATTGGCGCCCCATGCCACCCGTTCGCGTTTGCGTTCATAGCGTCAACAGGCCCTAAGCTTCGGCCGTTCCCTCGGATCCCCCCAATGTCCCAGCAGCCAGGCTTCCATCTGTTGATCGATGTCGGCAACACGTTCCTGAAGTGGGGATTGTTCCGGCCCACGGCGGACGGCACCGCGCGCGAGAACCGTGTCGAGTCGGGCCACGCGTTGCTGGAGGAGATCACCGCGCTGCCCGCGCAATTTTCGAAGCTGCCGACGCCGGCCCGGATCATCATCTCCAACGTCGCGGGGACGCGCGTGCGCGCGAACACGATCCGCATGCTCGAGGTGTGGCCCGATGCCCCCGCCCCGTATTGGCTGGTGCCGCAGGATGTGCAATGCGGCGTGACCAACAGCTACCGCAATCCGGCGCAGCTCGGCAGCGACCGCTGGGCCGCGCTGCTCGGCGCCCGCCACCTGATGGGACCGCGCGCCGCGATGGTCGTCGTCTGCGGAACGGCGACCACGATCGATTTCCTGTCGGCCGACGGCGTGTTCAAGGGCGGGATGATCATGCCCGGTCTCGGGCTGATGCTGCGCTCGCTGCACGACGGGACGGCGGCGCTGCCCGATCAGGACGGCGATTTTTCCTCGTATCCGACGCAGACCGTCGACGCCATCGCCAGCGGCTGCCAGCACGCGCAGGCGGGCACGATCGAACGGCTCTACGCGTTCGAGTCGCAGCACACGCCGGACGTCGTCTGCCTGCTCTCCGGCGGCGCCGCCGGCGCGGTTGCGCCGCGGCTGTCGATTCCATTCCAGCAGCACGACAATCTCGTGCTCGAAGGGCTGTACCGGATCGGTCAGTGTTCGTGACGAGCGCCGTCTCGCGGGACCTAACGCTGCGCGGTGCCCTCGAGCTGCTTCGCCATCTGCGCATATTCGACGCTCTCGGGGTCGAGCCCGCGCAGCTGCTTGACATAGCGTAGCGCCGCTTCGCGGTCGCCGGCGCGCGCACGGAAATGCGCAAGGGCTGCGAGCACGTCGCGATCATACGGGCGCCGGAGCAACGCGGTGTCGAGCACTTGCAACGCCTGCGTGGGCTGGCCGGCGTCATTCAACGCCACCGCATAGACGTACGCGTAGCGTGCATTGGCCGGTTCAAGCCGGGACGCGTCGGCCAATGCCTTCAGCGCGTCGGCGGTCCGCTTTTGTCGCACGAACGCGAGCCCCAGTGCGTGATGCAGCGCCGCCGCACCGGGCACTTTTGCAATGCCCGCGCGCAGCACGGCCTCCGCCTCGCGGTCGACGCCGCGCGCACGGTACAGATCGGCCAGGTTGGCATACGCCTGCACGTAAGTTGGATCGAGCTCGATCGCCTTGCGGTATTCGGCGATCGCAGCCTCCGTATTTCCGCGTTCCGCATACAGCTCGGCAAGCCTGCCCCGTCCGTCCGGCCGGTCGGCATTGTAGGTTTGCACGGCGATGTACTCGGCCAGCGCGCGGTCGAAGCGCGGACGATCATCGGCCTGAAGACCCGCCTCGGCCGGTCCCGCAAGCGCGCGCGCCGCTTCGACGCGCACGGCGCGCACCGGATCGGCGAGCATGCGGGGCAGAAAGCGTTGCCGTGTCGCTACGTCGGTGCTCGATAACACTTCCACCGCGGCGAGGCGCACCAGCGCATCCGGATCGTTCAGCCCGCGCGTCACCGCGGGCAGCGTCGTCGCCGTCATCCAGCGGCCCAGCCGGGCAATGGCGCTGGCGCGCACGATCGCCGGTTGCGCCTTGTCATCGATAAGCGTCAGCAGCGCGCCCCGTGCGCCCGGCCTGCCGGCCGAGCCGGCCTCCAACGCTTCGGCGAATTGCTGAAAGCCCACCGGCAGCTTGCCGTTCCATTCGACGATCGCGGCCGCCGCCCATTCGGGTGTCTGCTTCGCGTGGCAGTTGTTGCAGGCGTTCGGCATGCCGAATTTTGCCGAGAGATCGGGACGCGGAATGCGCAGCGAATGGTCGTGGCGCGGATCGACCAGCATGTACGTCGTCGTCGGCATGTGGCACGCGGCGCAAGCGGCGCCGGGCGTTCCGGCGGCGTGATGCGTGTGCGCCGGGCTGTCGAACTTCGCGGGCTGATGGCATTGCGCGCACACCGCGTTGCCCGGCGCCTTGAGCTTGAGCGAATGCGGATCGTGGCAATCCGAGCAGGTGACGCCTTGCGCGTGCATCCTGCTCTGCGCGAACGAGCCCCAGTTGTAGACCTCGTCGCGCATCTGGCCGTCGTTCCAGTAGAGGTTGTCGTCCAGCAGCGCAAGCCGATGCGTATCGAGCGGCGGCTTGCCGTGCACATAGTCGTCGGAGATCCGGGCCGCACGCGCATGGCAACGCGCGCACGTATCGATCTCCCGCGCCGATGCCCGTGTCGCGCTGCGCTGCGCATTGCCCGTCTCCGCGACCGGCATCCAGGTCACGCCCTTGCGCTCGTCGAGCGCCAGGGCAAGACCTTTGGTCGCCTCGAAGGCCTGCCAACCGCCTTGCTTGCGCGCCCAGCTCGCATGGTTCGATCCCGGACCATGGCACGCCTCGCAGCCGACGTTCAACTCCGACCACGTGGTCTTGTACGCATTGGCGCTCGCGTCGAAGTTCTTGCGCAGGTTCGTCGAATGACACTCGGCACACGTGAAGTTCCAGTTCTGGCCTCCCGCGGTCCAGTGCAGCCAGTCACCCGCCTTGATGTTCCGTTCGGGGTACAGATGGAACCAGCGCTGGCCGCCCTGCGCCTTTGGACGCGAATCCCACGCGATGCTCAGCGCCTGCATGCGCCCGCCGGGGAATTCGATCAGGTATTGCTGCAACGGATGGACGCCGAACGTGTACTTGATCTCGTAGTCGGCGAGCTTGCCGTCGGGTCCGTCGGTATTGACGAAATACTTGCCGTCGCGCAGCGAGAATGTCGACGTGGTGCCCGCGTACTTGAATTTCGCGTTGGCGAAATCACCCAGCACCGATTTTGCGTTGGCGACTTGCATCGCGAGATCGTGATCGGAGCCCGTCCATGCGCCGCGCTCCTTCGCATGGCAGTTCGCGCAATCGGCGCCGCCGACGTATTGCGCAGGGGGGAGGACGGGTGCAATCGCCGTTACGGAGGTCGAGCCGAGGATCCGGGAACGAAGTTCGTTCCACTGATACGCCGCAAGCGCTGCGACGCCGACAACGATGGCAACGGCGGTCGCAATTACGAATCGGCGCCTGCCCGATCTCCCCACGGCGCCCACGGAAGACTTGACCTCCGCCGGGAGAATTGGTCGCGCCGGGCCGGGACGCGGGCGAACGCTGGCGCCCTTTTTCTTCTTACCGGCCATTGCCTGTAGCGCCGTACCGGTGCGGCGCGCTCATATCAAACGTAACATCAGCACGACGAAGCCGCACTACTTGGCCGCAGCGGGCGCGTTCGATGCGCCGACCTGGGCCGACGCTGCAGCCGATGGGTCGGCAATGATCGTAAGGCCGGTGTCCTTCAGCAGCCGCTGGAATTCCGGCGACCCGATGATGATCGTCCCCGCCGCGGCGCGCAGCCGGTCGACCGCCTCGGCGGGCAGCACGAACGAAGTGGGCTGCTTGTTCAGATAATCGAGCTCCGCCTTGTCCGTAAGCTCCGGGAACGACACGTCGATGGCGTAGATCTCGGCATTCGGAATGCGCAACGCGGCGGCGACCGCGGGGTCCTTGTTGGCGCCCATGGCGGCCGAGTCGCGGATCAGGCGCAGCGTCCTCCAGTGTGCCGCGGTGTCCTTCAGGAGTTCCGCCGATTCATACGAGAAGTGGTCGATCGGAACACCGGTCGCCTTCAGCAGGATGTCCAGCGTGCCAGGCGGCGTCTCCGATTCGTCCCAGTTGGTCGGCGGCGACGACAGCGAATTGACGATGAACACGATGATCCGTTTCACGTGGTCGAGCGGCGTTGGCACGTCGACTTCGTGCAAAGCTTCGACGAGCTCCAGCGCATCGAGCACGCCGCGCATGCCCACGTTGTCCGACACGCCGCCGTCGACGAGATGCAGGTACGGCCGGCCGACGCTGTCACCGTAGGCTTGCAATTGGGTGAGCGAGCGAATTGCCCGCGCGGCGGGCCGCGGGGGATTCGGACCGGTGAACAATTGCATCCATTCGGGAAATTTAGCGTTGCAGGTGCCGCCGTAGTTATTGATCGTGATGGACGAAAGCACGACCGGCACGGCCGACGACGCCGCCGCCGCGCGGGACAACGGCACCGCGTTCAGATCCGAGCAGAGGACGTCGAAGGTAGTCTGATTGAAGACAAAGCGGCCGCCGGTCGAGATGTCGGTGGCCGACGCCAGGATCAGCGGACCCTGCCCGCGGTGGAGATCGCCGTAGGTGGCGCCCTCGAACAGGACTTCATCGTACAACTGCGCCGCCAGTTCCGAACGGCCCCATCCGGTCCAAAACAGGTTCCCCCAATTGCTCGGGCTCAGTGTGCGGGCGATGATCTCGCCCTGCACGTTGCGCTTGAGGAAGCGCTGCTCGTAGTCGGAAAAAAGCTTGTCGCCGTACAGACCGTACGCCAGCGCGGTGAAGCTGCCGCCCGACACGCCGGTGATGATGTCGACCTCGTCGAGCAGACGCCTCTTGTTGCCCCGAGGTCCGACGATCTCGGTGCGCCGCAGGAACTCCAGCACGCCATACGAGAACGCGGCCGCGCGGGTGCCGCCGCCCGAAAACGCAAGGATGACGAGGTTGTCCTTGTCCCTGAAATTCGCTTGCCGGTTCTGAAACGAGTACCCCACAGCCGGATTGGCCTTGGTGATCGGCGGATTCACCGGCCGGGTGGCGCAGCCGCCGACGAGCAACGTCAACGCAATGCAAAGCAACAGAAACGAGCGTTCGAACATTAAGGTCTTTCGGGAAATCGCGGCAGGCGAATGCGGAAATATTCCTGCGTCGTCGTGGGCTTGGGTGTGCTCAGCGACCGCTCATGTGATCGCACCGGCATGGAAACCTTCGTTCAATCCGACCGTTGCAAGGCGGATGCAGTCCGCATTCATTTCACCAGTCCGAGCGCCCTCGCCGAATTCATGTATCCCGCAGTGCGCTCCTGCAGGAACGCGGGCATCTGCTCGAGCGCGATGTCGGTGACCTCGAAGCCGTCGGCGAACATCCGCTTGCGCAGCTCCGGATCCTTGTTGATCGCGTCCATCATGTCGGACACCTGCTTGCGCACCGCGGCTGGCGTGGACTTGGGCACGCCGATCCCGCGATAGGCGCCGTCCACCCAGTCGATCCCGAGATCGCGAAACGTCGGCACGTCCGGAAATTGCGGCAGCCGTTTCTCGGTGGCCACGGCCAGCATGCGCATCTTGCCTTTCTGCTGGATGGCGAGCGTCGAATACGTCATTGCCGCCGACACGTGGCCACCCAGGATCGACGATACCATCTCGCCGGTGCCTTTATACGGTACGTACGTAGTCTTGACCTTGAACTCGCGCATGAAGCGCTCGTGCGCGACATGGTTCGCCGAGTTGGTGCCCGAGCCGGCGAAGGTGATCGCCTCGGGTTTTTCACGCGCCGCCTTGACGAGATCGGCCACGGTCTTGTACGGGCTGTCGGCGGACACGACGATCGCGTCCGGCGTGTAGTGGAAGAAATGCACGGGCGTCACGTCCTCGGTCTTGAAATTGGCGCCCGCCTCCAGCGGCTGCAGCACGATATGCGGGAGGTTGACGCCGACGATCGTGTAGCCGTCACCGGGCATGTTGTTCATCTGCGACCAGGCGAGTCCGCCGCCGGCGCCCGGCTTGTTGACCACGACCATCTCCTGGCCGAACTTGGTCTTGAAGACCTGCGCCTGCAGGCGGGCCGCGATATCGGACTCACCGCCCGGCGCGAACGGAATCACGTATTGGACGACGTGGTCCGGATAGGCGGCATTGGCCGCGACCGCAATCGCGAAGGAAAGAACACCGCCGATGCGGCGGCCGATCGTTGCTGCATTCATGACGCGACTCCCGAAAGTGGAACGGCGTGCGCGATGGTAGGCCGTTGGCTCTGCGGCGGCAACCGGCAGAGCATCCTGGACGAGCGCACGGTTTTGACGCTGGGCCGGCACCGGGCGTACGCTCGCCTCACTGCAAAGCACGGGAACGCGACGATGCAGCGGGTAATTGGAGGGTGGAAAGCCCCGGCGCACGAACTCTCGAACGAGCCTGCGCGGCCGCCGCGTCAGGGTGCGGCGACGATTCCGGTGGGCGCGATGTTCGGCCTCCTTTCGATGCCGCATGTCGACGCGGTCCTGTCGATCGCGCTGGTGGTGTTGCTGGTCGGCATCGTCGCCGCGCTCGCCGTTGCGTTCTGGCGCGAAGTCCGCCACGACACGGTATTCCTGGAGCCCATCGAAGTGCCGAAGGACCTGGCCGAGCGCGGCTATCATCCAGCCGTCATCGCGAACCTGTTGCTCGACGAGGCGCGCAAGATCCAGCGTGGCGCGAGCGGCATTCGCCAGCGCCGGGCGCTCGAGCACGTCGCGGCGCTGGCCGACTTGAGCCTTCCGGGCGGCAATCTTTCGATCCGCGCCATCGTGCGCTACGTGCGCGCGCTGTTCGGACGGCCGGCGGTCAGCATCAACGGCGCCGTGCTGCGCAAGACAGACGGCTACGTGCTGCTGCTGCGGCGCGGCAGCCGCGTGATCGAGCCGGTCGGCGGTCCGCATGCGCCCTCGTCATCGGTCGACGCGCTGCTGCATGTTGGCGCGCAAGACCTGTTGCAGGCGGTGGATCCGTTCTCGCTCGCCACCTGGTATCAACAAGGCCCGGAGGCGACCAGCGCCGACTACCCGAACACCATACGATTGCTCGACCAGGTGGTGCGCACGGGTACCGCCGAGGACAGGGCCTGGGCGCTCGGCCTGTGGGGAACGGTCTTGGTACGGCAAGGACGCGCCGATGAATCCACGCTGAAATACCGGGCATCGCTCGCCGCGCACGATCCCGTGGCCATGCCCATGGCGCTGGCCAACATGGCGCTGAACCTTGCGCAACGCGGACAAGAGAAAGAAGCACTCGCGGAAATCGCCGCCGTCGAGAACCGCCGTCCGCCGAAGGCACAGAACCTGTTGGTCTGCACGACCGCTTACGGCTTCCTTGCCCGCTGGACGCAGGCGTTGAAGCTCGCTCAGCGCGCGGTGCGCATGGAGCCGCGCAATGCGCATGCGCACGTGCAGCTCGGCTTCGTCCTCGCCGGATTGCACCGCTACGACGAGGCGGTGGCGGCGCTCCAGCGAGCGCGCAAGCTCGGCGAGGATGACAACTGGCTCGAGTTCGGCCTCGCATATCACCTGGCGCGCGCGGGTCGCATCGACGAAGCGCTCGAGGCGGGACGCGCGGCGGTGACGCGTGTGCCTGACGGATTTCATCAGCGCATGGCGCTCGGATTCGCGGAGCTCTACGCGGGACGCTACGCCGAGGCCGCCGCGGACTTCGAGCGCGCCGAGCGCGTTTTTTCCCACTACGAGGTCTTGAAGGCGGGTTGGGGCGACGCGCTGATCGCCCTCGATCGCCCGCTGGAAGCGCTGGCGAAATACGAGGATGCCATCTTCGAGAACAAGCGGCTGGGCGAAGCGTGGCGCGGCATGGGCGTGGCGCTGACCAGGCTCGGACGCGCCGAGGAAGCGCTTGCGAAATTCGAGCAGGCAGTCGCCGTCGATCCCAACGATCCCGCGACCTATCGGGCGTGGGCGGACACGCTTGCCGGTCTTGGCGAGCATCTCGAAGCCGAAGCCAAGCGCAAGAGGGGTGACGATCTTGCGCGCCTCAACACCGCGTCGCCCTCCCGTGCGGCGTCGTCGGCTACTGCTTGATCACCGACAGCAGCTTGGTCAAGTCGAGAGAGCGCGCCTGCTCGGCTATCTGGCCCGCGTAATTTGCCTGCAGCTGCTTCGCCTGCCCGAGCATCTGCGCGAACGCCTGTTGCAGGCCCGCCGCATCGATGCTCCGCCCGCCCGCGTAGTAGCGCTTGGCAACGTGACCAAGCGCGTAGGTCGATGCGAACGAGAACGCGGCGCCGGTGGTCACGCTGCCCGCGCCGCCCAGCAATCCGCCGCCGATCCTGCCCAGCACGCCGCCGATGAGCTTGCGGCCGAACTGCTCGAGGAATTGCGAGGTGAGGCCCACACCCAGCGTCGCGAGCAACTCCTTGATGTGGTCACGATCGAGCTCGAATCCGTAAGCCTTGCCGATCGCGTACACCATCTTCATTTGCAGCGGGATGATCGCCATCGACGCCAGCGATTGCGGCAGCAGCTCCAGCGCGCCGTTGACGATCGCATAGTTGAGGATCGTCGCGTCGAGCGCGGCAGCGTCCGCCGGGACCGCCGCGACGAGCGTTCCGGCGAGCGCCGGACCCGCGAGCTTTCCCGCCGCGAATGCGTCCGCGTCCTGCGCAAACTGTCGCGCGCTGCCTGGGTCCACGTGCAACGCACCGGCGAGCTCGTCCAGAAACATGCGTTCCGCCGCCGTGATCGCGCCGTCGGCATTGCAGACGCCCACCGCCATCTCGTAGGCGAACTGACGCTGCGCAGGCAGCGTGATCGCCGCGGCCACGGTGCGCAGATCGGGCTTGTTGAGCAGGACATCCTCATAGATGGCCACCGCATCGAGCGCGGAGTCGGCGCCCAGTGTCGCGGCGATGCGCTTGATCTGCGCACGCTCCTGATCGGAATTGGCGCCGTCGGCAAACGCCGCCATCAGGCAAAGCGTCAACACCGCGCGTTGCTGGTCGATGTCCATGCGGGGCTTCCTGTTCCGTGAACCTATGGCTTCGCGCCTGGGTCCGGATGAATGCTGTCGACCCAATGCACTTCTTCCGGGTTGGGCTCGACGTTGGGCAGATCCAGGTTGACGACCACGGGCTCCTGGCCGCTGCGGCACACCACGCACGACAACGGCTCGTCGTCGGACGCGTTGATTTCCTGGTGCGGGACAAAGGGCGGAACATAAATGAAGTCACCCGGGCCCGCTTCGGCCACGAATTCGAGGCGATCGCCCCAGCGCATCCGCGCGCGGCCGCTGACCACGTAGATCACGCTTTCGACGGCGCCGTGATGGTGCGCGCCGGTCTTCGCTTTCGGATGAATCACCACGGTCCCCGCCCACAATTTCTCCGCGCCCGCGCGGGCGCGCGTGATTGCGGCGGCGCGATTCATGCCGGGCGTCTGCGCGGTGTTGGGGTCGAGCTCGTTCGCGCGGACGACGCGCACGCCGTGCATCCGCCATTTGGTTTCCGAAGCCATCGCAGTCCCTCCAATGCTCATTCGACGCAGTCGCGGTCGAGCGTGTTGCGGATCGCGACGGCGAACTCTTCCAGCGTACACGGGAATCCGGGCGCGGCGGTGCTGCATCCGGGAATGCGCAACGGCGTCTTGGCCGGCAGCGACTCGGCGGTCAGCGGCGTCACGTTGCGCATCTGCTCGAGCGACTGCGCGAGGTACGACGTGTACACACGCAGCTTCTTGTCGGCGCTCTCGCGCACTTCGAACATCAGCGCGCCGGCGGGCGGCGTCTGGTTGCGCTGCCAGCCGGGCTGCAGCCACGTCACATCCATCATCCCCGCGAGATTCCAGATATTGGTGTCGTGTCCGACGTACGCGACGAATTTCGCCTCGCGCACGGCAGGATCCGGCGGTCCGAAGCCCAGCTGGCGCGCGCTGGTCACCGCCGCGGCGACGCGCGACAACAGCGCCGATCCCTTCTTGCGCGCGAGATAGGGGGTACGCTGGATGAGATCGTAGGCCTCGGTGTGCAGCCGCCACGTTTGCAGCATCTGCGCGTTGGTCGCACGGCCCCAGCCCACGTCGGCGGCCGGCTTGCCGTCGGCATATTCGAGCAGCAGCAATTCCGACGTGGTCGATGCGATCGCGAGCGCCCCGAGCAGACCGATTCCCTTGCCGTCCGGTTGCGTCAACAGCGCCGTCGGAAGATCGGGGAGCGTACAGCGCTCGCCCCGGCCGAATGCCGAGCACAGCGCCGGCTTGCAGCAGTCGAGCACCGTTTGCAGTGTGTCGTACGACGTTTTGAGATCGCGCGTAGTCCGATTGAGGTCGCCCGCCGCGCGCTCCAGCACGCGGGTCTGCGCGATCATCGGATCCACCTTGCACACGTTCGCCTCGAGTGGATGAAACAGGCTGTCCAGCCCGCCATCGGCCTTGGAGCGGTAGGCAAGACCGCATCCTCCGGCAAATCCGTCGAGCAACGCCTGCGCGGTGGCCTTCGTCCGCTGCATTGTGTCGGCGTAGACATACACGCTTTCGCGCACCGGACACCCGGCCGCCATCACGACCGCCTGCTCGGCGAGGTACTGACGATAGTAGCGGCCGAGCAGGGTCACGAGCTGCGCGCCGCGTGGCGTCAGGTCGGCGGGCGCCTCGGCCCATGCAGGCCACGGTTGCGCGGCATAATTCGCAAGCTCGGAGGCGCCGGGGATCGGCGTGCGCACGCCGTGCCGGCTGACGATGACAACCTTCTGCAGCACCTCGTCGCCGTCGGCGTGCACCACCGGCGACGCGACAACGACGATCAGGCCGGCAATCCACCACGCGTTACGCATTCGCATAATGCGGCTTCCCCAGGAATCGCCATGTAGCGTATCACCGGGGAGGCGCGACCGGGGAGTCGGGCCGCCGGCAATGGCGCTTGTGGTTGGCCAGCGGAGCATGCACCCGATGCGGCAGTATCATGGCGGTTCCAGTCGAGGAGATCCCCATGAGCAATCGAGAAGTTGTCATTCTTTCCGGCGCGCGCACGGCTATCGGCGATTACGGCGGCAGCTTGAAGGACATTCCGCCGAGCGAGCTCGGCGCACTGGTCGTCCGCGAAGCGGTCGCGCGGGCCAAGGTCGATCCGAAGGACATCGGGCAATGCGTGATCGGCAACGTGATCCATACGGAGCCGCGCGACATGTACATCTCGCGGCTCGCCGCGGTAAACGGCGGGCTGCCGGTCGAAACCGGCGCGCTCACGGTGAACCGCCTGTGCGGCAGCGGCCTGCAGGCGATCGTCAGCGCTTCACAGTACATCCTGCTGGGCGACACCGACGCGGCGGTGGCGGGCGGCGCCGAAAGCATGAGCCGCGCCGCCTACATGAATACGACGCAGCGCTGGGGCGCGCGCATGGGCGACACCAGGATGCTCGACGCGATGACCGGTGCGCTCTCCGATCCGTTCGAAGGCATCCACATGGGCGTCACCGCCGAGAACGTCGCCGCCCGGTGCGGGATCACGCGTGCGCAGCAGGACGAATTCGCCGTCGAAAGCCACCGGCGGGCCGCCGCGGCGATCGCCGCCGGCCACTTCAAGAGCCAGATCCTGCCCGTCGAGATCAAGACCAAGAAGGGCCCGGTGCCGTTCGACACCGACGAGCACGTCCGCGCCGACGTGTCGCTCGAAAGCCTGGCCAAGCTGAAAGCGGTGTTCCAGAAGGAGAATGGCACCGTCACCGCCGCCAATGCCTCGGGGCTGAACGATGCGGCCGCGGCGGTCGTGCTCATGGAAAAATCGGTGGCCGCGGCCAAGGGATTCAAGCCGATGGCGCGCCTGCTTTCATACGGTCACGCGGGCCTCGATCCGCGCATCATGGGCTTGGGACCAGTTACCGCCGTCAAGCGCGCGCTGGAGAAAGCCGGTTTGAAGCTCGACCAGATGGACGTCATCGAATCGAACGAAGCGTTCGCCGCGCAGGCGATGGGCGTGAACAAGGAGCTCGGGATGAATCCGGCCAAGGTCAATCCGAACGGCGGCGCCGTGGCGCTTGGCCATCCGATCGGCGCGACCGGGTGCATTCTCACCATCAAGGCGATCTACGAATTGCAGCGCACCGGCGGCCGCTACGGCCTCATCACGATGTGCATCGGCGGCGGCCAGGGGATCGCGGCGGTCATCGAGCGGGTATAGCACCGATCATGACGGCGGAGGCTTCGGCGACACCACCCAGTTGAGTGGGGAACGGTCAGGCCGCAAACGCGGCCTGACTGTTTCGAGGGTTAGTGGTCTGTCCTCGCTGCTTTGCGCTGACCGGCCTTCGTCTGCATCTCGGGAAACCCGGCCGCGGCCTTCTGGACATCGGCGGGAAATTCCGACATTTCCTGCACCTGGCGAATCTCGATCACTTCGTTGTCTCCCGCGGGACAGCGCGACGCCCATTCGATCGCCTCTTCCTTTGATTTCACCTGAATCATCCAGTAGCCGCCGAGCACTTCCTTCGTCTCGATGAAGGGGCCGTCGGTCACCTTGGGCTTCCCGCCGGCGAACGATACGCGCGCCCCCATCGACGGCGGGTGCAGGCCCTCGAGCCCAAGCAGGACGCCGGCATTTTGCAGCGATTCGTTGTACTTCATCATCGCGGCGACGGCCTTGGCGTCCGGCATGGTGCCAGGCGCTGCTTTCTCGTATCCCTTGGGAATCATCAGCATCATGAAACGCATTGTCACTTCTCCATTTGGTTTCGGGTTTGGAGGGCCGGTTCGATCGAATTTGTCCGCGCTGGCTGATCCTTCAGACTTCGACGAGCAGCTTGAACCCGCCGAAGATCAAACGCTTGCCGTCGAAGGGCATCGTCTTCAGATCCATCATCGGGGCGATGCGCGGGTCTTTCATCACCTTCGCGTTCACGCGGTCGCGTTGCGCGCGTGACTTGTACACGATCCAGGAAAACACCACCGTCTCGCCGGGCTTCAGCTTCACGCTCTGGGGGAACGATGTGTGTTTTCCAACCTTCACGTCGTCGGCAACGAATTCCTTGTAATCAATCGCGCCGAACTCCCGCCAGACTTTGCCGGCCAGCTTTGCCATGCGTCGGTACGCAGGGAGATTTTTCTTCGGTACCGGTATCACGAAGCCGTCGACGTACATGTTTTTCCTCCGGGATTGGTGCGTTTCGCCGACTCACATTTTGACCGCGGGGCCGCTGATCATCCACGGCGTGCCGAAACGGTCGACCAGCATGCCGAAGGCCTCGGCCCAGAAGGTCTTCTCGATCGGCATGGTGATCTTGCCGCCATCGGAAAGCGCGTTGAACACCTTCTTCGCCTCCGCAACCGTCGGGTAGCCAAGCGAGAGCGAGAAGCCCTTCATTCCCTCGTACGGATGGCCGACCATCGAGTCGGACGCCATTAGCGCGTGGCCATCGATGACGAGCCGCGCGTGCAGGATCCGGTCGGCGCTGCCCGGAGGCGACTTGGCCGCCTCGGGAGACTGCGCGTGCGTCATCATCATTTCGATCTTGCCGCCCAGCGTGCGCTCATAGAAGCGCATCGCGTCGGCGCAAGTGCCGTTGAAAAACAGATAGCTGTCGAGTTGGGTCATGACGAATCCTTTCCAGTCACAGTCACATTGAGAGTTGGAGCGACGACTAGCGTTTTGCGTTCGCCGCCATTTCCTTGGCCAGACGCGCCTCTTGCTCCCTCAATTCCGGCGTGAACTCAGCGCCAAAGTCCTCCGCCTCGAAGACCTGGCGAATCTCGATCTCGGACTCCCCGGTGGAGAATGGGTTCGGGCATCGCTTTACCCATTCGATCGCCTCTTCCTTCGACTTCACTTTCCACATCCAGTAGCCGGCGATCAGCTCCTTCGTTTCCGCGAAGGGTCCGTCGATCACGGTCCGCTTCGTTCCCGAAAACCTGACGCGCGCGCCCTTCGAGCTCGGCTGGAGCCCCTCGCCCGCGAGCATCACGCCTGCCTTCACCAGCGCCTCGTTGAACTTTCCCATATCGGACAGCAGCTTTTCATCGGGCAGATCCCCTGCTTCCGACGCCTTGGTGGCCCTGACCATTACCATGAATCGCATCGTGATCTCCTCATTGATCCCGGACGATCTTGACCGGGGTTGTCGTTCGCCCATCGAACCGACGAGGGCTTCACTCCCTAGTCGAACGGAGGCGCCCGAAATCGACATACCGCCTTGAGGTGGCGCCGGTTCCAAAAGTCCGGCGGGCGGCCGGCCGGACCGCCTCATCCCTTGACTAGATGAATGACCGAAAGCGCATTTTTTAAGGTAAATGCAGCCGCTATATTGCTCTGCTTCGCCGCACTGCCGTCGTTGATTCCGGTCCACGCCATCGGCCAATGTCGGACAATTCCTACGACCGGACGAGGAAAATTGGCAGGAACCACGCCCGATCCCGCGCGTCCCATAGTTCGCATGTCCCGCGATCTCGCTCGCGTGGAATCAGTTGCCGCGACACGCACGCTCTGCGGCAAATTTCGTACGTTACATCCACAGGAGTATCCCAATGATCTCGACCATTCGTCCTGCCCGCCTCGCTGCGGCCGTTTTGTTTGCGGGGTTGGGTGCGGTCGCCACCACAGGCTTCGCCCAATCGACCGGCACCACGGCAGTCCCGTCCAACCCGTCGGCCACCATGGCAGCGCCACCGGGCAAGACCGAAGCACCGGACGTGGCGTTCAAGAAGCTGGACCCGAGCGCCAAGGGCTACGTCAGCAAGGAAGACGCAGCGCAGCTGCAGGGATTCGACACGGCTTTCCAACGCGCCGATGCCAACAAGGACGGCAAGTTGACGCCCAGCGAGTTCAATCAGGCCTGGGCGATCTATTCCGGCAGCATGAAATAACCGCCGGACTCGCGATGACGATCTCCACCAGGAAATCGTCATCGCGCATCGAAGAATCGGAACGCTTGCTGCGCCGGGCCGCGCCAACAGCGGCGCGCGGCCCGGACGACATCGCAGCCAAATCGATTGCTCAGTCCTCAGCCGAAGCGGCACACGGGCCGGCACCCACCGCTTCGATACGACCGTAAAGGCCGTCCTGTTCATCGTTGGGGCCAGCCGCGAAGAACAGCACGTTCTGCGGCTGACTTCTGGTGAGATTCCCGTTTCCGAATGCGATCCCCCAGAGCCCATCGACGACGATCCGCTTGTTATTCTGCCCGCGCAAAGGTCCCAGCAGTTCGCCGGAGACGAGGTCGAACGCATTGATGCGGCCATCGCCGAAGTTACCGACGAGCAGCGCATTGCTGAAGCAGCCGAAGTTGGCCGGGGCGAGCGCGATACCCCACGGTGCGTTCAACTGCCCATGCTGTGCGAATCGCCGTACGAACTGGCCGTCAGCAGTGAATTCGTCGACGATTCCGCGTCCCTGGCCCGCGATTTCGTCTTCCGCATCTGCGTCCTGCTTGGCGTATGCGACATAGATCTGGCCGTTGATGTTCTGGATGCCGAACGGCCCGTACCCCGAAGGCAATTTGGGGTCGGTGAAGTTGCCCGTCAGCGTGGCCGGCATGAAGCCGCTGTCGAAGACATCGATCTTGCCATTGTGGAAATCGCTTGCGTAAAGGTAGGTTTTCGTCCCCACGCTTGCTATGGCCAAGCCCTTGTAGATCGCCGTCGGCGTCACGCCGCTTGGCGGGTAGACGATGGCGGCCTGCGTGCCGCTGATCGCTCCGGACCACGCGACGATGGTCCCGTCTTCGGTGGCAAAGATGAACGTGGCGCGGCCGCTGCTGCCACCTTGGATGAACACGAAATCGGTCGCCGCGCCTGTGTTGGCGACGATGCCGGTCGGCGCGCCGCCTGAAGCGGCCCCGGGCGCGGGAATCGTTACAACGAGTGGCACGATCGTGCCGTCGCCGTTGTACAACGTCGACGTCCCCGTGTGATTGTTCGCCACCCACGCCGGGCTTCCGGTAGTGGGACTGGTGCTGGGACTAAACGCGATGCCCCACCCGTTCTTCAGATTCGGGTCCGGCGTCGTATTCGGAACGAAGCCATCCGAAACCAGGTTGTGGACAGTGTAGAACGACGCACCGGCGGCAGGCCCGGCACCGCCTGACGCAGCAGTTGCGAGCAGCACGACCGACAGCAAGGTTAGGATCCTGCGAGGATTGCCCATAGTGCCTCCTTAGCAACTACATCGGTTATCCCCTCATGGATGCATCAGCCACGAATCCTTACAATCCTTACAAAATGCGACACGCTGGCGCTGTCCCAACGCATCGGATTCCGGGCAGGGTGCATAGCGGCAAACAGGCGCGTCGTTCGCGCTATTCCTGATTCGCTGCGGGAACGCAAGTCACGGTAAACAGCGACGGGTGCGGAGACGGTCTCGCAGCGACGATGATGAGAAAATGGCTCGCGGTGTTGGCAACGGCGTTGGCGGTGGCAATGTCCGCGGGCACGCGTGCGCAGGATGCATCACCCTACGCGATCGACATTCCGCGCTGGTTCACGCAATCCTTCCTCGATTTTCGCGAAGACGTAGCCGATGCCGCGCGCAACGGGCGCCGGTTGCTGGTCTATTTCGGCCAGGACGGCTGCCCCTACTGCACGCAACTGATGGTGACCAATTTCTCGCAGCGCGCGATCGTCGACAAGACGCGCAAGCACTTCGTCGCCATCGCCCTCAACATCTGGGGCGACCGTGACGTCACCTGGCTTGACGGCCGGGTCATGCGCGAAAAGGACCTGGCGACGTTACTGAACGTGCAGTTCACGCCGACGCTCCTGTTCTTCGATGAGCGTGGCACGGTCGTCGCGCGGCTCAACGGCTACTATCCACCCCAGCGCTTCGAAGCGGTGCTCGACTACGTCGCCGGCCATCGCGAGCGCAAGCAGACGCTGGCGGACTATCTGCACGGCGCCGTCAAGGAGACGGCCAGCCCGCGGCTTCACGACGAGCCCTTCTTCCTGCCGCCGCCGTTCGACCTCCGCCGCGGGCCCAACGCCAAACCGCTCGCCGTCGTCTTCGAAACGCCAAGTTGCGCGGCGTGCGACGAATTGCATCGCGAAGGATTCCGGCGCAAAGAGGTGCTGGCGGCCGTCAGCCGGTTCGATGTCGCGCGCCTGGCGCTGGGCGCGCGCACCGAGATTGTCACGCCTGGCGGGAAGACGACCAGTGCGGGTGCATGGGCGCGCGAGCTCGATGTCGCCTACACGCCGACGATCGTGTTTTTCGATGCGGCCGGCGTGGAAGCGTTCCGTGTCACTGCCTATCTGCGGCCATTTCACCTCGCATCGTCGTTCGACTACGTGGCGAGCGGCGCGTACCGCGACGAGCCCTCGTTCCAGCGTTACGTCAAGGAGCGCGCCGAGCAGATGCGGGCGCGGGGCGACCGTGTCGAGCTGTGGCGATGATCCAGCCGGCTGGCAGCGTCACCGCAATCAGCCAGTCGACGACATGGGAAAAAATCCTCCTCGATTCCGGACGTGTAGGGGAAAGCTTCGCTGCCGGCCATGATCAAGTGGTGTCCGGGGCACCGATCGCCTGGGCGGAAGTAGCGTTACAATGCGGCCCGATCTGCAAGGAGACCATCATGACCATTTCGATGTATCAGGCGTCGGTTCCGCTATTCGCTCGGGGTCTTGCCAGCTTGAAAACGATATTGACCAAGGGCGCGGCCCATGCGGCCGCCAGAAAGATCGACGAGTCCGTGTTTCTCAGCGCCCGCCTCTATCCGGACATGCTGCCGTTCGCGCGACAAATCCACATCGCGAGCGACTTCGCGCGCGGCACCGTCGCGCGGCTCTCGGGCAGCGAACCGCCGAAGTGGGAAGACGACGAGAAAACCTTCGCCGAGCTGATCGCGCGGGTCGACCGCACCATCGAAGCCGTCAAGGCGTACTCGGCCGCGCAGATCGACGGCTCCGAAGACCGTCCCGTGACGCGACCGGTCCGCGGCGAGCCGAAGACTTTCAGCGGGATCAACTACCTGCTGCAATATTCGATGCCGAATTTCTATTTCCACGCGACGACGGCCTACGCGATCCTGCGCAGCAATGGCGTGGAGCTCGGAAAGGCCGATTTCATCGGCGCACTCGATTGAAGGATGGAAAAACTTCCGCGGCGAACACCGCGGCGCTTCTGCCATCGGAAAGGAATCGAATGTTGTTGCGTGAATTGTCACGCGCCGCCGTCGCGCTCATGGTGACCGTGGTGGCGCTGCCCTCGCCGGCGGCGAATCCGTCGCAAACCAACGCGGGCGACATCTCGCACGGTCGCTACCTCACGATCATTGGCGGCTGCAACGATTGCCATACGGAGGGTTATGCCGAAAGCGGCGGCAAGGTCCCGCAGAAGGATTGGCTGCAGGGCAGCGTCCTCGGCCATCGCGGGCCGTGGGGGACCACGTACGCGGTGAATCTGCGGGCAAAGCTCGCCACGATGAGCGAAGCCGAGTGGATCACGTACGCGCAAACGCTCAAGACCCGTCCTCCGATGCCGTGGTTCACGTTGAACCAATGGTCGATCGACGACTTGCGCGCGCTGTATCGGTATGTCCGGGACCTCGGCCCGGCCGGTGCGTCGGCACCCGCTTACCTCGCGCCGGACAAGGAGCCCAAGCTGCCGTACGTCGACTGGAAACTGCCACCGCCACCGAAGTAAGGGGCGCCTCGGCGGCGCATAATTATATGTTCGACAGTCGCCGGGCCGTGACGGCCGGCGGCCGTCGCCACATTGACGGAGGTCACGATGAGCGACACGCTGCGCAAGGTCGACTACTTCTACGCCGACATTCCGAACACGCCCGGGCAAGGGGCGAAGATCATGGCCGGTCTCGCCGCGGCGGGCGTGAACCTGCTCGCGTTTTCCGGTTTTCCCAACGGCCGGCGCACGCAGCTCGATCTGATGCCCGAAGATTCGGCGAAATTGAAAAGCGCCGCCAAGGCGATGGGTCTCAAGCTGTCGGCAAGGAAGACGGGATTTCTGTTTGCGGGCGACGATCGCGTCGGCGCGATGACCGGCATCCTCGACAAGCTCGCTGCCGCCAGGATCAACGTCACCGCGATCGACGCGGTAGGCAGCGGCGACGGCCGCTTCGGCGCGATCTTCTGGGTGAAGCCGGAGAGCGTGGCCAGGGCCGCAAAGCTGCTCGGCGCGAAGTAGCGCGGGCTGGAATCGCCAGACGGAGCCGGACCGGCGTGAACCCTAGCCCAGGTTAGGCGCGAGCCGGCGCTGCGCTTCCTCGCGCGCGATGCCCGCGCGTTGCGCGAAGTCGTCGAGCTGGTCGTGGCCAATGCGACCGACGGCGAAGTATTGCGCGTCCGGATGCGAGAAATAGAATCCGGAGACGGCGGCCGTGGGCAGCATTGCGAAGTTCTCGGTCAGCGTCATGCCGATCGCCTCGGCGCGCAGCAGCGCGAACAGCGGTTCTTTCACCGCGTGGTCCGGACACGCCGGATAGCCGGGCGCCGGGCGAATGCCGCGATACTCCTCGCGGATCAGCGCCGTGTTGTCGAGCGCTTCGTCGCGGGCGAACGCCCACAGCTCGCGCCGCACCTTGGCGTGCAGCCACTCGGCGAACGCCTCGGCCAGGCGATCGGCGAGCGCCTTCAACATGATCGCGCTGTAGTCGTCCTTCTTCGCTTCGAATTCCGCGAGCTTCTTTTCGATGCCGAGCCCGGCAGTGACCGCGAAGGCACCCAGATAGTCGGCGCGGCCCGAGCTCTTGGGTGCGACGAAATCGGCAAGACAGAAGTTCGCCTTGCCGGACGGCCGTTCGTTTTGCTGGCGCAGGTTGCGCCAGGTCAGCGCGACTTTGGTCCGCGCCTCGTCGGCGTAGAGTTCGATGTCGTCGCCGAAGGACCTCGCCGGGAGCAGCGCGATGACGCCGCTGGCCGCCAGCCAGCGGCCGGTGATGATGTCCTGCAGCATCGCCTTGCCCTCCGCATGCACGGTGCGCGCCGCCTCGCCGACGATCGCGTCATCGAGGATCGCGGGGTACGGACCGGCCAGCTCCCACGCCTGGAAGAACGGTCCCCAGTCGATGTACCTGGCAATTTCCGCCAGGTCGACGTTGCGGAACTCGCGGCGGCCGATCGCCAACGGCACCGGCGGCGCGTACGACGCCCAGTCCGTGCGGAACGCGTTCGCGCGCGCCGCGGCGAGCGGGATCAGCGTCGGGCCCTTTTTCGCGGCGTGCTGGACGCGGATCTTCTCGTAGTCGAGCGCGACTTCGGCCACGTAGGCATCCTTCAATTCGTCGGACAGCAGGTTGCTCGCGACGCCCACAGCGCGCGACGCGTCCGGGACGTACACGGTGATCCCCGCGAAGTTGGGCGCGATCTTGACCGCCGTATGGACGCGCGACGTCGTGGCGCCGCCGATCAGCAGCGGCTGTGTCATCGAGAGCCGCTGCATTTCCCGCGCGACATGCGCCATTTCCTCGAGCGAAGGGGTGATGAGGCCGGACAGGCCGATGATGTCGGCGTTGTGCTCGACCGCCGTGTCGAGGATTTTCTTCGCGGGCACCATGACGCCCAAGTCGATCACGGCGAAGTTGTTGCACTGGAGCACCACGCCGACGATGTTCTTGCCGATATCGTGGACGTCGCCCTTGACCGTGGCCATCACGATCGTGCCCTTCGGTTTGCCGGCGTCGCCCGACCGGGCCTTTTCTTCCTCGATGAAAGGCACGAGGTGGCCGACCGCCTGCTTCATCACGCGCGCCGACTTCACCACCTGCGGCAGGAACATCCTGCCCGCGCCGAAGAGATCGCCGACGACGTTCATTCCCGCCATCAGCGGACCTTCGATCACCTGGATCGGACGCGCGTACTTCAGCCGTGCTTCCTCGGTGTCCTCGATGATGTGCGTGGTGATGCCCTTGACCAGCGCATGGCTCAGACGTTCCTCGACAGAAGTCGCGCGCCACGCGAGATCCTCGGTCGTCACCTTGCCCTGCGCCTTGACCGAATCGGCGAACGTGACGAGACGCTCGGTCGCGTCGGGACGCCGGTTCAGCACGACGTCCTCGACCCGCTCGCGCAATTCGGGCTCGAGCTCGTCGTACACGCCCAGCTGGCCGGCGTTGACGATGCCCATCGTCAGCCCGGCGCGAATGGCGTGGTACAGGAAAACCGTGTGGATCGCCGCGCGTACCGGGTCGTTGCCGCGGAAGCTGAAGCTCACGTTGGAGATGCCGCCGGAGACCTTGGCGTGCGGCAGATGCTCGCGAATCCAGCGCGTCGCCTTGATGTAGTCGACGGCGTAGTTGTTGTGCTCGTCGATGCCGGTGGCGATCGCGAACACGTTGGGGTCGAACACGATGTCCTCGGCCGGAAAGCCGACGTGATCGACCAGCAGGTCGTAGCATCGCTGGCAAATGGCCGTCTTGCGCTCGAACGTATCGGCCTGGCCCTTTTCGTCGAACGCCATCACGATGACCGCCGCGCCGTAACGGCGGACGAGCTTCGCCTGCCGGAGGAACGCCTCCTCGCCTTCCTTGAGCGAGATCGAATTGACGATCGGCTTGCCCTGCACGCATTTCAAGCCGGCTTCGATGACCTCCCATTTCGACGAGTCGATCATCACCGGCACGCGCGCGATGTCCGGCTCGGAGGCGATCAGGCTCAAGAACCGCACCATCGCCGCCTTCGAATCGAGCATCGCCTCGTCCATGTTGACGTCGATGATCTGCGCGCCGCTCACGACCTGCTGGCGCGCGACTTCGACCGCGCCGGCGAAGTCGCCGCTCAAGATCAGCTTGGCGAAAGCGCGCGAGCCGGTGACGTTCGTCCGCTCGCCGACGTTGACGAACAGCGAGTCGTCGCCGATGGATAGCGGCTCAAGACCTGCGAGGCGCATTACGCGAGACATGCGAAGGAGGTCGCTTTCCGTTGACTTCCCTCCACCGCTTGCGGGAGAGGGTCAGAGTGAGTGTGGACGTGGGGATGACGCGAAGCGCCCCTCACCCATCCCGTGCAAGGCGAAGGCGAGAAGCTATGCCGCCGCCTCGGCCGTTTCCGCGCTCGGCACGACGCGGGGCGGCAGCGACGCCACGGCGTCCGCGATCGCGCGGATGTGCGCGGGCGTGGTGCCGCAACATCCACCCACGATGTTGACGAAGCCGCTGCGCGCGAAATCGGCGAGCAGCCGGGACGTCTGCGGCGGCGTTTCGTCGTAGCCCGTGTCCGCCATCGGATTGGGCAGGCCGGCATTCGGATAGCACGAGACGAACGTATCGGCGACGCGCGCGATCTCTTCGATGTACGGGCGCATCAGCGCCGCCCCGAGCGCGCAGTTCAAGCCAACGGCCAACGGACGCACGTGGCGCACCGCGTTCCAGAACGCTTCGGGCGTCTGCCCGGACAATGTGCGGCCGGAAGCGTCGGTGATCGTGCCGGACACGATCAGCGGCAGCCGCTGGCCGGCGCGATCGAAGTACGACTCGATCGCGAACAGCGCGGCCTTGGCGTTGAGCGTGTCGAAGATCGTCTCGACCAGAATCAGGTCGGCGCCCCCCTCGGCCAGGCCGGTCACCGCTTCGTCGTAGGTCGCGACCAGCTCGTCGTAGCTGACGTTGCGCGCGCCGGGGTCGTTCACGTCCGGCGAGATCGACGCCGTGCGATTGGTCGGCCCCATCGCGCCGGCGACAAAGCGCGGCTTGTCGGGCGTCCGCGCGGTCCACGCGTCGCAACACTCGCGCGCGATGCGCGCGGCCGCGCGATTGATTTCCTGCACGTGTCCCTGCATGCCGTAGTCGGCCTGCGCGATGGCCGTCGCGCTGAACGTGTTCGTCTCGATGATGTCGGCGCCCGCGGCCAGGTACTCGTCGTGAATGGCGCGCACGATCTCAGGCTGCGTGAGCACGAGAAGGTCGTTGTCGCCGTTCAGCTCATGCGCATGGTCGTGGTAGCACCCGCGAAAATCCGCCTCCGACAGCTTGCGCTGCTGGATCATCGTTCCCATGGCGCCATCCATGACAAGGATGCGTTCGCGCATGAGGCGCGTCAGGAGTGCGGTGCGGTCGGGTTGCATGATCAACTTCGTTCCAACGCCCGTGGTCGGCAACGCATTGAATTTTAGCATTAAGTTGTTCCGTCGCCCGACGTCTGCCGCATATGCAGCGAACATCGGGGCATAAGCAACCCGCGCAACCCCGGCCGTGCGCGTGCTAATCTTTCACGTCATGAAGCACTTGAAGCCCAAGGAAGCGCAGGACCTGCTGAACGCCAACCCGCAGGCGGTCTTCGTCGACTGCCGCAGCGAAATGGAATATTTTTTCGTGGGTCATCCGATCGGCGCGCAGCACGTCGCGTGGAACGACGGGCCCGATTGGGAAATCAACCCGCATTTCGTCGGCCAGGTGAAGAAGGTCGCCAGCATGAACCGGCCGATCGTGCTCATCTGCCGCAGTGGCCACCGTTCCATCGACGCGGGTCTCGCGCTCGAGAAGGCCGGCTTTTCCGAGGTCTACAACGTGCTCGACGGCTTCGAAGGGCCGCTCGACGAAAAGCATCACCGCGGCAACAAATCCGGGTGGCGCAAGGATGGCTTGCCGTGGGAGCAGCTGTAACCGCGGTAAGCAAGTGAAGTGGCAAGGAAGTGAGAGAGTACGAATCGGGGCGTCCGCGCTGCGCGGCCTGACTTCCTTGTTACCTCACGTCCTTACTTTCTAACTGCCGATGCATGCCTTCGGTCCGCTCAGCACGCTGTTCCGCGACGCCGACCGGCCGGTCGCTTCGCCGCCCGAGATCGCGTGGTACGCGCAGCATCTGCCGGCCGGCGCGTTATGCCTCGACCTCATGTGTGGTCACGGTCGACTGCTCATGCCGCTGGTCGACGCCGGCCGCAAGGTGCACGGCGTCGATCTGTCCGCCGCGATGCTCGCCCGTTGCGAGGACAAGCTGGGCGCCGCCGGACTGACTGTGCCGACGTTCCGGCAGGACGTCGTGCAGATGAACCTTCCCTTCCGCTACGGCTGCGCATTCGCGGCCGCCGGCGCGTTCCAGCTGATCACCGATCACGCCGCCACCGCCGCCACGCTCGAGCGCGTTCGCGCGCATCTCGTCGATCCGGGAATCCTGTATCTCGACTGTCGTATTCCCGCCGCCGCCTCGCAGCGACTTGGCGCGCCGTTGGTCGAAGTGCGCACGATCAAGCTCGCCGACGCCTCGCAGATTGCATTGCGCTCGGAGACCACGTGGTGGGCCGACGCGCGGCTGACGCGCGCCGAGAATCGTTACGCCCACCGGCGCGGCGCGCAGCGTCTCGCGGAGGAGCACGAAACCGTGACGACGACGTGGTACGCGCCCGACGAGATCACGGAGCTCGTGCGCGCCGCGGGCTTTCGCGACGTCGCAACCGGACCTGCTCCTGCCGCTCCGGAGGAAGGCGAGGCGTTCATCCTCACGGCGCGGGCGTGACCAAATCGTGCGGGCCGGCTTCGCCCGGCCCACGATTTGGTCCCGAAGGCAGTCAGAGGGGGAAGCTTCGGGCGGCCGCGCGCTTCCCCCCGGAAACGGCAGGAAGCGCGTCGATCACAAGCCGCTTCGCGGCCGTTCAGTAACGCGCAGGCGGGCTGAAAGCCTTCGATCGGCGCATACGGTCATTGGAGCGTTTAATTCGCATGCGAGGTGTAAGCCTGCGATGCGCGCGTACGCTCATTGGAGCTGTCAATGCGCATACGCGCGCTACTGAGCGCCCGCGCAGCGGGCCGCGATCGGCGCGCTTCGTGCCTTTTCTACACGAAAAGCGCGCGGCCGCCCGAAGCTTTTCGTGCTGACTGCCTTCGGGACAAAAACACGGAGCGCGCAGCGCGGAGTGTTTTTGACACGTGGTTTACCAACTCCCCGAACTCCCCCCACCGCCAGAGCTGCCGCCGCCGCCCGAAAAACCGCCGCCTGACGACGAGCCCCCCGACGACCAGCTCGATCCGCCGCTCGAGCTGCTCATGGTAAAGCCGCCGATCGTTGCCGTGCCCTTCTTTTTCAAATCCAGCTTCGCCTTGTCATACCACGCGGAACGGCTGACGATCAGCTTCGCGATCGGGTACCCGACCAGGTAGATGGAAACGAGGATCAGCGCCCCCTTCACCCCCACGATCATGATCGGGAACATCGCCCAGAACGGAATCAGGAACAGGTAGAGGAACCAGCCCATCCCCGGCGTCATCACGCCGAGGACCGTGAAGAGGCCGATGACGCCGAAGATGAACAGGCCGAGCAGGATGCGCATCGGCCAGGGCGGCAACTCGATATTGATGTCGTCGAACGCCGAATGGGCGGTCGAGCTCGACGACGATTTCGATTCCGCCGGCGCCGTGCCGCCCTCGAGCAGCGCGACGATCGCGTTGACGCCGTTCTCGACACCGCGATCGAAGCTGCCGGACTTGAACTGCGGCGTCATCTCGTTGCGGATGATCCGGCTGCTCATCGCGTCGGTCAGCGTCCCTTCGAGACCGTAGCCGACCTCGATGCGCATCTTGCGATCGTTCGGCACGACGACGACGAGCACGCCGTTGTCCTTGCCCTTCTGACCAAGCTTCCAGGCAGCGAAGACGCGCACCGCATACTCCTCGATGCTCTCGTCGCCGATCGTCGGCACCGTGAGCACCACGATCTGGTTGGTGGTCTTGTCTTCGTGGGTCTTCAGCACCGCCGTCAGGCGCTCGCGTACCGGTGGCGTGAGCACCTCCGCGTCGTCGACGACGCGGCCCGACAGGAATGGCACATCCGCCGCGAGGGTCAGCGTCGCGAAGCTCGCCGCGACAAGCGCAAGGGCCAGGGCGCGCATCGCTACGCTCCCGTGTCTTCGATCGGCGTGTTCGCGAACAGGTTGGCCGTCCCCGTTGCGCACGTGAAGCCCTTGGACACCAGCAATTCACTGATGCCGGCAAGTCCGTCGAGCAACGCCGCCCCGGTCATGCGTTCACGCAGCGCGCCCGCCATCCGTGCGATCACCGCGTCCCATTCGGCGGCGCTGACACGTGCACGCAATCCCTTGTCCGGCAGGATCACGATGCGCCGTTCGAGCAGGCTGACCAGCAGCAGGATGCCGGTGCGCCCGGGCGTGGCAAAGACCTCGCGCTCGAGGAACTGCGCCTTCGCGTATTGCTGGACCTCGAGCGCCGCCCGCGACTCGCGCAGGAACAGCCGCGCAAATGCCGGGACGTAGACTGTCAGCAGCGCGCAGGTTGCGCCCGCGGCGAGAATCGCGATCGCCGTTCCGAGCACCGCAGTGGCGGTGACCCAATCGGGACGCAGGAGATCGACGAGCGTCGCGGCGAGACAGGCGATCGCCGCGCCCAGCGCGAAGGCCTTCCACACCGTTTCGGGATAGACATCCGCCTTGCCGATGACCATCGTGACGACCTCGACGCCGCACGAAGCTTCGAGCTCCGCCACGCGCGCTTCGATCGCTCGGGTCTCTGCGGGTGCCAGGAACATGGTCGCGGGCAACGACGTTTAAGTGTCAGAGGGTCCGGGTCATGTAGACGGCGCCCGGCAACGGGTTGTGATAATACGGTGAACACGCAACGAAGCCCAGCCGCTCGTACAGGCGGCGCGCACCGGTCATGCGGTCCAGCGTATCGAGCTTCAACTCGCGGTATCCGATCGCGCGGTGCGCGTGAGCGGCGGCTTCGACGCCACGGACGCCCACCTCCCCGACGAGGTCGGCCTGGAGGCCGCGATCTCCCGGACGAAGGGCTGCTACGTCGGCCAGGAGATCGTGGCGCGGCGCAAGACGTACGGCAAGCCGACGCGCCGGCTCGTCGGGTTCCGGTTCGAGGACGGCCTCCTCGAGCCGGGGACGTCCCTCGCCAGCCCGGACCGCCTCGACCGCGAGCTGTCGCGGGTCACCAGCGCGGCCGTGTCGGCGCGCTTCGGGCCGATCGGCCTGGGCGTCGCCTCGTTCGAAGCCGCGGAGGGCGCGACGCTCGTCTCGGCCGCCGAGCCGGCCCGGCGTGCGCTCGTCACCGGCCTGCCGTTCCAACCGTCCGCCTTCGAGTGACCGCGCCGGGACGGTCCCGACCGTGGGAAGTGCACGCCGCGCTCGCGGGCGCGCAGGTCGGTTTCGCGCTCTTTCCG